>Ga0247727_10001258_pt1 | contig 60922 bp, 55 predicted proteins | sample WisWelCaveWW1625_FD_202498 | JGI IMG/M metagenome (GOLD analysis project Ga0247727, IMG submission 202498) | Biofilm microbial communities from Wishing Well Cave, Virginia, United States - WW16-25 | ecosystem: Environmental > Aquatic > Deep subsurface > Groundwater > Cave microbial mat | place...
CATCAGGCTTACCGGTTCCCAGTGACCCATCAGGCTTACCGGTTCCCAGTGACCCATCAGGCTTACCGGTTCCCAGTGACCCATCAGGCTTACCGGTTCCCAGCGAGCCATCGGGCTTACCGGTTCCCAGCGAGCCATCGGGGCTATTACCGCGTCGCGAATAAGAAAGATCTCGTGCTAGCGAAATGCAACTTCCTAGAACAACTCCACGAGGAGCGGGTTGCGTACCTTGGACAGCAATTACCGAACCCGGCAACGACAACGCCGCTTCGAGACTCACACCCGTCGCCGAATAGTCGACATCGATCTTGCCCGCGCGCATTCGCCCCTGAGTTGCGTCGGTCGCCTGAACAGGAGCTCTCAAATAGACTTCGCTGGCACCAGGGACATAACGGGCAGTAATTGATCGAACCTCTAGAATTCGTGCTCTGGATGCCTTAATCGACCAATCAACGATGGCAGCATAATCGCCTACCTGATAGGTCTCGCCAGCATTTGGCTGAACGAATCGTCCAAGGATTTCGACACCACGGTCTGCAGATACCGAATCTACTCGTCCAACGGCCAAGAGCCTTGCGCCAAACTCGGCGAACGCGCGAACTACTGCGCCTCGCGATTCAGGCTCAGCTTGGCTACCGACGCAAGAGACTTGGCTCTCCGCGTTGCTCGATACCAATGACATCAGGAGCACTGCACAGCACAAAACCATGGTGCGCCCTATCAAATTCTGTAATTGAGTTTTCACTGAATTATTTCCCTAAGTTCGGATCGGCACTCTTTTCTTCATCCAAGAGTGTCGCAAGCATTTCCTGAAATTTTCTGTCGTCGGCTAAATCGTCTTTGTAGAGATACAGTCCCACACCAACACTTAGAACCCTGTCCGAGTCAGGTCGCGGCCTACGAAACAACACGAACTGCGTTTCAAGACCCTCAATAACGTCCTGCAATCTATCGCGCACCATGTCACTGAACGGAATCCAGTCTTCCTCACGGATCCCGTAGTCCGGGAATACCCACCGCTCAAAACGTCGCTTAGCTGGATCCGCTGCCCTCAAGTTGTGGTCGATCGTTTCGACGTATCGGCGTACCCCCCTTGCAAAAACCTCAATCAATTCAGGCGCCATTTGCTCCGGGATAAAAGTGCGTTTCAAAACCCGAATGAGGCCACTCTCCTCCGCAATTTTCGCCGCGCCTACGCGCATCAACTCTTCCAACATCAAATCCGGCGCTATGTCACCCGCATAACGCCCGACGAGATCAACAAATGATTGACCTCCGCCCGCTTCGCGCTCAAATGCAAGGTCGCGCGGAAAACCATATGGGCCCATAAACTCCGGATCGTTGTGCCAACCCTGCAAAACATTGGCGATACGACTTGCATTGCTTTCAAGAGCTCGTCGAAGACGATCTTCTTCGCCCAAGACCCGCTCAATGTCCTTTCTGGCCATCCCCGTAGTAATCGAAATTCTCGAATACGACATTGGCCGTCCTGGGACTGCAAAATCCGTGGCAGCAACACCCGCGTAAGCTCCCTTGATGACCTCCGATATCTCGTTAAACGTGATGCCGTTTCTAAGGAGAATTCTCACAAGTGGCACGAGTAAGAATCTAAATGCAGCTAGTAATCTTAAGTTAACCGTGTAAGCCACTGACATGACTTAATGTAGCGTTTGACTTATGTGGAGTAAACATAACTTTCTAATCGGCAGGAACCGACAGAAAAACCCGCATAAGTGCGCAACTAATAGCTAGTTAGAAAGTGACCAAAATAAACTATTATTATTATTTTTCAATGAGATATATGCACTATCTAGACAATCGCCTTAAGATGTACTTGCCACTTGCAAGAAATTAGGAATGGTGCGATCTAGGGCTTCTGTGTCCGAATTTGTTTGTCGCCCAGGTCAATGGAATAGACGCCGACGCCAAGCTCTAGGTAACGTTGAGAGGCGCTTTCACGCTTCGCATTTCGCTCGAGCCATTCATCAATCGAGTCGATAAATTCCTGGCCGCGAGCCCGAACCAACTCATCAAAGATCGCCTCTAGTTCGACCGCGATTGAAACTGTACATGCTCTTTCAAATTTCGGCTTTTTCTCGCCTGAAATGCTGCAAACGTTTCGATGAACAACTTGCAGGAATCCTTGCAGTTGCCTAAGCACTCCATCGACGGCAAGTCGGCCTCCGCCTTTTGCTCCTCCTAACAAGAAAGTAGGAGTCTCAGGAATAATTCTGTCGTCGCCGCGAATTGAAACCGCACCAAAATCGAGTAGCGTCCCGAGAATTGTAGATACCTCGCTCTTGCAACTGGCGCGCTTACAAAGTGCACCGAATGACTTTTCGCCGGTCCCTTGTCGGAGCGCCAAAGGATTGCCCCTGCGGTCGATAAATTCGACATCGCGACGCCATGTGCACAACACCTCCATGCAGTCTCGCTGAATTGGTCCAAGCTCAGTGAAAGTAGCCACAGTGGATTCGTCGGCTGAATTTAGAAGCACCTTTGATGTTGCGGTTCTCACCGCATCAACGCAGGTTCCGCCTGCTACTAGCAATTGCACAAACTGCCGCACGACATTTTCTACAAGTTCCGGACTAGGCCCCGCGTGAGCCACGGATTTCTCGTGTTTGTTAGGCATACCGCTAATCTCTCCAGATTCTTAGTCGCACTGATCAACTCACACTTATACGCTATCCAAACTAGCAAGCCACTCTGCCACGCGCCAAAAGTGAAAAATTTCTTGACATGAAATCGAAGCGCGGAAGACATTCGTATTTCAGCGCGCATCGCGCGACGCGGACATCGTTAGACTCACAGTACATGCAACAATCGCGCGTCACATTACGAGATGCATGCCTCCGCCTCCTGCGTCCGGTGGCGCGGATTCTGCTTCGCCATGGTTTGTCGACGTATGATTTTTCCAGGATTGCCAATATTGCATTCGTTCAGGCCGCTCAAGATATCCTGCGTGAGCAGGGCAAAACTTCGAGTTTCTCGCGCGTTTCCACAATTACTGGCCTGCACCGACATGTCGTCAGCAATATCGCCAAGTCTGCCGGGCGCAACAGGCCCGGCCTTGCAGCAGAAAAGGACTACCAACGCAATCGTCTCGCACGTGTTCTTTCCGGCTGGTTCGAAAGTCCCGAGTACACCGACGAAAACGGGCGGCCACGCATATTATCAATCGAGGGGCCAGAGCCATCATTTGAGCAGTTGGTCCGCTCATACAGCGGCGACATATACCCAAGGATAATTCTCGACGAATTGCAGCGTGTTGGCGCGGTGCGCGTCCAGAGAGATGGTCTGGTGCGGGCCGTGGCGCGTCGCTACACGCTCGGTGGTGCGGATCCAGCCGCATTACGGCATCTGGGCAGTGCGGCCCGCGACTTGTTCGGCACCCTCGAGCACAACATTGCGGCTCCAGCCGACAGCCGTTTGTTTGAAGACTCGGCCGCCACAGTCCGGCTAGACAGCGCCGCCATTCCCTTGTTGCGCCAGATGCTGCGGCGGCGCGGAGCAAGTTTCCTGCAAGACATTGAAGGCTGGATTTCCGAGCGCGAGACCGCGTCTGAGTTGGGGGCTGTTCGCGCCGGCGTCATGGTCCAGATGTTTGTCGACAACTGCCCGGACTCGATCGAAAGACCCGCGGATCGTGACGACGATTGATCAGCGCTTGCGACCAATCATCTTGAGGAACTCGTCTTCCTCGAGAATTGCGACTCCCAGCTGCGCAGCTTTTTTCAACTTGGAACCAGCGTCGTCGCCGACCACAACATAGTCGGTCTTCTTCGACACGCTCGTTGCGACTCTGCCGCCGCGCTCACGGATGTGATCCCCGGCTTCTCCGCGGGACATTGCCGAGAGCTTCCCGGTCAACACGATGGTCTTGCCGGTGAACGGACTGTCGCGCGCCGCAGCGCGCTGCACGGCCGGCCAGCGTACCTGATGCGCGATCAGGGCTTTGATGACCCTGGCATTTCGGGGCTCGGCAAAGAATGCATGGACATGCGCAGCCGTAATCGGACCGATGTCCGGCACGATTTCAAGTGCTTCCGTCGTGCTGCTGCGCAGTGCGTCCAGCGTCTGGAAGTGCCCAGCCAGCGCTTCAGCCGTCGCTTCGCCGACATCGCGGATGCCGAGCGCATAGAGGAATCTTGCAAGTGTTGTCCGCTTGCTGCGTTCGAGCGACTCGACCAGGTTGGCAGCCGAGCGCTCCCCCATTCGCTCGAGCCGGGCAAGCTGTTCTGCGCTCAGCCCGAACAGGTCGGCCGCATTGCGAACCATGCCGCTATCCACCAATTGATCTATCAGCTTGCTCCCGAGTCCCTCGATATCCAGCGCACGGCGCGAGGCAAAATGCCGCAAGGATTCTTTCAGCTGCGCAGGGCAGGTAAGCGCACCGGTACAGCGCGCCACGGCCTCGCCTGCTTCGCGCTCGACACCGGATCCACATACCGGGCACTTCTGGGGCAGGCGCACAGCCGATGATTTCGCCGGGCGTTTCTCAGGGATTGCGCGAACGACTTCCGGAATCACGTCCCCAGCCCTGCGGATGATCACGGTGTCCCCAACCCGCACATCCTTGCGCCGCAGCTCGTCGATGTTGTGCAGCGTTGCATTGCTGACGGTCACCCCTCCTACGAAAACCGGTTCCAGCCGCGCAACGGGTGTCAGCGCGCCGGTTCGTCCGACCTGCCACTCGACTGCGCGCACCGTGGTCATTTCCTCCTCGGCGGGGAATTTGTGTGCGATTTGCCAGCGCGGTGCCCGCGCGACGAATCCCAGCCTGCGCTGCTGGTCGATTGAATCGACCTTGTAGACGACGCCGTCGATCTGGAAGCGGAGGCTGCTGCGCCGCCGGCTAATGTCCTCGTAATACCCAAGCAGACCAGTCACGCCGCTGACGACGCGGATATCCGGTGAGGTGCGCAATCCCCAGCCGCGCAGCACCTGGAGAATTTCGCTGTGGAGAACCGGCATCGGCTGTCCCTCAAAGCGGCTGGCAGCGTAGAAATAGATCTCAAGCGGGCGCGATGCGGTCAGCCGGGGATCCAGTTGCCTGAGGCTGCCAGCCGCAGCATTGCGCGGATTGACGAAGACCTTTTCACCTTTCTCGGCCGCATGCCGATTCATCTCATCGAAGCCCACTTTCGACATGAACACTTCGCCGCGCACTTCAAGCAATTCCGGCCAAGCGCGGCCTCTGAGTCGAAGCGGCACTGTCTCAATCGTGCGGATATTGTGTGTAACATCCTCGCCGATCGTGCCATCGCCGCGGGTTGCGCCGAGCGCGAGCAGTCCGCCACGATAGGTCAGGCTGACCGCCAGTCCGTCGAGCTTCGGTTCACAGGCATAGCTGATCTGGTCTTCAGTCTCCAGCCGCTCACGGATCCTGCGATCGAATGCGTCGACATCCTCGCGCGTGAACAAATTGTCGAGCGACAGCATGGGCAGGTGGTGCCGGACTTGAGAGAATTCCGGCACCGCTGCCGCGCCGACCCGCTGGGTAGGGGATTCGGGAACGACCAGATCGGGATGCCGCTTTTCGAGTTCGCGAAGCTCGGCCATCAGGCGGTCATACGCCGCGTCCGGGATCTCGGAGTCGTCGAGCACATGGTAAAGATAGTTGTGGCGCTCGATCTCGGCTCGCAGCCGCTCGACACGCTGCCGCAGGCTTGCGGATGCTGGCTTCATCAGCTGCGGCGCAGGCGCTTACTGCGGTGCTCGAAGTGCACCAGCTCCTCGCGAAGATTGAGGATCCTTTGTGCGGTCAGTGTACTGCCCTGTTCGTCCTGCAGCTGGCCTTTCAGGCGCTCGGCAAGATGTCGCGCGGCCGCCAGCACCAGGTCGAATGTAGCCGGGGCATCCAGCGGACCTGGAACAATGCCGAACAATGAAACTCCTGGAAACAACTGGTCATCCATCCTGGTGAGATCGAATGAGCCGGGCTCCATCATGCTCGCTACGTAAAAAAGTGTCTTGCCGTCCTCCCGTTCCCGGTGAAAGATAGAGTACTTCCCGTAATGCAGGCCTTCGGCCAGGATCGCCTCGCGCAATTGCCTGCCTTCCCATAGCTCGTCGTGGGCAACGACTCGCAGCGCGACGATGCGCTGCTTCGAGGCTTCGGCCGTGTGCTGATCGATGTGCGCTACTTCCGGGCGTTCCAGCGGCTGCTTGCTCGCCCAGGACGCGAGATTGTCCGCCTCCGAGTCAGCCAGCGTCTGCGAATCGCCGACACCCGGGCGCATTCGCGCAGCGCCACCAGATGCGATATCGATTGGTTCGGGCTCGGGCAGATGGCGCCGGTCCCGGCCGACGTACGCCGACACATCTACTTCCAGTTCATCGGGAATTTCAACGAGTGGCGGTCTGCGCTGCATGCGGAGTCGCTCGATCGTGGGCTTGGATGACGGCGGCGGCACGGGAATTTCGTCGCCGGCCTGCAATTCGTCGTCGACACTCGGTTCCGCGCGGCCACGCTGCCAGGTCGCTGTCGGATCCACGTCCGTACGCGCCTTGCGGGTCTCCCACCACCAGAGGCCGAGAATCAGTGCGACTCCGGTTCCCAGCAGAATCCAGCGAAGCTCCGACACTGGGACGCCTCCCTGGCTATCCGACGGCAGCCATCTTAACCGCCTCGTCGACATCCACGGCCACCAGGCGCGAGACGCCGGGCTCGCCCATGGTCACCCCAATCAGGTGGTTCGCGAGTTCCATCGTCGCCTTGTTGTGCGTGATGAAGACGAACTGGACCCGTTCCGACATGTCCCTGACGATGTCGCAGAACCGGCCGACATTGTTGTCGTCGAGTGGAGCATCAACCTCGTCGAGCAGGCAGAACGGCGCCGGGTTAAGTTCAAAAATCGAGAATACCAGCGCTACCGCGGTCAACGCCTTTTCACCACCCGACAACTGGCTGATCGTGCTGTTGCGCTTGCCCGGCGGCCGCGCCATGACCGCAACGCCGGCCGTCAGCAGGTCGTCACCGACCAGCTCGAGGTAGGCCGCGCCGCCGCCGAACAACCGCGGGAACTTTTCCTTGAGTCCGCTGTTGATGCGGTCAAAGGTATCCTGGAATCGCGCGCGCGTCTCGCGATCGATCCTGCGTATCGCCTGCTCCAGCATGTTGAGGGCGTCAGACAAGTCGGTAAACTGGCGATCGAGGTATTCCTTGCGTTCCGACTGCTCGGTGAGTTCGTCGATCGATGCCAGATTTACCGCTCCCAGGCAATCGATTCTTTCGCTGGTCTCGACCAGCTGCTGATCCCAGGCCGGCACCGTTGCTTCCGGCGGCAATGCCGAAGCGACCGTGGCGAAGTCAAAGTGTGTGGCCGTGAACTGCTCCATCAGTGATTCCCGCCGTACACGGGCTTCCTGCATGCCAAGGCTGATCTCGGCGAACGCGGCACGCGCAGACTCGACAAGGACCTCGGATCCCTGGCGCGCGGTCTCGAACTCACGCACCTGCGTGTCCGCCTCCTCGACCAGCCGGCGGCAACCGGCAAGCTCGCGCTCGACCGCGAGGCGTTGTTGAAGGCACTGCTGCAGTTTCTGATCGAGCGCCTCGAGCGGCGCCTCGCCATGCGCAAGCTGCCGCTCGAGATCCGCGCGCCGCTCCGCGAGCAGGTGGGCCTGATCGCTGGCGCGATCGAGACTCGTCTGCAATGTCGCGAACGTTGACCGCTGCGATTCGAAACGGATTTCCACCTGCTGGGCCGCCGCGATGTCCATTGCGCTGCGTTCACGCGCCACCGCAAGCCGCGCGCGGAAAGCCTCGCGCTCGCGTTCCAGATCAGGGTGTCGGTCCTGCAACGAATTCATCAGCGTCAGCCCGGACTCGAGCCGCTGGCGTGCCTTACGAATTTCCTGCTCATCGCGGGCAATTTCGATACCGGCCTGTTCCAGTTCCGCACGCACGTTCGTGAGCCTTTCGCCAAACTGCTGGGCGCGCGAGCGGATTGCCTCGAGCGCCCCGCGCACGTTGACCAGGTCGTGATGCAGGCGATTGACCGTGCCATGCAGTTCGTCACGGCTGGCGTCCAGCTCCGCTATCCTTGCCCGGCAGGCCACCAGGGCCCGGTCGCGTTCGCGAACCCGGGACTCATCTTCGGCGACCACAGATTGCAACCGGCGAATATCCTGTTCCCGCGAAATGACTCCCGCGTGTTCGGTCTCGTTTCGCGACACGCGCAACCAGTCCCGGCCGAGCCAGACCCCATCGCGTGTCATGACGGACTGCCCGGGTTGCAGGGAGCGGCGACGCGTGATCGCCTCGCGCAACGTATCGACGGCGATTACTCCTTCGAGCAGGCCCGCGACGACCGCTGGCCCGGAAACCCTGGACAACAGCGAATCCGCCGCAGCTTTGGTCGGTGCGGCGGTGGCGGCTTCAACGAGCGTGATGCGCCCGGATTCAAGCCGGTCCAGGACGTCGGCGAAAGATTCGATCGCGTCCGCGCAGACTGCCTCGAGGTAGTTGCCCAGCGCCGTTTCCACCGCGCCCTCCCATCCTGACTCCACGACCAGCAACTGCGCCAGCCGCAAGCGCTGCTCGAGTTTGTGCGCCGTCAGCCACTCGACCACACGCCCCTGCGCCTGGCCCAGCGCCGCCTTCTGAACAGCTTCCACCGCAACCAGCTCGCCACGGGCAATCTGCAGCTCCGCCCGGGCCGCGTCGAGGGCAATTGCGGACTTGCGCTCGGATTCGCGTTCCTCCTGCAATCTTGCAAGTGTCGCGTCGAGCTCGCGCTGCGCGGTGGCGCCGCGCTCCCGCGCCTGCCGCTCCGCAGCGGCAAATTCCTCCGGGCGTGCGCCGGAGACCAGCTTCTCGAGTTGCGCGCGCTCTTGTGCAAGCTTCTCACGCTGTGCCAGCACGCGTGCCAGACCGGCTTCGATCTGTTCAATCCTGGTCCGCTCGACCAGCGTGTTCTGCGACGCATCGGCGCATTCGCGGCTGTATATCTCCCAGCGATGCTGCCAGTCTGTCATCGCGGACTCGGCTTCCGCCAGAGCAGTCCGGGCCGCCGCTTCGGTCCCGCGCGCAGCCTGCAGTTCCGGCTCCCCGCGCGCAACCGAGTCAGCAAGCTCGCGCAACTGTTCCTGGTCACGGCTCACCAGGGTCTCCGACTCCTGATGTTCCTGCACGACACGCTCCAGGTCATCGCGCTGCCTTTGGCGCAGTTCGCGCATGTGCAGAAGCGTCTGTTCCGTTCGCGTGGCGTCGGCACCGGCCTGGTAATAGCGCCCCTGGACCGCGGCAAGCTCATCAGAGCGCTCGGCATGCATCGAGCGCGCTTTTTCGAGCGCCGACTCCGCCGCGCGCAGCCCGGCTAGCGCTGCCTGCGTCGTGGTCTCGCGTTCGGCCGCCAGGGCTTGCCTCGCGGCGATGTCGCCGTCGAGGTCGCGAATCCTGAGCGCCAGCAGTTCCGCCTGCAATTGGCGCTGCCGGTTCGTCAGCTCCTGGTAGCGCCGCGCGATGCCGGCCTGGCGCTGCAGATGCCGGATCTGCTTGTCGACCTCCTCGCGCACGTCGTTGAGACGCTCGAGATTCTCGCGCGTGTGGGAAATCCGGTTTTCGGTCTCGCGCCGGCGATCCTTGTAGCGCGAAATTCCGGCCGCTTCTTCGACAAATGCACGCATGTCCTCGGCACGGGCTTCGATCAGCCTGGAAATCATGCCCTGCTCGATGATCGCATAGCTACGAGACCCGAGACCGGTCCCCAGGAACAGGTGCGTAATGTCCTTGCGGCGGCATTTCGATCCATTGATGAAATAGGTCGAATTGCCGTCGCGCGACACGAGTCGTTTCAGCGAAACCTCGGCAAACCCTGCGTAGGGACCCGCGATTTTTCCATCGCCATTGTCGAACACGAGTTCGACCGAGCCGCTGCCAACGGGTTTGCGCCCGCGGGAGCCGTTGAAAATCACGTCCGTCATCGAATCGCCGCGCAGATGCTTCGCCGATATTTCGCCCATGACCCAGCGCACGGCGTCGATGATGTTCGACTTGCCGCAACCATTGGGCCCGACAACCCCGGTTAAATTGCGGGGAAATGTCACGACCGTCGGATCCACGAACGACTTGAATCCGGCGAGTTTGATCCTGGCTAGGCGCATTCAAGCTAGTGTAGATTAACGGGCCGCGATTGAGTACGACCGGGACAGGAACCGCATGAGCAAACAGTCGCCATCTGGAGACATCGAGACCTTCCAGAATCCGAGCCCCAGCCGCGACTATACGATCCGCATGCAGATTCCGGAGTTCACGTGCCTGTGTCCACGCACGGGCCAGCCGGATTTTGCGACTCTGGAACTGGAATATGTGCCGGATAAACTGTGCGTCGAGCTGAAGTCCCTGAAACTCTACGTCTGGTCATTCCGGGACCGCGGCGCGTTTCACGAGGCTGTAACCAATGAAATCGTGGACCGGCTGGCAGCGGCGCTGGACCCGCGATTCCTGCGCCTGACGGCACGATTCAACGTGCGTGGCGGCATTTTCACGACGATTGTCGCCGAGCGCCGTCGCAATGACTGGACCGCCCCCGACTCGGTGACACTGCCCTGAGGCTGCGAGGCGGCCAGGCCCGCAGATCATGGCACTGGACCGCAGGGATGCGGGGGCTATAATCCGGCGCTCAATTTAAGCGGGAGCGGAGAAACTGATGCCTGCAAAGAAGGCTTCAAAGACCGGAAAGCCGGCCGCCAGGAAAGCCGCGTCGCGCAAGACAGCGGCCGCACGGAAGGCTGTCCGGGTCGCCAGGCCCGCTACGCGCAAGGCGAAAGCCGCGGGATCCCGCGCGCAAGCCAGCAGGCCTGCCAGGATGAAATCAGCCAGGTCTGCGCGCGTTTCAGATTCGGCGAGACCGGCGCCGAAGCCCCCGGCACCCGCCACGGCAAAGCCCGAAAAGCGCGCAGGGACTGCCGCAGCGGTGCGCGCGGCGACCGGCCCCCGGCCGCAGGCGCCGATGCCGCCGCCACAATTTGCGCAACCGCGCCCGCTGCTCGCCGCGGCCCAGGCGCGCATGTCGCGCCGTTTCAGCACGCTCGACGACGACGATGAATCCGCAGGCGGGCACAACCTGTTGCTGGGCCCGCGAAATGTCCGCCCTTACCTCGAACGCAAGGGCGAGCAGTACATGAGCACGGAGCAGCTCACGCACTTTCGCATGATCCTGAACACCTGGAAGCGCGACTTGATGGAAGAAGTCGACCGCACGATGACACATATGAAGGACGAGGCGGCCAATCCGCCGGACCCGAATGATCGCGCGACACTCGAATCCGAATTCGCCCTCGAGCTTCGTACCCGCGACAGGGAACGCAAGCTGATCCGCAAGATCGACGAGGCGCTCAGCCGCATCGATGACGGTTCCTATGGCTATTGCATCGAGACCGGCGAGCCAATCGGCGTCAAGCGCCTCGAGGCACGTCCAGTCGCAACACTCTGCATCGAAGCGCAGGAACGCCGTGAGCGGCGCGAGAAGCAGTACGGCGACCGGGACGACTGGTATCGCTGACGCCACGCCAGCCCGCTCACGGCTTGTCCGCGCCAACCCGCTCCCTTGCTGTCCACGGCCTTTGTGGCCGCTTTGCCCCGACGCCTTCCGGTCCGCTGCACCTGGGCTCGCTGCTGGCTGCGGTCGGCAGCTACCTGAGCGCCCGGAAGGCCCGGGGTCGGTGGTTGCTTCGGATCGAGGACCTCGACCGCAGTCGCCTGAGGCCGGGCATTGCCGATCAAATGCTCCGGACCCTTGAATGCTTTGGATTTGAGTGGGACGGAATCGTAGAATTCCAGAATGATAGAATAAAATTCTACGAGCAGGCCCTTGCCAGACTCGAAGCTCTAGGTCTCTGCTACGCATGCCGCTGCAGTCGATCGCGACTCGCAGCTCAAGCACTCGAGCCAGGGGCGGAACCGGTTTATCCAGGCACCTGTCGCCTGGATCCAGATGCCACGCAGGAGCCGCATGCACTGCGCTTTCACACGGCTGCACTCGCAGCCGAGGTCGCGTTCGAAGATCGCCTGCAGGGCCTTGTGAGGGAGGATTGCCATCGCAGCGCCGGCGATTTCATCGTCCGCAGGCGCGACGGATTCTTCGCCTACCACCTGGCGGTGGTGGTGGATGACGAGCTTCAGGGTGTCACGGAGGTAGTCCGCGGCTGCGATCTGATGTCCTCGACGGCACGCCAGATCCTGTTGCAGCGAGCGCTGGGCTACCGGACACCCGCGTATGCTCATTTGCCGTTGCTGCTTGAAGCCGACGGCCGCAAGCTCGCAAAGTCGCGGCACGCGGTGCCGCTCGATACCGGCCGCGCGGTGTCCGCCCTGTGGAAGGCACTGGATTGGCTGAAGCAGGAGCCGCCGCCAGACCTGGCCGGCACCAGCGTCAGGGAAATCTGGGCCTGGGCGCTGCCCAACTGGCGTCCCGAACGCCTCGCGGGCTGCCGCGAGCTGCGAATGTCCTAGGCGACGCCCCGCATCGAAAGCCGCACGCGGCCCTGACGGTCGACTTCCAGCACTTTCACCTTGACGACGTCGCCTTCCTTCAGCTTGTCGCTGACGCGTTCTACGCGCTCGTCCGAAATCTGCGAGATGTGCACGAGCCCGTCGCGCCCCGGCAGGATTGCGACGAATGCGCCGAAATCCATCAGGCGCACGACCTTGCCTTCATAAACGTGGCCGACTTCGACATCGGCGGTGATCATCTCGATGCGCCGCAGCGCTTCGCGCCCGGAAGCCGAGTCGACCGAGGCGATCTTGACGGTGCCGTCATTCTCGATGTCGATCGTCGCGCCGGTTTCCTCGGTGATCTGGCGGATCACTGAACCGCCCTTTCCGATCACGTCGCGGATCTTCTCGGGATCGATCTTGATAGTCACGATGGTTGGCGCCCATTCCGACATTTGCGCGCGCGGCTTGTCGAGAACCTTGTTCATCTCGCCGAGGATGTGCAGCCGGCCGGCCCTGGCCTGCTCGAGCGCGACCTTCATGATTTCTGCGGTGATGCCGTTGATCTTGATGTCCATCTGCAGCGCGGTCACGCCGTCCCTGGTGCCGGCCACCTTGAAGTCCATGTCGCCGAGATGGTCCTCGTCGCCCAGGATGTCGGTCAGCACTGCGAAACGGTCGCCTTCTTTCACCAGGCCCATCGCGACACCGGCGACCGCACCCTTGAGCGGCACGCCGGCATCCATCAGCGCAAGGCTGGTGCCGCAAACGGTCGCCATCGAGCTCGAGCCGTTCGATTCGAGCACTTCGGACACGACGCGCAGGACGTAAGGAAATTCCATCAGATCCGGCATCACGGCATTGATGCCGCGGCGGGCCAAGTTGCCGTGGCCGATTTCGCGACGTTTCGGCGAGCCCATGAACCCGGTTTCGCCCACCGAAAACGGCGGGAAATTGTAATGCAGCATGAAGGGTTCGCGACGCTCGCCCGCCAGCGCATCGACGATCTGCGCGTCCCGCCCGGTCCCAAGGGTCGTCGTGACCAGTGCCTGGGTCTCGCCGCGCGTGAATATGGCTGAACCGTGAGTGCGCGGAAGTGCGCCGACTTCGACGGTGATGGGCCTGACGGTGCGGGCGTCACGGCCATCGATGCGCGGCTTTCCATCCAGGACCAGGCTGCGGACCAGCCGATATTCGAGCGCGTGCAGTTCGGAACTGACCTGGTCCTTGGTGAACTGCGGCTTCTCTCCGCCTGTGAGTGCGGTCTGTACCGACTGACGGATCTCCGCGAGCCGTACGACGCGGGTCTGTTTGACGACCATGCCGTAGGCCTCGACGAAGGCTTTTTCGGCCTGTGCAGCAACAGCTTTCTTCAACGCTAGATTCGGTTCCGGGGCTTTCCAGTCCCAGCGTGGCTTGCCGGCTTCCGCCGTCAGCTTGTTGATTGCGCCGATGGCAACCTGCATCTGCTCGTGGCCAAACAGCACGGCGCCGAGCATGACTTCTTCGGAAAGGCAATTGGCCTCCGATTCGACCATCAGCACCGCTTCCTGGGTACCCGCGACCACCAGGTCCAGGTCCGATTCGGTCTTCACCTGGGTCGTGGTCGGATTCAGGAGGTAGGTGCCATTCTTGTAGCCGACCCGTGCAGCGGCGACCGGGCCTGCAAACGGGAGGCCGCCGAGGGCCAGCGCGGCGGAGGCGCCAATCAACGAAGGAATATCGGAATCGATCTCCGGGTCCAGCGACAGCACGGTCGCGACGACCTGCAGTTCATTGTAGAAGCCATCCGGAAACAGCGGCCGGATCGGCCGATCGATCAGGCGCGAAGTCAGCACTTCCTTCTCCGAGGGCCGGCCCTCGCGCTTGAAAAAGCCGCCAGGAATCTTGCCTGCGGCGTAGGTTTTTTCGACGTAGTTGACAGTCAGCGGAAAGAAGTCCCGGCCCTCGACCGCCTCGCGGCGCGCGACGGCCGTGACCAGCACGACAGTGTCGCCCATGGTGACAACGACGGCGCCGTCAGCTTGACGGGCCAGGCGGCCGGTCTCGATCGTGACCTGATGCTGGCCATACTTGAAAGTCTGCTTGGAAACGCTCACGCGGATTCCTTGTGGTAGCTGGATAAGGTGTCAGCTTGCGAAGGCCTGCCGGGCTCGACAGGTGCCGGATCGCTGACGCGCCTCAGCGGCGCAGGCCAAGATCGCTGACGACCTTGGAATAACGGTCAGGGGCACTCGCCTTGAGGTAGTCCAGCAGCTTGCGGCGCTGGGCCACCATTTTCAGCAGGCCACGCCGCGAGGCATGGTCGCTCTTGTGAGTGGTGAAATGTTCGGCCAGTCCATTGATACGCTGGGACAGCAATGCGATCTGCACTTCAGGCGACCCCGTGTCCTTCGGAGCGCGCCGGAACTTGCCGACGACCTCCGCCTTCTGTGCACTCGTGAATGGCATCTAGTTATGACCTTCTGACTCAGATACTTAACCCTTTTAGAGCCGCGCATTGTACCCGCGGCCGACGGCTGTCTCAAGCTGGATTCGATGCTGGATTCGATGCTGCTGAAGCGATGTCCACCATGATCCTCTCCGGCGCCAGCCGCAGTCCCTCCGGGGTCATCCTGCCGGTCCCCAGAAACTGGCCACTTTCCCCGTACATCCGGACCCGGGCCGCGTTCGGTCCCGCGACGGAGACTGCCTGACCCTGCAATACGCAGGCTGACTCCGTCCGGCCAAGCCTGACGACAGGCATTCCGGGCAAAGCGGCGTCGACCGGCAGCAATAAAGCCTCGAGCGCTGCAGGATTCGCGGCAAGCCGTTCAAGATCCGCCAGTGCATGCATCGTCGGCAGCACGAATGGTCCAAGACTCAGGCGGCAAAGGCTGCCGACATGTCCCAAAGTGCCGCAAGCGCGCGCGAAGTCCTCGGCTAGGCTCCGGATGTAGGTGCCCTTGCTGCACTCGATCTCGAAATGCAGCTGGCGGTCCTCGACACCTTTCAATTCCATCCGATGCACAACGATCCGGCGCGCCGGTCGCTTCACCTCGATCCCCTTGCGGGCCAGGGAGTACAGGCGCTCGCCCTGATGCTTGAGCGCCGAATACATCGGCGGCACCTGCTCCGACTCTCCCAGGAAAGACTCCGCGACACGCCTGATCGTCCTTGCGTCCAGAACGGGCACTGGCAGCTGCTCGATAACCGCGCCTTCGCGATCACCCGTCACGGTGCGGTCGCCAAGGATGATCGTCACGCGATAAGTCTTGTTCGAGCCCAGCAGCAGGCCGCAGACCTTGGTTGCCTGGCCCAGGCAGATCGGCAGCAGGCCGCTGGCCAGAGGATCGAGGCTCCCCGTGTGACCGGCCTTGCGGGCGTTGAACAGCCTGCGAAGGCTCTGCAGCGCGGCGTTCGAGCTCAGGCCCTCGGGCTTGTCCAGCAGCAGGATGCCGTCGACATTGCGCCAGCGAGCCGCATTGCGCTCAGCCGGCACCCCGTTCACTCCGCGTCCGGGTCGTGCTCGACGGCCTGACGGCGGTCAGTTTCTACGGCATCGTGGATCAACGCCGAAAGCCGCGCCGCACGCTCGATGGAATCATCGACCTGAAAGACCAGCTCCGGGGCGACCCGCAGACGCATCAGCTTGCGGATCTGATGGCGCAGGAATCCCGCGGCATGTCGCAGCGCCTCGAGTGACGCCTCGGAATCGCCGATACCGGCAAATGGCGTGAAAAAGACCCTGGCATGCGTCAGGTCGCGGGACACTTCGACTGCAGTGATCGTGACAAGGCCGACCCGCGGGTCCTTCACCTCACGGCGAATCTGCTCGGACAGCAACCGCTTCAGCTGCTGCTCGACCCGTCGCGCCCTGGGATACTCACGCGGCATGGCCGGGTCAAAGCGCGCGCGCAACCTCGACGCGCTCGAAGCACTCGATCTGATCGCCGACCTTGACGTCATTGTATCCCTTGACGCCGATTCCGCATTCGGTGCCAGCACGCACTTCCGAGGCGTCGTCCTTGAAGCGTTTCAAGGACTCGAGCTCACCTTCGAATATGACGACATTGTCGCGCAGCACCCGGATCGGGTTGTTGCGCCGCACGTAGCCGTCGACGACCAGGCAGCCCGCAACCGTACCGAACTTGCTGGAACGGAATACATCGCGCACCTCGGCCAGCCCGACGATCTGTTCCTTGACCTCTGGCGCGAGCATGCCGGTCAACGCCGTACGGATGTCGTCGATGGCCTCGTAGATGATGCTGTAGTAGCGAACCTGCACATTCTGGTCGCGCAGCGCGGTCCGTGCGGCGGCATCGGCACGCACATTGAAGGCCACGATCTGGGCGCTGGAAGCCGCAGCCAGCATGACGTCGGACTCGGTCAACCCGCCAACGCCGCTTGAGATCACCTTGACGGCCACCTCTTCGGTCGAAAGCTTGTTCAGCGCTTCGCGCAGGGCCTCGGCCGAGCCCTGCACATCCGCCTTCAACAGCAGATTGACCGTGCCGGCCTTGCCATCCTCGATCATCTGGGAGAACACATCCTCGGGCTTCGGGCCGGCATGCTTCGCCAGGCGGACATCACGGAACTTGCCCTGGCGATACAGGGCGACTTCACGCGCCTTCCGTTCGTTGTCGACGACCAGCAGTTCATCCCCGGCGTTTGGCGGGCTCGACAGCCCAAGCATCTGCACCGGGATCGAAGGGCCGGCCTGCGGGGTATCGCGGCCGAGTTCGTCAGCAAGTGCACGGACCCTGCCGAACTGTTCGCCTGCAACTACCGAGTCGCCAACCTTCAGCGTGCCGCGCTTGACCAGCACGGTCGCGACGGCGCCACGGCCGCGCTCGACACTCGCCTCGAGCACGACACCTACTGCAGGCGCGTCGTGAACTGCCTTCAGTTCAAGCACCTCCGCCTGCAGCAGGATGGATTCGAGCAACTTGTCGATGCCTTCCCCGGTCTTGGCGGAAACCGGAACGAAGATGTTCTCGCCGCCCCAGTTTTCGGCGATCACCGCCTCCTGCGACAGTTCGCCACGGACTTTTTCCAAGTCTGCGCCGTGCTTGTCGATCTTGTTGACCGCGACGACGATCGGCACACCCGCAGCCCTGGCGTGCTGGATGGCCTCTTTCGTCTGCGGCATCACGCCATCATCGGCCGCCACCACCAGCACGACGATGTCGGTGACCTGGGCGCCACGGGCGCGCATGGCCGTAAACGCCGCATGGCCTGGCGTATCGAGAAATGTGACGACACCACGCGGCGTTTCCACGTGGTAGGCGCCGATGTGCTGGGTGATCCCGCCTGCCTCGCCCGCGGCAACCTTGGTGCGGCGAATGTAGTCGAGCAGCGAAGTCTTGCCGTGATCCACATGACCCATGATCGTGACGACCGGCGGTCGCGGCAACTGCTCGTCCGAGCTCTTCATGCCGGCCTGCAGCTCCTCCTCGACCTGGTCCGCCTTCAGGATCTTGGCGACATGGCCCATTTCCTCGATGACGAGCACCGCCGTGTCCTGGTCGATCGGCTGATTGATGGTCGCGATGACGCCCATATTCAGCATGGTCTTGATGACCTCATTGGCCTTGACGGCCATGCGCTGCGCCAGTTCAGCGACGGTAACCGTCTCGCCGACGCTGACCTCGTGCTGCATCGGCTGTGTCGGCAGCTCGAAGCCGTGCTTGCGATCGGCGGTCGAGACGGCGCGGCGGCGTGACTCCGAACGCGCCCGCCCTTTCTTGTGCCGGGCCGACAGTCCGCCGGCAATGTGCAGCTCCTGGCGTCCGAAGCGGGTGCTCTTGTCATCACCGGTGGTCTTGCGGGATTTCTCCTCGCGCTGGCGGCGTTCCTTCTCGGCCTGTTCGCGGGCCTTCTGCTCGGTTTCGCGCCTGCTCTGTTCTTCCGCCGCGCGGCGGGAATTTTCCTCGGCCGAACGCCGCTCGGATTCCTCGCGCTCGCGGCGCTGCGCTTCGCGCTGTTCAACGTCGCGCCTGATGCGCTCCTCGACCGCGTGGCGCTCGGCGTCCTCGGTCTCGCGCTGGCGGTCCAGTTCTTCCTGCGCGACGCGCGCCTGCTCTTCCAGCACGTCGCGCTTGATATAGGTGCGCTGCCGGCGCACCTCGACATTGACCATGCGGGCCTTGCCCATCGGCGCGGCAACCCTGATTTCGCTCTGCGCCTTGCGGCGCAGTGTGATCTTGCGGGGCGCGCCTCCATCTTCGGCCTTGCCATGGGCCTTGCGAAGGTGCGTCAGCAATTCGTGCTTGGCGTCTTCGCTGATGCGGCCCTTCGGTCCTTCGACCCGGATTCCGGCCTTCTCGAGCTGCGCCATCAGCTTGTCGACCGGGACCTTCAGGACTTCCGCGAATTGTTCGACCGTTACATCAGACATGATTTGCTTCCCCTGCCCCAGCCTCAGGCCTGCGCCGCGGCCTCGAACAGATGGGCCCGCGCCGCCATGATCAGCTGTCCGGCCCTTTCCGGATCAAGACCCGGCACCGACTCGAGTTCGTCGAGCGACTGATCCGCAAGTTCGTCGCGGGTCCGGATGCCGCGCGCGGCCAATTCATATGCCAGCTCCTTGTCCATGCCCTCGATCGCCAGCAGGTCCTCAGCGGGGCCAGATTCATCGACTTTTTCCTCGCTCGCGATCGCCTGGGTCAACAGCACGTCGCGTGCGCGATTCCGCAGTTCCTCGACCATCTCGTCGTCGAATTCCTCGATGCCCAGCAACTCGCTGGCCGGCACATAGGCGACTTCCTCGATCGTCGAGAAGCCCTCCTGCACCAGGACATTTGCGACGTCTTCGTCCACATCGAGCAGGGTCTTGAACATCTCGCGCAGCTGTCCCGTTTCCTCGTCACTGCGCTCGGTGGCCTGCTGCTCGGACATCACGTTGAGCCGCCAGCCCGAGAGTTCGCTGGCCAGGCGCACATTTTGTCCGCCACGGCCGATTGCCTGGGAAAGGCGATCCTCCGTCACCGCGATGTCCATCGAGTGCGTGTCCTCATCCATCACGATCGATGTCACTTCGGCCGGCTGCATCGCGTTGATGACGAATTGGGCCTGGTTTTCGACCCACGGAATGATGTCAACGCGCTCACCCGCGATCTCGTTTGAGACGGCCTGCACACGCGACCCGCGCATGCCGACGCAGGCGCCGACCGGGTCGATGCGTGGGTCGAGGCTCTTGACCGCGATCTTGGCGCGCGCGCCCGGGTCCCTTGCCGCGCCCAGGATCTGGATCAGGCCCTGGCCGACCTCCGGTACCTCGAGCTTGAAAAGTTCGATCAGGAAATCCGGCGAAGTGCGGGACAGGAACAGTTGCGGGCCGCGCGCCTCGGAACGCACTTCGCGCAGCAAGGCCTTCAGGCGATCCTGTGGCCGGACGATCTCGCGCGGGATCATGTGCTCGCGCGGCACGAAGCCTTCGGCATTGCCGCCAAGATCCACATAGACACCGTGACGATCCACGCGCTTGACGATGCCGGATACAAGTGAGCCGACGCGATCCTTGTATTCCTCGACGACCTGGGCGCGCTCGGCCTCGCGCACCTTCTGGACGATAACCTGCTTGGCGGTCTGCGCGCCGATGCGGCCGAAGGCCACCGACTCCATCGGCACTTCGACGAAGCCATCCACCGCGGCAGCCGGATCGACGTCTCGCGCGTCGTCGAGCCGCAGCTCGCGTTCGGTGAATTCGAGTTCCGACGAGTCGTCAGCGAAAACCTTCCAGCGCCTGAATGTCTTGTACTCGCCGGTCTTGCGGTCGATTTCGACACGTACGTCTATATCCTCGCCGTGCTTGCGCCGCGTCGCCGATGCCAGCGCCGCTTCAAGCGCCTCGAAGATTATGTCGCGTGCGACACCCTTCTCGTTGGAGACGGCTTCGACGACTTCAAGGATCTGCTTGTTCATTACTTCAACCCACCAGTCTCGCCTTGCTGATACCTGCCAGCGGAAGTTTCCATTCGCGCCGGTCCACTTCGATCATCACTATTCCGTCCTCAATCGGCCCCAGCCTGCCGCGGAAGCGGCGCCGCCCCTCGATCGGCTCGGCAAGCTCGATCCGCGCCTCGCTGCCGGCGAACCGCGCGAAATGCGCCGCGGTCCTGAGCGGGCGGTCGAAACCGGGCGACGACACCTCGAGCTGGTATTCCCGCTCGATCGGATCCCGGGCGTCGAGCACCTTTCCGACCGCCAGGCTCGCCCGCTCGCAGTCATCCAGTGCGACTGGCGCGCCATCCGCCCTGTCTATGTACAGCCGGACCAGGGCGCGGCTGCTTGCGGGGCTGAATTCGATCTCGATCAGCTCGTAACCCAGTTCCGCCACGACCGGTTCCAGCAAGCCGAGCAACCTGTTCCTCACGCTGCCTCCGTCGGCCCCAGAAAAGAAAAATGGGCACGAGGCCCATTCCTGGCGACCCGGTCGAAACAAAAAAGCCCCGCGAGGGGGCCTCCTGATCGACCTTGTGGTTCCGGGGGACCGCGATCGGGCCTCGCTGCCCGACTGCGGTGGCGCCTGCCACGCACCCCGACCGGCGCGCATGATAGCGCAGGGTACCGGCCGCCTCAACAGTGTGGCGGCCGCAGGGCCGCCAGGCCCCTGCGGTAGACTGCGCCGGCATCATCATCCAATCAGGGGCCCGGTTGTGAGAATTTCCAACGCCTTGACCTCGGTACACAAGTGGATCGGTGTCGTCGTAGGCATCCAGGTGCTGTTGTGGGTCGCGGGCGGCCTGGTCATGAGCGCGTTCCCGATCGAACTGGTCAGGGGCGAGACCCAGGCCGCGAAATCCAAACCGACGGCGATTGCCGGCGACGAGTTCCCGATCGACCTGAAATCGGCGATTGCCTCTGCGGGATCGGTCAGCGCGCTGAAAACTCTGCGCATTGCAGACCGCTTGTATCTGCACGCCGATCGGATCGATCGGCCCGCCGTGCTGATCGACACGCGTGATGGCCACATGATTGATGGTATCGATGCGGCCACGGCGCGCGAAGTCGCAGACCGCGATTTCACGGGGGCAGGCGGAATTGTCGCCGCCGAACTGACATCCGAAGTCTCGTCCGAGTTTCGCGGCGCACTGCCGGTCTGGCGGGTCAGATTTAACGACGCCCGGGCAACCACGATCTATGTGTCGCCCACCACCGGCCAGGTCATCGCACGCCGCAACGATATCTGGCGCCTTTACGATTTCTTCTGGATGCTCCACATCATGGACTACAGGGAACGCGTGAATTTCAACCATGCGTTGCTGATCGGCGCCTCCGCACTCGCTCTCGGGCTTGCCGCGAGCGGTTTCTGGCTGCTGTTCTACCGGGTGCGCCTGCGGAGATGAGCTCCGAGGCAGGCATCCGGCACCACTACCGCACCTGCCATCTGTGCGAGGCTATCTGCGGCGTCCAGATACGACTGCGCGGCGACGAGATACTTTCCGTCCGCGGCGACCCCGACGACCCGTTCAGCCGCGGCCACATCTGCCCCAAGGCGCTTGGCCTGAAGGATATCCACGAAGATCCGGACCGGCTCCGCCATCCGGTGAAGCGCACGGTCAATGGCTGGCAGCGCATCGGCTGGGAAGACGCTATCGACGAAGTAGCCAGGCGTATCGTCGAGGTTCAGGCGGCGCATGGAAACGATTCAGTCGCGCTCTATCTCGGCAATCCGACCGTTCACAGCTACTCCGCGCTGCTGGCTGGCGCCAAGCTGTCCCGCGCACTGCGCACGCGCAATCGTTTTTCCGCGACCTCAGTCGACCAGCTGCCGCATCACCTCGCGGCCCTGTTGATGTTCGGACACCAGTTCCTGCTGCCGATTCCGGACATCGACCGCGCGGAACTCCTGCTGGTGCTGGGCGCAAACCCGGTCGCTTCGAATGGCAGCCTGATGACAGCGCCAGATGTGGCGCACCGGCTCAAGGCGATTCGCGCACGGGGTGGCAGGATAGTCGTGGTTGATCCGCGACGCAGCGAAACCGCCGCGCTGGCTGATCGTCATCTGTTCATCCGCCCTGGCAGCGACGCGCTATTCCTGTTTGCGTTGATACAGGTCCTGTTCGAGGAACGACGCATCGCGCCCGGCCGCTTGGCGCCATGGATCGACGGCCTCGAGACAGTGGAGCGACTGGCAGGCAGTTTTCCTCCGGAGGCTGTTGCCCGCGCAACCGGCATAGCCGCCGGCGAAATCCGGACGCTTGCCCGGGATTTCGCTTCCGCGCGTTCGGCCGCCTGTCACGGCCGGGTCGGCACGTCCACCCAGAGTTTCGGCGGCCTCTGCCAGTGGCTGATCCAGGTTCTGCACGTGATCACCGGGAATCTCGACCGGCCGGGCGGCGTCATGTTCACGGCGCCCGCATTCGACCTGGTTGACCGCACACGCGGTACCAGCCAGGCAGGACATTTCGACCGTCGCCGGACCCGCGTGCGCGGATTGCCGGAGTTCAGCGGCGAATTCCCGGTTGCGGCACTGGCCGAAGAAATGGACACGCCGGGCCGGGGCCAGGTCCGCGCACTGATCACGTCGGCGGGCAATCCGGTGCTGTCGACACCGAATGGCGCGCGGCTCGAGCGGGCGCTCGGCAGCCTCGACTTCATGGCCTCAGTCGATTTCTACGTCAACGAGACGACGCGCCACGCCAGCATCATTCTGCCGCCGACATTCGCTCTCGAGCGCGACCATTACGACCTTGTCTTTCACATGCTCGCAATACGCAACACCGTCAAGTACTCGCTGCCCCTTTTTGAACCGGCGCCGGACACGCGTCACGACTGGCAGATCCTGCAGGGGATTGCCGCGCGGCTCGCCATCCACGACCCCGGGCGCCGTCCGGGCCTTGTGGACCGGTTTCGCGGCCACTGGCTCACGCCCAGGCGCCAGCTTGCGCTGGGCCTGCGTTTCGGCCCGCGTGGCTCCGGGTGGAATCCGTTTGGCAAGGGATTCACGCTCGCGCGGCTCGCCCGGCACCCGCATGGCCTCGACCTCGGCCCGCTGCAATCGTGCCTGCCCGGGCGTCTTGGTCCCGGCATGCGCATCCGGCTGGCGCCGGCTCCGTTTGTGGCAGATGTGGACCGCCTCGCCCGGGAATTGCCGGACTCCACGAACGCACCGGGCCTGCGCCTGATCGGGCGGCGCGATCTCCGAAGCAACAATTCCTGGATGCACAACAGCCCGCGCCTGGTTAAAGGCCCCAGGCGCTGCACCCTGCTGATGCACCCGACCGACGCTGCAAGACTCCGCATCGACGATGGCGCGCGCGTCACCGTGCGCTCGCGCGCCGGGGCGATCGAAGTCGCCGCGGAGCTGAGCGATGAGATCATGCCCGGCGTTGTGTGCCTGCCGCACGGCTGGGGGCACGACCGGCCCGGCACCCGCCAATCAGTTGCCAGCGCGCATCCGGGCGCGAGCATCAACGACCTGACCGACGAGCTGGTTGTCGACGCCGTCAGCGGCAACGCCGCTTTCAGCGGCGTTGCGGTGACCGTTGAATCGATAGCGCCCTGACCATGGAGAATGCGATGAAAGGAACGTTGCTGCTGATCGCGTTTTGGATTGTGGCCGCGACTGCCGTGCGCGCAGACGTGACCGGCGCCGAAATCGATGCGGCAGTCGCCGCGCTGGAGCCGCGCGTGATCGAGTGGCGACGCGATTTTCACAGTCACCCGGAACTCGGGAACCGTGAATTCCGCACCTCCAAAATCGTCGCCAGGCACCTGCGCTCGCTTGGGCTTGAAGTCAGGACCGGTATCGCCCACACCGGTGTCGTTGCGCTGCTGCGCGGCAGCTTGCCGGGGCCGACGATCATGCTGCGCGCCGACATGGACGCCCTGCCCGTTACCGAGCGTACCGACGTTCCATTTCGCTCGACCGCCATGGCCGAGTACCGCGGCCGCCAGGTCGGCGTCATGCACGCCTGCGGTCACGATGCACACACGGCAATCATGATGGGCGTCGCGGAAGTACTGGCCGCTTTGCGTGAACGGCTGCCCGGAATCGTCATGCTGGTGTTCCAGCCCGCAGAAGAAGGCGTGCCGGAGGGTGAACAGGGCGGCGCCCCGCTGATGATTCAGGAAGGCCTGTTCGAGACCGCCAAGCCGGCCGCCATCTTCGGATTGCATGTGATTTCCACGCTGCATGCCGGCACGGTCGGTGTGCGACCGGGGCCATTCATGGCCGGGTCGGATTTCTTCCGCATCCAGGTGACTGGCCGCCAGAGTCACGGCGCGCGCCCATGGGCTGGCGTTGACCCGATCGCGACCGCCGCCCAGATCGTCAACTCGCTGCAGGCCATCGTCAGCCGGCAGACCGATATCACGGCGTTTCCGGCGGTCCTCAGCATCGGCGCGATCAATGGCGGCGTGCGCCACAACATCATTCCGGATTCGGTTGAAATGCTGGGCACGCTGCGGACATTCACGCCGGCGTTGCGCCAGGAAATCATCGACCGCATGCGCCGCGTGGTCAGCAATGTGGCCGCGGCCAATGGAGCGACTGCCACTCTCGAAATGATGCCGGACCCCAATCCGGTCGTCGACAATGACCCGGCATTGACGCAAAGGGTGGTGGCGTCGCTGCAGGCTGCATTCGGGGCGGAAGCCGTCAGGGCAATCGGCTTGCAGACCGTTGCGGAGGATTTCTCCTACTACGCGGGTGCGGCGCCAAGTGTCTACTACTGGGTCGGCATCACGCCGCCGGGACAGGACCTGCGGACCGCGCCGGATAACCATTCCGACAGATTCTTCGTGGACGAGAGCGGCCTGGCCGTGGGACTCAAGTCCATGCTGCACGTCTCCGTTGATTATCTGCAGGGAGGCGCGCTCTCGAAAAAAAGTCCATAATATGTGCTCGGCGACAGGCCGGGAATTTAACAAGACTAAAGTGGGGAGATCGATAAATGAAGAGAATTTCAATTGCAGCAGCTGCCGCCGCGCTCGCGCTGGCGGGCTCGGCACAGGCCTTCGAGGCCTACACCGACTACACGCCCAGCAAGGAAGTCTGGAATGTCACGATGGTGAAGGTGAACCCGAACCGCATCGATGACTATCTGGAAGGAATCAAGCAGACCTGGATGACGGGCTGCGAAGTCGGCAAGAAGAATGGTGTCGTGGTCGACTGCTTCGTTTACCTGAGCGAGACGGCCGCCAATCGCGACTTCAACATGATGCTCGTGACGAAGCTGCCCAATGCCGCCGCTTCAGATCCTGACGGCGTCAAGTTCAAGAAGATGCAGACCGAGACTCGCGCGATGCTTGCGCAGGACAAACAGGACACGATTGTCGAGGGCTACGAGGAATTGCGCACGTTCTTTGGCGAGATGACTTTCCGCCGCATCGACTTCAAGTAACCGCCAGACTGCGGGCGGCTTCGATCTAGCGGCCGGAGCCGCCCAACAGGTAAACCGCAAAACTGCCGAGCCAGTGACCACCCTCGTAGTGCTCGCCGGTGACGGCGGGCAACGCCGCCGCTGCATGTGCGCCGGCAGCCGCATCCAGGGACGCGCGGCGTGCATCGCCCGCCGGCAGTCCTGAGGCAATTCCCAGCAGCATCCAGGCGCGACTGAGATTCAGTCCGTCAATATGCGCCAGCTTGGGATCGCTGCGATCCGTCACCACGCCGGGCCGTAACCAGTCGCCGCGCTTGCCCTTCGGAATCTGCGGCAGGAAGCTGCGGAGCCAGCCGGAGAATTCTCCTGACGCCATCAGGCGCCGCATCAGGTCCGCCTCCGCCAGGCAGGGCGACAGGAAATCCTCGCCGGAAGGCTCGTAGTGCAGCGGACAATCCCGGTCCGCCAGGTAATACGCGCGGCTCTGTTCATCGATCAGCGCCGTCATCGACTGTTCGCCTGCCGCCACCGACCAGTCACGGATCAATCCGAAAGCAAAGGCCGTCTGCGAATGCTCGCCGACCCGGATCGGGTAACTGAGATTCGGCAGCCAGGACCGGATTCGATCTGCCGCCTCGATTTCCAGCGGCCGCAGGATGGCTGCCCAGCGCTGTGCGTCCAGATCGCGCCAGTTCCTCAATTCCGCCGCCAGCTGCAAGAGCCATGCGAGACCATAGGGCCGTTCGAAAGACCTGCGCCCGGCTCCACGCAGGTAGGCGAGCTCCACCGCGATCTTTGCCTCAGAAATGCTCACATCCAGTGCAGCGCGAACCGCGGGCGCGAATCCGGACCGCGGGTGCAGGCGCGCAAGCCGCGCCAGCAGCCAGTGCCCGTGCACCGACGAGTGCCAGTCGTAGCAGCCGAAGAAAGCCGGCGTCAGCTCCCGGGGCGGGCGCACATCGGCATCGCTTCCGAGCACGTGCCCGATCTTGTTGGGATACTCGAGGTGCACGCACTGGAGCGCCAGGCGAGCGAATCTCCCCGCCGCGGCTTCGTCGAGTGGCGTGACCTGCTCTGCACCGGCATCACCGCAGAACATCGGCAAGATCAGGATTAGGGGAATGGCGATGTTGCGCACCGGCAGACACTCTAGCGCAGCTGGCCTGCTAGGATCGACCGGTGGCAAGTCGCAGGGCTGCACTCGCACTGGGAGCGCTGGAACGGGTCGCACGCCGTTACGGCCCGGGGCTGGCCGCGCAAAAGTTGGCCCGGCTTTCGGTGCTGGCGGTCGCCAGGCTCGAATCCGCGCCCCAGTTGCGGCGGCTGCATGAAATATTGTGCTTACTGGATGCTTACCCGGACGATCGCCGGATCCGCGGCCGCGTGCGCCGGATGCTGCGGGGCTTCAGCCGCAGGCGGGACCTGCGCCGCTATCGCGCGGCTCTGGCCGGCACCGGCATCGCCGGCACCGATACGCCCTACCGTTTTTTCTGGCCGACGGCGCAGTGGATCGCCCGTAACTGGCCCGGCGCCCTGGTACTGGACCGGGACGATGAGGAAGCGACCCGCGAAATTCTCGCGGCGTTGCCGCTGCTGCTGGCGCCAGCGCAGGCCGAGTGGCTCAACGCACAGCATCCTGTCGACCTCGCGCCGCTGGACCGGCTGCTGCCGCGCGGCATCACCGACGCCGATTTCCTGATCGGCCTGATCGCCGCGATGCCCGGCGATGATTTCAGTCGCGAGGCATTCGGCGACCGTCTCGACATGTCGTACCTGCTGCGCGCCTGCCGCAGCACGCCCGAACGCACGACCGCGCGATTTGACCGGCCCGACACCGCATTCCAGCCTGGAGCGCTGCCGGAAGGCTATCCTGATCTTCGCACCGAGGCGCGGCGCGGACCACGCGGGGTTCGGCCATTGCGCGGCAGCGATGCGAAGGCCGCCATCAGGCTCGCGCGAATATCGATGATCACGCGTGAGCGCGATGTCGCCGCCTTCCAGTTCGCAAATCCGGGCGACGTATTCCTGGTCGAAGACGACCACGGGCTCGCTTTTGCGATCATGGGCATGATTCCCGTGCGGCGCGCGACGCTGCCGGCAACCTACACGGCTCTGACGCTGAAGAACGGCGTGCCGGTCGGCTATGTCCAGGTCGAGCTGCTCGGCCGGCACGGTGCGTTGTCGTTCAATACCTTCGAGACTTTCCGGGGTGCCGGGACTGCCTGGATATTCGGGCGCTTCATCGCAGCCGCCAGCCAGCTGTTCGGCTGCACGGAATTCAGCGTGGAGCCGTACCAGCTCGGGGCCGGCAATGACGAGGGCATCGATTCCGGCGCCTGGTGGTTCTATCACCGGCTTGGATTCCGCCCGCGCGCGGCGGCGGCCCGGCGCATGGCGGCGCGCGAAATTGCAAGGCGCGCCGCCAATGGGAAATATCGGAGCTCTGCCCGCACGTTGCGCACGCTGGCGCTGTGGCACCTGTTCTACTCGCTGGATCCACGGCGCAGGGCAAGATTGCCCCTGATCCAGCATTGGCTTGCAGCCGCGGCGGACGCTTCGCGGCGCTATGGGCAACGCGGACCCGACGCGCGACGCGACGCAATGATCGTGGATGCGCTTGCCCGGCTGGGGCGCGCCAAAGCGCCGCGCCTGAGGCCCCATCAGCAGGCGATGCTCAGTCGCTGGGCGCCGCTTGTCCTCGCCCTGACGGATGAGGGGCGCTGGACTGCCGGTGACCGCAGGAAGCTGCTGAGCCTGATCCTCGCGAAAGCCGGAACTGATGAACTGCTTTATCAGCAGCAGCTGCTTGGTCACGCCCGGCTGAGATCATTGCTCGGCTGCTGAAATTCCGCCCAGGCGCGGATGCGCGCTGCGCTCAGGCTCCGGCATCCATCCTGAGCAGACTGAAGACGATGAGCCCGCAATAGGTTCCCAGGACGTAGCCAAGCACGGCCAGCAGGACGCCGACCGGCGCGAGACTCGGGTGAAATGCCGCCGCCACGATTGGCGCGCTCGCCGCGCCGCCGATATTGGCCTGTGACCCGACCGCCAGGAAGAAAACCGGGGCGCGGATCATCCAGCCGACCGCCAGCAGCACTGCGGCATGGCACAGCATCCAGACGGCGCCGACCGCAACCAGGATCGGTGCCTCCTTCATTTCCGTGAAATCGGCGTGTGCGCCGATGCTCGCGACCAGCAGGTAGAGCATCAGCGTGCCGATCCGCGAGGCCCCTGCCCCCTCCAGCTTTCGCGCTGGCGTGAACGAAAGCGCGATGGCAAGCGCGGTGACAATGATGAACTTCCAGACGGTCGAATCGAAGACGGCGGATCCTTCCCCAATCGCGCGACCGGCGAGCGTCGCGAGCCACATGCCGCCGAAACCGATTGCGACTATCAGGATCAGGTCCGCCAGCGTCGGGATGCGCGCTGTCCTGGCGGTGAATTCGGCGACGCGGCGCTTCAGTTCCTCGATCGCCGATGTGTCGGCTCCGGTGAAGCGGTCGATGCGATGGTGCTGGCCGGCGAAGTAAAGCAGCACGCCCATCCAGATGTTCGCAATCGTGACATCGACGATGACCATCATCCCGAACATCGTGTCCGAGGTTCCGGCGATCTGCGCGAGTGCGACCATGTTCGCGCCGCCGCCGATCCAGCTGCCGGACAGGGCGGCCATTCCCTGCCAGGTATCGGGAGGAACCCAGGATGAAAAAATCCACAGGGCGATCGGCGCGCCGATCACGACGCCCGCGGTGCCTGTCAGCATCATGATCAGGGCCCGCGGCCCGAGCTTCAGGATGCCTGGCAGATCAAGCGCAAGTATCAGCAGCATCAGGCTGGTCGGCAGCAGGTAGGCCTTGATCCAGTCGTAAAGCGCGGATTCCGCCGGAAGCACGCCAAGCGTCGTCAGTGTCGTCGGCAGGAAATAGCAGAAGATCAGGCTTGGAACCACGCTGAACAGGCGCTTGCCGGGCGCGGTCTCGCCGAACCAGAAAATCGCCGCGAGGAGGGCCAGCAGGACCACCAGAATGGCGACCGGATGCGTCACCATCGCAGTGGTGATTTCCATGCGCCTACTCCGCCACCCTGGCGCCGACGATCGAAATGCGAAACTGGTTGCTGTTCTGGAATGGCCCCAGCCCGGTCGTGAGCTGGGTCTGCTGACCGGCAGCAAGCGTGCCGCTGAGCTCGCGACGGAACTCGCGGGTCCGGCCACCGCTGTCGAGGTACTGGACTGAGACTACGAGTCCGGTGACTGGGACCCTGGTCCCATTCGCGATTGTGACTACCAGCTTGCCGCCCGCATCGAGCGCAGCCTGTTTGTGCAGGTATTTCTCCGGGTTGCCGGGAAGATCCAGCTGCATCAGTGCAGCCGTCGCCGCCTCGCCGACCGGGCCCTTGGCGCCGGCGGCCTGCGCGAAATACTGCCGCGCTGCATCGGGCTGGCCTGCACGCAGGGCAATATTGCCGAGCGAGTAATACGCGGGGCCGGTTGGCAGGAGCCTGATGCTCGTCTCGAGGTCTCGACGGGCTGATTCATCGTCGCGCTGGCGTTCAGCGACCAGCCCGCGCTGCAGGTAATAGTAGAAGAACTGGTCATTGCGCCGGATCGCGGCCGTGTAAGCGTCTTTCGCCGCAGCGAGCTTCTTCTGCACCAAGAGCGCGTCGCCCTTCAGCGCATGGAAGTGCCCTTCACCGGGTTCGAGGCGGATTGCCTGCTCGGCCCTGGTCAGCGCGAGATCGGGCTGTTTTTCAGACAGCGCCTTGCGCCCTTCATCATAGGCGTCGTACGCGGGCTTGGCGCGCATCGTGGCCGCGAGCGCCGCGCGGTAACGATCGACGCCGCTGTCACCACCGGGCGGAAGCGCCACCGCCTTGCGCCGGTTCGCCTCGAGCCGCTCCTGCGACGGCGGGTGACTCGCGAACAGTCCGGAGAGCCAGCCGCTGTCCTTGCGGTCATTCAGGCGCACAAAGGCCTCCTGCAGGCTTACCGCGCCCTGGGCGTCATAGCCGGCGCGCTTCATGTAGTCGATTCCATAGCTGTCAGCCTCCAGTTCCGCCTCCCTGCTGTAGCGCTGGGTCACGAGCTGCGCGCCGATGCCGGCGCCCAGCATGGCGATATTGCCGTAGTCGCTGTCGTGAGCCGCGACCTGGGCCGCTATCAACCCGCCCTGGATCAGCATGCCGCGGCTCATCGCCTGCGCTGAGTGCCGTGCCGCGGCATGCACGACCTCGTGTCCGAGTACCGCAGCGAGTTCGGATTCCGACTTCAGCTTGGTCAGCAGTCCGCGATTGACGGCGATCTTGCCGCCGGGCAGCGCCCAGGCATTGGGAATCGAATTGTTGAGGACGGCAAATTCGTACGGCAGCTTGCGGTCGCTGACTGCGGCCAGGCGCTGCCCGACGCCCTGGACATAGCTTGTCAATGCCGGGTCCAATTGCTGGTCGCCACCCTCGGCCTGGCGCATCGGCGCGAAGTTCTGCTGCCCGATCTGAAGCTCCGTGCCCTCGCCTACCAGCATCAACTCCTTCTTGCCGGTCACGGGATTCACGGAGCAGGCCGGAAGCAGAGCGAAGGCGGCCAGCAGGCCGGGCAGGGATCGGATCAAGGCAGAACGCATGATGGCGGACTCGTGACGCGGCTCTCTGCCGCACGGCTGGTCCATTATCACGGCCAGCCGCCGGAAATAGAAATCCCGGCACCGGGCCGGGAGTACTCACGAGTTTGACTGCAGTCGTAGCACCCCGATTGCACCAGGGTGCCCGCGACTTCAGTTGGAAATACTCATCACCAGGTCGTACAGCATGTCGGGCCGGCCGTCTCCGCGGAAGTCCACGACGTGCACGTAGAATGTCGTGGCGCCGTTGACCTGTATTTGCAGGATGGAGTCCAGCATCACGCCGGTGTCCTCGTCGTCGTGCATGCATTCCGACAGGAACGCCGGTGCATCGCAGCCATTGAGCCGGACACCGTTCGTATCCACAAATTCGATGACCGAATCGAGCGGGCTGCCGTTGACCTGGGCATCGATGTCAATCGTGATGCGCAAGGGCCCCGTTGTCGTGATCCGATAGTAGTCCTCGTCGGGATCCAGGACCGTATTCGGATGGCCGCTGGGGCTGATCGATGCCGCGAAGGTTCCGTTACCCAAAGGCAGCGGCGTGGCAGTTGCTATCGAATCGTTACGACCGAGCGGTACCGCGTTGATGGTGATGCTGAGCGTCTGCGTATCCATCGTGCCGCAGTTGTCGGTGACGATGACATCGAAGGTACGGGTCTCGACCGTGTCGGGTGTGCCGGATATTGCACCGCTCATCGCATTGATGGGACCGAGTCCGCTGGGAAGCGTGCCACTGGTGGCGAAACTGTAAGGCGGTACGCCGCCAGCGACCTGCACCATGACATTGTAGAAAGTCCCGACCACGCCATTCGGCAAGGCCATGGTCGTGACAGCGAGCGCCGCTCCCGGATCCACCGTGATCTGCAGTGCCCGACTGGCGAAAGCCGGTGCCGCGGCCGAATCAGTCACTCTCGCAGTGAATGTAGAGGTCGTAGCGGCGCAGTTGAGGGGCGGCGTGCCAAAGATGGCGCCGGTGACAGCATTCAGGGCAAGACCGACTGGCAGCGGACCAACCGGGACTTCCCATTGATAGGGAGGCAGGCCTCCGCGGGCCTGCAGTGTCTCGTTGTATTGGACCCCGGCTGTGGCATCGGGCATCACGCTGGTCGTCAAATCGAGCCTCACCCTGATGCTCTTGCCCCGGGTCGCGGCCTGCTGCGTAGCAGAGCTATCCGTAACCCTGACCGTGAATGACTGATCGGTGGCGGCATCCGTGGCAGTCCCAGTGATGGCGCCAGCAGCGCCGATCGCGAGTCCCGCCGGCAGGCTGCCAGCACTGATGCTGAAGGCGTATGGCGCGGTGCCGCCGGTCGCGACGACCGTCTGGTTGTAAGCAGCGCCGATTATGGCATCCGCCAAGGCGCCAGCGGCGATCACCAGCGGGTCGACAGCCTGGATGCTGAGGGCCTGGGTATCGCTTTGTGGTGGCGTGCCGGAATCCATCACCGTGATCGAGAAGTTCGCGGTACCCACCGGTCCCATCGGAGTTCCGGTGATGGCACCGGTTGTGGCGTTTAGTGTGAGGCCCGGCGGCAGGTTTCCGGTGATGATGAATGTTCTCGTTCCGCTGCCACCAGTCACAACGATCGTGAAGTTGAATGCCACGCCGATGACGGCCGTCGTCGTGCCGGTCGTGGTGATATTCAATACCGGTGCCGGAATGATTCCGCCGCCGCCACCACCGCCGCCGCAGGACGCCAGGAGTGCCAGCGCCAGCGTCGCTGCAGGCGGGAACAGGAATCTTTGCAGTCCAGTCCTCACGGACCCTCGAACTGGTCGAACCGGGGATCGGTTCCGATCAGAGTCACGTCGTTGCCCGAATTTGTGCCGCCGGCCACGACCACGATCGTCGCGCTCGGCGCCGGCGCCGTGCCCGGCATCGGGATCTGGACCGGCCCCACACCCGATCCATCGCTGAACCCGGCATCAATGCTTTCCACCTCGACCGTATAACTGCCGGCGGGCACCGGTATCTCGAACAGCCCCATGTCGCCCGGTGTGAGCGAGCCGAACGGGGGGAACTGGGTCGGATTGTCATTGATGGGGTTGCCGCGGATGGCCCTGAACTTGTAGCCCGAGACTACCGACACGGCAGCGGTCCGGTCCTGGTTGGCGCCGGTGTCCACCGGTCGCGCGATCACGTTGACGTATGCCGCGTGCGACTGGCCATCCGAAAAGAACACGGTTCCAGCAATGGTGCCGTGGGTATTCGCAAAGGTGGTTCCGCCCGTGGTCTGCGGATAAAGCCTCGAAATCCAGGCAATGTCGTCCACCGACAGGGACTTCTGCGAGACGTGCAGTAGCACCGGGAACATCGTCGGCAGGCCCGTGAGGTCGTCCGGGCCGCAGCCTCCCAGGCAGTTCACGTTGATCTGCGAATGGTCGAGACCCGAGAAATGCCCGAACTCGTGGATCAATGCTGCGTCGAACTCGTCGGTGCTGATGTCGGGAACCGGCGCCGCGGCGCCATCCTGGAACAGCCCATTCATGACCGCCAGGCTGGTGATGAATTGAGTCGCGTTGGCGGCGCAGGGGCCGGCAATGCCGATCACCGAAGTCTCGTCGATGCCGAGCGCCATGAATATGCTCGCGTCGGCATCGTAAACGATCGGACTCTGAACCCCGTTGCCGCAGTCAGTCTGCACCGCGTCGAATTCGTCTGGCGTATTGACATCCCCGCCCGTGAATGCGACGGTGGCATTGACGAAACCCGCCCGCGCATAGGCGATGCTGGACGTCGTCACACCCTCCCAAACGCCGAACATGCCGGCGACGCGTGAGCGCGCCGTCGCTTCGGTGACAGTTGCGCTGAGGGGACCATTGTCCGTCCGATATGGAATCGGCGCGGCTGTACTGAAGACGTAGGGAACGCCATTATCCCGCACCAGCAGCGGCCCTCCGGCATGAGCCAGGTTCACCGGCAGGAGCAGCGCGCCAAGCGATACGCCAAGTGCTGATGCCATGCCGCGGACGAATCGCACTTTACGGGTTCCTCTGCGCGAGTTCGCGGACCAGGTCAGTCAGCTCGCGCAGATCGACCAGCCCGACGTGGTGACTGGCAAGCAGCTTCGAGGACTTTGGCGAGAGTGAAATGCCCTCCTTCGCCAGCTGTGCGCTGACGCCGTCGAACAGCCTGAGATTCGCGTGGCCATTTACCGCCAATTCCTTTCCGGTCCGGTCGCGCAATATGCGAAACCGGCCCTGCGCGAGGCCCGCCGGGCTCGACAGCCCGTAGTCGCTGGGCGCAATCATCATCAACAGGTAATCCTGTCCCTTTCGATAACCCGCGGCGTCGAAGCGGTCACGGATGTCCCAGATGTACTGTCGAAATGTATAGGTCGCACCAGGCCGACCCTTCAGCGTCTCCCTGACGCGCATCCTTACCACCACCGTGTCGAGGCCGGTCAGTACCGGGTGCTTTTCCACGTGCGCGCTCAGCACGGTGCCCCGCAGGATGACGGCGGAGCGGCTGGTGAGTTGGTCGATATTGCGGGACAGACTGAGCGCGCCGCGTTCGGCCCATGCAGGACCGGCAAACGCAAGCGTCAACAGTAGCAGCAGCAGGCGTTTCATCTGTCGAACACGCTGGCAGGGATCCCGGTAACTCAAATCTCCTGTAACAGACGTTCCGAGCGCAATGCAAGAGAAAGAGCGTCGGATCCGGATCGGTCCGCGCAATCGGCGAGTGCCTGCAACCGTAAACCTGTTAAATACCAGTGTCCTGCGCGACATATCTGCATTAGATGCTGAACACAGGCCAACCAAGTTGCGCCATGCTTGCGCGCGGCAGGACCGGCGTGGCATTTCCGCACGGAAATCATGGTCAGCCGTCATCCGTGTTACGGTCGTGCCGTCACGTTCCTGTGACGGTTTCAATGAAATGGAGAACCAAAATGATTCGCAGGCAGATCGGCGCTGTTGTCGCCGCAATACTGATGATTGGCCTTGCCGCACCCGCTGTCGCAGCGGAATCGCGCTATGAGCCGATCAATGTCTGGTATGTCTCGGATATCGACGTGCTGGATGGCCAGTTCGAAAACTATATGACCTGGCTCGCCGACGAATGGCTGAAGTTCAGGAAACTGAATGCCATGCACGGCAACGAGATCGGCTATCACGTCCTGGTGAACACGACACCGCGGGACGGGGAGCCTGACCTGTTCCTGGTAACGATCTACAAGGACTTCCAGAAGATCGCCGAGAGTCTCGCGACCGAAAAGAAGATCAACGATGCGATGGCAATGGACCGCAGGAAGTTCGAGCAGGAAAGTGCCGAGCGCGCACCCATGCGCAAGGTGATGGGAAACGTCGAGCTGCTCGAGCTCAGACTGAAATAGGCGCTACCGGGGGGCTGGCCGCGCCAGCCCCCTGCCTTTTTCCAGTGGGCTCCTGGCGGCCCGCGCCAGGACTATGTCGAAGACTGTCCCGCCAGCGGAAGTTATCGAGGAAATGCGATGATGCCGGATCGGGGGACTACCGGCGGAGTCACAGGATCCGATGCGCATGCTGCGCGTGCGTACTCTTATCTTCGCGATGCTGTTTGCATTCGCGTTTACCGGCTATGTCCAGCGCACGAGCGTCGCAATTGCCGCCGAGCGCATGATGCCGGAACTCGGCCTGACCCAGGTCGAGATGGGCTGGCTGTTCACCGCATTCCTGCTCAGCTATTCGATGCTGCAGTTGCCGGGTGCCCTGCTGGGGGAATGGCTGGGTGCACGCCGCATGCTGACCGCGATCGGACTCGCCACGGTCCTCGCCAGCATCCTGACCGCTGCCGCCCCGTCACTTGCGGCTGCCGGCATCGTGTTGATCGCCCTGTTGCTCGCCCGGTCCCTGCTCGGCGCGGCTCAGTCGGCGCTGTTCCCGATCGAGGCCGGGACAATACGCCATTGGTATCCGGTCGGCGCCTGGGCCTCGGCGCAGGGTCTCATTGTCACGGGGCTGTGGCTCGGCGCCGCGACGACTTCACCACTCGTCGCCTGGCTCATGGAGGCATTTGGCTGGCGTTCAGCACTCATCATCAGCAGCGTTCCCTCACTGATGCTGGTGGCACTGTGGCACGCATACGCACGCGACCGTCCCGTGGAACACCCTGCGGTTTTGCGGGTGGAGCTCGCTGAACTGCACGCAAATCCGGCGAGCATCCATGGCGCGCCGCTCACTCTGCGTCGGGTTCTCCGCGTGCTGGCCGACCCGCAGATCCTGCGGATCACGGCTTCCTATTTCCTGGTCGGCTGTGTTTTCTATCTCGTGACGTTCTGGAGTTTTCTGTACCTGGTGCAGGAGCGGAAACTGAGCGTCCTCGAAAGCGGCTGGCTCGCCAGTCTGCCATTCATCGTCGCGGGTGCGGCCGCGGCCGGCGGCGGCAGGCTCGCCGACAGGCTGCGCGCGCGTTTCGGGGACCGCGTCGGCATGCGAATACTGCCTCTCGCGGGCCTGCCATGCGCCGCCGTGTTTCTTTTCCTGACGGTGACGATGGCGAACCCCTACTCGGCGGTTGCCGCGCTTTGCCTCGGATTCGCATGCGTCGAGGTGACGGAAGGTTCGTTCTGGGGCGCGACGATGCGACTCGCACCGTCCGACACCATGGCCGCGACCGCGGTACTCAATACCGGCGGCAATCTCGGCGGCGTGGTGGCGACACCGATCATCGGTGCACTGTCGGCGGACGGGGACTGGAGCGTGATCTTCGTGACTGGCGCCATTGCGGCCACCGCGGCCGCCGCGCTCTGGTTTACCATCGATGCCGGTAGGCCGGGGCCATCGAGTGGCGCCGCCAAGGAGGACTGACATGTCGAAGCTGCAGCCGACCGCCGCGCCCGTCAGGCCATTCCTTGACTGGCCGGTGGTCACCGATCCTTCCGGGTGGAACGCGGATGTCGCCCTGCTCGGAATCCAGCACAGCGAACCCTATTCCCATGATCCATTCCCGAACGACCAGTCGCGCGCGCCCGATGCGATCCGCTCAAAGTCGCAAAGCTTCTGTTACAACCCGGCGCACTGGGATTTCGACAGCGGCACCGATCTCGCCTCCAGTCTGCCGGCGCGCCACCTCGACCTCGGCAACGCAGCCTGGGCCGGTGGCGCCTACGGCGACTACGCCAGCCGCATCACTGAGTGCGCGCGCCATTTCTGGCGTCAGGGCACGCAGCTCATTGTCCTCGGTGGCGACCATGGCGTGACCATTCCAATACTGGACGCGCTCGACGTACTGGATCAACCCGTTCATGTACTGCATATCGACGCCCATCTCGACTGGCGCGAGGAGGTGGGCGGCGTGCGCCGCGGTTATAGCAGCCCGCTGCGCTGGGCGAGCACGACACCTGCCGTTTCTGGAATGACCCAGATCGGCCTGCGCGCCATCGGCAGCGCACGTCGCCAGGAAATCGAAGCCGCACGTGCCTACGGCTCGCACCTGTTCAGCGCCGAGCAGTTCCACGCCGAAGGTGCCGACGCGGTGCTCGCGACCATACCCGAGGGCCTCGCCGTCTATCTCACCATCGACGCCGACGGCCTCGACCCAACCGAGATGCCCGCGGTCATGGCGCCGACGCCCGGTGGCATTTATTTCCGTCAGCTTGCGCCATTGCTGCGTGGCGTCGCGCAACGCAACAGGATCGTCGGCATGGACATCGTCGAGATCGCGCCATCATTCGACTTCGCGAACGGCCTGAGCTGCATTACCGCAGGTCGCCTGATCCTGAACGTGCTGAACGCCTCCTGGGGCCCGGATGGTGCCTGCCGCCGCGCCGCGGCCTGAAGTCGAGCATTGCAGGCTGTACCGCATCGTGCAGTAGCGCCACAATGAGGAACGGCATACCAGCAGGCGAGGAAGCGGGAGAAACCGATGAATGACGAGGTCCAGCAGCTCGAGCTGCAGATCAGCGAACTGATCCAGCGGCTTGCACAGCGGCGCCGCGAGACAGCCGCCACCGCTGTTGCCAATTACCCATTCAGGACGCTGGCCGGCGAAGTCCGGCTGGCAGACCTGTTCGCGGGCCGCGACACCCTGTTCGCCATCCACAACATGGGTCAGGGCTGCCGCTACTGCACGCTGTGGGCCGACGGGCTGAATGGTTTCCTCCCGCATCTCGAAGATCGCTTTTCCGTCGTGCTGCTGTCCAGGGACGAGCCGGAGGTACAGCAGCGCTTCGCGCACTCGCGAAATTGGCGTTTCCGGATGGCGTCGCACGGTGGCGGCGATTACATTCGCGAGCAGTCGGTGTCGCCGGGCGGACAGAATGTGCCAGGACTGGTCTGTTACCAGCGGGAGGCTGACCGGATCTTCTGCAAGGGTGCGACCGCTTTCGGGCCGGGCGACCTGTACTGTCCGATCTGGCACGTCCTCGGCCTCGCTGGTATCTGTGCCGATGACTGGACGCCGCAGTACAACTACTGGCAGCGACCGGCCGCGAAAGCCATGGAAGACGGCGGCCAGAATCTCAGATGAAGCGAGTGCAGGATTTCCCTGGGCCTTGCCATTTGCTGAATCCGGCTTTCGACATGAGATCATTTCAGTTCGTCGGCGCGATATTGATGCCGATCGACGGAAAGCCGAATATTGGCATCGGCCTCGCGAATCGATCGGGTGTGTGCCCCGTCGGGGAGATCGTCGCCAGGCGAAAAACCTGGTCAGCGTTTCCTTTTTCGCAGCAAGGTGATCAGCCGCAATGAGGATGAGGCGGTATCCTGCCCCTCTAATTCGCTCAATTTTTTTCTGCACCCTGCCAGTCCTGAGCCTTGGCGGCTGCGGCACGCTGCCCGATGGCAGGCTCTGGGGCCAAGAAGTCACATTCTCCCCGGGCTGGGAGCGTATTCGCGCGTCCGCGCTGCAGGCCGCAGGCGATCCGTGGGTGTGGGCGCCGCTCGCCGGTGCTGCCGGGCTGCAATTCAGTGGCTGGGACCGGAAGATATCGACCTGGGCGGTGCGCGAGACGCCGCTATTCAGCTCGCCGGAAAGCGCCAGCTCCTGGAGCGACGGCCTGCGCGACGCGACTGGAATTGCGAACGCCACCATCGTGCTGCTGGCGCCGAGCGGCGAGGACGCCAAGTCCTGGCTGCTGAACAAGACAAAGGGCTATGCCGTGGACCTGGCCGCCTCGGGCGCCGCCGGACTTACGACCAACCTGCTCAAGTCGATCAGTGGCCGGACACGCCCTTCCCGCGCCGACGACAAGAGTTTTCCCTCCGGCCATACAGCCATTGCGGCGACCCACGGTCGCCTCGCTGCACGAAATCTGGAGTACCTGGACCTGCGTCCCGTCACGCGGCAACGGCTGGTCCACGCTCTGGACGCGCTGACACTGGCCACGGCCTGGGCACGTGTCGAAGCGGGCGCTCATTATCCATCGGATACGCTTGTCAGCATCGCACTTGGAAACTTCAGCGCAAACTTCTTCAAGAATGCCTTCATGGGCGCGGGAGCTGCCTCCAGTCAGGACATTGCGGTAACGACAACCGACGGCGGGCTGATGCTCCATTTCAGCGCCAGGTTCTGACCGGCTTCACCATTCGGAGACCGGCAGCCTCCACTCCGGCGGCCGCCGCAGCAGCTTACTTGTAGGTATCGAATCCACTCCGATTCAGGTTGACTTCGCACTTCACGAAGCGCGCCCACAATTTCGCGGGGACCGAATCAGGGTTCGACAGGGCATCGCGCCATGCGTCCCAGGCCTTGCCGAATGTCTCGGCATCGGCACTGCGGCCGACCCAGTACATCGTCTCCAGATTCATGCGCTGGATCGGCACCAGGATTTCTGCACGATATCCGTAAGCCTTGCCCCAGACGTTGAAATCCTTCGTGATCGCGAGCTGCGTGGCCAGATCGCAGTCGTCCTTCAGCTTGAACTCGATCACGTCTAGGTTGTCGGCCGCTGCGGCGAATGGCAACGACAGGAGCAGCAGCGTAACTAGTTTCTTCATTTGATGTTCTCCCTGGAATTCCTGGAATCAGTAGACGTCGTAGCTCCTGCGGCCAACCGTGCTCGAGCAACTGTCGAATCGCGCATTGAGCCTGGCTGGCACGGAATCGGCATTTGCCTGTGCATTGCGCCAGGTATCCCAGGCCTTGCCGAATGTTGCGGCATTGGCGCTGCGACCGAGCCAGATCATCGTGCTTGGGTCGTTGTGCTGAAGCTTCACCGCGACTTCCGCCTGGTAGCCGTAGCCCTTGCCCCAGACATTGAAGTCCTTGACGATCGCCATGTAGCTTTCGAAGCTGCAGCCCTCCTTGAGCTTGAACTCGATCACGTCGTAGTGATCGGCGAGCGCCGGAATCGGCGATGCAAACAGCAGCAATGCCATGAGTTTTCGCATGAGAAGTCCTCCGTAAGTATCCGTCCCTGATAGGTATTTTTCTTGCATCAACGGCATGAACAGCCGATGTGCAGGCTTTAAATATACGCGAGGCGCGCGGTGGTGCGCACCAGCAGTCAGCAGCTTCGAAATTCCGGCAGGTCGCCCACTGCTCATTGATGCGGTGCGGCCTGCTCGCTTTCCTGCTGCACATCTGCAATCGGCGCCGCCGCAGCGGGTTTGAAACTTCGAAAGTCCTGTCCGAGAAATGCAGCGACGGTCGTCGCAATCTGCCCCTGCACGAGATCGGGGACGTCGCGGCGCTCGCCAAGCGCCGGTGTGTCGGGACCGAGAACCGCGATCCAGATTTTCTCCGAGCCGGACTGCTCGACGCCGTGCTCCTTCCAGTCGACAGCGCCGCTGCCGCGACCGTGGTCTGTCGTCAGGATGAAAGTCGTGTTGTCCCGGTATTGCGGTATCGACTGCAGCTGCTGCCAGAGTTCTGCGACGAACCTGTCGAAGCTGTGCGCAGTCTCGAGCAACAGGTCATAACGGCCCATGTGTGCCCACAGGTCAGTGTCACCGTAGCCGACGAAGAGCACGCGGGGCCGATGCGTATTCAAGTGGTCCCGCAGCGCGACATGCAGGAATCCGTCGAAGGGATTGCTGCCATAGAGACGCGTCGTTATCTGGTAGAGCTCCGTGAAGAGTCTGCCCCGCGCGCTTTCATCGCCGCAATCGACCAGCGTCGCGCCGGCGCGCACCGGCAGGCCGCTGCCCTTCTCGTCGAAGATGTCCGCAAGCACGCTCCAGGTGCCGAATACTTCCACCTTGCCGTGAAACTCCGGCATCCGGTTCAGCCAGCCGAAAACCGTGACATTGGGATTCGGCCCGAAGTCGTTGCGATCAATCCGCGGATCCGGATTGCCGGTCAGCATCTCGTTGTAGCCGGGATATGAAACGGGCCGGCCATTCTCGACCAGAACCCGGCTGCCCTCGAGCTGATTGCCGAACAGCTGGCCATCCCTGGCAATTGTGCCCCACAGGAATGGGAACAGGAGCTTGCGCCGTTCCCGCGGGTCCTCGTGCCAGAAGCGCTCCCTGAGCTCCGCAAGCGGGGCCCAGCTACCGCCCGCTTTTTCATCGTTCAGCAGCAGCGGGTCGGCGCCGGCAAAAACCTCCTGCCAGCGCAGGCCATCGGCCACGATCAGGACGACATTGCGCGCTCCATGCGGCGTGCTCGCGGCAGGCAGGGTCACGATCACGCAGACAAGAGCAGCGAGAAGGCGAACTAGATTGCTCATTTACTGCGCTCCGCGGCGTTACGGGGATTTCTCAACCATGCGGCCATGAACTATGCTCGCTTCTGGGTTGAGGGTCCGTATGAAGAACTTCATGGCCGGTTGCACCAGCTTGCTGTTCGCGACTTCATCATTGGCAGGCACTCCCATTGTGATCGCCCATCGGGGCGCCAGCGGCTACCTGCCGGAACATACACTGGAGGCCTTTGAGCGGGCGATCGAACTTGGCGCCGACTACATCGAACCGGATCTGGTAATCACCAGGGACGGTGTGCTGGTGGTCCGCCATGATACCTATCTCAGCACCACCACAAATATCGCGGATCTACCGGCGTTTTCGACCCGCAGTAGAACACTCGATGGCAGAACCGACTGGTTTGTCGAGGACTTCACATTGGCCGAGCTCAAGTCATTGCGCGCGCGGCAGGCATTTCCGGGCCGATCGGGGGATTCCGACGACAAGTTTCAGATACCGACCTTTAAGGAAGTAATCGCTCTCGTCAAGCGCAAACCGCGGGAATCCGGCGAGACCGTCGGCATTTATCCCGAGACCAAGGCTCCTTCCCATCACGAGTCGCTGGGCTTCGACTTTGCAGCCTTGCTGGTCGAGACACTGACAGCAAACGGGCTCAATGCCGCCGGCTCGAAAGTCTATATTCAGTCACTTGAACCGGCCATCCTGAAGCGACTGAAGCTGATGACCGACCTTCCGCTCATCATGCTGGTGCGCCCGGTATCGGCGGACAGACCATACGAGCCGGACATGCCGCTGGCCGAGATCGCGACATTCGCCGATGGCGTCGGGGCTTTCAAGACCCTGTTGATCGATGAACGCGGAGAAACGAGCGGATACGTCGAGGCAGCGCATGCCCTGGGGCTGGTGGTGCACGCGTGGACATTCCGGAACGACAGCTACCTGGACGATCGATTCCCGTCATTTGACGACGAGCTTTCCCGCTTCCTGCATCTCGGTGTGGATGGATTCTTCACCGATTTTCCGGATACCGGTGTTGCGGCCCGGGATGCATTCAGGAACTCAGTCGCGTCCCCAGTTCATTGAGAAACCGAGACCCCAGGTGCGCGGCGTATTGATCGTGATCGTCCCGGGAGGCGCACTATCCTGGTTGAACAGGATGGCCCGTTCGTTGAACAGGTTGTCGACGTAGGCCTCATCGAAGCGGCCAAGCTGCAGCAGGCTGCGGCCGAGTTCTTCCTGACCCTTGGCGTATCCCGGCTCCTCCTCGAGGGCACGGCGGAGCAGCCGCTCCGCCTCCGCGCCCCGGCCCTGGCGATTCAGCGCCGCGCCTAGCAGCGACAGGAAATTCGGCTCGCCGGGAAAATCCGCCAGCGCCCCGCGGCAGAGTTGCTCGGCCATCACGCCGTCTCCGGCGCGGAGAAATGTGACTGCGCGATCGAACGCTGCGCGTGCACGATTGAGATCACTGCGGCGCCGGTTGCGGCAAGGAACCTAGTGCCTTGCGTTCAGCAAGGCGATGAACTCGCCCATATCCGGCATCGTGTCGAAGCGCAGTCCCTTGCCTGGCACCGTGTCCCACGACGCCCGCGAGTCGAGGTACAGCTGTGCAACTATTTCCAGCTTGCCCTCGTCGTCCAGCAGGCCGCTCGGCACCCAAATATGGCCGGTATCCCGCAGGGCATTCGGGACGGGGCAGCCGCAGGTCCGGCAGAAATGGGAGCGGAAACCCGTCGCAAGTTCGAATTTCGAGATGCCGTTTTCGCCAGCCAGCCAGCGAAACTGCCTGGCCGCAAGGATCATGCCGGTGTTGGTAGTGGAACCGCCCTGCTTGCGGCACAGCGAACAATGGCACTGATACAGATTCGGGTACGGCCCGAGCACTTCGAATTCGATGTCACCGCACAGGCATTTACCGCGCATGATGGTCCACCTCCCCGGCTACACCCGATTCCGATGTCACCCCGTCTGCATCCACGGGGGCAGCGGCAAGCCGAGGCCCGGCAGGAAATCCCTGCTGAACAATTTCGACTCGTAGGATCGTGCTGAATCGCAAAGGACGGTCACGATCGTATGGCCGGGGCCGAGCTGGCGCGCCAGCCGGATTGCGCCTGCCACATTCAGCGCAGATGAAGCACCGACGTAGATGCCTTCCCCGCCGATGAGCTCCCACAGGACCGGCAGCAATTCACTGTCCGGAATATTGAAGGCATCATCGACCCGGGCACCCTCGAGATTGCCGGTCACGCGATTCTGGCCAATACCCTCGGTGATCGAGCTTCCCTGCGACTTCAGTTCGCCGTGTTTCACCCAATTGTAGATTGCGGCGCCGTCCGGGTCGGCTACCGCAGTGACGACACCGGGGCGGCGCTGTTTCAGGTAATCCGATACGCCGGCGATGGTTCCGCCGGTGCCAACCGCGCATATGAACGCATCGACATGGCCGTCCGTCTGGGCCCAGATTTCCGGCCCAGTGCTGGCGATATGCCCCTCGCGGTTCGCGAGATTGTCCCACTGGTTCGCGTACAGCACGCCGGCGGGCACGGTGGCGGCCAGTTCCTCCGCGAGACGACGCGCCCGATGCACGTAGTTTTCCGGATTCCTGAATGGCACGGCCGGCACCAGACGCAACTCCGCGCCCATGGCCCGGAGCGCCGACTGCTTTTCGACCGACTGTGTCTGCGGCATCACGATGACCGTGCGCAGGCCGAGGGCGTTCCCGGCCAATGTCAGTCCGATGCCGGTGTTGCCGGCGGTGCCCTCGACCACCACGCCGCCGCGCCGGATGATGCCGCGCTCGAGAGCGTCGAGCAGCATGTACTTGGCGGCGCGGTCTTTGACCGAGCCGCCGGGGTTCAGGTATTCCGCCTTGCCGAGAATCGTGCAGCCGGTACGCTCCGAGGCGAGCCGCAGCCGTATCAGTGGCGTATTGCCGACAGTATCGAGAAACGGGCAATCAACATTCACTCTCTTTCCTCAGGAGCTGACCCGGAATGCAGTTCTGGGGACCCGGCTTCACCGCAACAATCGTGGCTGACACTTGCTGGCCCGCGCGCATGCCGCCAATGACATGAATACCGTAGCTGGATATGGCCAGTGCCCGCAGATCCATGACGGCCGGCCCGTTCGCGACCCGCCAGCCGGCTTGCCGCAGATCGTACATGAGTGCATCGGATTCCGGCTCAGAGGGTTGTCCATCGTAGCCGATGCCATTGTAGTTGTATGGATTCGCGCTGCCGCCAATGAAAAGGAATCGGTCGCCGTGGGCCAAGGCTGCCATCCGGTAACGCGGTTGACCTGGATGCGAGGAGACGCGGGTCCATGCAATAGCGGTTGGCACCGCGGGATCGATGCTGCCTAGCCAGCATTCATCGGATGGCGAATAACGACGCCGGCTTTTCTCGCGCTGAACCTGCACGCCATCGCAAACCAGCATGCGCCCGCCCGCGATCGCGCCCGCGTGGCCGAAAACCGGCTTGCCCGGCCAGCTGGTTGCCTGGTGCCAGCGATCCTCGATCGTGTCATAGAGTTGCACCAGCGAGACATTGTCGACATCGTGCCAGCCACTCACCAGGTAGACATATCTGTCCTGGTATGCGAGCGCGACCGAGTCATCGACGGGCGTTGGCATATCGGCGAGTCGCAGGTAGCGCCGTTCGCCGACATCCAGCCGGTACACGTATGGAACGGACGACTCTGTTCCATCTGCGGCGATCGTGTAACCACCAAAGATATACACGTGCTTGCCGACGGTCGCCGCCGCGGCCGCGACGCGAGCGCGACCGTCCGGGATGTCAGGAAGCGCAAACCATCGGTCGGAGCCGGTCTCATGAAGATAACCACCGGGACGCAGGTCCTTCCAGGTCCTGCCGGGTCCGAGGCCGAGAACCGAAACGATGTACTCGCGGCCCGCGGATACAGTCACTGCGACCACATTGTTAGTCACCGGCTCCGGCAAGGGCGGAGGCGCGGACTCGGCCCGTGCGATTCCGCATGCGGCAAGGAGCGCAATGAGTGGCAACCGGCGCATCGCGCTCTGGATCCTCGCATCATTTTCGAGGCACGTCGACGGCCGCGCGTGGAGCACATCCTGAAACCCGGATGAGATCCGGAGCGTGCTATGCTTTTTCGCCATGAGCAAGCCCAAGCTGATCTATTTCGACGCTCCGGTAAGTCGCGGGGAGGAATGCCGCCTCGCCCTGCACCTCGCGGCTGTCGACTTCGAAGACGCGCGCATCAAGTTCGACGCGTGGTCCGCGATGAAGGAGCAGATGCCCTACGGCAGCCTGCCGGTCCTCGAGCTGCCGGGTAGCCGGATGATCGCGCATGCCAACGCCATCCTCGTGCTGATCGGCCGGCGCCACGACCTGCACCCCGCCGATGACTTCGAGGCGGCGCGCCACGAAGGCATGATGCAGCACGTGGAGGACCTGCGCGGCGTTGTCGGGCCGACGCTGCGCCTGGCGGATGCCGAGAAGAAGGCGGCGCGCGAGGTCATAGTGGCGGGTTACCTGCCAGCGTGGGCAAAGGCGGCGGAGAAGAATATCCGCGGCGCGCCGTTCTTCGCCGGCGAGAAAATCCACGTCGTGGACCTCAAGCTTCACATGGCGGTGCGCTGGTTCATCGGCGGCAAGGTCGATCACATTCCCGCCACGATATTCGCCAATTACCCGAAGCTCGTTGGTGTGCACGATGCCGTGCGCGACCATGCCGGCGTGAAGGCCTGGTACGCAAGGACTTGAGTTCTGGCCGCGCGACAGACGTCAGCGTGGTGCCAGAAATTGAAACCCCGGCGCAAGACCGGGGCTTCAATGGATTACGCCGCTGCGCGAGCGGCTTCAATCGGCCGGCGCGTGACTCCCTTTCAGTTCCACCAGAATCAGCTCAAAGGGCTTGTCGCTGACATTTTCCGGCAGGTGTTTGCCGCCCGCATCCCACTGCACCGATCCCGCTTTCATGACGGCGTCGGCGGTTGTGCCATCGGGCATCGTGAACTTGCCGCTGACATCCGTCAGGAACACGGCAACGTTTGCCGGGTGTTCGTGCATGACCGACTTTTCACGCGGGCCGTACTTGATGCGAAGCACCCGGATCTGATCATTCTCAAATTCCACCGTGTAGTGCTTCGGATCTGCAGCTACAGCTTCCTCCGCCGCGACTGGCGCGACGGTCATGATCTGGAACGCGAGCATCAAACTGGCCGGAACCGCAGTCTTGCGCACGATTGAGTACAGATTCGATTTCATTGATTGTCCCTCCCTTTCGATCCAATTGTGCATCCTCTGATCTCTTTTTGCCAACTCGCCTATCAGCTCAGTTTTGCCTCGCCGCGCGCGTCCTGCGAGAATCAGCGGACCATGAAACTCCTCGTGTTTCAACACATTGCCTGCGAGCACCCCGGCGCGCTCGTCCCGCTGCTCAGGTCTGTAGGCATCGGCTGGGACGCGGTCGAACTCGACGAGGGCGGCAGGATTCCGCCGCTCGAAAGCTACGACATGCTGTGGGTCATGGGAGGGCCGATGGATGTCTGGGATGTCGATGAACATCCCTGGCTCGTCGAGGAAAAACGCGCGATCCGTCGCTTCGTGCGCGAACTGGATCGCCCCTTTCTCGGCTTGTGCCTGGGCCATCAGCTGCTGGCGGATGCGCTCGGCGGGACATGCGGCCCGCAACAGCCGGCGGAGATCGGCGTGCTCGATGTCACGCTCACGGATGACGGGCTGGCCGATCCACTATTCAATGGAATGCCGCGCATCCTCCAGGTGCTGCAGTGGCATGGCGTGCGCGTCGCCGAACCGCCTGATGGCGCTGTTGTCCTGGCCAGTTCGGCTGCCTGCCGCTGCCAGGCCATGCGTGTCGGGCCCTGGGCCTACTCCATGCAGTACCATGTGGAAGTCGAATCCGATACGGTGGCGAACTGGGCCGCGATCCCCGCTTACCGGCGCGCGCTCGAAGCGACACTCGGCTCCGGAGCTGCGCCGCGACTGGAAGCCGAGGCCAGTCGCGCGATGCCGGAATTCGCGGCGAGCACCGAGCGTTTCTTTCGTAACCTGATGGGAATCGCGCGGGGCCATCCGAGGCTGCGCGCAGCGCCGGCAGGATTCCGCCCTGATTACGTGAAGATCGTGACACCATCATGAGGAAGCCCCGGAACATGCCCGAGGCTTCCCGTCAGCATGGCAGCGGCTGCAGGCCCGTTCAATCAGCCTGGGGCGCGCTGCCGGATGGGTATTTCCGGGCTAGTGCGGCAGACCCATCGCATTCTTCTCATTGACTTCGAAGTACTCATTGGAGCTTAGCGCTCCTACAGCGGGTTCCACGAAATTCTTCACCGACTTCAGCGAAGGCGCTTGCCAGATACACACTGCCTTCTTGCCGTCGCCGCTTGGCAGCGTTGAATGCAGCTTCATTCCCGCGGGAACGTCTTTGACGCCTTTGACGATCTCCCAGAATTTCGTTGGGGCATTAATGCTGTGTTGAATGATGACGTACATCTGGGCTCCTTGTGGCCATCTACCGGAAGAAATCGGGTCGACGCCAGGTCGAGGACGTCGCCCGGGTGCAGAGGAAATCCTACACCCGTCCAGCTCAAACGAAAACCCCCGCGCGGGGCCGGGGTCCAGGTCGACAACGATCCGCCGCCGATCCAGAGGCCACCACTGCGGGCTTGGCAAGCGTATCGAGCCAGCGCAGGAGATCCGTGGCCCCTTTCCCTTCTTTGTCATTGCAGCCGAAGAGCGCCTAGTACTCTGCAGAAACGGCATTGTGGCACGCGACGCCGCTCTTAAGCGCAAGACTGACGGGGCCGTGATCAGCCAGGGTACGGTGGCGGACCGCCTGACCGCGAAGAAACCTGAGCGACACATCCGGAGTACGTCGCGACCAGACTCCGGACTGCAAATTCCTGCGCGACCTGGACTATAGTGCTCCCGGCGGCCGCCGGAGATCCTGATGCCGAAACGCCCACCGCCGGTAATAGCGCGCACCCTGCCGCGCGTCTTGTTCATTGCCTGTGCCTGCCTGTCGATCGCGGCCGCCGACGAGGCCCGCTACGCGGTGGAGCGCAAGGCGCTGCTGGCCGATATCCAGCGCGATGCCGCCATGACCGCGGACGCCACCGGCCGCGCGCGTTTCAGCGCGCGCGTCATGGGCGCGATGGACGCCGTGCCGCGGCACCATTTCGTCGCGGCGCGCTACGCAAATCGCGCCTATGCAAACCGGCCGCTGCCGATCGGGCATGGCCAGACGATCTCGCAGCCCTACATCGTCGCGCTCATGTCCGAGCTGCTGGAAGCGCAAGCGGATGACGTGATACTCGAAATCGGAACGGGCTCCGGCTACCAGGCGGCCGTGCTCGCCGAACTCGTGGCGCGCGTCTACACGATCGAGATCGTCGCACCGCTCGCCGAGCGCGCCACGGCACTTTTAGCCGAGCTCGGATACCGGAATATTGAAGTCAAACTGGGCGACGGCTACTACGGCTGGCCGGAGCACGGGCCTTATGACGGCATCATTGTGACTGCGGCAGCTGGCTCGATTCCGCCGCCACTAGTGCAGCAACTCAAACCCGGCGGTCACATGGTGATTCCGGTCGGCGCGCCGCTGCACACGCAGGATCTGATCCTGCTGCGGAAGGATCCGCGCGGGCGGGTTACGACTACCTCGATCTTGCCGGTTGCCTTCGTACCGTTGACCGGCGAGCGCTGATGACGCGGCGTGAGGCCGCGCTGCTCTCCCTGTCGATCGGCCTGCTGGCAGGCGGGGCACTCGCCTATCAGGTGCTGCTGTTCAGGCTCCTCGCAATCATCCAATGGCATCCCTTTGCCGCGATGATCATCAGTCTCGCTCTGCTGGGCCATGGCGCGGCGGGCACGGCGCTCGCAATTGGCGGTCGTCGGCTGCTGACAAGGTTTCCCGTGACCTATGCGACGAGTGCGATGCTTTTCGCCGTTTCCATTCCGCTGTGCTGGTCGGGCGCGCAGCGGCTGCCGTTCAACGGACTCGAGCTGGTGTGGAGTCCCGCCGCGCTTGGCTGGCTGGCCGGCCTCTTTGTGCTGCTGGCGCTGCCGTTCTTTTTCGCAGCCTGCTGCTTTGGTCTCGCCTTCATGCACGCGCGCACGCGGATTCCGGTGCTTTACGCCGCCGACCTGCTGGGCGCGGGACTGGGTGCCGCGCTTGCGACCGCGCTGCTCTTTCTGCTGACGCCGGACGCGGCACTGCGGGTTGTCCCGCTTTTCGGCGTCGCCGCTGCGCTCTTGCTGCCGGCCCCGCTATCGGTGCGACTGGCGCTGCCGGCACTGGCTGTCATGCTTGCCCTGCTTATTCCGCCTGCGTGGCTGGCGCCACGTATTACGGAATTCAAGGGCTTGCCGCGCACGCTGCAGGTCATGGGATCGACGGTCGAGGCCGAGTATTCGAGCCCTTACGGCCTGCTGACGGTGGTGCGCAACGACGCCATTCCGTTCCGTCACGCTCCAGGCCGCAGCCTCACCGCGACCATCGAGCTGCCGCCACAACTCGCCGTTTTCACGGACGGCGATGCGATGACCGCGATCACGGACCACGACGGGCCGCGTGAGACCTTCGCCTATCTCGACGAGACGACTTCGGCGCTGCCCTACCATCTGACCGCGCAGCCGCGCGTGCTGGTGCTCGGCGCGGGCGGCGGCGCGGAGCTGCTGCAGGCGCTCTATCACGACGCGCGCGAGATCCATGCGGTCGAACTGAACCCGATGATGCTTGCGCTGTTGCGCGCTAGATTCCATGCGCCGCGCGTGCAACTGCATCTGGGCGACGTCCGCGGCTTCGTGCGCACCGATCAACGCCACTACGAGCTGATCCAGCTGGCGCCGCTCGATTCCTATGGAGGCTCAGGCGCGGGCGTGCTGGCACTGGCCGAAAGCTATCTCTACACTGTGGAGGCACTTGCCGATTTTCATGCGCGTCTTGCACCCGGCGGTTATCTGGCCCTGACGCACTGGGAGAAACAGCCGCCCCGCGAGGGTCTCAAGCTGTTCGCGACCGCCGTGAAGATGCTCCGCGCGCTCGGTGTGGATCCGGCCAGTCAACTCGCCTTGATCCGCGGATGGCAAACCAGCACGCTCCTGATCAAGCGAGGAGCGCTGACACCCGGCGACATTGAGCGGCTGCGTGCATTCTGCGAGTCACGCGGCTTCGACCCGGCCTGGTTTCCAGGGATCCTGCCGGAAGAGGTGAACCTTAAGCACCGTGTGCAGCGACCCTGGCTCCACGAAGGTGCCGTCGCCCTCCTCGGCAGCGGCGCGGGGCAATTCCTTGCGGATTACAAATTCCACATTGCGCCCGCGACTGACGATCGCCCCTATTTCTTTCATTTCTTCCGCTGGGACCTGCTGCCGGAGCTGATCGCGCTGCGCGGACAGGGCGGACTGACACTGCTGGACACCGGTTATCTGGTGCTGGTCGGGACACTCGCATTCGCGGCGCCCTTGTCCCTGCTCCTGATTCTGGTGCCGCTGACGGCGCTCCGCCGACAGCAGGCATATGCGGCGCGAACGCGCTCGGGTGCCTATTTCATGGCCCTGGGCCTGGCATTCCTGTTCGTCGAGGTCGCGTGCATGCAGCGCTATGGCCTCTTCGTCGGACATCCACTGCTGGCGACCGTCGTGGTACTCGTTGCATTCCTGGTGTTCGCCGGCGCCGGCAGCCTGGTCGCCACGCGAATCCAGCACCGCGCGCGGGCATTGCCGTGGATGGTCGTCGGTATCGTGATTCTGCTGCTGATCCAGGCCATGGCTCTGCCGCCGGCACCGGGCATCCTGGCGTCGACCGCTGGCCGCCTGGGCCTGACACTCGTGCTGATCGCTCCGCTCGCCTTCCTCATGGGCATGCCATTTCCACTCGGACTGTCGCGGCTCGCGGGCGAAGCACCGGCCTTCATTCCCTGGGCCTGGGGAATCAACGGCTTCGCGTCGGTGCTGTCGGCGCTGCTTGCAGCGCTGCTCGCGGTGCATCTTGGATACCGCGTGGTGCTGCTGATGGCCGCGGGATTGTACGCGTCAGCGGCAATGATCTGGCCCAGGCGCGCGACGGGCGCTTCCGGCGGCGCAAACCGCCGCGACCTCAGCGTCCAGGGACCTGACGGCTGATGTCGCCATGCAGCGCGCCGGTCATCAGCTTGCGGAAATCGGCCCCGCTGATGTGCACGAGCGCACGGTGATCGCCAGCCTCGAAATAAACGTCCGACTCCTCCATCAGGCTGTCGTCGAAAACGCTATCGATGCCATAGGCCGCGCCCAGTGGAGGCACCGCGCCCGGCTCGCAATCTCCAAACAGATTCTTCAGCTCGTCCTCGGTGGCGAGCCCCAGCGGACGGCCGAAGCGCTTGTGGATCGCGCCGAGGTCGACCCTGCGCGTGGCCGGCACGACTGCGATGATGAAGCCCTGCTCGTCCCTCAGGACTGTTCCCTTCGCGAGCTGCGCGCCCGGGACATGCGCTGCTTGTGCGGTATGCGCGCTGTCTGCGGTGCGCGTGTGCTCGAGAAGCCTGTAGCTCACGCCCTCGCGGATGAGATGCTTCTGCACGGTTGCTGCAATTGTCATGACTCGCCCTCCTGCGCGGCTGCCCTGATCACTCTGCAACTATACGCCCAGGCAGCAACAGATGAAGCAGCTGCCGGCCCCCGGCTGGACCCGAAATTCAGGGAAGCTTGTACGCTCCTTTCCAGTCGGACCAGCCCGCCCCAGTGTCGCCAATGAAGTTACCCTGGAATGTCTGGTCGCCGCTTATCCCGGTGTACTTACCGGTGCCACCCACGAATCGTTCGGTGCCGGGACATGCGGGCATCATGCCCGCACATTTCCACTCGACAAAGATCTTGTCGCCGTCCGCGTCCGTGACCACGCAGGTCCCGTTCGCATTGGCATGACCCTTGTTGACGTCGTTGAAGAGCGTGCAATCGACCCGGGCCTTGTGCATGAAGCCCTTGCCCTCGTCATTGAACATGACCCCAGGCACCACGCCGGCATAGACCACGCGGTCTGGACCCAGCTCTTGTACCTGCCCGGTGAAGGTCCAGCCATAGTGGCCGGAGTATGTGCCGGCCCTGGGAAGATCAGCCGCCAAGCCGGACGAACTGAGACACACTGCAGCGAGCGCCAATCCGCACGCGAGAGTAGAGATGCGAGTCATTATTAATCCTCCTGAAAGAACTATGATCGCATCCTCGCCCGGATTTGTCAGATGCTGCGCTCAGTCAGTGGAACGGGCTAGACTCGTGCAGCTTCGCCCTGGCACTCAAATTCTGGTGCAAATCCGATGCGCGAACTGCTGACTACAATGACCCACCACTTCTAGGCGCTCATGCCCGGCAAAGTTGCTCGGCTGCTACTCATCGGAATACTTGCGATCGCGCTGGTGTTGATCTGGCGAGACTGGCTTGCAAATATCGAGGCGCCGGAACTAGACACCCGTGCGGAGCTTGTCAGGCCCGGGATTTACGTGCTGTTCGGCAACGGCGGCAATATCGGGGTATCGGCGGGAAACGATGGGCTGCTCCTGATCGACGCCCAGTACGCGATCCTGACCGCGCAGGTCGAGAAGGCGCTGACGGCGATTGATCCGCAACCGCCACGCTTCGTGCTCAATACCCACTGGCACCGCGACCATACCGGCGGCAATGAGCACTTCGCCGCCAAGGGTGCGGTAATCGTCGCCCACGACCACGCGCGCGAACGTATCAGCGTCGTCCAGCACCCGAGCTTTCGCAAGCACAAGGTGCCGGCCACGCGGGCGGTGGCGCTGCCCATCCTGAGCTTCGGCGACAGCCTGTCGCTGCACGTCAATGGTGATGAGATCCGCGGCATTTTCATGGCTGACGCCCACACCGACGGCGATGTGACCTACAAGTTCATGAAGGCGAACGTGATACACACCGGCGATCTGTTTTTCGAGAATCGCTACCCGTTCATTGAGGTGGATTCGGGCGGCTCGATCAACGGGCTGATCAGGGCGATCGACCGCATCCTCGCCATGTGCGACAAGGAAACGCGCATCATTCCCGGGCACGGCGCAGTTACGGGCCGCGCCGCCCTGGCCGAATACCGTAAGATGCTGGCCGTAACGACGGGCCGGCTGCGCGAGTTGCGCCGGGCTGGCAGGACAGTCGCGGAGGCGCTCGAGCTGCAGCCCAACGCGGATTACGACCGCGGCTGGGCCTGGTGGTTTATCAACGAGGAGCGTTACACGCGCATGATATGGGAGCTGCTCGAGCGCGAATCCGCCGAGGTTGAAGCGGATGAATGAAACTTACGAGGCAACCGCCGGCCTTATCGCAATCGCGCTCGTCGCGTTGACCGCGTGCACATCCGGCGCACCCCAAGACGCCAGTGCGCCTGCGGAATACCTCTATCTCTGGACTGCGTCCGCGGACGAGACGCAACCGGATTTCCTGGCGGTCCTCGACGTCACCGAGAACGACCAGCGGTACGGGCGGCTGGTCACAACGCTGCCAGTTCCGGGCCGCGGGAACGGCCCGCATCACACCGAGCACGAGATGCCGGCAGACAATCAGTTATTCGCCAACGGTTTCGCTACTGGACAGAGTTTCGTATTTGATCTCAACGACCCGCTCAAGCCGCGCATTGTTCGGCAATTCGGAGATGTCGAGAGCTATTCGCACCCGCATTCGTTCATCCGCCTGCCTGATGAAAACGTGCTCGCTACGTTTCAGATGCGGCACGACCACGACGCCGGCACCGTCCGCACCGGCGGCCTTGTGGAGATGACGCCCGCCGGTCAGCCGCTGCGTTCGCAATCAGCCGATTCGCCCGGCGCGGACCCGAATCTTCGCGTTTACAGCGGCGCCATCGTGCCGGCGCTTGATCGCCTCGTGACGACCACCACCGACATGCATGGTGACTTTCCGGCGTCGCGCAATCTGCAAGTCTGGCGGCTTTCGGACCTCGCGTTGCTGCACACATTCCCGCTGCCCGATGGTCCAGCGGGGAACGAAGGCCTCCTCACTGCGGAACCGCGGCTGCTGCAGGATGGAAAGACCGTGCTCGTTTCGACATTCAGTTGCGGGTTGTACCTGATGGAAGGATTGGCCAGCGACGCGCCTTCGGCGCGACTGGTGGCTGCGTTCCCGCAGAAGGCGGGCGAATATTGCGCCATCCCGGTGATCACGGGCCACTACTATCTGGTCACCGTGCCGGCGTGGAGCGCGGTCGTATGCCTCGACATCAGCGACCCGTCTGCCCCACGTGAGATCAGCCGCCTCACACTCGGGGCCGGCGACGTTCCGCACTGGATTTCGATATCAAGCGACCAGCGTCGCGTAGTCGTGACCGGCTATGCAGACTTGCAGCATCGCGCGGTGATCGCGCGCTTCGATCCTGCCAGCGGCCAGCTGTCGCTCGACGATCGCTTTCGCGAGGAAGGTGCCAGGGAGCCGGGGTTTCGCATGGATGACAAGACGTGGCCGCACGGTGGCAACGCCAAGGGCATCCCGCACGGCGCGGTATTCAGCCGACCGTAGCATTTGCGCGCGACGCATTTTCCTGAGGTTGCGATGAAGAAACTGAAGAACGAGGGAGAACTCTTCAAGGCCGCGCTTGCGGCGGCCATGAAGTATGGCGTGGAGCGCGGCGCAGTCGAATTCGAGCCGACCGATTCGGCGAGCGAGAAGCTGCTATACGTCTACAGATTGCTCGTCCACGACAAGATGATTCACCCCTTGCCTGAAGATCAGGTCTCCGAGAAAGCCATGCGGCACAAACTGGCCATCTGGTATGCGAGGCAATTGCCAAAGGACGACCCGCTCCTGGGGTAACGTTCGCAGGTGGCCGACGAGAGCACTATGCAGAGCGAACGTGGTACAGGCCCAGCGTGCCGTGACCTTTCGCGAGCGGAATGCGGCCCACATAGTGCAATGCGAGGCCATCGACGCCGCTCGCGGCTGCCACCGCGGCAAAGGCATTGCTCGCGAAGACCTGTCCAGGAGGGGTGATCGCCTCTATGTGCGCGGCTCGACTCGCGTGCGGACCCGTATAGATGCGCCCGCCGGTAATCGGATCGGTTCCGCAGTGCACCGGCCCGCAGTGCAATGCAATGCGCAAGTCAAAGCTCTCCGGCAAGCCGTATGCCGCCCGGTCGAAGCCGTTGGTCATCGCGCTCAACTCGAGTGCGTAGCGTGCCGCGTCGGCGACGGTCGCGAACACCATATAGAGCCCGTCGCCCGAGGTCTCGACGTGCTCAAAGCGATGTGCGGTGCGCCGGCTGAGTTCCCCCACCGCGCCAAGAAAACCGGAGATGTATTGCGGAATCTGATCTTCGCTCAGCTGGCTGTAGCCGACAGCATCCGCAAACAGCATGGCCCGCATCTCATGGCGGATGCCATGCGGATTCCGGGCGTTCATGGCAGCCTGCGAAACCGGTTGCGCCGTCGTCGCGGGCTCGCTGCGCAGCCCGCGCAGGTGGACGTGATCCACCGCGATCCCGCGCGCTTCCCATAACGCCACGAGTGAAGCTGAGCCGCCGGACGCACCCACCGCGGCAGGGTCCCACACCGCAAGACCCCGCAGCGGCGTGTCGAGTCCCTGCGCCCGCAGCTTGCCCATGCCGGTAACGACGAGGTTCGCGTATTCGAACGTGGCGGCGCTTCCGCTCGCGAGGTGGTCGCTGGTGATTGTCACGCTGTCCGCGGTGTCAAGCGCGCGATCGAATCGCCCGCCCCAGTCGCCTGAGGCGAAATCGACGCTGGCGCGCCGGAATTCCGCCGGCGGGTACGGCAGCACCACATGCGTTTCGCCGCCAAGCTCGCGCACGAGCTCGAGGCACAGGATGTCGGCCCCGCAGGCTGCGGAGCCGTACACCGCGAGCGGCGCAATCGCCGCCAGGCGCTCGCGCATTGCCACCCGCACCTGCGGTTCGAGCGCAGGCGGAAACCGAGGCGCAGGGCGGTCCGGCTGGTCGATCATGTTCCCGGTAGCCACGAGAACCGGCGCAATCCGCAGGACTTCGGCCACTCCGCAATCGACGCCGGGCAGATGCGCAGCGAGCAGCCGGGCCTGGCGTCGCGACGAACTCAGGTTGCCGGAGTGTCCGCCTGCGAGGCGTGCGGCGCTGGCGTAGTGTGTCGCGGCCGATTCCGGTTCGCCGAGTATCAGCGCCGCCTCCCCGAGGGTTGCCTCTCTCCAGTAGCGTGAAGTCGCGCTTTCGCCGGCTGCATCCGCATGCAGGCAAATCTCCCGGACATCGCGTGCCAACAGGCGCCCGCCTTCGAGATCGCCCAAAAGGACAGCCATCGTGGCGGCGTTGATCCCCGCGTAGTACGCGTCGTCGGCCATACCCTCGCGTTGCGCGGAGGCGAATGCCTGTTCGTACAGTCGGAAACCGGCGCGCAGATGCTCGGCCCTTCGCCTTGCGTCGGTCGAACGAAGCGCAAGATCCTTGTGGGTTCGCGCCAGGATCGCCAGCGTCTCGGCATCGGCCACGCCTTCGGCGACCAGCGTACCGAGGATGCGGTTGGCGCGCTCGACATCGCCGCTCCGCGCGAGTGCGAGCGCCTGCAGCTGTCGAAGGCGGCCGTGTCCCGGCCAGTTCTTCAGGCCGGCCTGCGCCGCGTCGAAGGCGAGCAGCGGCTCGCCGCGGTTGAGGAAACTCTCGGCAAGCGTGACGGACGCCTGCGCGGTGATCTCGATTGCATCCGGCGGCTGCAGGGGCATTCCGAAAACCTCTCGCGCATGAGAGCCTTCGCAGAGACTAAGCCATGCGCGCTCTCGTCACCAAAGCGCCCAATTTGAAGCGTACAATTGAAGTGGGCGTCGTTGTAACCGCGACTTCGGTACTTTACAAGCTGGGGCTGGTTCAGTCATGTCCAGGCATCTCTCGACAATCATTCTCGGACTACTGATCCCGGCATTGCTTCCGGGGCGAGCAATCCTGGCAGCAGAGGCAACTCAAGGAGATTACTCGCCCGGTGACTCCGTTCCGCTTGACGAAAGCGATCTGCGAATGATCACGCTCCAAGTGCTGGAGAAAGTCCCGATATTGTCCTCCAGTCCCGGAATAAAATTTGCTTCGGCCTACCGCTCGCATCAATCGACGGACGACGCGGATGTCATCTTTCATCCCCACGCGGAAAGTGCCGGCATCAAGCACGCGTTTCAGGTTCACTGTCGGCGACAGAGTCCGGATGAGTTGTGGACCTGCGGCGGAGTGAGGATACGCCGCTACCTGCAACTGGAATCCCAGGGCTTTGAAGTCCGTGTAGTGGGCAATATCGGAATTGAAGTGGCGCTCGCACTCATTCAGGCGACGCGAGGAACTGCAGAGGCAAGCGCGACCGGCGGTTCGGCGATCCCCGAGGCTGCAGTCATTGTTTTTGCTTCAGGCGACGGCTATGTGGCTGGCTGGGGCAGCGACGACGGGCAATCGGAGCTGGCCGTGGAGGCATACCTCAAGCGGGGCGGAAATCCAGCAGAACCGGAGGACTGGCTGACAAGAATAGCTCAAGCGGAGGAATAGCCTGTCGAGGCACGCTTTGCAAATTTCCGCCGCCAGCTCGGGTGGGCGGCGCAAGCGAGCTGGCGAGCGTCAACCGAACGATCCCATCGGCCCGGGATAACTCACCTCCTCCAATTTGCCGCTGTCCACGTCGTAAACGAAACCTCGCACCGTGACAGCGTCTGGCCCGGTGGTCGGAATCCAGGGATGGCTCAGGATGGATGACATCCCCCGCCGGACGTCCCACGCCAGACGTTCTGCCTGCTTTGCGTCCCGCGGGGCATCGAGCGGCTCGATCGGGCCGCGAAAGGCGTGGAACTGCGCCGGTGTCGGGGCGCTACGCTTGCAGCCCGTGAACGCGCGCCCGGTGGCCTGACCAAGCAGTTTCTCGGCTGCCGGGTCGCCTTCCAGACCAGCCTTGAGCAAGTCATCGGTGAACGCGAGCATCCCGCAGCGCGTGTGGTGGATCAGGACTATCTCGCTGGTGTTCAACAGATGATGCGAAATGATGAGGCAGCGGATCGCATCATCGCTGATGACGCCACCGGCGTTGCGGATGATGTGTGCGTCGCAAGTCTGCAGGCCAAGCAGGTCCTCAACATCGAGTCGCGCATCCATGCAGGCCACAACCGCCACGCGCTTCGCCGGTTGAATCAGCTGTTTGCCCGGATAACCCGGCTTGTGTAATGCCTTGCCATCGGCGTATTGCCGATTGTTCCTCAGCAATTGGTCGAAACTAGAAGTGGCCATACTTGCCCCTGATCGAGTTCGGGCAGGTCAAAGCTTAGCGCCGACGCGAACGCACTGTCAGGATCTTGATGCAACGATATAACCCCACTGGAATGTACTGCATCCAAAAAGTACTTACGGCGACCGAAGTGGCGACAACAAGTGCCAGGATCGTGCACCCAACGCCGCTCGACGCAGTAATGGTCTTGAGCGCCAGATTTGACAAGGGGGCGTTTCACGCTCTGGTCTTCGTGACGAGCGCAGAAAATGGGATCATGCGCCGGGCCGACGCATCCCAGAGCCGGAGCCGCGCTGAGCGCAGACTGGTCAACAGAGTAAGGCGCGGTGCCCGTTGCAAGCGCGGGTGCGAGTCAAAGCATTCGCGCAGCCGGTAATTCGGCACCCGGCTCGCCAGGTGATGAATGTGATGGTAGCCAATATTGCCACTGAACCAGTGCAGGATTGCCGGCAGATCGTAGTAAGAACTACCTTCGACGGCCGAGCGCTCGACATTCCAGACGTCGCTGTTGGCCCAGTAGGTACTCTCGAACTGGTGCTGCACGTAAAAGAGCCAGACACCGGCTGCTCCTGCCACGAGCAACACCGGCAGCTGCACGAGCAGCACCGTGCGCCAGCCCAGCGCTAGCGAGAGAGCGCAGACGACCAGCACGAGCACGGCATTGTTGACCCAGATACTGGCCCATTCCTTCCTGAAGGAGCGCGGCAGGTCGAGCGGCAGGCGATGCTTGAGCACGAACTGGTACAACGGCCCGACGCCAAGCAGCACTGGCATGCTTCGGTAGAAGCGATAGGCCAGGCGCCGCCACCAGGGTGCCGCAGCGTACTCGCTCACGCTCAGAGTGACGATGTCCCCGATTCCGCGGCGATCCAGGTTGCCCGATGTCGAATGGTGGATGGCATGGGTGCGGCGCCAGTAGGTATACGGCATCAGCGTCACAACGCCGAGCACGCGCCCGACCGCGTCGTTCAGGCGCGGATTGCTGAAGAATGAGCCATGACCACAATCGTGTTGAAGAATGAACAGCCGCACGTACAGACCGGCGACCGGCAGCACCAGCAGCAGCACGACGCCGTAGTTCCAGGCCAGCCGCACGCCGAAAGCCATGGCGCTCCAACCCGCAATGAACAGCAGGCCCGTGACTACGAGCTGAGTCCAGGCGCGACGATCGTCGGCCCGGGCGAAGGGCGCAATCAACTGGCGCAATGGCGGTTCGGCGATCGCCCCTTGCGCAACGGCGGGATCAGGTTGGTCAGGCATCAATATCAGCACAGTCTAGGCGGAACGCCGGCGTCTTTGTGTGACAGTCACATCATACTTGTTATCACGCATCCGGCTACCGATACGAAAGGCAGACGCTTGACGCAGGAAAGCGAGACCCCGGCGCGGGGCCGGGGTCCTTTGAAAGTGGTAGCGGGGGCGTGAGTTGGGTTTCGCACAGCACTGATTTTGTTGACGTTGAATTGCGATAGATCGCACTACTCCTCGACCCGCCCAACAAATAGAACCCCGGCGCGGGGCCGGGGTTCTTGAAAGTGGTAGCGGGGACAGCATTACGGAATTCTCAATACGGGTACGGCTAATGTGAGTTTCAGATGCAGGTCGGCTCCCGAGACCTCTTTGGAGTTCACCCGCTTTCATGGACGGGTAGTTTCCTAAATTCTCACTTCCGTTCCTATCAGTAATCTCCTCTCAAAATTGTTCGGTGACAAGCGGCCGATCGAGGAGTGACGCCGATGCGGGTTG
>Ga0247727_10001259_pt1 | contig 60895 bp, 44 predicted proteins | sample WisWelCaveWW1625_FD_202498 | JGI IMG/M metagenome (GOLD analysis project Ga0247727, IMG submission 202498) | Biofilm microbial communities from Wishing Well Cave, Virginia, United States - WW16-25 | ecosystem: Environmental > Aquatic > Deep subsurface > Groundwater > Cave microbial mat | place...
CGTGCGGAGGGCGTCACTTTCAACGGTACCGTGGTTCGCATGCGCTCAAGCTACACCCGCCCAATCAATATTGCATCTATTTCGAGGAAGAAACACTAGCGGCCACTCTCGAACGGCCTCCAGGGTCGTGCGCCCGGGCCCCGTTCCTTTCCGAGAGGGTTGGAGTAGAATCGAAGGGATCCTCGCGAGAGGCGGAAGCGAACCGCCGCAGCGGGAATCCGACCGCCGGGAGCGAGGCTCGCCTCCCTCCCGTTGCTTCGGGCCAATCCTCCCAGGAGACCCAGACGGCGATGCAACCCGGCCCCCCTTCGGACGGCGCGTTTGCCAAGGTCTGCGCGGAAGGTGTGGCCGCTCCACGTGCCGTCGAGTCTCGCCCGGGCTCGGGCTCCGGAACGGGCGGTGCTCCGCCGTCGCCGATCTTCATCATGGGCTGCCCCCGGTCCGGAACGACGCTCCTCGCGCAGATCCTCAACTGCCACTCGAGGATCTCGATCTATCACGAGACCTACTACTATCCCGTCTTCCACGGCGAGCTCGCGCACTACGGGGACCTGCGCCGTCAGGAGAACCTAGAGCGCTTCCTCGCCGACTTGTTCGAGCACCTGCGGATCCAGCGAGTCGAGCCGCCGGACCCCGAGGAGTTCCGACGCGCCCTCGTGGCTCCGACGTTTCCTGGCGTGCTCCACACCTTGCTCCACCTCTACGCGCGGCGTCAGTCGAAGCTCCGCTCGGGGGACAAGACCCCTGGCCATCACGCCCATGTCGCCCGGCTCCGGGAGGACTTTCCCGAGAGCCCCATGCTCTTCCTCCTGCGCGATCCGCGCGACACGGTGCTCTCGATGCAGAGGGTCTTTCGAACGAGCGTGAAGGGCGCCGCCGCGCGCTGGAATCGGGCGTTCCAGGACTACGTGCGGTCCTCCCCCTCGATCCATGCGGTGCGGTTCGAGGAGCTCGTCCGTGATCCGGAGCGGGTCCTGCAGACCGTCTGCGGCCACCTGGGGGAGCGCTTCGAGCCCGCGATGCTCCAGTACTACGAGCACGTACCGCCGGAGTTCCTCGATCGACGCCATGCGGGGCGCCTGCGCGGGCCGATCGATGCCTCGTCGGTCGGGAACTACCGCGAGCTCCCTGCGCGACACGTCGCCCTCATCGAAGAGATCTGCGCGGAAGGCATGGAGGCGCTGGGATACGAGCGGACGACCCCTCGTCGCGCCCCGACGCCCGCTCCTCCGGAACCGGCGAGCGGGCGCCTGCGCTTCGTGGTGGACCAGCTCCGCTACTACGGTTTCCACCGGGAGCGATGGAAGCGTGGGTGGTTTCGCTGGAGGATGTCGCTCCGGCTCCGCTTGCGGAGCCTCCTGCATTCCGACGGTGGGGCGCCTCCCGCGGCTTCCTGATCCCCGAGGCCCGGCATGGACTTTCGCTGGACGCCCGAGCAGACGGAACTGCGAGACTCGATCATCGAGTTCGCGCGAGCAGAGCTGAACGAGGGGGTCCTCGAGCGCGATCGCCTCGGGACGTTTCCGCGCGAGAACTGGCGCAAGTGCGCCGAATTCGGCATCCAGGGGCTTTGCATGCCGCGCGCCCATGGCGGGCTCGAGCAGGACCTTCTCACGGCGCTCTGCGCGATGGAAGCGTTGGGCTACGCCTGCCGAGACAACGGGTTGATCTTCGCGCTCCACGCGCAGATGTGGAGCGTGCAGACGCCGCTCCTCCGGTTCGGCTCGGAGGAGCAGAAGGCGCGCTACCTGCCGCCCTTGATTCGCGGGGAGTGGATCGGCGCCCACTGCATGACCGAGCCCGACTCGGGCTCGGATCCCTTCTCGCTCGCTACGCGGGCCGATCGCGACGGGAGCGACTACCGGCTCCATGGCTCCAAGACGTTCTCGTCGAACGCTCCGGTCGCGGACGTTTTTCTCGTCTTCGCCACGCGCGCCAAGGCCCGCGGCTTCCTCGCGATCACGGCCTTCCTCGTCGACCGGGGGACGGAGGGACTCACGGTCGGCAAGCCGATCGAGAAGATGGGGCTGCGGAGCTCCCCGCTCGCGGAGGTGATCTTGGACGGCTGTCGCGTGCCGGAGGCGAACCGGCTCGGCAAGGAGGGCTTGGGAGGCTCGATCTTCAATCACTCGATGCTGTGGGAGCGGAGCGGCATCCTGGCGAGCGCGATCGGGACCATGGAGCGCCAGCTCGAGGAGACCATCGCTCAGGCGAAGAGGCGCAAGCAATTCGGGCGTCCGATCGGGAAGTTCCAGGCGGTCTCTCACCGGCTCGCCGACATGGCCGTCCGGCTCGAGACGGCGCGCCTCCTCCTCTACAAGACCGGTTGGATGCACTGCGAGGGCCAGGACGCGACGATGCACTCCGCGATGACGAAGCTCTACCTGAGCGAGTGCTTCCTGCAGTCGTCGCTCGACGCGCTGCAGATCCACGGTGGATACGGCTACGCGACGGAGTCCCACTTCGAACGCGATGTCCGGGACGCCGTCGGAGCGCGGATCTACTCGGGAACGTCGGAGATCCAGCGCGAGCTCATCGCGAGGGCGCTCGGGCTGTGAGGCTCGGCTCGAACGGACACGGACGTCGCTGGCGAGTCCTCGCCTCGCTTCGCCGGCCGCTTCGCTTGACAGGAATGGATCGAGCTGTTCGGATACTCTCACGATCCCGAGTCACGCGCTCGAGTCTGCCCGCGGCAATGCGCGTCGAGGCCAACGAGGACCTGCCATGGACATAGAAGCGACCATCCAGGACTATTTTTCGAGCCGCAAGCCCGGCCACGCAGGCAATCCCGCCGCGATTTCGCTCGACCATTCCCTGCTCGACTCCGGGCTCCTGGATTCGACCGAGGTCTTCGAGGTCGTCACGTTCCTCGAGGAGAGGTTCGGGATCCGGGTCGAGGACGACGAGATCGTTCCGGATCACTTCGAGACCGTCCGGAAGCTCGTCTCCTTCGTCCGATCCAAGCGCGGCGGAACCGGCCGATGACTGCAGGCGGGTGTTCCCGCCGTGTCGCGGCGACCTCGGGAGGATCGCCGCTCTTGTTCACCCGGTCGTCGCGTCCTCCGAGACCTGCCCCGCTTTCCGCATCGTCACCCGGCGGTGGCAACGACCACGACGTCCCGATCACCGCCCATGGGCGGCTCGAGTTGCATCTCCCGGGCCGCGACCGCGTGCGGGGTCCTGGGGAGCCTCGATGACTGCGGTCCGCTCTCCCTGCCGTCTGTACGACTGCCTCCTGGCCGGCGCTGCGCGTTCTCCCGGGAGCACGGCCCTGTCGCTGGGATCCCGTAGCCTCTGCTACGAGGAGCTCGCGACCGAGTCGGCGCGGCTCGCCCGCGTGCTGCTCGAGGAAGGGCTGCGCAAGGGAGACCGGGTCGGGATCTACATGCCGAAGTCGCTGCGATCGATCGTGGGACTCTTCGGGATCCTGGGGGCCGGAGGCGTCTACGTGCCGATCGACCCGGAGTCACCTCCCCAGCGCGTCCTCTATCTCCTGCGGGACTGCGGGATCCGGATCCTGCTCACGGTCCGCGAGAAGCTCGCCCTGCTCTCGGACGCGGAGGCGCCACTCCTCGACGTCGCGATCCTGTGCGACGGAACGCCAGCGGCGGAGGGGACGGACGAGAAGCGTGTCGGTCCGAAGTCCGCCCCGTCACGGCTCGTCCCCTGGAAACGCATCGAGGAGACGCCGCCCCTCGCGACGCCGATCCAGGGAGTCGAGACGGATCTCGCCTACATCCTGTACACGTCGGGATCGACCGGGAATCCGAAGGGCGTGATGATCTCGCAGCGCGCCTCGCTCTCCTTCGTCGAGTGGGCCCGCGACGAGTTCGGCGTCTCGCCGCACGACGTCGTCTCGAGCCAGGCCCCGCTCCACTTCGACCTCTCCATCTTCGACATCTTCACGACCCTCCTGGCTGGGGGCCGGGTCGTGCTCGTCCCGCCGAGCGCCATGGTGTTTCCGGTCACGGTGACCCAACTGATGATCGAATCCCACCTGACGATCTGGTACTCGACGCCCTCCGTCCTCATGCTGCTGCTCTCCCGGGGGCAGCTCGCGACACGGCGCCTGCCGGAGCTCCGTCTGCTCCTCTTCGCGGGCGAGGTGTTCCCGGTGAAGCACCTGCGGGTCCTGCGGTCGGTGACGGCCGCGCGGTTCTTCAACCTCTACGGTCCGACGGAGACGAACGTCTGCACGTCGTACGAGGTCCGCGACATTCCCCCCGACCGGACGGAGCACTTCCCGATCGGAAAGGCGATCCCGAACTACGACGTCTTCGCGGTCGACGAAGCGGGCCGGAGGATCGGGCCCGGGGAGATCGGCGAGCTCTGCGCCAGGGGACCCGGGCTCATGTCCGGGTACTGGGGGGATCCAGAGAAGACACGCCGCGTGCTCGTCCCGAATTGGGTCAATCAGGACTTCGAGGAGCGCGTCTACCGAACGGGAGACCTCGTCACGCGTGACGAGGACGGGAACTTCCTCTATCAGGGCCGCCGCGACCAGATGGTGAAGAGTCGGGGCCACCGGATCGAGCTGGGGGAGATCGAGTCGGCCTTCCATCGCCATCCGGCGGTGAGGGAGGTCGCGGTGGTCGCGATCCCCGATGAGGAGGTGACCCACCGCCTGAAGGCGTTCGTCGTCCTCGATGCCGGATCTGCGTCGGACGCTGGCGCGCTGCAGGCATTCTGCGCGCAGCAGCTCCCCCGGTACATGGTGCCCGACGCGATCGAGTTCCGTGACTCCCTTCCGAGGACTTCCAGCGGCAAGTTGGATCGGCGTGCTCTCGTTCCCTGATGTGTCCGACGCCTGAAGGTCCCGGGGGCCACCGACGGTCGCCCGCCGGGGATCCGCCTCTGGCGCGCGAGGAGGGTCCCGACGCGCCGCAGACCCACAGGCGATCCGCGTTCCGGAGCGTCGTCGGAAACACCTTTTGGCTGGTGCTCGGCGAGTTCGGAAGCCGACTCCTCGCATTCTTCACCTTCGTCCACCTCGCTCCGACGTTGCTCCGCGCCGGACAGGGAATGATCGACCTCGGCCTCACGATCTTCAGTTTCCTGTCGATCGTATCGCGCGGAGGTGTCGAGATCCGAGCCGTCCGGATCGCCGCGCGGAGCCGAGGGAGTCTCGGGCGGCTCGCGGGTATCACCGTCCTCCTCTCGGCGGCCTACTTCCTGCTCCTCTTCCTGCTCCTCGCGGCGACGTCGGTCTTCTTCTCGCCGACCCAGAGGCAGGTCGTCCTGCTCCTGGCGGCCGCGGCGGCGCTCTTCCCGCTCGCGACGCGATTCGCCTTCGTGGGACGAGAGGAGCTCGGCATCGTTCCGATCTCGAGGATCGCGGCGCAGGGCGTCTTCCTCGTCCTCTGCCTACTGGCAGTGCGCGAGCCCACGCACGTCTCCCGGGTCGCCTTCTTCTGGCTCGGTGCGACCTTCCTCGAGGTGGCGATCAACGGAGCCTGGTTTCGCGCTCGATTCGGCCGCATTCGCTTCCGGATCCGCCCTTCTCGCCTCTGGCTCTGGGTTCGTGCGACCTTCGGCTTGAGCCTGTCGCGCGCCGCGCGGCTCCTCATGACCATGATCGACGTGTTCGCCCTGGGTCTCCTGGTTCCGGAGGAGCAGCTCGGCGAGTACTCGGTCGCCAACAAGATCCCGATGTTCGCCGTCATGACCGCGATCCTGGTCCACACGCCCATCTTTCCGGTCGTCTCGCGCGTGATCGCGTCCGGGGACCGCCGCAGGCTCTCCGCCATCGTCGCGGACACCACCTGGGCGTCGCTCGGAGCGACGATCCCCCCCGTTCTCTGTCTCGCGCTGGTCTCCGAGCCGCTGCTCCTCTGGCTCTTCACCGGCGAGTACCAGGCGTCGATTCCGCTCTTCGAGATCCTCCTCTGGAAGGTGCCGCTCGTCGCCCTGAGCAGCCTGTTCCGGACGCTCGTATGGGCCCGGGAGCCGCGCCTGGACACGCGCCTCGCGACGCTGGGCCTGCTCGCTTCCATCGTCGCCGTGGTCCTCGGGATCACGTGGGCTGGAACGCGGGGTGCGGCCTTTGGAATCCTCGTCGGTGAGGGCGTGCTGCTCGTCCTCTACGCGAAGGCCGCGATTCCATCGGTGAACCCGCGGGCCTTGCTTTCCGCCCAGGCAGGGCTCGCCCTGGCGGCGGCGCTCGCCCTCGTCGGCGCGGTCGCCCTCGGCACCCGCGGAATGTCGGCGGAGAGATCGATCGGCGTCGCGCTCCTCGCTGCTCCGGTGACGGCCGCCCTCGCGAATCTCTCGTTCGCCCGAAGGCTCTGGCGAGAGATGCGGGATCGGAATTGAGGGCCCGATCCATTTTTTCGCGCTCCAAGCCCGGCACACGACGGCGGGGCCGATCGCGACACGACCGGTTTCGGCCTCCTTGCCCATTGTGCGGACCTCGGCTAGAGTGACGCGGGACCCGGAGGCATCAACACGAGGGCGCAGTGAAAACGGATGTCTTGATCGTTGGCGGTGGACCGGGAGGGTGCTCCAGCGCGATGTTCCTGGCGAAGGAGGGAATCAAGTCTCTCATCGTCGAGGCCGAGACGTTCCCCCGCTACCACATCGGTGAGTCCATGACGGGAGCGGGCGGCAAGGTGATGCGCGACCTGGGGCTGGACGGGGAAATGTACCGGCGCAAGTACCCGACCAAGCAAGGGGTCAAGGTCTGGGGCCAGAGCACCAAAGGGACGTGGTTCGTCCCGGTCACCGGACGGGACGAGAACTGGAAGCTGTTCGGCTGGGACACGTGGCAGGTGCGGCGGAGCGACTTCGACAAGATGATGCTCGACGAAGCGGTCGCTCGGGGCGCAACCCTGATAAGGGGCAATGCCCTCAAGCCGCTGGTCAAGGACGGTGTCGTGCGTGGAGCCCAGGTCCGCATGGCGGATGGCGGCGTCGTGGACATCCAGTCCGAGATGCTTCTCGATTGCTCCGGCCAGGCGACCTGGCTGGCGAATCTGGGTGGAGTGACCGGACCCAAGTACCTGGGGTCCTACGACAAGCAGATCGCCATCTTCTCGCAAGTGGCCGGCGCGGTCCGCGACAGTGGCACCGCCCGCGACACCCATCGCGACACCCATCGCGACACCCACCGCGACAACACGCTGATCTTCTACAAGAAGAAGTACCACTGGTCCTGGTTCATCCCGCTCGACGGCGAAGTGGTGAGCGTCGGGGTCGTGATCCCTTCCGCCTACTTCCTGGGAAAGAAGGAGAGCAAACGGGATTTCTTCCTCCGGGAGCTGCGCGAGCTGCATCCGGAGCTCAGCCGCCGCATCCCCGAGATCAAGTTGGTCGAAGACGTACACGTCATCCCGAACTACTCCTATCAGGTGAAGGGATTCTGCGGCAAAGGGTTCATGTGCATCGGGGACGCTCATCGCTTCATCGACCCGATCTTCTCCTTCGGTCTGATGGCCACCATGCGGGAGGCCCAGTTCGCGGCGCCGCTGATCCGCTCGTACCTGGAGGGGAAGAACCGTGACGTGACCAACCCATTCGCCGACCACCAACTCTACTGCGAGAAGGGGATCGACATCCTGGAGGACGTGCTGGACTCCTTCTGGGAGCATCCCATGGCGTTCGCCGTCTTCGTGCACCACCGCTACACGGAGTTCATGACGGACATGCTGGCGGGGCGCATCTACGAGCACGAGAGGCAGCCTTCGCCGCCCCTGCTCGCGTTCCGCAAGCTGCTGAAGCGCGAGGGCGAGCGTGAGCGGTCGTACGAATCCGAGGACCTCTACTCCATCCCCATCGGGTCGCGCTTCCACCCGGAGCGCGCTGCGATATGGGACATGAATTCCGGGCTGGAGAGTACTGAGGCGTGGATGGGGCCACGCTGACGCTGAGGGCCGAGAACTCGGGGCAATCCGGGGGTTCTGCCGGGAGAAGACGGGGGACGACACTGCGCACCGCGCGATGGATCACGACCCGACCACGGGCACCATGGCCGCACCATGCACCGTGACCAGCTGGTCTTCTTCCTCGAATTGCTGGTGTTGCTCGTCGCCAGCCGGGGCCTCGGGCAACTGTTCCGGACCCTCCGCCAGCCGCCGGTCGTGGGCGAGCTCGTGGCCGGGATCCTGATCGGACCCACCGTGCTGGGAGCGCTCGCCCCGCAGACCTTCGCCTGGTTGTTTCCGATCCCCGACGGCCGGCTGCTGCCTCTGCCCCTCGACGCGTTCACCTCGCTCGGGGTGACGCTGCTGATGCTCGCGGCCGGCCTGGAGGTCGACATGCAGATGCTGGCGCGCGAGCGCCGGCTGACGCTCTTGTGCGCGGCGTTCGCCTCGTCGGTGCCGCTCTTGATCGGCGTCGCCGCCGGCTACGTCCTGATGGACCGAGACACGCTGCCCGAGCACGTCCCGCCCCTCGTATTTGCGCTGGTGATGGGCGTCAACCTGGCAATGTCCGCGTTGCCGGTGATCGCCCGCACGTTGCTCGATTTGGGGATCTATCGCTCGCGCATCGGCGCCGTGATCCTCTCCGCGGCGATGCTCGACGACGTGTCCGTGTGGATGCTGTTCTCGCTCGCGATCAGCATGAGTGATGCACCGACCGGACACGGCCACGGCACCGTACCGACCCTGTTGTTGACCGTGGCGCTGCTGGTGGGAACGCTGACCGTGGGGCGCGCGCTCGCCAATCGTGCCGTGCCGCTGTTGCAAGCGCGCTTTCCGTGGCACGGAGGACTGGTGGCGTTCACCTTCGCGTCCGGATTGGCCATGGCATGCCTGGCGATGTGGATCGGCATTCACCCCGTGTTCGGTTCGCTGCTCGCAGGGGTCGCGATCGGCAGCGCCCCGGCGATCAGCCACGACAACAAGGAGATCCTGCGCAAGTTCATCGTCTCGATCTTCGCCCCGATCTTCTTCGCTTCGATCGGCCTGCGCCTGGACTTCGCGGCGCATTTCGACCTTCGGCTCGTCAGCGTCATCTTCGTGCTAGGCTGCGCCGGCAAGATCGCCGGTACGTTGCTCGCCACGCGACTCGGCCGGCTCGACTGGCGTGAGTCGTTCGCCGTCGCCTTCGGCCTCAACTCGCGCGGCATCATGGGCATCGTGCTCGGCCTGGTCGCCCTCGAAGCGCAGATCATCGACCGCAAGATGTTCGTCGCGCTCGCGGTTCTCGGCCTGGGCACGTCGTTGCTCTCGGGGCCGATGATGCGACTCAGCCTCGGCAACGAGCGCCTCGAGAGCCTGCGCGCCGCGGGGGACTGAACTCGGCCTCCCCCCGGGCATCCGGCGCCCATCGAGCCGCGAGCGCGATGCCCAGGCGCCGGCACACCGCGCGAGCGATCGACGCTACCTCAACCGGCGAGATGGGCATCGGCCCGGTGGCTCTGCCAGCGCTCGTGGTTCCCGGGCACTCCCAGGAAGATGTCGCGGCACAATGGCTGGCGGAACGCCCATTCGTGGCCCGTCGACTTGTCGCGGAGGGGAATCGAGAAATCGAATCTGGCCAGCGCTTGCTCCAACTCGAGTCTGGTCTCGGCCACCGTGCGCTTGCCTGCTTCGTATTCCATGATCGCGCGATAGGACAGCTCGAAATAGGCGCGGAAGCCCGGCAGCTCGTAGCGCGAGCACAGGGGATCCGGCACGGACTGGAACTTCGAGTACTTGCCCATCGTCAGCACGGCGCCGAGGTTCGACTCGGCGGTGTGCGCCCCGATCGCCCAGAGACGCACCCACATGTTCCAGAGCTCGAAGTCGTCGAACGAGACGTACGCGCCGGCCACGATGCGGTCGGCAAAGGTCACGGCTTTCTGCTGCTGGCGGTCGACACCATCGAAGCGCTCCTCGGAGAAGTCGTCGTCCGAGAGGGCGGGCAACAACACGTCGCAAAGCTCGCGAATGTTCTCCATGGTGCTGATCAGGCCACGGGAGAACAGCGCGTCCACGAAGCCCGCGGCGTGGGAGAGCAGCGTCCAGCGCTTGCCGATCGTGCGTGTGGAGCGGTACTGGATGCGCTTGGTCCGCACCCAAGGCCGGACCGCACGGGCGTTCTCGAACTGCTTGGCCACGCTCGGCAGCATCTCGACGTACTTGGCGAATTCCTCCTCGGGGCCGAATGCCGGATCCTCGGGGTACGCGCGGTCGTCGAGGGTCAAGCCGACGCTGACCAGCGGATTGGGTGCGCCCTCCCAGTTGTTGAAGGGAATCACCCAGAACCACCCGCGCTCGAAGATGTGGTGCAACGTGCCCAGCTTGAAAGGATGCGACATGTAGCTCTTGGCTACGGACTCGAAGTCCTTGATGTCGATCATGTGCGTGAACAGCGAGCGCGAGCTGGCAACCATCGGGTTGGGCTCCTCGCGCAGCCCGAACAGCGCGGCGAGCACGCTGCGGAAGCCCGTGCCGTCGACCAGGTATCTGCCGGTGAAGCACTGGCCCGAGGTCAGTCTCACCTGGCACTTGTCGTCGTCGAAGTCACAGGCCTTGACCTGGACGCTCTGTATCACCTCACAGCCGTAGCTCATCGCCACCGTCAGCAGCCAGGCGTCGATGTCCTGGCGAAACAGGTGGTTCTCGTCGCGGAAGGCATTGCCGAACTGGTGTGCCTGCTCGGGCCTGTGCTCTCGACCGATCTGGTGGTAGACGAAGCCGAACAAGCGCTTGATGCCCGAGGTGGGGGCGATGCGCTCGCGGATCGATCTCGGCGACTTGAGGCCGAGCACGGCCAGCTCGGGCACGTCGTGCTGGTTGGCCAGGAGCTGGAAGAGCTGCGAGGTCTGCGGGATCGTCGACTCGCCGATCGCGAAGCGCGGGTGGGTGCCCGAGTCGAGCAGCAACACGCGGTGTCCGTGCCGACCGAGGATCGTGCCGAGGATCGTACCCGCGATGCCGGTGCCCAGGATGATGACGTCGAAGTGGGCCTCCGAAAGCCGGCGCATGACTCGTACCCCTCACACTGCCAATGGGCACTGCCCAGTAGCGGTTGCAGTAGACACGGAGCAGCGGAAGACCGCAATGGGGAGGGGGGCCTTGGAAGGGCTCTTGCTTCTCCAGTCGCGGGGCCGCGCGGAACGGACACTAGTCGTGCCCGATGATGTACTTCTCCCGCAGCGTCTTCTGGCGGAGCGCGAGCATCGAGTCGAAGGTGCTCGGCACGGTCCAGTGCTCCCACGCGTGCAGGTTGCCCTTCAAGTGGTGCTCGAGGCGGGCCACATAGGCGCGCACCGCGAGAGCGACCTCTTCCTTGCCGCCCTGCACCGTCATGGGCGGCTCACAGACGAAGCTCAGGCGCGGCGCATCCCCGGTCACGAACATCGGCACGATCGCCGCGCCGAGCGACCTGGCGGCGCTGATCACGCCCGTGGTGAAAGGGAGCCTCTGGCCGAAGAAGTCGCAATCGACGAACGCAGCCGAGTGCCAGCCATCGCCGGTCTGGGCGACGATGACGTTCTTGCGCAGGCGCTCGGCGATGGGACGCAGGTTGAACTGACAGTAGAAGCCGCACACCATCTCGTGTACCTTGGGCCGCCGGCCGGTGATCCGAGACATCAAGGCGCGCAGTCGGCTGTCCGACCACGGGTCCTCCATGCTCGGTAGCGCCACCTGCACGTCGTAGCCCATCTTGCGCAGCATCGCGACGGCGAGGAAGCCACCCAGCGAGTGCACGTGCGAGAGCAAGAGGAACGCACCCTTGCCGCGCCGCAACGCCTCGTCGAGGTGCTCCACGCCTTCGACGCGGAAGAGCTGCTCCATGTCCGAGAGCTCCATCTGCGCGCTCAGGGTGAGTAGCAGCGTGCGGACCTCGCGGTCTTCGACGTAGCGGCGCGCCAAGCGCCGGGCCTCCTCGGGAGTGACTCCCGGGACGCGGCTCAGGTTGTCGACCAGCGTCCGGAACCTGTGAGGCTCGAGCCGCGCCCGCAGCCGGCCATAGGCCTTGGCGACGGCACACATCGCCGCGGTGGGCATGAGGGGATAGGCGAGAGTTGCCAAGTCTCCCAGAGTGGCCAGCTTGGACCGGTGTTGGTGATGGTCGTCCTCAGTGCGGCTGTAATCGGTCGTCATCGTGGTGCGTTCCAGAGGCGGGGTGAGGCTGCCGCGTCGATCTGGAGGAAGACTGCCGTCAGGGGGTCCAGCGCGCGAGCCCATCGTCAGCGCGGTCTGTAGCCGATCAAGCAACTGCACACGTTCCACAGCGAGAAGCGCACATGCTTCACGTTCACGAAGCCGGCCCCCCCGAGCCACTGCGTCGTCTCCCCGATGGCGTGGCCGCGGCCTTCCTTGGAGACCGCGCGCTGCATCAAGCTCACCAATGCCGGCCAGCGCGGGGAGACACGGTCGTCGTTGAGGTACTGCGCTTGCACCATCACCTGGCCGCCGGGGACGATCATCTCGTAGCAGTGCTCGAGGATGCGCCGCGACTTCTCCGGGCCGAGCATGTTGAGCACGTTGGAGATGAGCACGGCATCGAAAGGGTGCTCGGGCCGGTAGTGCTCACCATCGCTCGCCACGAACGTCAGGCGATCGGTCACGCCGCGCTCCTGCGCCAGGCGCTTGGCCTCGGCGATGGGCCCCGGCAAGTCGAGCAGCACCGCACGGACGTGCGGATGTCGCTCGGTGATGGCGATCGAATACGCGCCTGAGCCGCAGCCCAGGTCGAGCAGGGTGTGGACGCCTTCGAATCTCAAGCGCTGGGCGATCTCGATGCCACGCGAGCGCGCATACACGTCCATCGCCCTGGTCATGCGCCGGGCTTCGGGGGTGTCGCCCGACTCGAAGATCTCGACATGGTCGGCCGGTGGCCTGCCGGTGCGCACGGCTTCGGGCATCTGCATCAGCGGCGTGACGAAGGCCTGGAGGAACTCGACCCACTCGCCCACGTAGGCCGGCGAGCCGGGGCGCGCGACGCAGTCGAGCAGGTCTTCCTCCGCGCCGTACAGCTCGCCCTCCTTGCTCAACACCCGCAGCGCCACGGCCGCATCGAGCATCGCGCGAAAGGTGTCGGAGTTGCCGCCAACGGCCTGCTGCAGCGCTTCGAAGGTCTTCGGACCCGATGTGAGCAGACGAAAGACGCCCAGCTCGTGCAGGCCGAAGAACACCACGGAGTCGAAGTAGCGTTCCGCGAGGCCGAGTGCCGACAGCTGTTTTCGAATCGAGTCGCGCGCGATCGGGTCCATCAGGTCTCCACCGTGTCCCGGGGGCGCACCATAGATACCCGAGCCCCCCCTGCGGCCGCCCGGGAAATCGAGCTCCGGGACTCGGGGATCGCCTCTCCCGGGAGCGGAACGATGCCCGGGCGTCGACGCGGGAGCCGACGCTCTCCCGCTTCGCCTCACATGCGACCTCGCCGAGGCTCGAGCTCCTCGCGCGCGCGTCTCTCGCAGGCCGACATTCTAGGCGCGAATCGCGGCCGGGGAGCGGGCGCGCGGGATCTAGAAGCGAAAGGTGTAGGAGATCTTGAACGAGAGCTCCTCGAAGAGCGGCACGACGGACGACCCGTCCTCGTCGAAGGTCTCGTTGAACACCAGGAAGATCTCCTGCAGCGGCGTCGGGATCCAGCGCAGGCGCGACTGGATCCCGATCGACTCCGAATCGTTGTCCCACTGCACGAAGGTGTTCCAGGAGAGCTCGGGCGTGAAGGAGAACTGGGTCCGCAGGCGCGCGAGCTGGGTGGTGAACTCGCCGCCCGGGAGGTCGACGTCGTTCTGCTCGTATTCGAGCGCGGTCGTGAAGAGCGCGCCCGAGCGCCAGGCGAGCGCGAGTCCCGTTTCCAGCCGGTCGCCGTCGAAGAACTCGCCGGCGGAGACCCCGACGTTGATCGAGAGCGGACGCTTCGAGGCGCTCTCGAACTCGAGGCGATAGCGATCGAAATCGTACTCCCCGACGGGGATGAAGACGCCGGGGGAGATCTCGAAGCCCGGGGAGGGCGGGGGGAACTCGTCCGCGGGGACCTCGTCGCGGTCGTGCTCCAGCGTGAAGCGCAGCTCGTCCCCGGACTCCCACTCGATCCCCAGGGGTTGCAGCTCGACCCTGGCCGTCTCGAGCTCGTCCGCGGTGTCCGAGATCAACTCGGTTCCGACCCCGAACTCGAGCTGACGGATGGTCCCGCCGATCCGCGGGCCGTACTCGATCTCGCCCGAGTACTTGCGGATGTCCCTGCGCGGCACGAACCCCAGGCGCGGATCGAAGTTCGCCTGGATCTCCTTGGCGGCGAGGTTCCAGCTCCAGAGGTCGTTCGGGTACTCGAGCGCGGCTCCGAAGGCCAGGTCGTCGCCGGAGACGTCCTCGTTGTCGGAGGCGAGCGCCCAGGCGCTCGCGACGAGGGTCTTCTTCCCCTGGAAGGAGGTCGTGCGGTAGGTGGCGTCGAAACCCAGGAGCCCGCTCGTCTGCGAGGAGTTAGGGTCGCCGAAGGTCGCGATGCCTCCGATCGTCGACTGTTCGCCGACGTTCCGCGTGACCCGAGCCACGAACAGGTTCTGGCCGTCGAGGCCGTCCAGGTCGTCGGTCTGCACGTCGAGCACGCCCAGGTTGTAGGGGCCGGCGCGGCCGGTGAGCTTGGCGCCGGCCAGGATCGGGACCTCCTCGCCGGCGGGGGACAGGCCGACCCGGCGGCTGAAGAAGGGGATCACGTCGTTGGAGAAGCTCGCGAAGCCGAACAGGCCGGCGTCCTGCAGGAAGAAGTCGCGCTGCTCGGGGAAGAAGAGCGGGAAGCGCGTGAGGTTGACGCGGCGGGCGTCGACCTCGGTCTCGGCGAAGTCGGTGTTCAGCGTGAAGGAGAGGGTCAGGTTGGTGGTGATCTTGTAGAAGGCGTCGAGGCCGGGCTCGCCGAAGAGGTCGGTGTCGCTCGTGACGAGGTCGCTCTCCAGGTCGGCGACGAAGAAGGGCACGAGGTCGAGGCCGATGCCCTGCCGCAGCCCCTCCAGGCCGTGGAGCTCGCCCGCGTCCCCCACGGAGAAGATGGTCGTGTCGCGCGTGGGGCCCGACCAGCGCGCGTCCTCGCGGCGCTTCCCGACGTGGCGCTCGAGGTTGAAGCCCCACACGCCCCCGTCCGCGCGGAAGGAGAGCGTCTTGAACGGGATGGCGAGCTCCGCGCTCCAGCCCAGCTCGTCGGCGCGTGCGGCGCCGTACCAGATCCCGTCCCAGCGGCGGTTGAAGTCGCGGCCGTTGTCGTTGATCAGGGCGTCGCTCTTCGAGCCCGCGGAGTTCATCACGAAGTAGAACGCACTGCGGTGGTCGTGGAACGTGTCGAGGACGAGCTTGAAGCGGTCGTCGGCGTCGAGCTGCTGATCGCGCTCGCGCGTCGAGGCGATGATCTTCTCCGGCTCGCGGTCGAAGAAGCGCAGGCCGACGTAGAGGAAGTCCGCGTCGTAGAGGATGCGCACGTCGGACGTCTCGCTCGGCGCGACGCCCGCGACGGGCTCGACCTGCACGAGCTCGCCGATCGGCTCGGCCGACTGCCAGAGCGCCTCGTCGAGACGTCCGTCGATGCCCGGCGGCGTCGCAGCGCGCGTCGCGCGTGCCCGACGCGGCGCGCGCTCGGCGCCCTCCTGGGCCCCGAGGAGGCCGGCGAGTCCGAGGGCGAGCGCGCCGCACAGCCAGGGACGCCGCGCCCGGAGTGTCCGGACAGAGTGGCCGCGCGGGAGCATCGGGGCGGCCATTAGGAAGCGCGCACTCCAACCTGGGAACTCCCTTCCGCGTCTTTTCACTTCCCTTGCCCTGCGTGGCGTCCGCGCGGCGCGTTGCCGCCTTCGATCGCGGGTGCTAGCCTCCGGCCGACTCCTCGAAGAAGGCCGACTCGGCGAATGAAGAAGATCGTGTACGTCGACATGGACAACGTCCTGGTCGACTTCCCCACGGCGATCCGCCACCTGTCGGAGCACGTCGTTCGCGAGTACGAAGGCCGGCTGGACGAAGTGCCCGGGATCTTCTCGCGCATGGAGCCCGTGGCGGGCGCGATCGAAGCGTTCGAGGATCTGGCGGTCCGGTTCGACGCCTACGTCCTCTCGACCGCGCCCTGGGAGAACCCGTCCGCGTGGTCGGACAAGCTGCTGTGGGTGAAGGGGCACCTCGGGAGCGCCGCGCACAAGCGGCTCATCCTCACGCATCACAAGGACCTCAACACGGGCGATTTCCTGATCGACGATCGCACCAAGAACGGCGCCGACCGATTCACCGGCGAGCACATCCTGTTCGGATCCGAGCGGTTCCCGGACTGGCCGTCGGTGATGGCCTACCTGCGCGGCAAGGAGAGCTAGACGACACGCTACGTGCGCCGCAACGAGCCCGGAGGCACGACTCCCTTGTGAGGATCCCACCGCTCGAATAGGTTCGAAGCGAGAACGATCGCCATGGAAAGGATGCCAGAGTCATCGCGGCCAAGGCCTGCGGCACGTACTCCGTGCACCTGACCTTCGACGATGGGATCACCAAACAAGTCAACCTGAAGTCGTTCCTCTGGGGGCCCGTCTTCGTTCCGCTCCTCGATCCGGCCGAGTTCGCCAAGCTGCGGGTCGACCACGAGGCCGGCACGATCGTCTGGCCCAACGAAGCCGACTTCGCGCCCGAGACGCTCTACGACCTCCCCGACGAACGGGACGACGCGGCGTAGACGGACTCCCGCGCGCGACGGCGCGCATCGGTTGGATCGTCGGAGATCGGATCCTCTTGCGGTACAAGATCTCCTACCAGGCTGTGGAACCGCCAGCCTCGGAGACTCTCCAGGAGAACGCCATGACGACCTCGAAGCGCAAGGGTGGATCCCGCGGCCGGAAGCCGCGCGTCGTGAAGGGGATGGAGAGCGTCGACCTCGCGCGCCAGGAGTTCGAACGGCGCTTCCGGGCGCGTTTCTACGATCCGGCCTTCGCCAGGGCCCCGGCCGAGATCGAGCGGCTCCTCGCGATCGCCTGGGACGCCTACCAGGAGTTCCGCAAGAGCCCGCGCACGAAGAATGCCGGCCGCGGCTTCGCCGATCCCGACTTCGAGCTGCCGCTCGAATGGCTCGAGACCCGCGCCGCGATCCGCGAGGCCGAGAAGAAGCAGCGGAACCCGCGTTCGCGCTCGCGAGTCCTCGTAGTCAACGGCTCTGCTCGCAGCGACCAGACCTGTCCGGGCGAGATGTCGAAGACGTACAGGCTCGCCGAGATCGCCCGTCGTGCGATCGAGGGCGTGCGCGGCTTCGAGGTCGACTTCCTCGATCTCTCGCGCCTGGCGTCCGAGTACGGCCGCGTGATCTACCCCTGCAAGGCCTGCGTCTCGACCGCGCAGCCGCTGTGTCACTGGCCGTGCTCCTGCTACCCGAATCATGCGCTCGGTCAGGCAGGCGACTGGATGAACGAGCTCTACCCGCGCTGGGTCGCCGCCCACGGCGTGATGATCCTGTGCCCGGTGAACTGGTACCAAGCGCCGAGCGTGCTCAAGCTCATGATCGACCGCCTGGTCTGCGCCGACGGCGGCAATCCCGATCCGACCACGACCGGAGGCAAGGATCCGGAGAAGGCGAAACGGATCGAGCTCGACGGCTGGGACTATCCCAAGCACCTCGCCGGCCGCGCCTTCTCGGTCGTCGTGCACGGCGACGCCGCGGGCGCCGAGAACCTGCGGCGCATCCTGGTCGACTGGCTCACCGATCTCGAGCTCGTGCCGGCCGGGCCGTCCCCCGGCCTCGACCGCTACGTCGGATACTACGAGCCCTACGCCACGAGCCACGACGACCTCGACCGCGACGTCGGACTGCAGCAGGAGGTCCGCAATCACGCGCTCGCCCTGGTCGAGACCGTGCGCCAGATCCGCGCCGGGACGTATCGCCGGCCCGACGCGGACCTCGAGGAACCGCGCAAGAAGTAGCGCGAGGAACCGTGGCGCTCGAATCAGCGCTCCAGGATCAGGGCGCCCGCGCCGCGCAGCCCCTCGACGCGCACGCGCTTTCCTTCGCGCGCGATCCTGCCCTCGATGCCTTCGAGCGACACCGCCTCCGGGGCGCCGAAGCCCTCGACGTCGAGCTCGAGCAGGCCCTCCTGGGCCTCGAGCCCGATGCGGATGCGGTCGGCGCCGCCCGAGCGCTGGCGCTCCCAACCGGTGATGCGCAGGCCCTCGATCCGCCGGCTGCGGAGCCCGTCGCGATCGATCGCCGCGGGGGGCGCGGGGAGGCCGCCCTCGGGGAGCTCGCGCAGGAAGTGGATCGGGTTGGAGAGGGCGAAGGCCTGGCCCCCCTCGTCGCGGAGTTCGGCGCGCACGAAGGCCGAGCCCGCGTCCGGCAGGCGCAGCGCGTGCTCCTGGACGAATTCGCCCGCCGGCGCTGGAACCGCGGCGGCGCGCTCTCCGGACTCGATCAGCGCGAGCTGAGCCTTCCGGAGCAGCCCCTTCACGCGGATCTCGAGCGCGATCTCGTCGCGATCGGTGAGCACGCTGCTCCCCATGCGCGCCCCGCCATCGGTCGCGAGGTCGAACTCGCCGTCGAACGCCTCGATGTCGCCGAAGAAGACGCGGCCGGCGCGCAGTCCCTCGAGCAGATCCGCCTTGCTCGGCGAGGGTGCGAAGATCCAGCTCACGAAGTTGTTCGGGCGGCCGCGCCAGCGCTCTTCGCTCCCGCCGTGCGAGTCGCTCACGCCCGTGCCGATCAGGCGCAGCCCTGCGAGCGCGGCGTGGTCCCAGACCCACAGGTGATCCTCGAGCGACGCTCCGGCGCGGTCGCGGTAGCCGACCTCCAGGATGTCGGCCCCGCTCGCGCGCGTGCGCAGGAGGATCTCGAGCTGTTCCTCGTTCGTGCGCGCGCGCCGGCTGCCTTCCAGGTTGATCCCGAACAGGTGATTGAGGGACACGAGGCCCCCGAGCGCGTGCGTCCGCGTGACGACCTGGTCGATCACCGCGTCGCGGAAGGCCACGTCGTCGATGCACTCGGGGTGCTCGGGATCCGGCGCCGTGCCGCGCGCGATCTCGGCGTAGTCGGGGAGCGGCGTCTCGAGGCAGAAGAGGTTCAGATGCCGCGAGCCATAGGAGATCTCGACCCCCTGGAGTTGCTGGACGAGCGGGTAGAGCGCGCCGACCTCGCGCAGCAGACTCTGCTGGCGCGCGAACACGGGCTCCCCGGAGAGCTCCTGGTCGATCCGCAGGTCGTCGAAGCAAGCCCGCGCGTTGGCACCGGCGCGGGCTTCGAGGCCGAAGAGGGCACCGTAGAAGAGATCGTCCTCTCCGGGGAAGAGGGGAAAGGCGCGCGTTGCGTCGGCGCTGATCGGCAACACGAGTTCGTTCCACTCGCCGGGGACGAAGGGCACGAACATCCAGGACGTCCGGCCCTCGCGGCGCGGCACGGTCTCGTCGTTCGAGAGGACGTAGCGCAGGGAGTACTGGGTGAGAGGCAGCCCCTCGCGCGGCGCGTGCTCGGAGAGCTCCACGGTGACGAAGGCGCGTGCGTCGGGCCCCAGCTCCTCGGGGAAGACGGCCAGGCGTACGGTCACTCCCGTCGCGAGCGAACGCCGCTCGAGCAGTCGCGCGGAGACGAAGGGGAGCGAGACGGACTCGAAGTCCGGCCCCGGCGCACTCCAGCGGGCGCGCAGGCTGCGCTGGCCCTCGCGCACGGGGAACGCCGTGAAGTCGAACGACGCCCGCGGTTTCGGGGAGGGCGTCAGGCCCTTCGTGTCCCCGAGGTACTTCGCGAGACGCGCCTTCCACGCTTCGCCGCGGTCGAGGGGTTCCTGCCAGGACTCGAATCCGTAGCGGGTCACGTGCTCGTAGGTCAGGATGCGGAAGTCGTGGTCGCTCCACCACAGGACGTCGCACCCGACGTCCTGGGCCTCGTAGCTGTGGGAATCGATGCTCCCCTTGCCCTCGCTGAAGGAGCCGTGCAGGTGGAGCTGGACCGAATGAGCTCGCTCGGTCGAGGCCGCGCGGGCGCCGTCGCGCGCGTCGCGGCGGCACGCGTGCATGGCGGCCGCGAGGCCCGCGACCAGGAGCAGCCAGCGGATCCAGCGCAGCATCAGTCTCCCCGCACGCGCAAGACGACGAAGCGCCGGTCCTGGTAGGCGATCTCCACGCCCGGGGCCCGACCGAGCCGCTCGGCGAAAGCGGAGTTCTTGCGGGTACAGGCGAAGCGCGCGCCGAAGTCGAGCACGACCGCTCGCGTCTCCTCCGGCGAGAGCTTGCCGTTGCTCGCGCCGATCCAGCGCCGATAGGCCGAGGGATCGAGCTGGAAGAAGAAGTAGGGGTCGAGCCCGATCACGTAGCGGTTGTGGTGGTTGAAGAAGAACATCGGCGAGAAGCTCGGCCAGCGATCGTGGAAGACGAGCTCGCCCGCCTCGGTGTTCGCCTCGATCCATTCCATGGCGCCCTGGTAGTCGAGTCCGCCCCCAGTGTGCCCCGTGTCGATCATCTCCGCCACGCGATCCACCGAGGCGTAGCTCTGCCGGCCGACGACCGCGAGACAACCGCCGGCGAGCAGGGTTCCGGCAGCGGCCCGCCAACGAGGCGCTGCGCGCCAAGCGCGCGCGGCGGCCGCGAGGTCGTCGCCGAGCCAGCGCCCGATGGAAGCGCCGAGGCCCAGGATCGTGAAGGGGATCCAGTACTCGAAGAAACGGATGTGCGCCAGGAAGAGGAAGAAGTAGAGCGCCGCGAGCCCCAGGGTCGTGAGCTGGAAAGGGCTCACGCGCCGCCGTCCCGGGACGGCGAGCAGGAGGAGCGCGGCGAGGAACAGGACGAGCGGCGAGAGGAAGCCCACGATCTCCGTCCGCTCCGGGGCGCGGAACTCGGCCGGGGCCGGCATCCGGATCGTCTTGCCCTCGAACACGACCGTGTCGCCGTCGTTCGCCGCCTGGAGGGATCCGTCCATCTGCTGCCAGACCCGGAAGAGCGCGTGGCCGCTCCCCAGGAAACTCCCCTGCCAGTGCCAGAAGCCCGGATGGAGCAGGATCGAGCCGGCGATCGCCGCGAGCATGACCGCCGGGACCTTCCAGGGGACTCGCCGCTCCGACAAGGCGAAGGCGACCCCCGCGACGGCGAGCGCCGCGAGCGCGTTGTGGGGCACGGCGTAGACCAGGAGCAACGCGAGCGTGGCGAGGAAGAGCCCGAGCGTGCGCCGGCTGGCGGCGCAGTGCGCCACGACGAGCATCAGGGTCACGACCAGGGTCGTCGGCCGCACCAGGTGGCTGCGCAGGAGGTGCAGCTCGGACGTGGCGCACAGGGAGAGCGCGAAGAGCCATGCGGCCGGCACGCGCTGCGCCCGCAGGATCGCGTGCGCGGTCGCCACGAGCAGTGCGGCGAAGAAGGCCGCCGAGAGCTTCGCGCCGAAGAGCAGCCCGAGCCAGGAGAACGGCACGAGGAGCAAGTGATAGCCGAGCTGCCAGTCGGCGAAGAGCTTGCCGAAGCTCGCATAGGCCATCCAGGGGAACTCGCCGCCGAGGATCGGGAGCTCCCCGGTGGCGTAGAGATGGGCGATCTTGACGTGGTAGTAGCCGTCGACCTCGAGCAGACCCGGCTCGCGGAACTCGATCCACAGATGGAAGGCGAAGGCGAGCGCGAAGACGAAGAGCGACGCCAGGGAGCGGCGCGCGCGACCACCGAGCGCGGCGGCGGCCATCGCTCAGTCCGCCCCTCCCGCCGCGCACAGGTCCCGCTGGAGCAGGCGGTGGAACTGCCGCATCCCGATCTCGGAGGCGGCGTAGCGTCCCTGGTCGTAGGAGCTCGAGGAGAGGCCGCGCTGGACGGATTCGGAGATCCAGACGTCCTCGGCCTGCACCGCGTCGCTCGCGGCGAGCGACTGTTGCACGAAGCGCTCGGCGTCCTGGCCGAGATCCGCGGGGAACCAGTAGTCGAAGACCACCTCGCAGCGATCGTGCGCGAGCGGCACGACCCAGTTCGTGTCGAGGATCGGCCCGTAGCGGTTCAGCATCAGGTTCGGGTGGATCCAGGCGTAGAGCGCGCCCTTGCCGATGCGCTCGTGGAAGTCGAGTCCGCGAAAAGAGGCGGCGGGATCGGCGGGAGCGCTCTGCAGGTTGAAGTGTTCGAAGAGCTCGGTCCGGTAGGCCAGGAGGTCGAGCTGGCTCGCCAGGCCCTGGTGCAGGTGAGCGATGTGGTAGCCCCCGTCGAGATAATTGTCGACGAAGACCTTCCAGTTGCAGGCCATCGGATAGCGTCGGCGCGCGCCGTGGCGCAGTCCGTCCATCCCGAAGTCCGCCAGGCGCCGCGCGAGCTCGGAGAGCTCGGAGGTCAGGCTGCGCGCGGGAGTGCCGGGGTGCAGGAAGACGAGCGGACCCCAGGCCTCCACCGCCACCGGGGGCAGGCGGAAGGTGTCGCGGTCGAAGTCCCGCAGCGCGCCCATGTGGGGCGCGCTGCACAAGCGCCCGTCGAGCTCGTAGGTCCAGCCGTGGTAGGGACAGGTGATGCGCTCGACCCGGCCCTCGCCCTGCAGCAGGAGCGCGGCGTGGTGCCGGCAGACGTTGTGCATCCCGCGCAGCGTCCCCGAGGCGTCGCGCAGCACGAGGTAGGATTCGCCCAGGAAGTCCACGCGCACGTAGTCGCCGGGACGCGCGAGCTGGTCGAGCGGGCAGGCGAACTGCCACGAGCGGCGGAAGACGGTGCGCTTCTCGAGCTCGAAGAACGCGGGCCAGGTGTACCAGGAGGAGGGCGGCGTCGAGGCCTGTTCGATCGGCACCTCGGGCAGGAAGCGTTCGATCTCGCGTCGGACGTCGAACGGGCTCACCGGGACGTCCCGGGGGGCGAGTGCCAAGGGCTCGTTTCGAGGGTCGGGTCGGTTGCGCATGGGAACGGAGAGGCCACGATCCTAGATCGGAGCGGGAACCTTTCCCACGCAGCTCGGGGCGCGAGCCCGGGCTCGCCCGGGGCTCCCGTGGAACTAGGATGGCGCGAGCCATGATCTCCGGAGGAGCCGCCGAGATCCGCCTGCGAAGGCTGCGCCGTTTCGTGGCGTTCTTCGCGAGTTCGACCGCGGCGCTGATCCTGGCGCTCGTCTGGAGGCTTGCCGACCCATCCGAGTCCCCCGCGGACCCCTACCGGGACCCGGCGGTGCGCCGGGAGGCCGCCAAGCTGCTGGCCGAGAGTTCGGGGGGAACCTACGACTCCCACGAGGATCCCGATGTCGCCCGCATCCAACTGCCGGGCTTGCGCGGCCGGATGCAGCACGGGGTGTCGGTGGACACGAACGAGCTCGGGCTGCGCGAGCGGCCGTTCGAGCGGGTCAAGCCTCCCGGCACGTTTCGCGTGGTGCTGCTGGGCGACTCCTTCGTGTTCGGTCACGGCCTGCCCCAGGATCTGCGGATCGGAGTCCATCTCGAGCGCTTTCTCGAGGAGCGCTCGCGCGCCGGGATCCCGATCGAGGTCCTGCACCTCGCCGTCTCGAGCTGGAACATCCTTTCCGAGTGCGCGTACCTGCGGCGGCAGCTCACGCCACTCGCTCCCGACCTCGTGGTCCATCTGGTGGTCCCGAACGACCTCGACGACACGCTCGGCGTGCGCGGATTCGGCGAGACGTCCCGCTTCACCCCGCAGCACCGGGATCGCGCGGGAGCCGCCGTGTCCTGGACGTTCGCCCTGGACCGCCTGGGCAAGGACTTCTCCGGCTTCCTGCCCTTCGGCGTCGACCACGAGAGCCGCACCCGTTACGCGCTCGCTGCGCAGGACATCGCGCGGCTCGCGCAGCGGGTGCAGGATTCCGGAGGCGAGTACCTCTTGCTCGCCAAGTGGACGTCGTTCCTGCCCCTGGTGAAGTCGCATCTCGCGCCCGACCTGGAGGAGCGCAACCTGGCTTACGTCTCCGACGACTTCTCCGACTACGAGCACAACTGGATCGACGCGGACAATCACCATTAGAACGGAGCGGCCTGCGAGCGGATCGCCAAGTTGATCTATGGCCTGGTCGTCGAGCGCGGCCTCTGTCCCCGGCTCGCTCTCCGTCCCTGGAACGGTGCGGCACGGGAGGTGAGGCGGATCCACGACGCGGGGGTGCGCGAGGCCGCGCGAGCCGAGTCCGTCCGCCAGCGCCTGGAGCGCCGCCCGCGTTTCAGCGAGCTCGATCTCTCGAACCTGGACTCGGATCGAGCCTCCCACGTCTACACGGGCGTGGACGAGGACGGCCTCCTCGCTCCCTATGCCTCGTTCTTCCTGCTGGGGCAGGACCGGACGAGACTGCGGATCTCGGGGCGTTTCCTCGGCCGGCGGGAGCTCGTGGGCACGCGCGTCCGGCTCCACGTGGAGGAATTCGAGATCGGATCCCTGTCGGTCGAGGAGAGCGGCCCCTTCGAGGAAGTCTTCGAGCTACCCGCGCAGGTCCGCGGCCGCGAATACGTCAACGTGCGCCTCGAGGCCGAGGACTGGGCCCTGGTCGGTCCGGCGGGGGAGAGCTGCGCGGTGCTGGGCTTGGAACGCCTGGCCCTGGAATAGCGGTCCGCGTCGCGCGCGGCTTCCCCGGCCGGCCGGCGCCTTGCGCAATTCCGCCGAGCGGCGGATAGTCGGATCGGGGATCCGGCCGAGGACGCGCCCCAGGAGGTCTTGTCATGCGCCTTGCACCGTTCGCGTGTCTTGGATCGATGTTCGCGTTCCTGGATGCCGGGGCAGCCTCGGCTCAGCGAGCGGCCAAGGGAGCGAGCTTCGCGCCTCCCACGATCCTCGCCCCGGTCGAGGAGGCCTCGCGCTTCACTGTCGGGGCCGCGCTGATCGACTTCGAGGCGCTCTCTCCGGGAACGCCCGTGGCCGGGGTTCCGAACGTCCCGCTGGTCCTGTTCGAGCTCGCCGGTCAGGGGCTGCCCGTGGCCTGGAACGATCCCCTGCCGCGCGTGGGAGCACCCGCCGTCGCCCGCAAGGCGATGGCCCTTGGCGCGCCCGCCATCCCCGATCGCGCGATCCGCGGCGCGCAGCCGTTCCCGAACGCGTGGACCGGCCCGCTCAGCGAGACGCCTGCCGTGCCGCCCGTGCTGCCCCTGGAGCCGGCGTTGCGCATGCGCTTCGCGAGCGCCCAGTCGCGCGTCGGCTTCGAGTTCCGCGCGCTCGATCCCCTCTCGCTGACGCTCGTGGTCACGTGCATCGACCACGGAATCCCCTTCGGCACGCTCTATGTCTCCGTCCAGTCGAGGTTTGGTTTCGTCGGAGTCGAGAGCGCGCGCCCCTTCGACCAGCTGCGCATCGACTTCGTGAACCCGGATGCCGGCGAGTTCAGCCTCGACAACCTGAGGTTCGAGCCCGACACCGCGGACGCCGACGGGGACGGCGTGCCCGACTTCATCGACGTCTGCGAGACCGTGTTCGATCCGCTCCAGGAGGACCAGGACGGGGACGGAATCGGGGACGCCTGCGACCGGTACCCTCTTGATCCGGCGAACGACGGGGACGGCGACGGGATCCCGGCGCCGCTCGACAACTGTCCGGACGTGAAGAACCCGCTGCAGGAGGACGCGGACGGAGACGGGATCGGAGACGCCTGCGATCCCTTGCCGCTGCAATTGGATTCCGATGGCGACGGGGTGCCGGACGAGAGCGACAACTGTCCGACGAGCTACAACCCGGGCCAGGAGGACTGCGACGGCGACCTGATCGGTGACGTGTGCGATCCCACCCTGGTCTCCCCCCCGGCGGTGAACCTCACCCTTTCGCGCGGTCAATCGGCCGTCGTGTCGTCCTCCGTGTGTCTGCCGCCGCTCCCGCCGCTCGTCGACCTGCTCGTCGCCATCGACACGACGGGCAGCATGTCGGCCGAGATCGCCAACGTCCGCGCTGGCATCATCGACTTCGTCAAGCGCATGCGAGCCACGACGAACACGGGCCTGCGTTTCGCGGTCGTCAGCTTCAAGGACTACCCGAACACGTACGCTTCCTGCGGCTACAGCGACGAATACGGCCTGCCCCAGGACAAGCCCTTCGTCGTGGAGGCCCCGTTCGGCCTGGAGGACGACGACATCATCTTGGTCCTCTCGCAGCTCACCGCCAGCGGCGGAAGAGACCTGCCCGAGGCCTACGCGCGCGTGCTCTGGGAGGTGTCGCAGCCTAGCTCGGGCATCGGATTCCGGCCGGGGGCGCTGCGCGTGATCGCCCTCGTGATCGACGACGTGCCGCACGACTGCGACCTCCGGGCAGGACTCGTCTCCTGCCCCAGCATTCCCCTGACCACCGGCATCGATCCGGGCCGGGACGAGCTGCTCTTCACCGCGGACGACATCGACTTCCAGGACCTGGCTCTCGCGCCCCTCGTCGCCGACGGGACGCGCGTCGGCACCCTCTACAGCAATCCCACGCGGGGCATCTGCGCCTGGGGGCAGTGGTCGGCTCAGACGAGGGGAACCGTCATCAAGCTCGATCCCGACGGAACGATTCCCGACGGGACCAACGTCACCTGGACCTTCCTCGACATCGTCGGCCAGGGACACGTCGAGAAGGTCGAGTTCGTCGTTTCCCCGGGCTGTCCGCTCGAGATCGACTTCGACCCGGCGGGCTACTTCCAGAAGATCGATATCTCCGGGGGGGCCAGCGTTCCGGTGCTCGAGGCGATCAAGGTTCCCGTCGACCTGGATCCGTCGATCACCCAAGTCTCCTGCTCGATCGAGTTCCTCGCGGATGGCGCGCTCGTCGCCACCCAGACGATCGACGTCACGGTTCCCTAGCCCGCGGGTCGGGGGAGTTCGTTCCTACCGAGCTCCATCCGGCGGCGCGCAGCCCTGGAGCGCCACGCTCGCCATGGTGTGGAGCCCCGGGGGCGCCGCGAGCAGGGACCGGAGCACGTTGAGCACGATGGCCGAGGTGGCCGTGTCGCCGTGAACGCCGCCCGGGATCGTGAGATCGACCGCGGGCTCTCCGTCGATCTGGATGCGCTCGTGCGGATCCCGCTCTCCGATCGCGGCCAGGAAGAAGAGCTCGAGCGCCTGGCGCCCTCCGCAGGTGGCGTGCGCCACCTGCTTCACGCCACGCGCCCGGCCGGGGAGCACGGGACCGAGGGCGCTCTCCAGGCGTTCGCGGGCGAAGACCGGCTCGATGGTCTCGTCCCAGCGTTCGATGCGCATCCCGAGCTGATGGGCGAGGAAGTGCAGGGACTCGCCGAGTCCCACGTGGCGCAGGGTCCCCGCGGCGATGCGCCGGCGGAACTCGGCTTCGTCCAGCCCGACGCCGATCTTCTCCTGGAACGGGACGCGCCGCGTCGAGGCGTCCTGGATGCGTTCGACGCGCACCGACCGGACCGAGTGGCAGACCGTGCTCGCCACCACCGGCAGCGTGTCCATCAGGAAACCCGGGTTGATCCCCGTGCCGAGCAGGCGTCCTCCGTGGCGCAGGGAGAGCTCGGAGAGCTCCTGGGCCAGCACGGGGTGGCGCAGCCAGGGCCACACGAGTTCCTCGCACGTGGACGCGATCGGGAACCCGCGCACGAGGAGCTCGCGGAACGTGTCCATGCAGAGCGCGAGATCCGACTTCGTGGTCACGATCGCGCAGCGCAGGCCCGATCCGTCGGGGACCTCCTGCACCGACGAGAGGATCCGCACGCGCGGATCGGTTCCGGGAACGACCTCGGAGAGCGGCCGGCCGACGAGGGCGGGATGCGGGTCGACCGCGGCGACCACCCGCCCGAGCGCCCGACGGGTGAGATCGGCGACGACGCGCCGTCCGAGCGGGCCGAGACCGACGTGGATGACCTGGAGCATGGAATCGAGCGCGCGTCCGAGCTCGTTCAGAGCGCCTTCTGGGTCGGGTACTCGCTCTGCGGGTTCGCGGCGCAGAAGGCTACCACGTCGGCCAGGGAAGTCGTGGAGAGCCGCCCCACGAAGTCGTTCGAGGCCTTCTTCCAGAACACGTGCATCGGGCAGGCGCGTTCGTCGCTGCACTCGGCCTGGCCCAGGAGGCACGCGCGCGTGCGCCCCAGGTCTTCCTGGGAATCGACGACCTCGTGCAGGGAGATCGCGGAGGGTGGCCGGGTCAAACGGAAGCCGCCGTTCCGTCCGCGTTGGCTCTGGAGCAGACCGTGCGCCACCAGGTGCTGCAGGCACTTGCCCAGGAACGGCGCCGGAACTCGCAGCAAGCGCGCCATGTCGCGCACGAGGACGAAGTCCGCGGGATTCTGGGCGCGAGCCATGTACGTCATGGCACGGATCGCGTACTCGCTGGAGCGGGTGATCGGGATCACGCGCTCGACATCCTAACCGGAGCTCGGTTCCCTGCGGCCGCGTCCCCGGCCGGGCGCGACGTTCACGCCTCGGCCGCGGCGGGCAGGATCTCGGGCCCCAGGTTGTGGTGGGCGATGCGGATGTCGGGGTGACGTGCGACGAGCCAGCGCACCACGCTGGCGAGCGCGCGCTTGACACCGTAGGTCGGGTAGGGACGGGCGAGATCGGCGAGCTTCACCAGGAGCTCGTCGGAGGAGCGCGGGACGACGAGGATGGCGAACTGCTGACGCAACCGATCCTCGAGCACCAGCGCTTCGACGAGCCAACCCGCGGCCCCCAGTCGCTGGAAGACGTCCAGGAGGCGCACGGCCACTTCGGCCCCTGCGCGCGTCTCGCGCAGGAGCTCGGGGCGGAAGCCCTCGAAGAGCTTCCGCTCGTCGTAGGGTCCCTTCAGCGTCAGGCTCGGCATGGGGCCGGGCGGGTCGGAGGGGAGGCGGAGCTCGAGCGGCGCGCTCTCCTTCCTCCATTCAAAGTAGTGGATGGGGACACCCTGGGCCATCGCCTTGCGCTGGTACTTCGTGGCCCTTCGATCCAGGGGTTCGGGCGCCTCGATGCCGGGATGACACGAACCGAGGGCGTGTTGCGAGCCGAGCGCATCGGCCAGCCACGCGGCGTACTCGGCGTGATCGGTGACCACGGTCAGCTTGGCGCCGGCGCGCATGCGGTCGGCGAGCAGGGCGAGGCCCCCGGGATGGAGCAAGCGCCGGGCGTGATGACGCGCCTTGGGCCAGGGACACGGATGGTTGACGAAGACTTCCGCGAGGGACTCGGTCGCGAAGAGTCGTTGCAGGGCCACCTCGGCGTCCGCCAGGACGGCGCGCACGTGCGGGGTCCGCGCGACGACGAGCCGCTGGAGGAGCCGCGAGGCCGCCGACCAGGAGAGCTCGAGCCCGACGTGATTGCGCTCGGGGAGGCGCCGGGCCTGATCGACCAGGAACTCGCCGTTCCCGAAGCCGATCTCCAGGGCGAGCGGCGCGACGCGCCCGAAGATCCCGGACCAATCGAGCGGCCAAGGACCCTCCCTCCAGTCGACCATGAAATCGACGAGATCGGAGCTCGACGGTCGGGCCACCGGGAAGGATCCTACCCGGGCGCCGCGCCGTCCGGCCGCTGCCCGGGCGCGGGATCCGGGGGGTCGGGGGCCCCGGGGAGATCTCCGGGTCGCAAAGACTTCCGAGCTCGCGCCGCCGCGGCGCGTCCGTTTGACCCCTTTCGCGGGTCCGTCAACAATGGGAGGAACGCGGCGTAGTCCGGCGATCCCGCGGGACGGCTTCCCGCGGACCTCGTCTTCCTCCAGAGCGTGCCCATGTCCAGAGCCCTTCTCCCTGCCCTGTCGTTCCTCCTCGGGACCCTAGCGTCGACCCTGCTCTCGTGCGGAGGCGAAGAGTCGAAGGAGCTCCAGGGTCGCGCTCCCAAGGGAGCGGACGTCACGGCCGCAGGAGAGCCGAAGAAAGCCGTGGTCGTGCCCGGCGTCGGGGACTACGCCAGCAACCCGACCAAGGAGAAGCCTCCCACCCCGCTGCACAAAGCCCTCCAGAAAGGGAACCTCGAGGCGGCCAAGGCCCTGCTGGAGGAGAAGTCCACGGACCTGAACGCCCAGCTCGCCGACGGTCTCGCTCCGATCCACATCGCCGTCGGGTCCGGTCGAGCGGAGATGGTCGCCCTGCTGCTCGAGAAAGGGGCGAATCCGAACCTCAAGCAGGCCGCGGGCGCCACCGCGCTGCAAATCGCGATCGACACGAACCGCCTGGACATCGTCGATCTCCTGCTCGCGAAGGACGCCGATCCGAACGCCCAGGACAAGGACAAGGGCCTCGGTCCGCTGCACCTCGCCTGCACGGCGCCGGGTCTGGAGACCGCCGGCCGCATCGCGCTCGCCGGGAAGCTCCTCGCCAAGGGCGCGAACATCGACCTGCCGATGAAGAACGGGGCCACGCCCCTGCACCTTGCCTGCGAGCGCGACAACCTCGAGCTCGCGACCTTCCTGCTCGACCGCGGTGCGAAGACGGACGTCCGCGGGCCCGAGGGCTACACGGCGCTCCATTTCGCGGCCGCCAAGAAGAGCAAGCCGTTGTGCGAGCTCCTGGTGAGCCGCGGCGCGGACGTGAACGCCAAGAACGACGGCAAGGCCACGCCGGCCCAGATCGCGGCCTACGACCAGAACGCCGAGCTGTTCGAGTTCTTCCAGACCCACGGGGCGAAGTTCGAATAGGCCCGCGAATGGCGGCCCTCAGGTGACCCTTCGAGTGCTGCTGTGTGCCGGCATCGGCTTCCTTGGCGCGTGTTCCCGGGAGGAAGCCCGTGCGCCCGCGATCCCGGTGCCGGGCAACCTCGCGGCGCTCGACGCGCGCGTGCGCGTGCGCATCGAGAGCGCGTCCGACGCACTGCGCGCGGAACCCGATTCGGTCGAGCGCTGGTCGGCCCTCGGGATGACCTACGAGGCCAACGATCTCTTCGCGCTCGCGATCGAGTGCTATGACCGCGCGCTCGAGCTCGCGCCGAGCGCGAAGCTCTGGCATCGCCGCGCTTGCAGCGAAGGGGGCCGCGGCGACTGGGAGGCGGCCGCGCGCGACATGCGCCGTTCGATCGAACTCGAGCCGCTCTACGCGCCCTCGCATTCGCGCCTGGGGTCCTACCTCTTCGACCTCGGCTCGTTCGACGAGGCCCTGGCCGCTTTCGAGGCGTCGAGCCGCCTCGACCCGGACTACCTCGGAGGACCGCTCGGCGTCGCGCGGGTGCGCTTGCAACGAGGCGCGCCCGGAGAGGCCATCGCCGTGCTGGACGGGATCCGCGCGCGCAAGCCCGACGAGCCGTCCGCGCTGCGCCTCCTGCGCAGCGCGTACGTGCAGGCGGGTCGCGCGGAGGAAGCCGCCCGGCTCAACGCCTCGTGGCGCAAGCGGGCGTCCCCCGGCAAGGACCCGTGGCTGAGAGAGTTCCGCGAGTTCCACGAGCGACCGCTGATGGAGCGGGCCCTCGACCTCCTGCAGACCGGTGACGCTGCGCGGGCGGTCGAGCTCCTGGAGGAATTCACCGCCGAGCGACCGGAGGACCTGAACGCGGTCGCCTACCTCGCCCAGGGATACTCGCTCATGAAGCGCGTCGAAGACGCCTCCCGCGCCGTCGCGGAGGCGCTCGCGCGGGAACCGAACAACCTGCTCGTGCTGCGCGTGCTCGCACGGATCCAGGAGGACGCAGGAAGCGCGGCCGACGCCCTCGCCACGCTGGAGAAGGTCGTCGCGATCGATCCGGGGGACGTCGAGTCCTGGCGCAAGAAGAGCCGGCTCGAGCGCACGTCGGATCGCAAGGAAGCGGCGCTCGCGTCGCTCGAGCGCGTCCTGGCGCTCGATCGCCGCGAGCCGGAGCTCCTGGTGGACGTGGGCACGCTCGAGCTCGAGCTCGGTCGCGCCGGAGATGCCGTCGCGAGCTTCGAGGAGGCGCAGCGCGCGCGCGTCTCGAAGCCCGAGCTGGTCCTGGGGCTGGCGCGCGCCTACGCCCTCGTCGGCAGGACCCCCGAGGCCATCGCGCTGCTCGAACGGACGCGCGATCTCTCGGACGAGGGCAAGCGCCTCCTGGAGGAGCTGCGCTCCGCCGTGGATACGTCGCACGGATGAGGGCGTTCTTCGCGAGTCTGGCGCTCGCCGGCGGGCTCGGCTCGTGCGGCGGAGATCCGCGGCCCGCAGAGCCGGCCGCCGACGCCGCGGGGACGACACCCTGGTTCGAGGACGCGGCGCGCGTGCGCGGCCTCGCCTTCGACCATCACACCGGCCAGCACGGCCGCTACCTCTATCCCGAGATCGCCTGCGGCGGCGGCGGCTTGTTCGACATGGACGGGGACGGCGACCTCGACGCCTACCTGGTCCAGTCCGGCGGGGTGCTGACGCCGCGCGAGGAGCGGCCCGGGAACCAGCTCTTCGCGAACCGCGGCGACGGGACCTTCGAGGACGTGAGTGCGGGGAGCGGGGCGGACGATCGCGGCTACGGCATGGGGGTCGCCGCGGGGGATTCCGACGGCGACGGAGACACCGACCTCTACGTGACGAACCTCGAGGAGAACGCGCTGCTCGAGAACGACGGCCAGGGGAAGTTCCGCGACGTCACCCGGGAAAAGAACGCCGGCGAGACGAAATGGAGCTCGAGCGCCGCCTTCTTCGACGCCGACCGCGACGGCGATCTCGACCTGTTCGTCGCCAACTACATCGCCTGGTCGGTCGAGTCCGAGCGCGTCTGCTACGCGCCGCCCCACGGGGAGACCTACTGCGGGCCGCTCGCCTACGACAGCTCCCTGCCCTCGACCTTCCTGCGCAACGAGGGCGAGGGGAGCTTCACGAATCGCTCGAGCGAGGCGGGCCTGCTCTCCTCCTTCGGGAACGGCCTGGGCATCGGGATCCTCGACTTCGACGCGGACGGATGGCTCGACGTGTTCGTGGCGGACGACGGCACGAAGAACCACCTGTGGATCAACCAGCGCAGAGGGACGTTCGTGGACCGGGCGGTCCCCCTCGGTTGCGCGGCCGATCAGGACGGACAGATCAAGGCCGGCATGGGCGTGGGCGTGGCCGACGTGGACGGCGACGAGGACGAGGACCTCTTGGTCGTGAACCTGACGGGCGAGCACGACTCGCTCTTCCTGAACCAGGGCACGCACTTCGCCGATCGCACGGCGACCTTCGGCTTGACGAAGCTGAGTCATCGCTTCACGCGTTTCGGCGTCGGATTCCAGGACTTCGACCAGGACGGCTGGCTGGATCTCTACGAAGCGAACGGCCGCGTCTCCCACGGGCCGGAGTCCAGCGGTCCGGATCCCTTCGCCGAGCCGAACTTGCTCTACCGCTGGACGCCGTTGCCGCCTCCTGCGGGGGGCGGCCGCTTCGAGGAAGTCGAGCCGCGCGGCGGGACCGAGCCGGTGCTCGTCGCCGCCAGCCGGGCCGCGGCCTTCGGAGACGTCGACGGCGACGGCGGCGTCGACGTCCTGGTGGTGAACCGCGACGGCCCGGCCCACCTGCTCCTGAACCGCGTGCCCGGGCGCGGCTCCTGGATCCGCTTCCGCGTCGTCAACGAGCGCGGGAGCGACGCCCTCGGGGCTCTCGTCAGTCTGCGCTCGGGCGAGCGCACCCTCGTGCGCCGCGTGCGTTCGGACGGGAGCTACTGCGCCACGAACGATCCGCGCGTGCACTTCGGTCTGGGAGCGCTGCGCGCCGTGGACGAGGTGCTCGTGCGCTGGGTCGACGGCCGCGAGGAGGCCTTCGGGCCCTTCGAGGCCGGCCGCGAATGGAAGCTCGCTCGCGGCGGCGGCCGGGCGCGGTAGACTCGGGTCCACCGGAGGCTCGAGAGCACCTGGAGGAAGCATGCGAACAGCGATCGGACTCGTAGCCTGCCTCAGCCTCGCGGCGTTCGTCCAAGCGCTCTCCCCGCTGGCCGGGGTCGGGCCCGAGGCGGGAATGGCGCGCGAGGCGAAGGCCTTCCTCGCCAGCCTGCCGGACGAAGCGCGCGCGCGGGCCCTGATCCCGTTCGACGATCCCGAACGCGCGGACTGGCACTACGTCCCGCGCGAGCGGCGCGGCGTACGGATCGGCGACCTCGCGGGCGAGCCGCGCGAGCGGCTCGACGCGCTGCTCCGCTCCGCGCTCTCCCGCAGCGGCCAGGAGAAGGTCGAGGGGATCCTCGGGCTCGAGCGTGTGCTCTTCGAACTCGAATCCCGCCCCGACGCCCCGGCGACCTGGCGCGACCCGGGGAACTACTTCGTCGCCGTTTTCGGGGACCCCGAGCGCGACGGGCCGTGGGGATGGTGCATCGAGGGACATCACCTCTCACTCCACTTCACCTGCGTCGGCGAGCGGACGCTCTCCGTGACGCCGCACTTCCTCGGCGCGGCGCCGCTCTCCGTGCCCGACTGGCGCGGGAGCGGGGAGGCCTTCCTCGTGCTCGGATCCGAGGAGACGCGGGCGCGCGAGTTCCTCGCGGCACTGGCGCCCGAGCTCCGGGCGCTCGCCGTGCGCGACGGGAGGCCGCCCGAGGAGATCCTGCTCGTGCCGGAGACGCGCGCGGATTCCCTGGCGCGCGAGGGGCTCACGCTCGAATCGCTCGGCGCCGATGGGCGCCAGCGCTTCTTCGACGCGCTCGCGGAGTTCGCTTACCACCTGCGGCCCGAGCTCGCCGACCCCGAGCTCGAACGAGCGCGGTCCACGGACGCCGCGGAGCTCTCCTTCCTCTGGATCGGCTCGACGAAGCCCGGCGATCCGTTCTACTTCCGCCTGCAAGGCCCGAGCTTCGTCGTCGAGTACGAGAACGGCCGCCCGGGCGCCGACCACGTGCACTCCGTGTGGCGCGACCCCCGGAACGACTTCGGCGAGGACACCCTGCGCGCGCACCTCGCGCGGGATCACGCTGGGGCTCGCGAGCGCTGACCGGGCCCGGCGCGCTGGCGACTCGTTCCTTACCTCGGATCCCGCGGCGGAACTTCTACGCGCACACGGTCGGCGGCGACGCGCTGCGAGCGTCCCGGCTGCTAGACTCGCTCCTCCACGTGAAGAACCGGAATCGTCTCCTTCGAGCCGCCTCGGCCCTGGTGGCGCTCGTGGCCTGGGTGGGGTGTCGTTCCACGCCGGCAGACGGGAGCCTCGCGTTGCACGTCCGCGACGGAGAGGGCCGGCTCGTCGCGCCGCTCGAGGTTCCCGGGGCGCGCGCGGTGGTGCTGCTCTTCGTGATGCGCGACTGCCCGATCTCGAACGCCTTCGCGCCCGAGATCGAGCGCATCCGCGCCGAGTACGAGCCGCGCGGCGTGGCCTTCGACCTCGTCTACGCCGATCCCGACGAGACGCCCGAGCGCGCGCGCGCCCACGCCGCCGACTACGGCCACGGGAGCCGGGTGCTGCTCGATCCCGAGCACGTGCTCGTCCGCCACGCCGGGGCGACGAAGACGCCCGAGGCGGCGCTCTTCTCGCCCGCGGGCGTGCTCCTCTACCGCGGGCGCATCGACGATCGCTTCGCCGACTACGGCAAGCAGCGCCCGGCCCCGACGAAGCGCGACCTGCGCGCGGCGCTCGACGCGATCCTCGCCGGACGGGCGCCCGAACCCACGCGAACCGAAGTTATCGGATGCTTCCTGCCCGAGCCGAGAGCGCGCGCACGATGAAGCGCGTCTTCGCCGCCGCGCTCCTCGCCGTGAGCTGCGCCGGGACCGAGCCGGGCGAGCCTGCGCCTTCCTTCGGCGGGAGCGAATGGAACGCGGGCGTCCCCTCGCCGGGGGCGGGCGAGGCACGCATCGTCTACGACCGCTTCCGCATCCCGCACGTCTTCGTACAGGGCGACCTCGAGCTCTTCTTCGCCCTGGGCTACCTCCAGGCGCGCGATTTCCCGGTGGCGACGCTCGCGAATCTGTGGTCGGCGAGCGGGCGCTTCGCCGAGGTCGCGGGGAAGAGCGTGCTCGCCCGCGACCGGCGCGTGCGGCAGTTCGGGATCGACGAACGCGCGCGGGCCCAGGCGAGCGATCCGGCGCTGCTGGACCCGGAGGTGAAGCGCTTCCTGGAGGCCTACGTCGACGGCGTCGACGCGGGACGGCGCTGGTGGCTCGCGGACCGCGCGCGGTTCGAGGCACTCCTCGGAGAGGGAAGCGAGGGGAGCGCGCTGTGGTTCGACCCGGTCCCGCCCTTCCTCGATCCGTTCGTGGTGAAGGAGGACCCCCGGCCGCGACTCGAGCGCCTGTTCACGGCCGAGGTGACGCTCGAGCACGTGCTCGCGCTCGGGGTGGCGCTGAACGGCGGCCCGGAGTTCATGGGCGCCGGCTACTCGCTCTTCACCAACGTGTGGACGGCGCGCAACGGCGCTGATTCGGCGGAGAGCTTCATGCTGGTCGATTCGCACCAGCCGATCCAGCGCGCCGGGGCCCGCGGGACCTTCGTGCAGCTTGCGGGGAAGGCCTACGACGTCGCCGGCTACACGATGCCGGGCTACCCCTGCGTCGTGCTCGGTTTCAATGCGGAGCTCGCCTTCTCGATCACGACGCTGCCGCAGCCGCCGATACGGCTGCAGGAGCGCATCCGGGAGGAGGGGCTTCCCTTCCGCTACCGCGGGAGCGCTCCCGTGACGAGCGAGACCTGGGAAGCGGAGCTCGAGCCCGGATCGCTGCCGCGCATCCGGCGCGGCGACGAGACGATCGAGCTCAAGGAGCGCGTGGCGACCCTGCGCTACTGGGACGTCGATCGGGGCGCGCTGATCGAGGATCCGGAGGGACCGCTCACGTTCTATTCGGTCCCGGCGCGGGAGCTTGGTTCCTCCGCGCCTCCCTACCCGGTCACCGGTCCTCCTCCGGAGAAGCCGATCGATCCCGCGCAAGCGCAGCGCATCCGCTACGAGGGCCGGAGCTTCCTCTCCGCGCGCAGCCCCTGGGAGTTCTGGATCCGCGTCGGCCGCGCACGGCGCGTGGGAACGGGGAAGGGCGGCGTCGACGAGGTGCTCGACGATGCCGCGATCGCCTTCGGGCGCGGCCAGCTCTTCGACGCGGTCGACGCGGCGGGCGGCCTGGAGCACGCCTGGACGAGCCGCGTGCCGATCCTCGGCGAAGGCGGGACGTGGCGCGGCTTCCATGGGCTCGCCGAGGTCCCGCGGTTCTTCGACGGCGGCGGTTTCGGCGAGCGACCGGAGATCTGGATCGACTGCAACGCGTCGCCGCACTTCGTGCGCGCATCCGGCGGGTTCGACGGTGCCCATCTGCCCGTGGAGGTCCTCGAGCAGGAGCCCTGGAAGAGCCGGCGCCAGGATCGCGCGCGCGAGCTCCTCGAACGCGCGGCCGCCGACGGCCGTCTCTCGCTCGGCGAGCTCGAGCAGGCTGCGCTCGACGTCCAGGATCCCTGGGCGCGGGCGATGTGGCCGCTCGCGCGCGCTCTCGCGGGCGAGGCGGGGGCCGAGGCGATCGCCGACGCGCGGGCCTTCGCAGCCTGGGTCGACGAGCATCGCTTCGACGGGCCGCGAGGGGAGCAGGGGAGCGAGGAGTTCCTCGCCACCCCGGATTCGGAGGTCACGGTCTTCACCACGCTCCTGCGCGGGTTCTTCGAGGAGGGGCTGCTCTCACTCGCGGATCCCAGCGCCGACGAGCTCGGCCTCGCCTTCGACCCTTGCGCGAGCGTGCCCTCCCCCGAGGCGTTCCTCGACGAGGAGCGCTGGGCGCGCGCCCGTGCGGCCCTCCGCGACGCGCTCGAGCGCGCGGCGCAGCGCTTCGAGCGCGGGTTCGAGAACGCGCTCCTCTTCCCAGGCGAGCCGGGCGCGCGCACGACCTGGGGCGACGTGCACTTCCTCTCGCTCACGCCGCACCAGCGGCGCCTGCGGAGCGGGAAGGACTTCGGCGACGCCCTGAACTCGATCCTCCGGCCGGCGGACGTCTCCGCCGCGACGCCCTTCCACCGCGCGCAGGCCCCGCGCGTCTTCCCGATCGGCGGCACCGAGGACACGCTCTTCCAGCTCGATGCCGGCGCGGTCGAGGGGATCGAGGATGCGCTCCACCCGACGCGCGACGGGGTGCTCTACCTCCAGCCGGTCGACTTCGGCTCCCAGATCGCCTGGGTCGTTCGCCTGAAGCAGGGTGAGCGACCGCGCGCGCGCTTCCTCGCGCTGCTCGGCACGACCGAGGTCACGTGCGCGATCCCCGGGAGCGCGATCGCGGAAGGCGATCACTTCGCCACGACGGACGACTTCGCGCGCGGGGTGTGGAAGGACTTCCTTCTGGAGCGCTCCGAGCTCGAGCAGGGCGCGCGGGCCGTGCTCGAGCTCGGGATCGAGCGCGACGAGGCGAGCGGGCGCTTCGGGCTCGCCCGCTCGGATTGAGGCTCACTTCTCGACGATCTCGATCTCGTACAGCTTCGGCCAGAGCTTGCCGGTGACGAAGAGGCGCTTCTTCGCCGGATCGTAGGCGATCCCGTTCAGGACCGCGTCTTCGTCGGGGATCTTCGAGGGGTCGAAGAGGCCGCCCAGGTCGATGTAGCCCAGGACCCGGCCCGATCTCGGATCGATGCGCGCGATGTAGTCGGTCTTCCAGATGTTGGCGAAGATCTCGCCCTCGACCATCTCGAGCTCGTTCAGCTTCAGGACCGGCTGCCCATCCACCTCGACGTGGATTCTCCGGATCACCTCGAAGGTCTTGGGGTCGCGCACGCGGAGCACCTCGCTCCCGTCGCTCTGGATCAGGTGCTCTCCGTCGTAGGCGAGGCCCCAGCCCTCGCCCGTGTACTCGAATTCCCGCAGGTAGGCGAGTGTCGTGCGGTCGTAGACGCGGGCGATGCCTTCCTCCCAGGTGAGCTGGAAGAGCTCGCCGTCGACGAGCGCCAAGCCTTCGCCGAAGAGGTCCGGCGGCAGCCGTTCCTTCTTCAGCACCTTGCCGGTCTCGAGCTCGACGATGCGCACGGACGACTGACCTTCGCGCCCCGTGCTCTCCAGGAGCTCGCCCGCGTCGAAGACGAGACCCTGGCAGTAGGCCGCCGGGTCGTGGTCGTAGGTCCTGACCACGCGGAATCCGTAGACCTCGATCTGGTGGCATCCCAGGCACGCGAAGGTGCCCGCAGCCGCGAGAGCGAGGCCTGCGCAGGAACCGAGGATGGGGACGCGTCGCTTGCGAAGGGACGTGGTCGTCATGGCCGGGATATTCTCGCGCCGGAGGAGCCCGGATCCAAACCGCTCCCGACCCTTCGGGCTACTCGCGCGACGCGGCGCTCGACGCCGGCCGTCGAAAGCCTTCCTTGCGCAAGCCCAGCTGCCGCATCTTGTCGTACAGGAAGCGCGGGTTGATCTGCGCCCGGCGCGCCGCCTCGCCGATGCGGCCGCCACAAGCCTGGAGCAGGGCCTCGAGGTACGTGCGCTCGAAGGACTCGAGCGCCCGGAGCCGCGCCTCCTGCCAGGGCATCGCGAGGAGAGCGGACCCACGCGGCGAGGGGTCGTGGGCGCTCGCGCCTTCGGCGGATGGCGGGGTCAAGAAGCCGGCGCGGGTCTCCGGCGGCAGGTCGCCGAGCGTGATGCGCGGACCGGAGGAGAGCAGCACCGCGCGCTCCAGCACGTTGATCAGCTCGCGCACGTTGCCGGGCCAGGGATAGCTCGTCAGCGCCTCCAGGGCCGCGGGCTCGATGCCCACGACGGGGCGCGCGAGGCGCACGCGGAAGTGCTCCAGATAGCTCTCGACGAGCGTGGGGATGTCCTCGCGCCGTTCCCGCAAGGGTGGGACGGTCAGGGTGACTACGCCGAGGCGGTAGTAGAGGTCCGCACGGAACTTTCCTGCGCGCATGTCGGCCACGACGTCGCGGTTGGAGGCCGCCATCACGCGCACGTCGACGCCGACGGACGTCTCGCCGCCGATCGGCTGGATGCGCCGTTCTTGTAGAACGCGCAGCAGCTTGACTTGCAGGTGCGGCGGCAGCTCCCCGATCTCGTCCAGGAAGATCGTGCCGCGGTGTGCCAGTTCGAAGTATCCGCGACGGGCCCGGGTCGCTCCGGTGAAGGCGCCTTCTTCGTGGCCGAACAGCTCCGTCTCGAGCAGGCCCTCGGGGAGCGCAGCGCAGTTGACGGCCAGGAACGGAGCCTTGGCTCGCGGTCCTTCCGCATGGATGGCACGCGCCAGCCGCTCCTTCCCGACGCCCGTCTCGCCGAGGACGAGGAGCGAGCTCGAGCTCGGCACGACGCGCGACACGACTTCCAAGAAGAGCTCCATTGTGGGGCTCTTGGACACGAAGTCCGAGAGACGGCACTGGTCTTCCGCCCGCTCCGCGCGCAGCGATCGTTGCGCGTCCTCGCGGCGCCGGCGGATGAGAGTCCGCAGCGTGTCACCCAGGACGTCTTCCGGCAGGCCCTGGTCGACCACGGCGAGGACTCCCGCCGACAGGAGCGCCGCGCGCATGGCCGGATTGTCGCGATCGACGAGGACGATCAGCTCGGGCCGATCGGGCAACTGACGTATCTGCGCCACCGTGCCGGCCATCGCGGAGGGGTCCTCCGGCAGCTCGCTGCGCGCCAGGATCACGAGATCGCTGCTGGACCGTTCCAGGCGATCGAGCAAGGCCTCGCCCGGAGCGACGCACGATGTGATGACGCTGCGCTCCGCCAACAGGCCCTGGACGCGGCGACGCCAGGAGGCCTTGGGCAAGCCCAGGAGAACGCGGACCAACATCGGGTGTGGAACCTCCGGATGAAACCGGAAGCATAGCGCCGATCGGCGGCATGGCGTCCAGGGGAAGCGCCCGGTCCGGGCTCGATGCAGATGGCCTTAGATCCTGTTCTCCAGGACACTTATGAGCTGGATCCAGGACCTGGAGGACCTCCCCGAGAACCCCGGCACGACGCTTGTCAATCGCGCGGTCCTCGGGCGGCAGACCTCTATTGCCACCAAGTCGCATCGAAAACTCCCATCCACGAAGCAACCACGCATGGCCGCCTTTCCGACTCAACCGGGCCAGCCCGGCAAGCCTTCGCCGCAGCCCCCCTCTTCCCCGTTTCGCGCACCGGGCAAGCCGGCTCCCGCGGCGCCCAAACAGGATCCTGCGGCGCCCAAGCCGGCTCCCACCACACCGCCTCCGACCAAGCGCTGATCGACCCGACGCTGCCCGACGTTGCCCGACGTTGCCCGACGTTGATTGGCCAAGCGCGGGTCGCGATGGCAGGCCTGGCAGTCCGCGCGAGTCGAAGTCGGCCGGCCGCCTCGCTGCGGGCGCTCCGAGTCCGTGCCCTCCGAAGCTCTTCATGCAAGGGCTACTGGACCTCGGCGACCTGCGCGGGAGCCTTCGAGCTCTCGGGCACCCTTCTCCTTCGACCGTGGACATCCGCAGGATCCTGTCGCAACACTTGTCACGCCGGACGTTGCGATGCTCTTGACGGTTCGAGAAGCGGCCGCCTTGCTGAAGGCCACGGAGAGGCAGGTCTACCGGTGGGTGGACGAGGGAGAGATCCCTTTTCAGCGCGTGCGCGATCAGGTGCGGTTCAACCGGACCGATCTGCTCGAGTGGGCGACGAGGCGACGCTTGCCGGTCTCGCTCGAGGCGTTCGACGCGGGGCTGGACCCCGAGGATCGAGCCCCGAGCCTGGCGCGGGCGCTGCGTGCCGGAGGCGTGCACGTGGGCGTCGCAGCGGCGGACCGCGAGGCGGCCCTGCGCGCGCTCGTGGACCGGACCCCCATGCCGTCGAGCGTCGATCGCGAGTTCTTGCTCGACGTCTTGGTCGCACGCGAGCACACGAGCTCCACGGCGATCGGCGACGGCATCGCGATCCCGCATGTGAGACAACCGATCGTCGCACCCGGCACGCCCGTCACCGTGAGCGTGTCGCACTTCAGGAAGGCCGTGCCGTTCGGCGCCCCCGACGGCAAGCCGGTGAGCACGGCCTTCTTGATCTTGAGTCCCACGGTCAGGACGCACCTGCAGATGCTGGCCCACGTCGCGCGAGCGCTCCTGGACCCCGGATTCCGGAGGGCGCTCGAACGACGCGCGCCGACCGAGGAACTCGCCGCCGAGGCAGCGCGCATCGAGGCTTCGCCGGAGCCCGTGCGCGCGCCGGAAGGAGCGGCCTGAAGGTGGATCCCCTCGTCCTCGTGCTCGCAGGCACGGGCAGCCTCGCGAGCGGCGGCGCGCTCGCGTGGGTCGCCGCGCGCGACGGGTTGGTTCCGTGACATGAGCGAGTGGCTGCTCGTCGCAGCGATCGCACTGGCCGGCCTGAGCGGGCTGCCCGGACTCTTCTGCCCGCGGACGGGACGCGCCTGCGAGCGCCTTTTCACGGCCCTCATCACCTTGGCCGCAGCCTGTGCCTGCGCCGGCGGCGTCGGTGCGCTCGGCCTCGGCTGGTCGCGCGATCTCGCCGCGGCCTGGTCGGTTCCGGGCGGCCGCCTCGCCATTCGGGTCGACGCGATTTCGGCGATGTTCGTGGTCCCGATCGCGGTGATCACGGCCCTCGGCAGCTGGTACGGGCTCGAGTACTGGGCCCAAGCGACGCACCCGGACAGCGGCCGCAAGGTGCGCGTCTTCTACGGGACCGTCACTGCGGGCATGCTCCTGCTCGTCGTCGCCCGGAACGCCGTCTTGTTCCTCGCGGGCTGGGAGATCATGGCGCTGTCCGCGTTCCTCCTGGTCAGCACCGAGGACGAGCTGCCGACCGCACGCGAGGTCGGCTACGTCTACCTCGTGGCCGCGCGCCTGGGCACGCTCTGCCTGTTCGCGATGTTCGCACTCCTCGGCGCGGCGTCGGGGACGCTGGACATGGATGCCTGGCCGCGAGCGCTGGCGTCGCCCCTGGGCGGCGCGATCTTCGTGCTGGGCCTGTGCGGCTTCGGCCTCAAGGCGGGAGTGATGCCCTTTCACGTCTGGCTCCCCGGAGCGCACGCCAACGCGCCGAGCCACGTCTCGGCGCTGATGTCCGGCGTCCTGATCAAGACCGGGATCTACGGGCTGGTGCGCCTGACGGCGTCGTGCGAGGCTCCGCCCCCCTGGTGGGGCTACGCGCTGCTCGTGGCCGGCGTGGTCTCCGGGGTCCTGGGGGTCGGATTCGCGATCGGGCAGCACGACCTCAAGCGTTTGCTCGCCTATCACTCGGTCGAGAACATCGGGATCATCTGCCTGGGGCTGGGAGTGGCGCTGCTCGGCAGGAGCCTGGGTCGACCCGAGCTCATCGCCCTGGGGGTCGCCGGCGCGTTGCTGCACGTCTGGAACCACGGTCTCTTCAAGGCGCTCCTCTTCCTCAGCGCGGGGTCGGTGCTGCATGCGACGGGCACGCGCGAGATCGACCGCCTCGGCGGGCTCTGGCGGCGTATGCCGCGCTCCGGACTCGCGTTCCTGATCGGCTCCGTCGCGATCTGCGGCCTCCCGCCGCTGAACGGCCTGGTCAGCGAGTTCCTCGTCTACCTCGGGCTCTTCCGCAGCGGGGAGGCCGGCGGAGGTCCGTGGCTCGCCGGCGCGCTCGCGGCGCCGGCGCTGGCGCTCATCGGCGCGCTCGCGCTGGCCTGTTTCGTCAAGGTGTTCGGCGCCGTCTTCCTGGGGCACGCGCGCACGCGCGAAGCGGAGCACGCCCACGAGGCCGGGCCGGCGATGCTCGCCCCCATGGCGATCCTCGCCGCGTTCTGTTTCTTCATCGGACTGGGAGCCCCGCTCGTGGCTCCGGTGCTCGACCGGGCGGTGGCCGCGTGGGCCGGGAGCGCCGCCGTGCCGGCGCTCGCCGGCGTCGCGCCGCTGGTCTGGGTATCCGCCACCGGCGCGGCGTTGCTGCTGGTTCTCGCACTGCTCGGCTCGTGGCTCGCCGCCCTCGCGCGGGCCCGCGCCGCGACGAGCGACGTCGGCACGTGGGATTGCGGCTACGCGGCGCCGACCGCTCGCATGCAGTACTCCTCCTCGTCCTTCGCCGAGATGCTCGTGGGTCTCCTGGGCTGGGCGCTGCGCCCGGAGATGCAGACTCCGCGCGTCGAGGGGCCGTTCCCGGCGCCCGCGACCTTCCACAGCCACGTGCCGGACACCGTCCTCGATGGGGTCGTCCATCCGAGCTTCGTCCTGGCGGGACGGATCGCCTCTTGGCTGCGCCCGATCCAACGCGGCAGCATCCACCTGTACCTGCTCTACATCCTCGGGACGCTCTTCGCGCTCTTGCTCTGGTGATGACCGTGCGCCTGGTTTCCACCGCCATCCACGTCGCGCTCGTCCTCGCCCTGCCGCCGCTGCTCATCGGCGTCATCAACAAGACCAAGGCGTTCTTCGCCGGCCGCGTCGGACCGCCGCTCCTCCAGGCCTACTACGACCTCGCCAAGCTCCTGCGCAAGGACACGGTGCTCAGCCGCACGACCACCTGGGTGTTCCTCGCTGGCCCCGCGGTCGGCCTCGTGACGACCTTCCTCGCGGCGCTGTTCGTGCCGATCGGCGGCCACGCCGCCCCGATCGCCTTCGACGGGGACTTCGTCCTCTTCGCCTACGTCCTGGGGCTGGGCCGCTTCTTCACCGTCGCTGCAGCGCTGGACACGGGCTCCTCGTTCGAGGGGATGGGAGGAGCGCGGGAAGCAACGTTCTCTTGCCTCGCCGAACCGGCGCTCTTCTTCGGTCTGCTCGTGCTCGCGCGCGCTTCGGGCTCGTACTCGCTCTCCGGCATGCTCGGCCCGGCGGTGGCCGCTACGTGGTCGGCGGCGGCGGCCGCGCTCGCCGCGGTGCTCGTCAGCTGGTTCGTCGTGCTCCTGGCCGAGAACAGCCGCATTCCCTTCGACGACCCGAACACCCATCTCGAGCTCACGATGATCCACGAGGTCATGGTGCTCGACCACAGCGGTCCGCCGTACGGGTTGATCCTCTACGGCGCCGCGATGAAGCTGTTCGTCTTCGGCGCGGTCGTGCTGGGCGTGGCCGTGCCGCTGGGCGGGATGGATCCCTGGCTGGCGTGGAGCGTCTTCGTGGGCGCGAGCATGGTCCTCGCCGTGGCCGTGGGCCTGGTCGAATCGGCCATGGCGCGCATGCGCCTGCCGCAACTGCCGAGTCTGCTCGTGGCTGCCTGCCTGATCTCGGCCTTCGGCGCGGTCCTCCTGGTGAGATGAACCCATGTCCCCCCTGGTCGATCCCGTCGTCGTGCTGGTCCTGATGTTGAACTTCCTGCTCCTGGGGGCGAGCCGCTTGCGCACGGCGATCCACGCCTCGGCGTTCCAGGGAGCGTTGCTCGGGACGCTGGCCGTCCTGGTCCACGGCGCTCCGGCGACGCGACCGATCGCGGTCGGGTTGGTCGCGATCGCGATCAAGGGCGTGCTCATCCCCGCCATGCTCCAGCGCGCCATGCGCGACGCGGCGATCCGCAAGGAGATCGATCCCTATCTCAGCTTCGTGGCGTCGTTGATCCTCGGCGCAGTCGCCACGGGGGCGGCCGTCCTGTTCGCCGACCGCTTGCCACTCGCGCCGGAGCACCAGGGTTCCCTGCTCGTCCCGGCGTCGCTCGCGACCGTGCTGACGGGGTTCCTGATCCTCACGACGCGCCGCAAGGCGATCACGCAGGTCGTGGGCTACCTCGTGCTCGAGAACGGCATCTTCATCATGGGACTGACGCTTCATGAGGCGATGCCGTCCATGGTCGAGATCGGCGTCCTGCTCGACCTGCTCGTCGCGATCTTCGTGATCGGGATCGTGATCAACCACATCCATCGCGAGTTCGCCTCCCTCGACGTGGCGCGGCTCGACACGCTCAAGGAGTGATCATGGCGATCGCCCTTTTCCTCGCCCCGCTCGTCTTCGCGCTGCTGGCGTTCCTGCTGCAGTCCCAGCGCATCCGTCCATGGATGGTGCCGCTGGGCGCGGCCGTCCACCTGGGCCTGGTCGTCGCCGTCCTGCGGGGCGGCGACGAGGTGTCCGGGTTCGGGGGTTGGATCGTGCTCGACAAGCTCGGGCGTGTCGCGCTGCCGCTCGTGTCCGGTCTCTATTTCGCCTGTTCCCTCTACGTCCCGACCTATCTGCGCCTGCGGCCCGAACGAGCGAACCGCGTGTTCTGCGGAGCCTTGCTGGCGTTCCTGGGGATGATGACGCTGATCATCGAGTCCCATCACCTGGGGCTTATGTGGATCGCGCTCGAGGCGAATACGCTCTGCTCGGCCCCGCTCCTGTACTTCAACCACAATGCGCGCTCGCTCGAGGCGACCTGGAAGTACCTGCTCATCGGCGCGGTCGGGATCGCGCTGGCGCTGCTCGGTTCCTTCTTCCTGGCCTACGCCGCGCACCAAGCCGGTGGGCAGGGGTCTCTCCTCTTCGAGGACCTTGTGCGCGGCGCGCCGATGCTCTCCCGACCCTGGCTCCACACCGCGTTCGTGGTGCTCTTCGTGGGCTACGGCACCAAGATGGGGCTGGCACCGATGCACACCTGGAAGCCCGACGCCTACGGCGAGGCGCCGGGCCTCGTCGGGGCCCTGCTCGCCGGTGGGCTCACGACCGGCGCCTTCCTCGCGCTCCTGCGCTTCTACCAGATCTGCGCCGCCGCCGGCGAAGGCGCGTTCGCCCGCGAGCTCATGGTGGTGATCGGCCTGCTCTCGATGGCGGTCGCGGGCGTGTTCATGGCGCGCCAGCGCGACTACAAGCGCATGCTCGCCTATTCGAGCGTCGAGCACATGGGGATCCTCGTGCTGGGGATCGGACTGGGCGGGCTGGCCGCGTTCGGCTCCCTGCTGCACCTGGTCAACAACGCGCTCGCCAAGGGCGTGATGTTCCTGGCGGCCGCGAACATCCACCGCGCCTACGGCTCCAAGACGATCGATCAGGTCGGAGGCGCGCTGCGGCGCGTCCCGGCCTCGGCGGCGATCTTCCTGGCCGGGTTCTTCGCCGTCACGGGCTCGCCGCCGTTCGGCCCGTTCTTGAGCGAGTTCACGATCCTGCGCGGCGCGATCGCCAGCGGGCGCTACGGCATCGCGGCCGCCTTCCTTGCGCTCCTGTTCGTCGTGTTCGTGGGCATGGGAGCGACCGTGCTCGCCGTCGTGCAGGGGAAGCCGCGCGAGGATCTGCCTCGGACGGGCTTCCACGACAGCATCGGCACGATCGGCCCGGCGCTGGTTCTGCTCGTCCTCGTGTTGATCCTCGGTGTCTGGGTGCCGCCGGCGATGGAGAGCGCGCTGCGCGACGCGGCGGCCTACGTGGAGACCGGGCGATGAGCGCGTCGCGCCTGCTCGTCGTCGCAAACGGCGCCGCCGTGCCGTTCGGCGACCTTCCGCGGCTGGACCTCGGAGCGTTCCGCGAGGCTGTCGCCGGCGCGCCCTCGCGCGGACGGCGCGTGAGCGCGCTCTTCGGAGCCCCGCGCGGCGAGGCGCTGGGGCTCTACGCCGTCCTGGCGGACGACGACGCCGGCCTGCTCGAGTGCTTGTGGACCGAGCTCGAGGGCGACGAGTTCCCGTCGATGACGCCGGAGTGCCCAGAGGTCCACCTGTTCGAGCGCGAGATCGCCGAGCAGTGGGGCGTCCACCCCAAGGGGCATCCCTGGCTCAAGCCGCTGCGCTTCCACCGCAGCTATCGCCCGGGCCACGATGCCTGGGGACGCGACACGGATGCAGCGCCCGTCGTCGGCGTCACGGATTTCTTCCGCGTCGAGGGTGAGGAGATCCACGAGGTTGCGGTCGGGCCCGTGCACGCGGGCGTGATCGAGCCCGGGCACTTCCGCTTCCAGTGTCATGGCGAGCACGTCTACCACCTGGAGATCTCGCTCGGGTACCAGCACCGCGGAGTCGAGCGAAAGCTCGTGACCGGCCCGGCGAAGCGCGCGATCCACTACGTGGAGACGCTGGCCGGCGACACGAGCGTCGGCCACGCGATCGCCTACGCCCAGATCCTGGAGGCACTCGGGGGCCGTCATGCCACGCCGCGAGGATGCGCGATCCGTGGGGTGGCGCTGGAGCTGGAGCGCCTCGCCAACCATACCGGCGACCTCGGCGCGCTCGCGGGGGACGTCGGGTTCCTGCCCACGGCCTCGTACTGCGGACGGCTGCGCGGCGACTTCCTGAACATGACCGCGGTCCTGTGCGGAAGTCGCTTCGGCCGTGGGCTCGTGCGTCCTGGCGGCACGGCGTTCGACGTCGACGCGGCGCGCGTGGCCGAGCTGCAGGAGTTGCTCGACGCCGCCGAACGCGACGTAGCGGACGCGGCGAGGCTCTTGTGGTCGGCGCCCTCGGCGATGGCGCGCTTCGAGGACACGGGGCGGATCGGTCGCGACGTGGCCGTCGAGCTCGGTCTCGTCGGTCCGGCGGCGCGCGCCTGCGGCTTGCGCCGCGACGTGCGCAAGACCCACCCCACGGGAATCTTCCAGATGGTGCACATCCCGCTCTCGATCGTGGAGTCCGGCGACGTCTTCGCGCGCGCCTACGTGCGCTGGCTCGAGATCGAGCGATCGGTCGAGTACGTGCGCACCCAGCTCGGCGAACTCCCGCGCGGGGAGACGCGCCGGGAATGCCCGCCGCCGAAGGGAGCGAGTTTCGCCGTATCGCTCGTGGAGGGTTGGCGTGGCGAGATCTGCCACGTCGCCCTCACCGACGACCAGGGGCGGCTCTCGGCCTACAAGGTGGTGGACCCGTCGTTCCACAACTGGACCGGCCTCGCCATGGCGCTCCGTGATCAGCAGATCTCCGACTTCCCGCTGTGCAACAAGAGCTTCAATCTTTCGTACTGCGGGCACGACCTGTAGGTGCACCCATGTGGCGGATCCTCCAATCTCGACTGGAACAGGGACATCGCACCGTGGCGTTCCCCGAGGAGCCGCCGACGCTCCCCGACCGCTTCCGCGGACGTCCGCTCGTCGATGCCACGCGCTGTCCCGACGACTGTCATGCGTGCGTGGAGGCGTGCCCAACGGACGCGGTGCGCGTGGACGAGCAGGGCCTCGGGCTCGATCTCGGCCGCTGCCTCTTCTGCCAGGAGTGCGTCAGCGCCTGCCCCGAGGGGGCGATCCGCTACACGACCGAGCACCGCATGGCGGCACGCTCGCGCGAGGACCTGGTCGTGCGCGGGGGCGTGATCGAGCGCGCCCGTGCGCTCGACGAGAAGGTGCTGCGCCTGTTCCGCCGTTCCCTCAAGCTGCGCCAGGTGAGCGCCGGCGGCTGCAACGGCTGCGAGGCCGACGTGAACGTGCTCGGCACGATCGTGTTCGACCTGGGACGCTTCGGCATCCAGTTCGTCGCCTCGCCGCGCCACGCCGACGGGCTCCTGATCACGGGCCCGGTGACCGCGAACATGGAGCTCGCGCTGCGCAAGACCTACGCGGCCGTGCCGGCGCCCAAGATCGTGATCGCGGTGGGGGCGTGCGCCATCTCGGGCGGCCCCTATGCGGGGCACGAGGAGGTCCGCGACGGTGCGAGCTCGGTCGTGCCCGTCGACCTCTACATCCCCGGCTGCCCGCCGCACCCCTTCACGATCCTCGACGGGCTCCTGTCGCTGCTCGATCGCATCGACTCCGGGCGCCGGTAGGCGTGTCCGAGCAGATCGCCGCTCTCTTCAAGGGACCTTCCGGATCGACGACGCGCCCCTCGATCGACTCTCCGCGCTCCAAGACCAGCATGATCTCCTGCTCGCCGGCCCGGACCAGGATCGGCTGTCCGACGGCCGGATAGGTCCGCTTCCCGGCGGCTGCGTTGCGCGCGTCCGGGAAGAAGTACGCACCGAAGCCGGTCTGGCTCGCGGCAGGCGCCGGGCCGAGGAACCAAGCGCCCTTCGCTATCGAGTCGATCCGGCAGCGACCGGCTCCATCGGAAGTGACCTTCGTCTCGGGATCCTCGTCCGGGTTGAAGTAGCGCGGCGTCGCCCGCCCCGAGGAAGCCCAGGACTCCTGCGCCAGCCAGAGCTCGAGGCCGGGGACGGGCGCTCCCCGCTCGTCGACGACGAGGACGTCGAGGATCGGTGCCGGATCGAGGACCATGGGAAGTTCGCGCTCCTCTCCCGGAGCGAGCGTGATCGCAAGGAGATCGCTCGTGAACGACTCGTCCTCGACGAAGGCGCCGACCTGCAACCTGACGGAAGCAGGCAGACCCTCGAGGCGGTAGGAGCCGGCATCGTCCGTAATGGCGCCCTGCCTGAGATCCTTGTCGTCACCCAAGGTGGGCATGGCGACGCCCGCCGGTTGCTTCAGATGCGCTCGCTTCGCCAACGCGAGCACGAGCGAGCCGGGCGAAGCCGTCCCGTCCGCGAGCGTCACGCGTCCGAACAGCACAGCGGCCCTGTTCAGCCGGAAGATCGCCTCTCCTCCTGGTTGCTCGTGGCGTTCAGCCAGGTCGCCGAAGGCGACGGCGAATCCAGGGGCCTCGATGCGGACGATTCGATCGTGATCGAACGACGCGACTCGGAACGAGAATCCACCCGACGCATCGCTCTCGGTCCGCGCCAACTCTTCGTCCTCCTTGTCGACGAGCGTGACGACGGCCGAGCGGACGGGAGCCTCGCCTTCGCGCTCGGCGACCCGGCCCAGGAAGACGCGACCCCCTCGAGCGGTCTCGAGCGTGACCTCGCGCCGCTCGTCGGCCGCGAGCGCCGGAACGTCGAGCCGTGTTCCCTCGAGCGAGGGGTCGTCGCTGGAGGCCTGGATCGTGAAGCCCTTGCCGGCCGGCACGGAAAGCTCCACGATCCCGCTCGCACCGGTCACGCACGAGTCGGAGAGCGTCCGGTACTCCTTGAAGAACTCGGCGTCGGAGCGCGAGATCTCCTCGTACCACTCCTCGGTGAAGACCGGGGCCGTCAAGGTGACGTCGCCTCGAAAGAAGCCGATACCGACGTTCGCGAGGGGCGTGGAGGCGCCGGCGAACACGACTCGCACGACCGCGACGGCCCGTCCCGCGGAAGGCGTGCCCGGGGCGATCGACACGGGCAGGCGCGTCGGATCGCCCGCCGGCTCCACGGCATCGTCCGCCGCCGCCGGAGGGAGGCTCGAGTCGCCCGCTTCCGGCGTGGCGTGGCTCGCGATGCTCGGTGCGGTCGGCGCCGCCTCCAGCTGGCGCTCGCGCCCGAGCGTGGAGACCGCGACCGCGACGACCACGACCAGCGCGATCCCGTCCACGATCCACCTCGCCCTCATGGCCCCAATCCAGCGACCGCGCTCGAAACGGGCGCTCTCGTTCACCGTGGATCGGGCTCGAGCCACACGACGTAGCGCAGGGCCGAAGAGCCCGGGACGGCAAGGCGGTCGAGCCCGGTGAGGCGCCAGTGGCGGCGCACGAGGGTCAGGCGCAGCGGGACCCGGTCCATGGCGAGGCGTACGGCGCCGTGGTCGTCGCTCGTGCCGGCCTCGACGCCGTCGGCGAGGACCTCGACGCCGGGGATCGGCGGGGAGGCGAGCGCGCCGAGGACGTCGCTCATCAGGGCGCTCGTTCGATCGGCCTCGGGGTCGAGCTCGCTCTCGAGCCGCGGGCCGGCGCGGAAGTAGAGCGCCGCGCCCCAGCCCGGCCAGAGGACCGCGCGCGCGACGCGAGCGCCCTCCTCGGTCGTGAACGCGTTCTCGTCGCCGAACGCGCTCGCGTACCCGGCGCGAGCGACCATCCACTCGAGCTCGATCTCCGCCGGGAAGAGCCAGGACGCCTTGCCGGCGGAGCGGGTGACGATCCCTCCGTCTGGGCCGAGGAGCACCTCCGCGTCTTCGACGGGCGCGCCGGACGGGCCGTCGGCGACCTGGAGCGTCCAGCGCTCCAGGTGCGCGGGGAAGGCGTCGGCTCGTCCGCCGATGTCCGCCTCCGCACTCGACCACAGGGGCTCTCCGAGCCAGCAGAGTCGGGCCAGCGAGACGTTGCCGGGCAGGGGAGGAGCGCGACCTTCGCCGCGGAGGGGCAGAGGCCATCCGCGTCCGAAGGGTGCACACTCCGCGAGCTCCAGCACGAGCCATGCGCGCTCGCGATCGGGGATCGCGGACGGGATGTCGCCCAGGCCGACGAAGCCCTCGCTCGCGCGAGGTCGCAGGACGACGGAGCTTCGTCGGGGGTCGTCCACCACGCGCTCGCGAGCGAAGCTCGACCCTGGGCCCACCGTCCAGGCGAACAGGTTCCACGCGTCGCTCGGCACCTCGTCGAACGCGAAGGACCCGTCGAGCCCGGAGAGCGCCTCGCGCCAGACCGAGGCCTTCCGTGTACCCTCGGACGCGCCGTGCGCCGGTGCGAGCAGGACGGAGGCTCCTCCGATCGGCCGGTCCTGCCCGTCGAGCACGTGGCCCGCGACGTTCATGCGGACCTCGAGGAAGCGCAGCCCGACCGTGCCCTGGACCCCGACCGTGCCTCGCGCCGTGCCGCGGTGGAGCCGGCGGTCGTCACCGAGGGCCTCGATGCGCTTCCGGAGTCGGTCGTCGGGCTCGTGCTCCATCGATGGATAGCGGATCCACGGCGCGAGCCCGGGGCGGACGGGCTGCCAGCTCCAGGTCCGATCGTCCGCGCTGGTCTCCCGGTCGAGCGTGATCTCTCCCGGCAGGACGGCGAGCTCGCCCGCCACGTCCTCGTCGCGCGCCGACTCGACGAGCCGCGCCCGTCCGCTCCCGCGCGCCGGGGCGGGGAAGGCGAGCGGATAGGTGGGGCCGATCGCCACGGAGAGGACCCACGGCGGAGGCTCCTTGGCCGGGTCGCGCGAGAACGAGGCGAGCGCGACGCCGGCGTCCACGAGCTCGATCTTGATCGCGCCGGGGCCCGCGCCGGGCGCGTCGGTCTCGAACCATCCAGCTCCGTCGGTCGTGCCGCTCGCGCGCGCATCGCCCCGCGACGCGAACACGACGACCTCGGGCACCGCCTCGCCCGTGCGCTCGTCGACGACGCGGCCGCACGGCTCCCCGCGGACGGCGGGAAGGGTCCGGAGAGATGGAGCCGCCGGGCTCGGCGGCGGGCTCTCCTCATCGACGACCGCGAGCGGAGGCTCCTCCGGCGCGAGGAGGGCCTCGCCGCGGGGAGCGGGTCCACGCACGGTGCTCGGCTCCTCGGGCGGAAGCCGCGGTCCTCCGACCTCGCGAGACCCGTCGCGCCCGAGGATCCATCCGAGGATCGCGAGCAGGGCCAGGGCGAGCACGAGGACGAGCGAGCGTCGCATGGGGATCGGCGCGGAGGTGGCGCGCTTCTACGCCAGGATCGCCGACCGAGTTCCGTGCCACGCTACCCTGGAGCCGCACGATGCGGAGGCCATCGCGCCTCCAGGTCCGAGCTCGCGGGCGAGGGGCCCGGGGGGGACCCGGGCGCCGGTCGGGAGAGATCAGCGCGCTCGAGCCGCCGGCTCGCGCACCTCGAAGGCCTGGTCGCCGAGGACGACGACGATGCGCGGGCTGAAGGCGAAGTAGGGCGCGAGCTCGGGGCGCACGCGCAGGAGGTCGAAGTAGGCGTTCGAGTAGGCCTCGACGACGGTGGGCGCGGGGAACTTGGCCGGGTCGAAGGCGCGGTCGGTCCACACGCCGTCGCGCAGGAAGAAGACCTTGTCCTTCACGCGGCGCGAGAAGAGCGCGAGGAGCTGGTCCTGGGTGCGCGCCTCTCCCGCCATCAAGCGCGAGAGGTAGACGCTCGTGTCGACCGCAGCGGCGCCCGTCTTCTCCGCGAAGCCCATGCGAAGGACTTCCGACTCGCGGAGCTCGCGCGCGACTTCGTCGGTCAGCCGCTTCAACTCCTCGGGAGCGGCATCGCGAGGGAGCACGCCAGCCTCGCGGAGCCGTTCCACGACGACGGCGAGGCGGGCTTGATCGGTGTCCTTCGCGGCCCCGCGGCCCATGAAGAAGGAATCACTACCAGACGGAGCCGAGTCGCCGACGTAGCCGAGTGCGCGAAGTTGGTCGAGCTCTTCGGCGGAGGGCGTGCCCGGGCTCGCGGGGCCGGAGTACCTCGCGCCGAACCCTCCGCCTCCGACCGGCCACGGCGGAGCGCCGTCGCTCGGACCGCGGTAGAAGCCGAGGCGCAGCCCCTCCTCGACGATCAGGTGCGAGGTGTAGGGCGTCACGACGTGGTACTCGCGGCCCAGGCGCTCGATCTCGGCCACGAGCTCGGGCGCGCTGCCGTTGCGCCGGATCTCGTCCAGGAGGTAGGCCACGCGCCGCTCGGCCCACAGCGCGGGCACGAAGTCGCTCGTCTCGCCGCCCTCGCCCGCAAACGTCCCCTCGTAGGCGTAGGTGCGCTTCGCGCCGTTCACGGCGCCCGAGAGCCGGATCGCACGCGGGCCGGAGCCCGCGTAGCGGCCGCAGAAGACCAGCCGATCGCCGCGGAAGAGATCGGGGAGCTTCTTCGGCGCGAGCTGCGAGAGCTCGATCCCCTCGACCGCGAGCTCGACCTCGCTCAGGACCGGATGGGAGAGCTTCGTGAAGAGCGCTCCGGTCTTGATCTCGATGTCCTCCTCCTCGCGCACGTAGTCGCGCGCGCCCCCGGACTCGGCGGCGAGCGAGTCGAGCAGCACGGTGTCCACGTCGCTCCCCACGCCGAAGACGAAGATGCGCGCCTTGGCGGCATTCTCCTGGCGGACGCGCTGGAGGATGCACTGCGGCGTGCGTTCGCCGAGCGTCGGCAGGCCGTCGGTCAGGAAGACCAGGATCGGCACCGCTCCCTCGGGAACCGCGCTCCCGAGCGCCGCGTGCAGGCTGTCCGAGATGTTCGTGCCGCCGAGCGCTTCCAGGCGCTCGATCTTGGCCTGAGCCTGGGCGAGGTTCTCGCCAGTCGCCTCGACGAGGCCCGCGAAGAAGGGCTGCACGTCGGTCGAGAAGGCGATCACCTGGAAACGATCGGCGGGGCGCAGCGAGCCCAGGAAGTAACGCAGCGCGCCCTTCGCCTGCTCGATCTTCTTCCCGGCCATCGAGCCCGAGACGTCGACCACGAAGGTGATCGCCTTGGAGAGGATGCGCTCCTCGTCCCAGTCGCGCCGCGGCGAGACGAGCATCAGGAACGTGCCCTCCTGCTCGCCCTTCTTCCAGTGCGAGAGGAGATCGAGGCCGAACTCGCCCTCGGCGAGCCCGTAGAAGAGCGCGGGCTCTCCGTTCTCGAGCCTCGCGGGGGAACCCTCGAAGGAGGCCCTGGCGTGGTGGTCGTCCTTCTGGACGACGTGGACGTCGTGGGAGGGCGAGAAGACGTTCCCGATGCGGTTACGCGAGGAGAGCTCGAGGTCGAGCACGATCGAGTCCGGCGCGCGGCCCGCGACGCCGATCACGCGCACCGGGAGCCGCCACTCGAAGAGGGCGCCGGTCCGGGGCAGGACCTGGCGGAAGCGCACGTTCACGCTGACCGAGCCCTTGGCCGGGATCGGGAAGACGCGCGCGCGCAGGCACCCCTTGCCGAAGTACTCGAGCAGCGCCGGGTCGCGCTTCGCCCGCACGATCCCCTCGTAGACCGAGCGCGCCTGGTCCGCGCCGAGGACCTCGCTCGCCATCTCGACGCCGTTCGCGGTCATCTTGAACTGGTCGGCGACCGCGCCCTCGCCGAGCGGCAGGATCCAGGTGGCCTCCGCCTGGAGGGCCGAGTCGTTCACGAGCACCTGGGTGATCGTGGTGGTCGCCACGCCGTCCTGGATCCCGACCCGCGCGGTGAGGTCCTTCGTGCGGACGTCCTGGGCGGAGGCGGTGCCGAGGAGGAAGAGGGCGGAAAGGGAGGTGGAAAGGAAAGCAGTGAATCGGGCTCGAAGCATGGCGTTCTCCTGCCCCCGCGCAAGACGAGGGCGCTCGCGCCAGGCAAACGGCAAACCGCGGGGAGTTCTTGGGCGGAGACCGCGAGACAGGCTCCGCGCCGCCAGGCGGTCCGCGGGTCGTAACACGGATCGACGGGAAGGGCTTCTGGCCAGACAAGAGTGTGCGGCTGCTCGCTACGACCCCGGCTGCGAAGGGTCTCCCTCGATCAGGGCAGCGTCAGGCGTTCGATCGTGTGCTCGCCGTCGAAGAGCCAGAGCTCGGGCACGTGCGGCGGGAGGAGGGGACGCCAGTAGGTCCCCTTCTCCGAAGAGAGAGCCACCCGACCCAGGAACGAGCCCTCCGTGTCGAAGACGTGCACCTGTCCGCCTCCCGCCAGGACGACGCGCTTTCCGTCGTAGGCCAGGAAGGGAATGGAGGCGAGCTCCTCCGAGCCCGTGATCGTCCGAAGGGGCTTGCCCTCGTTCGAGTAGAGGTCGATGCGCGGAGGCACGCGGCCCCAGACGTTCCCGGGAGTCGAGAGGATCGCGAAGGAACCGTCGGGAGCGACGGATGCCGCGTCGAGCTGCTTCAACCAGCTCCCGTCGGCCCCGTGCTCGATCGAGCGGAACACGGCGCCGTCCGGCGCGACGATCGCTGCCCTCTCGTAGCCGACGACCAAGAGCTCGTCCCGACCCGGCAGCGCGTACCACCTCTCTCGGATGTCGTCGAAACCGATCCGCGCGACGCCCAGCCGCTTCCCTTCGGCGGAGAACCGGAGGAACTCGCCCGTCTCGTCGGAGAGGAAGACCTCGCCGTCGTCCTCCACGGTGAGCGAGACGCCGGTGAACCCGAGCTCCTCCTCGAAGTTTTCGGGATCCGGAACGCAACGATGGAGGGGTCTTCCGTTCGGGTCGAAGACCTGGACGACGCCGGTACGCTCCGCGACGGCGTAGATCCGTCCCCGGCGATCGAGGACGATCTCGCTCGGGTCGCCGAGTCGTTCCGAGTCCGGCGCTTCGCCCACGACGCGATCGACCTGGCCGTCCTTGAGCAGGCGCAGGAGCGCGTGCTGATCCGTCGTCCAGATCCGGCCCTCGGGATCGAGGCGCGCGCCCTCTCGTAACCGGAACGCTCGCCCGTCGGGGTAGCGCGGCCGCAGCTTCTCGAGCAGGTGTCCGTTCGCAGCGAACCGGAAGACCCAGGGGGAATCGACGACGAGCACGCCGCCGTTCACGTCCGCCGCGATGTCCGTCGCGTAGTCCGGAACCGGGCTGAGATGTGCGTAACGTCCCGGCTTGCCGTCGCGGCCCACGGAGTGGATTCCGCCCGGATCGCGATCGAGCACGGCGATCGTGTCGTCCGCGAGCACGGTGAAGTCGTCCACGCTCGAGAGGCCGTCCGCCTCGCCCGCCGTCCAGGCCTTGAGGCCCTCGCTGTCGAAGGCATGCAGGGTTTCCTCGCTCGACACGACGAACCCACCGTCGCCGAACGCTTCGAGTCTCTCGGCTCGCATGGGGAGCTCGACCGGAATCCGCGCGGCCTCGGACGTCGCCGGGTCGATCGCCCAGAGCTCGGGTCGGTTCCCTTGACCCCAGACGCTGTGCAGCAAGAGGAAGCGATCCAAGCCATTCCAGGCGAGCCTCGACCATCGCCCCTCGGTGCCGGCACACGGGAGTAGGTAGCGGACGAGCTTCCCGTCCTTGGAGACGACGGTCAGAAACAGCGGGTTCCCGTCCTGGATCAGGGGGAGGAACGCCAGGTTCCCCTGGCCGTCGAAGCCGAAGGAACCGACGTCTTGGAACTCAAGAGCTCCGGGATCCGACTTCGACAGATCGATCGAGTCGAGCGAGTCCAGGGCAAGTTCCTGGAAAGCCGTGCCCGTCGAAGAGGATTCCTCCTGTGGAAGGGACCCCTCCTCCAAGGCATCGCGAGCGACCTCGCGCACACGCCAGCGCCCGTTCGCGTCGCGCTCCGCTCGATACTCGACGAGGAGCTTCTCTGCGGCGTGCTCGACCGAGAACGAGCGCGGTTCCGGCGAACGGATGAGTACGTCCTCCAGCTCCGATGACCTCACCGGCTCGTGCTCGAGGCAGTCTCCGGGGAGGTCGAGGGTCCAGATCGGCTCGAAGTCGGCGTCGAGGACGGAGAAGCTGACTCCGCTCGTCTGGATCGTGGACCAGTAGGCCCACCAGTGCACGACGACGAGCGGCGTCCCGCGCAGCGGAAAGGCATCGGCCATCCAGTCCAGCGATTCCCGCGAGGTCTGGAGCGACGCGGGATCCACGGATGCCTGGCTCTTGCCCGAAGGGAAAGCGAACACCAGCCACGACTCCCTTGCACGCACGACGAAGCGCCCGAGCTCGGGCTGGAGGAAGACGCCGTCGCCGAAGAACGGATAGCTCCCGACGGTGCGGAACCCGCCCTCGGAGCTCATCACGGCGATGACGAGCGGTCCAGTCGAGATCATTCCGAAACAAGACGGCATGGGATAGCCGTTCGGATACCCCCAGCCCGCCGTGTTGCCGTCGTCTCCGACGACGACGTCGAAGAGGGTGAGATCCTCCTCCTCGGACCAGAGCGCCGATCCATGCTGGCTCAGCGTGTACGTGGCCTTGCCGCTCCCGTCGCGAGAGCTCGGCTCGACGTGCAGTTCCCACGCGCCCGAGTTCGAACGGTAGGTGCGGGGATCCAACGTCGGGAGTGCTTCGAACTGGAGCGTGGACCGACCGAGCGCTGAGCCCGCTGTGCCCATGAAGACGATCGCGAACGCGCGGGCGAACCGCCATGAAGCTCTCTGAATCATCGCCATCCCTCCACTACTACCGCGATGCGCCTACCCAAGATACGTCAACGGGACTCCCATCGGGTCAGTCGGACCGCGGCCGGGCAAACGGCGGGCTCCGGGCCGACCTTGGCGCGGTCCGGCTCACGGCCGAGTTGGGTTGTGGCACCACCACCACGAATCTGCGCTACATGAGGCAGTTCTACGTGGCCATCGATTCATCACGCACAGCGTGACGAATCGTCGCGGCGCCACGGAGAGAGAGGCCACGGGAGCCGAGAGTGCCCAGTCATTCGCTCGCCCCTGGCCTGCGCCGCGGGTCCTGGCCTTCTCGCTCGAATCCTGCCTCGTACCACGCGAAGGGCGTGCGTGGCAAACTACGCCGCCCCCGAACCGCCTCCTCCCCATGCAGAGCTTCGAAGGACTCGGCACGTTCTATCTCGGCAAGGCCCACGACCTCGAGCGCGGAGAGCGCGGCGAGTCGCTCCTGCTCTACGACGCGCGCGACCTCGTCACGCACGCGGTGATCGTCGGCATGACGGGGAGCGGCAAGACGGGACTCGGCACGGTGCTGATCGAGGAGGCCGCGATCGACGGCATCCCCGCGCTGGTGATCGACCCCAAGGGCGACCTCGCGAACCTCCTGCTCACCTTCCCCGCGCTGCGCCCCGAGGACTTCCGGCCCTGGGTCTCGAGCGAGGACGCGGCCCGCGGCGGCGTGACCCCCGACGTCCTCGCGGCCCGCGAGGCCGAGAAGTGGCGCGCCGGGCTCGCGGAATGGGGGCAGGACGGCGAGCGCATCGCGCGCCTGCGGGCGGCGGCCGAGTTCCGCCTGTTCACGCCCGGGAGCAGGGCCGCGACGCCGCTCTCGATCCTGAAGAGCTTCGCCGTGCCCGACGCGGCGACGTTCGCGGACGTGGAGCTCCTGCGCGAGAAGATCACGGCCGCTTCCACGGCGCTCCTCACCCTGATCGGGATCGACGCCGATCCGCTCAAGAGTCGCGAGCACACCCTGCTCGCGGGTCTCGTGCAGCGCGCCTGGAGCGAGGGGCGCGACGTCGACCTCGGTTCCCTCATCCGCGAGGTCCAATCACCGCCCTTCGAACGCATCGGCGTGCTCGACCTCGAGAGCTTCTTCCCGGCCAAGGAGCGCATGGACCTGGCGCTGCGGCTGAACCAGCTGCTCGCCTCGCCGGGCTTCGCCGCCTGGCTCGAGGGCGAGCCGCTCGACGTCGCGGCGCTCTTCTTCTCGCCCGCCGGCAAGCCGCGCGTGTCGGTGCTCTCGATCGCGCACCTGTCGGACGCCGAGCGCATGTTCTTCCTGTCGCTCTTCTTCTCCGAGGTCATCGCCTGGATGCGGCGCCAACCCGGCACCGGGAGCCTGCGCGCGCTGGTCTACATGGACGAGGTCGCCGGCTACCTCCCGCCGGTGGCGAACCCCCCGACGAAGCCGCCGCTCCTCCTGCTGCTCAAGCAGGCGCGCGCCTTCGGCGTGGGCTTGGTCCTCGCCACGCAGAACCCGGCCGACCTCGACTACAAGGCGCTCTCGAACGCCGGGACGTGGTTCATCGGAAAGCTCACGACCGAGCGCGACAAGCTGCGCCTCCTGGACGGCCTCGAGGGAGCCTCCTCCGGCTCGAGCCTCGATCGGGCGACGCTCGAGCGCATCCTGTCGCAGCTCTCCGCGCGCGTCTTCCTGATGAACGACGTGCACGAGGACGCGCCCCAGGTGTTCGAGACCCGCTGGGCGCTCTCCTACCTGCGCGGGCCGATGACCAGGAACGAGCTGCGGCTCCTGGCCGGGAACGTCGCGCCCGCTCCTCCCGCCGCGGCACCGGTCGCGCCGGGTGCACGGGGCGCGAGCGCGGCGAGTGCACAGCGCACGGGCGCGCCGGGGGCGCCCGCGCCCGCTCCCGTCGCGCCGCCCGGGGCTGGAACGCGAACGACGCTCGCTCCTCCGGTGCTCGCGCCGGACGTGCCCCAGGTGTTCCTGGCCGGCGGGGCGTCCGCGCCCGAGAGCCACAAGTACCTGCCGCACCTGTTGGCGCGGGCGAGCGTGTACTTCAGCGATTCGAAGCTCGGCTTGCGCACCGAGCGCGAGCTCGCCTTCCTCGTCGGCTGCCCGTCCGGGACGACCGCGATCGACTGGCGCGGGGCGCGCGAAGTCGTGCGCGCGGACGAGCGTGGCGCTCCCGGGCCGGGGGCCTCCTTCGCAGAGCTCCCGTCGGCCTGCGCGCAGGCAAAGGCCCTCGAGAAGTGGGGTCGCGCACTCGCCGACCATCTGGCGCGGACGCAGACCCTCGACCTGTGGCGCAGCCCGGCGACCCAGCTCACTTCCGAGCCCGACGAGACCGAGCGCGAGTTCCGCGCGCGCCTGGCGCTCGCCATGCGCGAGACGCGCGACGCGGAGACCGAGAAGCTGCGCAAGAAGTACGCGCCGCGCTTCGCCACCTTGCAGGATCGCATCCGGCGCGCCGAGCAGAAGATCGAGGTCCAGGAACAGCAGGCGAAGTCGGCCAAGCTCTCGGGCTGGCTCTCGGCCGGCACGGCGCTCCTCGGCGCCTTCACCGGACGGAAGCTCCGCAGCGTGGGCAACGCGAGCCGCGCTGCAACCGCGGCGCGCGGCTTCGGCCGCGCGGCGCAGGAGTCTTCCGACGCCGAGCGCGCCCAGGCCGATCGGGCGGATACCCGGCGGAAACTGGCGGAACTCGAGAGCGAGTTCCAGGCCGTCGCGGACGCCACGGCGTCCCACATCGATGCCGCCAGCGAGAAGCTGGAGACGCTCCAGCTCTCCCCGAAGAAGAAGGACGTCGTCGTGCGTTCGGTCGTGCTCGCCTGGGTGCCCGAGGGTTTCGACGGGGTGCTCTAGTGGGGTGAGCCCGTAGTTCGCAGCATTAGTGCGCTTCAGCCCGCCGGGTTCGCTCTGCGCGCACGGCAATGGCCTTGGTGCAGTAGCGCTTCAGGCTGTCGAGGATCTG
>Ga0247727_10001260_pt1 | contig 60791 bp, 45 predicted proteins | sample WisWelCaveWW1625_FD_202498 | JGI IMG/M metagenome (GOLD analysis project Ga0247727, IMG submission 202498) | Biofilm microbial communities from Wishing Well Cave, Virginia, United States - WW16-25 | ecosystem: Environmental > Aquatic > Deep subsurface > Groundwater > Cave microbial mat | place...
TCCCCCCGCGCCCACCCCCCTGTGATCCCCCTCGTCCTCATTGCTCTCTCGGCGCAGCAACCCGGCGGCGCCTGGTCTCATCCGCAGTCCTGGGATTCGCCCTTGCGCGATGCGCGCCTCGGCTCCACGCTCGCCGCCGCCGGCGACCTGGACGGCGACGGTCGCGGAGACGTGATGGTCGGCGCGCCGCAGGGCGACCTCGCGTTGAGCACCTTCCGCCGCGGCCACGTAATCGTCTATTCCGGCGACTCCGGCGCGGTGATCCATCAGTTCGACGGCCTGCAAGCCACCGACGGCTTCGGCGCCTCGGTCGCTGGCCTCGGCGACGTCAACGGCGACGGCGTGTCCGACCTCATCGCCGGCGCGCGCCTCTTCGTCGGCAACTACGTGCGCGTGTTCTCCGGCCTCACCGGCGGCCTGCTGGCGCACCTCCCCGCGCCGGCAGGCGCCGACGGCTTCGGCTGGGCGCTCGCTCCCGCCGGCGACCTCGATGCCGACGGCCGCGCGGACTACTGGATCGGCGCGCGCGGCGACGACCCGGGTGGACTCAACAACGCCGGCACCGTGACCGCCTACTCCGGCCTGACGCACCTGCCGCTGCTGACGTGCAAGGGCGCAGTCGCGAATCTCTTCCTCGGCAAGGCCATCGCGGGCGGCGAGGACCTCGACTGCGACGGCACCGCCGACCTGATCGCACACAGCAACGGCGTCGGCGCCGGCTCGGTGCATTGCTACTCCGGCGCGACGGGCGCGCTGATTCGCCAGCACGACGGCACCGTCGGTCAGCACGTCTCGATGGGCAACTCGCTCGCGTTGATCGGCGACGTGGACCTCGACGGCTGCGCGGACTACCTCTACGGCGATCAGTACTCGATCAGCGGCGGCCAGGAAGTCGGTCGCGCCTGGCTGCGCTCGGGTCTCACCGGCAACCTGCTTTGGTATGAGGCCGGCCGCACGGCAGGGGGCCGCTTCGGCTGCGCGGTCGCGGGCCTCGGCGACGTCAACGGCGACCACACGCCCGAATTCGCGGTCGGAGCCTGCAACGTAGAACTGCGCTGGAGCACCGAGCATCGCGGCACCGTGTCGGTCTTCTCCGGAGCCGAGTTCATGCTGCTGCAGTTCCTGCCGGGCGACGATCCGGGCTTCCATGGCGTCAAGGAATTCGGTGCTGCGATCGCCGGCGTCGGCGACGCCACCGGCGATCTGCGCGACGATTTCGCGGTTGGAGCGCCGCGCTCCGGCCCTGGCGGACACGGCGACAACGGTCGCGTGGTTCTCTACTCCTTCAACTCCTACCTGCGCAGTTCGTCCGCGTCGGTCAGCGCCGCGGCAGGCGGCGTGTGGGGCGCGGAGATTGATTTCCCGGCCTCCTACGCCGGCCGGGCCTACAAGTTGATCCCTTCGCCGGTGCGTCCGAACGACGAACTGGACGAGGAGTGGGCCGTGTGGCGCGGCGAGCCGCTTCCGATCGTGATCTCGCCCGCGGGCCGGCGCATGTGGAACAACCCATACCCGATGTGGACCAACGCGCACGGCGTGCTCGACGTGCAGGGCGACGCGCAAGTGTTCCTCAACGCGCCGTCGTCCGTGGTCCAGTATTTCGCCGGCACCGCCGCGCGCCTGGTGGCCGTCGTGCTGCCCTCGCCGAGCGATCCTGCGCCCGCCGCCAGCGGCGCCGTGACGCTGCGTTTCACGCCGTAGCGCCGTAGACTGGTCGGCTTCCATGGCCGACGCTCGCCCCGTGCCGGTCGTGATCGGCACTGCCGGGCACATTGATCACGGCAAGTCTTCGCTGATCACGGCGCTGACCGGAACCAACCCGGACCGCCTGCCTGAAGAGCAGGCGCGCGGCATCACGCTGGACCTCGGCTATGCGCAGATGGCCTATCCGGACGGGCTGGAGATCGGTTTCGTGGACGTCCCGGGCCACGAGCGCTTGGTGCGCAACATGGTGGCGGGCGCCACCGGCATGGGCGCGGCGATGCTGGTCGTCGCCTGCGACGACGCGGTGATGTTGCAGACGCGCGAGCACTTCGAGGTGCTGCGCCTGCTCGGCGTGGACCACGGACTGATCGTGCTGACCAAGGCCGACGTCGCGGACGCGGACATGCGCGAGATCGCGCGCGAAGACGTTGCGCAACTCGTGCGCGGCACGCCGTGGGAGAGCGCGCCGGTGCTGACGGTCAGCGCGCACAACGGCGAGGGCATGCCCGAACTGAAGGACGCGCTGCGCGACCTCGCGCTGCGCGCGCGCCGCGGCGCGGACGAGCGCCACGCCTTCTTCCTGCCGCTGCAGCGCTCCTTCGCAGTGCAGGGCTCCGGCACCGTCGCGACCGGCGTCGCCGCAAGCGGGCGCGTGCGCGCCGGCGACGAACTGGAACTGCTGCCGGCAGCCCGGCGCAGTCGCGTGCGCCGCGTGCAGGTACACGGGCGCGAGTCGCCCGAGAGCCAGGCCGGCCTGCGCACCGCGCTCAACCTGCCGGACCTGAAGCCCGAGGAGTGCGTGCGCGGCGCGGTGCTGGTCACGCCCGGCGCCGCGACGGCGGGCACGATCGCGCGCGTGGTGGTGCGCCTGCTGCCGGACGCGCCGCCGGTCGAGCATGCCGACACCGTGCAGGTGCTGGCGCACACCGCCGCGGTCGAGGCGCGCATCTTCTTCGCGCGCGAGGAAGACGCGCGCGGGCTCGCCGCAGGCGAACGCTTCGCCGACCTCGAACTCGTCGAGCCGATGGCGCTGGTGCCCGGGATGCGGCTGCTGCTGCGTCGGCCCTCGCCGGCCTGCAACCTCGGCGTCGGGCGTTTCCTGACCTTCGGTCGCCACCGCCTGCGCCGGCGGGACGCGGTCGAACGCGCGCATTCTCTGAAGATCGCCGCGGCGCTCGACGATCCGGCGGCGCTGGCGCTGTGTGCGCTGGAAGCGGATAACGGCACGCCGAAGCGGCCGGAGGAAATCGCCGGCGCGCTCGGCTGGACCGTTGCGGCCGCGCGCGCGGAGTGCGAAGCACTGGCAGCCGCCGCGCGCGCGCGCGCGATCTCGAAGGACGTGTTCATCGCCGCCGGCAGCAGCGAGGCGATCTTCGTCGAGGTGCGCGGCGTGCTCGGGCACTTCCGCGCCAAGTCGCCCGAGCGCCTGCTGATCCCGACGCAGCGTTTCCGCGAGCGGCTCGGCAAGGACGGCTTCGCGGTGCTGGAGAAAATGCCGGACCAGCAACTCGAGGCGCTCGGCCTCAAGCGGCGTCGCGGCCAGGATTGGCAGATTCTCGGCGCCGACGCACCGCCGGAGGTGCGGGTGGCGGCCGACCGCCTGTACGCGGTGATCGCGGGCGGCGGCATGGCGCCCGGGGACTGGCAGGAGGTCCTCGCCGCCTCGCGCCTGCCCGAAGCCGAAGCGCTGGCTGCGCGCCGGTTCCTGGTGGACGCCGGACGCATCGTCGCGCCCGGCGAGGACATTTATCTGGCGACGCCCGCGGTCGAGAAGTTCCGCGACGACGTGGTCGCGCAACTGCAGAGCAAGGGCATGGACATCCCGGCGCTGCGCGACAAGTGGAACACCACGCGCAAGTACGTGATGCCGATCCTCGAGTGGCTGGACACCTGCGGCGTCACCGAGCGGCGCGGTCCGAACCGTCTGCTGCGCGATCCGAAAGCGCCGGTCGTGTAAGGGCCTGCGCCGCGCGCGCCAGCCGCTCCGGCGTGCTGACCTCGCACCACGCGCCGGGGTGCGCGAGCGCGCGGTGCGGGACGCCCTGCGCGAGCGCCGGCAGCATGCCGTCGCGAATCCAGCACAGCGGCTCGCGCGGGCGCGCCGCGCGCGCGGCCGCCAGCGCCGCGAGCCAGGCAGGATGGGGTACGCAGATGCCGGTGAAGACGGCTGCGCCGCGCGCTGCGCCGGTCCTGCCGGCGAGGCCGCGGATCAGGCCGTCCGCGCCGCATTCGAAGCCGCCGAATTCGGAGATCGGAGAAGCCGGATGCACCACGCAGGTGCCGGGCGCGGCCGAGTCCAACGCCGCGAAATCGAAATCGGTGAAGATCTTGACGTTCACCGCGAGACGCGGCAGCGCGCCTTGCAGGCTTGCGACTTCGAGCAGCGTGCCGCCGGTGCCGAGGAGTTCGGGCTCCGCGAGGAAACGCAGAGCGGAGGCCGGCGCGAGTTCCAGCGCCTGCGCGCGCACCTGCCCGGCCTGATGGTGCAGATTCAGCCACAGCGGCGCGTAGCCGGAGGCGCGCAGGCGCGGCAGCAGAAAGCGCAGCGGCGTGGTGCCTGCGACCGGAACGCAGGCTTTCGCCCACCGTTCGCGCAGGCCCGCGAGGCGCGTCGCAGCGCCGGCCGCGAACAGCAGCGCCGATCCGGACGCGTTCATGCCACGAGGTCCTGCAGTTCCGGGAAGAGGTCGCCGCGCGCCGCGAACAGCGCCAGCGCGTGCGCGCGTGCGCGTCGCTCGGCCGGCAGGTATTCCGCGCGGCCTTGCGCGAGCAGGTTGCCGAAGGTGCCGAGCGCTTTCAGCACGCGCTGCAGCGCCGAGAGATGAAAACGGCGCTCGGCCTGGGCCGCGGACAGGCCCTGCGAGGCGCCCCAGGCCGGCACGGCAGCGCGCAGCAGACGGCGCACCGAGTCCGGGAGGTCGGCGTAGGCGTCGGTCCACAGCGAGGCGAGGTCGTAGTAGAGCGGGCCGCGGCGCAGATCCTGATGGTCGAGCCAGCCGATCTCCTCCGCGCTGGTCGCCGGCAGGTGCAGATGCACGAGGTTGCGCGAGTGGAAGTCGCGGTGCTGCACACACTGCGGGCCCTCGGCGGCGGCGGCCGCGAGCGCCTCCAGTTGCCCGCGCCAGACCGCGAGTTCCTCCGGCGAGGCAGCGCGGCGCCGGTGCTCCAGGCAATAGCGCTCCAGGAACATTGTCAACTCGCGGCGAAATAGCGCGGCGTCCAGCGCGATCGCGGCCTGCGGATGCCCGGCGGGCAGCGGCCGGAACGCGAATCGTTCCCAGGATTGGAGCAGCGCCGAGTAGGCGGCCGCGTGCGGGCGCGCGCAGAACAGCGCGTCGCCGAAATCCTCCACCAGATAAGCCCAGCCCTCGCCGCGCGGGCCGAGCGGCCCGCGGCGCGACGGGCCGAGCGCGGGCACGCGCACGCCGCAGCCGGCCAGCCACAGCGCGGTCGCGTGCGGCGGCGGCGTCTCCGCGAGCACCAGCAGCCAGCCGCACTCGGGACGCGGCCGGAAGTAGCGGCGCGCTCCGGCCTCGGGAGTCAGCGGTTGCAGATCGTGCGCGCAGTCCGGCAGCAGCACCTCGGCGGCGAGGAGGGCTTCCGGCGCGAGCAGGGAATCATTCATCAGGGGGCGGCGGTCGGCCGCTCGAAGGCGGCGCGGAAGGCCCGCGTTTCCGCGGCCGCGGCGCGACACAGGGCCGGGACCGGCTCCGCGCCGCGCGACAGGTCGCGCAACTCGAGCGCGCCGCCCGCATCGTAGCCGGCGTCGCGCAGGCGTTGCAGCACCGCCGGCCAGGGGATCGTGCCGCGGCCGGGGGCGAGGTGCGCGTCCTCGCTGCCGTCGTTGTCGTGGACGTGCAAGTGCGCCAGCCGCGGCAGCGCCGCCTCCAGTTCGGCCAGCACACCGCCGTCCACGTGCGCGTGCCCGAGGTCCAGGCAGATGCCGGCTTCACCCTGCGGATCGGTCTCGTCCAGCAGCGCGAGCAGCGCGGGCACGCGCGTGCCGGCCGAGATGATGTTCTCGAGCAGCAGGCGCACGCCGGCCGCGCGCGCGACCGGCAGCAGCGCGGCGACCGCCTCGCGCGCGCGGCCGTGCGCGCGGCCATCCCAGGCGTCGCGCTGCCAGCCGAGGTGCAGTACTGCGCCGCGGGCACCCAGCAGGGCCGCCGCTCGCAGGCCGTCGGCCGCGCCGCGCACCGCCTCGCCGCGCGCGGCGGGATCCGGATCCAGCACGCTCCACTTGCGGCCCAGTTCCTTGAGTTCCGGAACGCTCGGGTAGAAGGGCAGATGCACGGTGCCGGCGGAGAGACCGTGGTCGGCCAGCGCCGCGCGAAACCGCTCGCAGGCACCCGGCTCGCGCCATGGCACGTGCGGCTCGGCCAGCCACACTTCCACGGTGTCGTGGCCGGTGGCGCGCAGCGCGCGCAGCGCCGCGGCGTCGAGCGGCCCGTGAACCAGCAGGTGCGTGGAGAGCGTAAGGCGCACCGTTCGCGGTTATCCTAGATATCCATGCGGACCCTTGCACTGCTGCTGGCCGCCGTAACCGGCGCTGGGACCGCTTCCGCGCAGGAGGACACGGTCATGGACTTCAAGCGCATCTATCGCAAGGAGAAGGATCTCGCGGTGCGCGTGGAATTGATCCTCTCGCTCTCCGGAGTCGAGGCGCCGGGCGTGTCCGAGGTGCTGGTGCCGATCCTCACCGACCCGGATCCCGCGCAGGCCGCGGCGGCCTTGAGGGTGATGAGCGGGCTGAAGGAGGCCGCGAGCCGTGCGCCGCTGCTGCCGATGCTGGAGGAGGGTAAGCCGGCTGATGCGCTGCCTTTCTTCGCGCGCGCCGCCGGCGAGGGCCGCTGGACCGAATTCATCGCGCCGCTGCGGCCGCATCTGGCCAGCAAGGACGAGGCGATGCGCCTGTGGACCGTCACCGCGCTCGGGCAGTTGCGCGATGGAGAGGCTTTGGCCGGCATGTGCGGGCTGGCGACGGCCGATGCCAACCCGATGGTGCGCACCGCGGCGGTCGAGGGCGTGGTGGCGCTCGGCAAGGGCCGCGAGGCCGAAGTCGCGCCGGCGCTGGTCCACGCGCTGCTGGACGCGAATTTGAGCGTGGCGCTTGCGGCGGTGCGCGGCCTGCGCCGCGTGCGCTGCGCGGAAGCGATCGGCCCGCTGATCGGCCTCTTCGAGCGCGAAGACGCCGGCAAACTGCTCGAGGAAATCTGGCCGACGCTGGTCGCGATCTCCGACGAGCCCTTCTCGGGCGATCCCAGGACCTGGCGCGACTGGTGGACGCGCGCCGGCCCCACCTACCGGCTGATGTCCGACGAGGAGATCGCCAAGCGGCGCGCCGCGCGGCAGGCCGCGAACGCGCAGTACACGACGCCGAAGGTCGAGACGACCTTCATGGGCGTCGAGACCTCGAGCCGCAACATCGTTTTCGTGATCGACGTCTCCGGCTCGATGGAGGAGTTGGTCGTCAGCAAGGAGACCTTCCGCGAGCGCGGCTTCAACAATTTCCAGAAACTCGAGGTCGTCAAGGAGGAATTGCGGCGCTCGGTCGAGAGCCTGGGGGACAACGTGCGGTTCAACATCCATTCCTTCGCGACGCAGGTGCATCCGTGGAAGGATCGGCTGGTCCCGGCCAACGCGCTGAACCGGCGCGCGGCGGCGCAGTGGATCAGCGAGTTGAAGCCGATCGGCGGGCAGATGGCGGCGGAACGCGCTTCGGCGGGGTTGCGCAACTCCTCCGGACTCGAGGACGGGCGCACCAATGCCTACGCCGGGTTGCTGGCCGGCCTCGGGCTGGATCAGGATCCGAAGCAGCGCGGCCCGGTCACCGAGGCCGCCACCGACGCCAAGGAAGGCGAGGGTGACACGATGTTCTTCCTGACCGACGGCAAGCCCACGGTCGGCGAACTGGTGGACACCGAGGACATCCTGAAGTCCATCCAGGAACTGAACCGCTTCCGCAAGGTGACGATCCACACGATCGCGATCGGCGATTTCACTTCCAGTTTCCTCAAGCAACTGGCGGAGCAGAACGGGGGCGTGTTCGTGGACCTCGGGAAATAAGTCCGGCGGCCTGAAACCGGGTCCGGTTGCGGCTATACTTGACCTGTACGGGAGGCGTCCCGACAATGCCCGCGCCATCGGGGCGTAGCTCAGCCTGGCTAGAGCGCTGCGTTCGGGACGCAGAGGCCGGAGGTTCAAATCCTCTCGCCCCGACCACTTCCTTCAGGCATACTCCCAACCTGAAGACCGGTTCGACGGCCTGAAATTCCGGCCCGGACCTGCGGTCCTGCTTCCAGGAGCCCGCGTTTGAGCGAAGATCTCGGACCTCGATCAGCCGGAGGGCGGCGTCCGCGTAGACGCCGTGCCTCGCAGGAACAGTCGGCGGCAGCGCCGGCCGGCAACTCCGTCGAATCGGCCGTCAAGGCCGTGGCGATGCCCGCGCCGGAGCCGGTGGCCGCGACCGTGCCGGAGTCCGACGCCTCGGCGGCGGGGAACGACGCGGATGGGGCGGACGAGAAGGGCAGCGCCGAGTCCGAGGTCGCGGCCGCGGCCGGGACCTTGCAGCCCGGTTCCGGGTCGGCCGACGAGGGGGGAAGCCCGCGTCGTCGGCGCCGCCGCCGCCGCCGCGGCAGCGGCATCCCCGGCGGCTCGTCGTTCGCGGGGCACGGCGGCTCGCCAGTTCATCTCGGAGTCGGCGGCGTTCCGGTCGCCGCGCCTGCGCCGTCGCGCCCGCAGGCCGCGGCCCCGCGCGCGCCGTTGGCGCCGCGCGCGCCTGTGGTGCCCCCACACGCCCCCCCCCAGGGCGGAGGCAGAGCCGAGCCGGTGACCTGCTCGGGCGTGATCGAGATCCTCCAGGACGGCACGGGTTTCCTGCGCTCCGTCCAGCACGATATGGAAGAGCGGCGTGAGGACCCGCTCGTGCCGCACCACATTGTGCAGCGCTTCAGGCTGCACCAGGGCTCGCTGATCGAGGCGCGCGGCGTACGCTTCCCGAACCATCCCGGGCCGAAGGTCGAGTTCGTTGATGCCGTGGACGGGTTCTCGCCCGGCGCCGCGCAGCAGCGGCACAATTTCAAGCGACTCGTCGTCATTGACCCGGATTTCCATTACGAACTCGGCACTTTCCGGCAGGAAGGACAGGTCTCGATGCGCGTCGCGGACCTGCTGTGCCCGATTGGCCGCGGCCAGCGCGGTCTGATCGTCGCGCCGCCGCGGACCGGCAAGACCACGCTGCTGACCAACATTGCGGCCGCGATGGAGAGCCTCTATCCCGACGTCCACCTGATCGTGCTGCTCGCGGACGAGCGGCCGGAGGAAGGCACCGCGTGGAAGCGCAGCGTCCAGCGCGGCGAGGTCTACGTCAGCACGATGGACGAGGCGCCGGAGCATCACGTGCGGCTCGCGGAACTGGTGCAAGCCCGCGCCGAGCGCCTGGTCGAGACCGGCAAGGAGGTGATGATCCTCCTCGACTCGATCACGCGTCTGACGCGCGCCTACAACAACATGCTGGGCGGCAAGAACGCGCGCACGATGTCGGGCGGCCTCGACGCGCGCGTGTTCCAGCAGCCGAAGCATTTCTTCGGCGCGGCGCGCAACACCGAGAACGGCGGCTCGCTGACGATCCTTGCCACCACGCTGGTGGACACCGGTTCGAAGATGGATCAGGTGATTTTCGAGGAGTTCAAGGGCACCGGCAACATGGAGTTGACGCTCGATCGGCGGCTCGCGGACCGGCGCGTGTTCCCGGCGATTGACATCGAGCACACCGGCACGCGCAAGGAAGAGCGCCTGCTGACGCGCGCGACGCTGAAGAAGGTGGAGATCCTGCGCCGGGTGCTGGCGCGCCTGAAGCCGCGCGAGGCCATGGAGATGCTGATTGACCGCCTCGGCCGCTACGCTTCGAACCAGGATTTCCTGAACGCGTTCTCCCTGGACGATGTCCAGTAGCGCCGCGGCCGCCGACTCCGCTCCGGTGGTCCAGGTCGCGGGCCTGGTCAAGTCATTCGGCGAGGTGGCGGCACTGCGCGGGATCGGCTTCAGCGTGCCGCGCGGCTGCGTCGCCGGCTTCCTGGGCCCCAACGGGGCCGGCAAGTCCACCGCGATCCGCATCCTCGCCGGCTACCTCGCCGCCGACGCCGGCAGCGCGCGCGTGTGCGGCCTCGACGTCGCCGTGGAACCGCTCGAAGTGAAACGGCGCATCGGCTACTTGCCGGAGAACAATCCGCTGTGGCTCGACATGGACGTGGCCGGATTTCTGCGCTTCGCGGCCGACTCGCGCGGGATGCGCGGCGCGGCGGCGCGCGCGGCGATCGCGCGCGTGATCGAGCAGACCGGCCTCCAGCCGGTGTGGCGGCGCACGCTTGGCGAGTGCTCGAAGGGTTTCCGGCAGAGGGCCGGCCTCGCGCAGGCGCTGCTGCACGATCCGGAACTGCTGATCCTCGACGAGCCGACCAACGGGCTCGACCCGCTGCAGGTCGTCGAAATGCGCGCGCTGGTGCGCGATCTCGGCCGGCGCAAGACGGTGATCCTGACTTCGCACGTGCTGCCGGAGGTCGAGGCCATCGCGGATCGCGTGATCGTGATCCACCAGGGCCGGATCGTCGCCGACGGCGCGCTCGCGGAACTGGGCCGCGCTGACGCGCAGGGCGCCGTGCGCGTGCGCGTGGCGATCCGCGGCTCGGAGCGAGACCTGCGCGCGCTGCTCGCTGCGGCGGGCCCGCGCTGGCTGGAGCGCGCCGCCGCACCGTTGGGCGGAGACGCGGCCTGCGCGGCCTGGGCCGAGGCCGCCGGCGCCGAGCAGGTCGCCGGCATCGCCGCGGCGGCCGCCGCGCAGGGCGTGCCGCTGCTCGAACTCGCGCCGCAGGCCGGCTCGCTCGAAGCGCTTTTCCGCGGTTTGATGCGCAACGAGGGTGCCGCCGCATGAGGAGCCTCGTGCTCGCACGGCGCGAGATCGGCGCCGCCTTCGAGACTCCCGCCGGCTGGGTGGTGATGGCCTTCTTTCCGGCCGTCGCGGCGGCCTTCTTCTTCGTGCTCGGCCCGTTCTACGCGCTCGGCGAAGCGAGCCTGCGCGGCTTCTTCGGCAACATGCCGTGGCTGCTCGCGATCGTCGCACCTGCACTGACGATGCGCGCCTGGGCCGAGGAGCGGCGCGGCGGCACCGAGGAACTCCTGCTCACTTGGCCGTACCGCGTCCGCGAACTCGTGTGGGGGAAGTTCCTCGGCGCGTGGGCGCTGCTCGCGATCGCTCTGACTGCGACGCTGGGCGCGCCGCTGACGGTCGCGGCGCTAGGCGACCTGGATCCCGGGCCGGTGCTCGGCGGATACCTCGGAACCCTGCTCAGCGGCGCGGCCGGACTTGCCGTGGGCTTTCTGTTCAGCGCCTGCACGCGCAGTCAGGCGGTCGCGTGGCTGATCTCGGTCGCGGTGCTGCTGACGCTGAACCTGATCGGCGCCGCGGCGACCGCCGCGGCAATGCCGCCCGCGCTGGGCCGCCTGCTGCTCGCGGTGGACCTGCAGACGCACTTCCACTCGATCGCACGCGGCGTCGCGGATCTGCGCGCGATGGCCTACTATGCCGGCGTCACCGTGCTGGCGCTGTGCGCCTGCGGGCTGGTGATCGCGGGGCGCTCCGGCGCACGCGCCGCCGCGCCGCGCAGCGGGTGGGTGACGGGAGCGCTGCTGCTGGCGCTGGTCGCGGGCCTGCTGGCGCTGGCGGGCCGTGTGCGGCTGCGCGCCGACCTCACGGAGCATGGGATCTATTCGCTGGACCCCGCGACGCGCGGCCTGCTCGCTCGCCTCGACGACCGGCTGCAGGTCAAACTCTACTTCAACCGCGACCTCGAAGGCGCCGAGCACCTGTTGCCGCAGCGCCTGCGCATCGAGGATTTCCTGGAGGAGATCGAGACAGCCGGCGCGCCGTGGGCGAGCGTGGAGACGGTGGACCCGACCACGGATCTCGTCGCGCAGCGCGATGCGGAGCACGTCGGCATTCAGCCGCTGCAGATTGCCACCGGCGACGTCGGCGAGGTCAGCGTGGTGCTCGCCTACCAGGGTCTCGAATTGCGCTACCAGGACCGCAACGAGGTGATTCCTTTCACGGTGCCGGCAGAACTCGAGTTCGCGTTCGCGACGCGGCTCTCCTCCCTGCAGCGCCCGCGGCGCCCGGAGATCGCCTTCTTCTCGCGCGAGCCGATGCTCGGGCCGCCGATTCCCGGCATCCCGCGCCGCGTGCCCGAGGAGCGGATCTATCACGAACTGCGTGCCGCGTGGACCTCGCGCTACACCGTGCGCGACGTCGAATTGACGGATCCGGCGTGGAAAGGCGAGGACACCGTTGCGCTCGTCGTCGCGCGCCCGGAGGCCCTGCGCGAAGGGGAGGTCGCGGCGCTTGACGCGTATCTGGCCGGCGGCGGCCGCGTGCTGATACTGGCCGACACCGAGACGGTGCATCCGCGCACCTTCGCGCGCACGCCGCTCGTCAGCGGGCTGGAAGGCTGGCTGGCGGGCTGCGGTCTGCGCGTCGCTCCTAACCTGGTCTGGGACGATTCCTGCATGATGGTGGACGCGGGCTACGACGAAGTCGAGACCCAGTCCTCGCGCCAGCGCCTGCCGGTGCGGATGCGCTACGGGCTGTTCCCGGTGATCGAGGGCGACGGCCTCGCGCGCGACCACGTGGTGACGGCCAGCCTCGGCAGCGTCTCCGGATTCTGGATGCATCCGGTCGAGGTGCGCGTGCCGCCGTCCGGCGTCCACGTCGCCACGCTGCTCCGCTCCTCGGCGCAGTCCTGGATTCTGCCGCCCGACACCCCGGTCGTGCTCGATCGCGAAGTCATCCTGCGCGTCGGCGCCTTCGCGCGACAGGGGGGGGCAAGTCATCCGGCCCCACTGGCAGTGGCGCTGCACGGCCTGTTCCCGCCGCAACTCGAGCATGCCGGGCTGACGCCGGCGCCCGGCCTGCTGGTGGTGATCGGCGACAGCGATCTGTTCCACAACGTGGTTCTCAACAATTCGCAGGCCGGCGGCGCCAACGTCGCCTTTGCCGCCAACCTCGTTGACTGGCTGGCCGGCGACGAGTCGCTGATCGGCCTGCGCACGCGCGGCGAGACCGACCGTTCGCTGATGAATTTTCGTGCGGCCTACATCGCGTCGCAGGGCGGCCGTGCCACCACCGATGCGGAGAACCGCGTGCTCGACCGCGAGGCGAAGGCCTACGCGCGCGCCCGCGAGCGCTGGATCGCCTGGGGCAACGTGCTAGGGCCGGCGCTCGCGGCCGGCTTGCTGGCGTGGCTCGCGCGCTGGCACCGGCGCGCGCGCGGCGCGCAGGCCTTCGCGGGCGCAGCGCAGGAGGCCGGGCCATGAGCCGGCGGAACCTCGGTCTCGCAGTGGCCGCGGCCGCCGCCTGGTCCCTGTTCCTGGCGCTGGAGCAGCCGTGGCGCGGCGACGCGCACGCGCGCACCGCGGCGCAGGTGCGCCCGTTGTTCCCGGACTTCGAGCGCCAGCGCGAGACCGCGCGACGCGTCGAGTTGCGCGATTCCGAGGGGGGGGCGATGATCGAGTGGCGCGACGACCGCTGGTGGGTACGCGAGAAGCAGCATCCCGCCGATCTGCGCCGGCTGGTGCAGATTGTGGACATGCTGGAGCGGCTCGAGACGCGCGATCCGGTCGCAGTCACCGCGGACAGTCACGCGACCTACGGCGTCGCCGCGGATCAGGGCGTGCGCGTGACGGTGGCGGACGCCGAAGGCCGGATCCTCGCGGATTGGATCGCCGGGCAGTTGCGGCACCAGGACGTCACGCTCGGCCAGCAGCCGGTGCTGGAGATCTACATGCGCCGCGCCGATCGCGCGGAGGTTTATCTCACCGGCGACGCGATCCTGCCGTCGGTGGATCCTGTCGCTTGGTGCGACACGCGCTTCCTCGCGGAGGTTGAGGAACCGGAGATCGAGTGGGTGCGGCGCGAAGACTTCGAAACCGGCGAGAGTTGGCGCATCGAGCGCGTGCCGGAGGCCGAACGCGAGGCCGTGGGCGCGGCGTGGCGGCTGACCGAGCCGGAACCCGCGCAGGCGGCGTGGGACTTCGCCGGCGAGTCGCTGATGCACACGCTGCTGGGACTGACGGCGAGCGACGTGCTCGGCCGCGCCGGCGATCCCGCCGCCGACGCGGCGCAACACGGCTTCCCGACCGACCGCTTCACCATCGGCGTCGCGGGGCAGGTGCTGCGGCTCGAACTGGGCCGACCGGTGCGGACCGGACACCGCGCGCTGCGCGTGGGCGGAATCCCCTTCCTGTACTCGCTGGGCGATTTCGACGTCGCGCAGTTGCGCCAGCCGGTCGCCGAGATGCTGCCCGCGGAAGAGGACTGACCGATGCTCGGGATGTTCTTCTTCTGGGCCGGACTGGCCGCGGTCGTAGCCTTCTTCCTGGCCGTCGTGCTGCTCGGCATGGGCCTCTTCGCGACGACCGGGCGCGGGCGCGTCCTGCTCGCCCGCGCACAGGGGGGGGCTCTGACGATTCTGCTGGCCTTCGCGGCTCTGTGCGGCGCGCTGCTGCGCGCGCGGCTCGAGCCCTGGATCGCTGGCCCGCCGCCGGTCGCAGCCAGCGCGCTGATCGCCGCCCAGCGCGAGACGATGAGCCTGCTGCTGGTCGGCCTCGCGCTCGGAGTCAACGCGCTGCTCGCGGGCATGGCCTGGGTGCTCCTCGGGCAGTCCGGCAACGCGCTGCGTTGCGCGGTGTGGGCCCTGCCCGCGCTGAAACTCGTGCTCGGCAGCGTCGCGGTGCTCGGCGCCTTCGAGGGGGGGGCGCCCGGATTCACGGAGACCTTCGGCGGAGCGCAGCGCTCGCTGCTGGTTTTCTCCGCGGCGGCCGCGGTCCTCGTCCTGCTGTCCTGGCCGCTCGGCGCGCTGCTGCGCCGCTTCGCCAGCGGTTCCGCGGCGGCTGACTAGTCAGCGAGGCCCCAGGGCCACAGCGCGCGCCAATCCCGCGGCGGGGGCGGGGTGGTTCCGCGCGCCAGCGCCTCGGCAGCCGAGCGCGCGAGGCGCACCTCGCGCAGCGCGCTCTCGGCGAGCGCGCGCCCGCATGCCTGCGCGATCTGCTCGGGACCGAAGCCCTGGTAGGCGTAGACCTCGCTGGGCCGGCCGGACTTGGTGAACTTGTGCAGGCCCAGCGTGATTTGCTTCACGCCCAGCACCGAGCCCGCGTTGTCAAGCAGGCCCGGCTCGCCGTCCACCACCGCCACGATCGGCACTTGGCGCGCCGCCAGCAGCACGGCGTCGGCCGCGTCGAGCGCGCTCCCCGCGGTCGCGACCAGATGCACCGCGCCGTTCAGGCCGAGCCGCTTCAGGTGCGCATAGCCGTCATGCTCGGCGAAGCGCCCGAGCAGCAGTTCCGGACAGGTGACGACCAGCACGTCGGCGCAAACGCCGAGTTCCTGGAGCCGGTCGCTCGCCAGCAGCGCCTCCGCGGTCGGCGCACCCATGCTCATCAGGCACACCACGTTGTCGCCGGGCTGATAGTCGGGCGCGCCCTCTTGGCGCACCAGCCAGTAGCCGCCCGCCAGCACATCCTCGCGCACCGACGCGAGAACCTCGGCTTCGCTGCGGCCGGCGAAACGCGCCTGCGCCTTGAGCCGGGCCAGGAATTCCTTCTGACGCGCGCCGCGGGTCACGCCGCGGATCACCACGCAGGTGCGGTCCTCGTTGTCGCCGGTCGCGTGGCGCCGCAGCGCGTCGCACAGGATCCACTCGCACTCGCGCGCGAAGAAGGGCTCCCAGGTGACCATCGAGGGCATCTGGATGTCCGACTTCCACGAGTGCTGGGCGCCCTCCGGAGAGAGCGTAATGCCGGCCGGCGTGCCCACCACGACGAAGCCCGAGCGCCAGTAGGCGCTGTAGTAGAACTGGTCGAGCGCGCGCTTGATGAAGAAGTCGTAGATCGTCATCACCGGCAGCAGCGGCACGCCGAAATACTTGCCGGCGCTGCCGAAACTGCCGGCCGCGCTCATCGCGGCGGCCTCGGCGATCTCGAAGCGCAGGTGGCGCGTCCACGGATCGGCGGTCGAGAAGAGGTGCGGGCGGCCGCGCTCCTCCCAGCCGAGGCTCTTCTCGAGGTTTTCCTCCGCGAGGGGCCCGTAGATCTTGCCGTCCATGGTCGGGTTGATATTGGTGCTGGTGCCGACGTCCGGGCTGATCGTGAGCACCATGTCGGCGGCCGCCGCCCAGCGCGCCTCGTCGGAGGCGAGCGCCTTGCCCGGGTCGAGTCCGGCACCGCGGTAGTCGTCGTCGGTGGCGATGCGCACCCACTTGCCGACCACCTGCCCGACCATCCACTGCGTGTGCGCCAACGGAGTCAACGCCAGATTGATTCCCAATTCCGGCGGCAGCGGCAGCGAGGGCGCGAGCCGCTCGGCGAAGCGGCGCCGGTTCTCGGCGATGCGCGTCTCCTCCGCCTCGACGCCCGCGCGCCAGGCGCGCCCGCGCGCGCCGAGGAAGCGCAGTTCCGGTCCGTCGGCGCGCCAGTCGCCGGGAGCGTCGCACGGCGCGGCGGGCTCCATGCCTTCGGCGCGCATCAGCCGCGCGACCTCGTCCGCCTCCGGCAGCGTCGAGTGGTTGCCCGGCATCGCGTAAGAATCCAGGCCCCAGCCCTTGACCGTGTGCGCGAGGATCAGCGTCGGCCGCGCGGACGCGCGCGCGGTCGCGTAGGCATCCAGGATCGCGGCGAGGTCGTGCCCGCCGAGATCGCCGAGCGCGGCCAGCAGTTCCGCGTCGCTCGCCTCCGCGAACAGCGGCTTGACTTTGCGCTCGCGTGCCAGCAGCCGCTCCTTCAGCAGCGCCGCGTCCTTCTTCCACAGCAGCGCCTGGAACTCGTAATCGGTGAGGCCCTCCTCCAGCACGCGCCGGAAGGCCTCGCCGCCCGGGCGCGCGAACAGCGCCTGCCGCACGCGGCCGTGCCGCAACTGGATCGCTTCCCAGCCGTTGGCGCGCAGCGTCCGCTCGATGCGATCGGCGTCGGTGCCGCCGAACACCTGGTTGTTCGGGATGCGCGTGCCGTCGAGACTCTGGCGGTTGTAGTCGAGGATCCACGTGACCTCGCGCAGGCCGCGCTCGGCGAAGTCGGTAATGGCCTCCATCAGCGAGCCCTCGCGGAATTCGCTGTCGCCGAGCAGCGACCAGAAGTGGACGTCGCGCGGCTGCTCGAAGCCGTGGTCCACGAGGTACCGCCATGCCAGCGCCAGATAGCCGCTATTGACCGGCGGAATGCCGACCGTGCCGCTCGGCAAGATGCGCCAGGAGTCCGGGTCGGCCTCCGCGTGGTAGGACTGGAACACCGCCTCGCCAGATTGGGGGAACTGGCGCAGCCGGTGCATCACGCCCTCGGCCTCGGCGCCCGTCATCCAGGCGCCGTCGGCGCGTCGGTACACCCCCGCGAGAAAGTGCAGCGCATGGTCCAGCGGGGCCAGGTGCGGCTTGCCGCACCAGAAGTCGAGCGGCTGGCGCGCCACCAGATGCAGCGCGGTGGCCAGGTGCAGTGACGAGGCGCAGGCGGCCGGGTGGCCGCCGACCTTGGGGTCGGTCGGCTCAGCGTCCGGCCGGTGATTCGCCTCCCGGATCATGCGCGCGGTGAGCGCGTGCGCGCGGCGCGCGAGGCGCTCCAGGACCTCGATCTGCTCCGGGCTCAATCCGTAGGGGAGACGGGCGGCAGACTGCGTCAGGGTCATCGCGGGCGGCATCCGGGACGGTTCCCTGCATGATACGGAGGCGGCTGCGCTGCCGAAGTACTGGCGCGCGCGGCGGGTTCGACGTTAGGATGACTTATGGACCTTCGACTTGCCCTGACGTTCGACGATGTCCTGCTCGTTCCGCAGGAATCCGACGTCCTCCCCACCGAAGTGGCGACGCACACGCGTTTTTCGCGCAACGTGCGGCTGAACATTCCCGTGGCGTCCGCGGCGATGGACACGGTGACCGAGAGCCGGCTCGCGATCGCGCTGGCGCAGCAGGGCGGCATCGGCGTGATCCATCGCAACCTCTCGGTCGAGGCCCAGGTGCGCGAGGTGGACATCGTCAAGCGCAGCGCGCACGGCGTGATCCGCGACCCGTTGACGCTGAAGCCGGAAGACAAGATCGGCATGGCGCGCAGGCTGATGGAGGAGCAGCGCATCAGCGGCCTGCCGGTGTGCGAGGGCGACAAACTGGTCGGCATCCTGACGCGGCGCGACCTGAAGTTTCGCGGCCGCGACGAGCAGAAGGTCTCCGAGGTGATGACTCGCGAATTGGTGACCGCGTCCGAGGGCACCACGCTGGAGCAGGCGAAGGCGATTCTCTACGAGGCGAAGGTGGAGAAACTGCCGCTGGTGGATCAACAGGGCCGGCTCGAGGGCCTGATCACGATGCGCGACATCCGCCTGTTGGAGGAATTTCCGCAGGCGGCGAAGGACGAGGACGGCTGCCTGCTGACCGCCGCGGCGATCGGCGTGAAGGATTACGAGCGCGCCGAGGCACTGGTGGAGGCGGGCGTGGACGTGCTGGTGGTGGACACCGCGCACGGCCATTCGCTGAACGTGATGAAGACGGTGCGCGAACTGAAGCGGCGCGACCTGGTGGACGTGGTGGCAGGCAACATCGCCACCGCCGAGGCGGCCGAGGCGCTGCTCGACTGCGGCGCCGACGGTGTCAAGGTCGGCATCGGTCCCGGCTCGATCTGCACCACCCGCGTCGTCTCGGGCGTCGGCGTGCCGCAGTTCACGGCGGTCTACGACGTCGCGCAGGTCTGCTCCGCCGCCGACGTGCCGGTGATCTCCGACGGCGGCATCCGCAACAGCGGCGACGCGGTGAAAGCGCTCGGCGCCGGCGCCGAATGCGTGATGCTCGGCTCGCTGCTCGCGGGCGTGGACGAATCCCCGGGCGAACCCTTCCTGTATCAGGGCCGCACCTTCAAGGCGGTGCGCGGCATGGGTTCGCTGGCGGCGATGGTGGAAGGCAGCAAGGGGCGCTACGGACAGGCCGGCGTGCATGACGCGCAGAAACTGGTGCCGGAGGGCGTCGAAGGCATGGTGCCGCACCGCGGGCCGCTCGCGCCCTTCGTGTATCAGTTCGTCGGCGGAATCCGCGCTGGAATGGGTTACCTGGGCGCCGACACGCTGCCCATGCTGCGCTCGCGCGCGCGTTTCGTGCGCATCACGCACGCGGGGGTTCAGGAAAGTCATCCGCATGACGTGCGCGTGACCCGCGAGGCCCCGAACTACTGGCAAGCCGGGCAGTGATGCTCTCTGCGCCGCACGAGCGGGTCCTGATCGTGGACTTCGGCTCGCAGTACACGCAGTTGATCGCACGACGCGTGCGTGAGCACCAGGTCTTGTCGGAGGTGGTGCCGCCGGCGCGCGCGCTGGAGGCGGCGCGCCGGCCCGGTCTCAAGGGCGTGATCCTCTCGGGCAGTCCGCGCAGCGCCTACGAGCACGGCGCGCCGACCCTGCCCACGGAGATGCTGGACCTCGGCGTGCCGGTGTTGGGCATCTGCTACGGCATGCAGTGGCTGTGCGAGACGCTGGGCGGCAAAGTGGTGTCCGGCGCCACGCGGCAGTTCGGCTTCACGCCGGTGGAGGTGAAGGAGCACGACGCGCTGTTGGCCGGCGTCAGCGCCCGCACGGTGGCTTGGATGAGCCACGGCGACCACGTTGCCGTGCTGCCGGCGGGATTTCGCCGCACCGCGCAGTCCGAGGATTGCCCCGAGGCCGCGATCGGCGACGACGCGCGGCGCCTCTACGGCGTGCAGTTCCACCCGGAGGTCGGCCACACCCAGGAAGGCAGCAAGGTGTTGCAGAACTTCCTGCGCGGAATCTGCGGCTGCCGCGGCGACTGGACACCGGGCGACCTGGCCGAGGAACTGGTTGCCGGTGTGCGCGCGCAGATCGGTGCGGACGGCGAGGTCGTGCTCGGTTTGTCAGGCGGCGTGGATTCCGCGGTGGTCGGGGCGCTGCTGCAGCGCGCGATCGGCCGCCGCTGCCACGCGATCTTCGTGGACACCGGCCTGCTGCGGGCCGGCGAGCGCGAATTGGTCGAGAGCACTTTCCACGGCCACTTCGATCTCGACCTGACGGTGGTGGACTCAGGCCCGAGATTTCTCTCGCGCCTGGCCGGCGTGCTGGATCCGGAGGAGAAACGCAAGCGCATCGGCCACGAATTCATCGAGGTATTCCGTCACGAAGCCAAGAGATTTCCGCAGGCCAAGTTCCTCGGCCAGGGCACGCTCTACCCGGACGTGATCGAGAGCGTGGCCGCGCACGGCGGGCCGACCGCGGTGATCAAGAGCCACCACAACGTCGGCGGGCTGCCCGAGGACCTCGAGTTCGCGCTGGTCGAGCCGCTGCGCCTGCTGTTCAAGGACGAGGTGCGCGTGCTGGGGCGGCACCTCGGTCTGCCGGAGACGATGGTCGCGCGGCAGCCTTTTCCCGGGCCGGGCCTCGCGGTGCGTTGCGTCGGCGAGTGCACGCCGGCGCGCGCGGCGATGCTGCGCGAGGCCGACCGCATCGTGCGCGAGGAATTCGAGGCGCGCGATGAGCACCTTGGCCTGTGGCAGTACTTCGCGGTTCTGACCGGCGCGCGCTCGGTCGGCGTGATGGGCGACGCACGGACCTACGAGGAGGCCTGCGCGGTGCGCGCGGTCTCCAGCCAGGACGGCATGACCGCCGACTGGGTCTATCCCAGCCGCGATTGCCTTCAGGCGATCGCCAATCGCATCATCAACGAGGTGCGCGGGATCAACCGGGTGGTGCTGGACGTCACCAGCAAGCCACCCGGCACGATCGAGTGGGAGTAGGGGTCAGGCGCTGCGCGCCAGCACCGTCGTCTGGTTGATCTTGATCGGCCAGCCCACAGGGATCGCATTCCACTGGAGGGCCGTGATGCCGAGTGAACTGGCGGTGACGATTTCTGCGGAGTTGAAGCCGCAGTAGTCGAAACTCGGGATGTCGTCAATTTTATGCTTGGAGGTCACCGCGGCGGCGCTGGCCGCGACCACGAGCCAGTAACTGCTGGCTCCGCCGCTCACGTTGTCCTCGACGAGGCGCGTCTGGCTCGGAAACACGTCGTAGGGAGCAGCGTGCAGGCCGAGAAGCGGATCGCTCGTGGTGCCTGCCAAGGAATCCCAGCCCACGTGCACTTCGATCTTCTCGGCGCTCGACAAGAACAGCCGCGTGTACACCGTCAGCGGAATCTCGCTGCGCAGGAAGCCGACGCCGTTCAGCGGCCGCCAGATCCAGTAGTACTTGTTCGGGTTGTTGGAGAAATAGACGATCCTGCCCCAGTAACCGTCCAATTTGCTCTTCACCCCGATACCGGTGCAGAACGCCGGAATCCTGTAAACGAAGGCGACGTCCTCGTGGAGTTCGCCGGTGTCCTCGAACAGGCGGAACTGAAGCGCGACGTGGGTCTTCATTGCGTCCGTGCAGTAGAACGTCTCATTCCACGGCAGCGCGAGGTTGTTCCGGATCGTAGTGGTGGCGCCCGCGAGGCCCGCAATCGCGTCGTCAGCGGCCGAGGCGCTCGCCGTTACAATGCCAAGAGCCGACCTGAAATGGTAGGTCGGGATGACCTCGCTCGAGGAAGTGGTCTTCCCTTGGACCCCGGTCGTGCCTCGGCGAGGGGGATCCGCGAAGAGCGGATCAATGTAGTTGACGTGGCTGGCTCCACCGCCGCGGATGCCAGGGGAGCGGAGAAGGGAAGGTTTCCAGGAGGATCGCATGGGTTTGGTTGGGAGTGCCCTGGGAGAACAACGGGTGGCCGGGGCCGCCGGTTCGAACCGAGGATACGGCAGGCGCGTTATCTTGGGATACCTGGATGCCCGCGGTACCCTTCGCATGCCTGACCCTGCTGCTGCACCAGGGGGGGGTTGTCGGCCCGCAGGACTCACTTGCGCAAGGTACCGCCCTCCTCGCGGCGGAAGACTGGGAAGGGACCCTCGCATTGCTCGAACCAGCCGCCGACTCCCTGATCTCCGGTTGGTCCGAAGCAGAGCAGGCCCACGCCCGACTTCTTGTGCTGCAAGCCGCGGCCGGTGGGGAGGAAATGGACAAGGCCGTCCGCGCCGCGGAGGCCCTGTGGGCAGGCGTTGGCGGGGGTGAGCCGCCCGCATGGGCGGCCGACGTGCACTGGACCTGTCTGAGCATTGGGCACCACCTCCCTGACGCTCTCACGGCCCGCTCCTGGTTCCAGCGCGCGGACGCGTGGGCGGATTCTCTGCCGAACTCCGACGCACTTCGCGCCGGCAAGATTTTGTTCGGTGTCGCGGAGCAGGAACTCGGCCACTACCTGGAGGCAGAGCGGCTGTTCGTGCGCGCTGCCTTGCTCGCCGCGGAAGCGGGTGACGTGGGCCGAAAGGCCGAGGCGGAGCGTCTTCTCGCCTCTCTTCTGGTGGACGTCGGCCGTCCGGAGGAGGCCTCCCTCCGGTTCGAGACGTGTGTCGCCGCGTTTGCCGCAGCGGAGTTGCCCATGGTCGAAGTGCAGGCGCTCGGGATGTGGGCATGGTGCGAGTGGGATCTCGGTCACCATGATGCGGCTGCTGCCTTGGTCGCCGCCATGCTCGCGCGCGAGACGGAACTCGACCCGAACAGCCTGCGCCTGGCTCGCACCTTGGAGGCGGAACTGGCGAATGCCGCAGGCAGATACGCGGACGCACGCCGGGCGGCCCGACAGGCTCTTGCGGCGATAGGGCTTGGTACTGACCCCGAAAGGCGCATTCAGCCGATTCTCGCCCTTGCCCACGCCAACCTCGCCGAGGGCGATTTCGCTGCCGTCGAGGCGCATCTCAGCGAGATCTCCTCCATCTTCGAACTTCCGAATACTGCGCGGCGGGGAGACGCAGCGAGCCACCAACGCGCGCGCTACGCCGATGCGGGCAGGCTCGCGCAGGATCTTGCCGCCGCGCGGTTGGCTGGAGCGGCCGGTCCGGATGAGCGCAACCTGCTCTTGCTTGGCGGATGGACGGAGGTCAGCCGCTGGAAGGCGCGCGGCCTGCTCGACCGGCTCGCGGGACCCGCGGCGATCAGCCCGTCGGAGCCCGCAGCCGCGTGGCTTGCGCGGCTCGGACGCCATCGTCCGAACGCCACCCTGCTCGAGTACGCATTCGGACGTGACCGGCTCTACGTGTGGCGATGGCATCGCAGCGCCGCGGAACTCTTCGACCTGGGACCTCGCGCGCCAATCGTGTCTGCGGTGCGACGCTATCGCGAACATCTCGCGGATCCGGCGCTCGCGGCCACCCTCGCGGAGATCGTGAGCACGGGTCTGGAACTCCACAATCTGCTGATCCAACCCTGCATGCCTGCGGATGCAGGAACTCTTTTGGTCGCGCCCGACGGCGAACTCGCGAGCATCCCCTTCGGCGCGCTGATCTCGGCGGCGGGGGCACCGGCGGCCGAACTGAAGGGTTTCGCGCAGGTCCGCTTCCTCGCCGACGACCACGCGATCTCGCAGATGCCCGCAGGCGCCGCCGCCGCGATGCTCGCCGCCCGGTCTGTCCCGAACTCGTCCGAGCCACGAGGCGTGCTGGCGCTGGCCAACCCGGAGTTTCCCGATGCGCGCTGGAAAGCGCTGCCCGGCACCGCCGCCGAGGCCGATGCCCTGCGCGTCCTGCGGCCGACCGCGCGCATCCTGACGCGCGCGCAGGCGACTCGCGGCGCTTTCCTCGCCGAGGATCTTCGGGACTACGGAATCGTGCACTTCGCGACTCACGGCACGGTGCACCCTTTCGATTGCCGCTACTCGCGCATCGCCTGCGCCGGCTCGGGCGAGGCGTCCGACCTGACGCTCGCGGACGTGCTCGGTTGCCAATTCGATGGCGCCCTCGTGGTCCTCTCTGCCTGCGACACCGGAGGCGGAATGCTGTTGCGCGGTGAAGGGGTGCAGTCGCTGGCCGACGCCTTCCTCCGCGCCGGAGCAGGCGGGGTCGTGGCCAGTCTTTGGCCCGTGCGTGACGACGAATCCGCGCGCCTCATGGCCTCCTTCTACGCGGGACTCCTGCATGGCTCCGTCCCGATCGAGGAAGCGCTGCGCAGCGCCGAGTTGGAACTTGCCGGGCGCTCCTCCGAACCGCTCACCGCAAGCCGGTCGCGTGGTGTCACTCGGAATGAATCGTCTGTTCCGGAAGGCGGGCGCCTGCTGACTCGCGGCCCGAACTCCGCGCCGCTCGCAGGACACCCCGGGATCTGGTCGCCATTCGTCTACTACGGTCCCGGCGGAACGCCCCCCCCGACTCGCTGACCTCCCCATCACCTTCACGTGCCGCATCCGCAGCCCCCCCCTGGTCCTGGTTTCGTTCCTCCGCCCCAACCGCGAACCCCCGCGCGGGTCGTCTTCCGGTTCAAGGTGGCTCCTGCACCGAGTTACGGCCCAACACCCGTCTTTCCGCCGGGATTCACTGCGACCTTTGACAGTCTCCAATCACAGATACCGGACCTGGGAGTGGCTGCGCCGCATTACACGGCGGTGTCGGAGAATCGCCTGCTGAAGCTCATTGACCAGACCGGTCACACCCAGAATGCGCCAGCACAGGGGCTGGACTATCTGAAGTACTACGCGATGATCGTGCCGGCATCTGCGAGCGCAGGCAAGGTTGCAGAATCATTCCAACCGCTCGTCGGGACGGAACTCGATTATGCGATCGTCGAAGTGCGCGGCAGCGGCGCTTCGCCAGCGGAGCCGCTGGAGTCGGCGCAGAAATACTGGAATATTCCGCCGACCGGAATCTGCCGGACAGCCTCCCTTGCGGCCGTCGGCAGCGACGGCAGCAACGTCACGATTGGCGTGCTGGGCCTGGCCTACAACGCTGCCCATCCCGAGAACTTCTCGACCGTTCAGCACATTTTCGGGAGCCTCTCGACCGCTGCGGAGGACATCGCGCACGGCAACGCCACGCTGGGAATCCTCTGCGCCCCGGTGAACCTAACCGGCATCGTCGGCGCCGCCACCAACCCGCGCAAGGTGTTGTACGCTTCCGCGCTGCAGGCCGACGGTACGCACGACATCGCCAACGCGCTGCTGGCGCTGATTGACCTGCTCGGCGCGGGCGACGTCCTCTGCATCGAACTGGAGACTGCGGCCGGAGGCTCTCCGAAGGAACTCTGGCACAAGCCCGTCGAGATCTCCGATTCGGTCTGGCAGATGATCCGCCTCGCCACTGCGCTCGGCATCGCAGTCGTCGAGCCGGCCGGCAACGGCGACGCCGACCTTGATGACCCCTCCGCCATTGCGGCGATTTCCGGCAGCGCGGCTGGCTACCGGGCAGTCAGCCGCACCCTGCTCGGCGCAGAGGACAGCCAAGCCGTGCTCGTCGGCGCCTCGCGGGATACGGATGGCGTGGCTGCGGCGAGCCGTTGGACCGGCGACACGGGAGCCTACGGCGAAGCGCTCGGCAGCAACTACGGTTCGCGTCTGGATTGCTTCGGTCCCGGCCAAAGCGTGTGTACCTGCTGGCACAATGCTGGTGTCTTCCCTTACCAGTCCGACTACTGGGGAAGTTTCAACGGAACGTCCTCTGCCACTGCGATCGTTGGGGCGGCCACTCTGCTGTTGAGTTCCATCGCGCAAGGAGTGGCCGGATTGGCTTCCCTCTCGACTCTGCAACTGCGCTGGCTGCTGTCGGACGCGGGCAACAACTCCCTGTCCTACAACCCTTCCGTGGACCGGATCGGCGTGATGCCGGATCTGTGCGCGATCCGAAGCGTGCGCCTATCTGCGATTCCTGAACTCTACAGCCGTGACTACGCCGGCGACACTGGCCTGGCTCACGGCGACACGACCTTGAGCAGCCCGGACATCATTCTGTGGCCAGCCAGCGCCGGCGATGTGAGTTCGGACTTCGCCGAGGGCGGAATTCTGGCGGACGCGGTGGTTTCTCACTGGGTGCTCTCCGAGGATCTGAACGTGTTTGTTCGCGTGAAGAACCGCGGCACGGCGGATGCGGCGAGCGTTTCCGTGACCGTCTCCTGGTCCGATCCGGACACGATGATCAGCGCTTCCGCGTGGACCCCGATCGGCAGCGCGACGATTGCCATAGTGCCCGCGGGCGACACCTTGACCTGCGCGCCGGCGATCACTTGGAAGAAGGAATCATTCCCGACCGGCAAGAAAGTCCTGTTCCTCGCCGTCGTGAATCATGCCAGCGACCCGGCTCCTGCGCTGCCACTCCTGACCGCGACGGAGGCGGCGGCAGTCGGCCCGGCCTCGCTTCTGGATTTCTTGAAGAGATTCACCGGGGCGAACAACAGCGTCGCCATGCTTTTGTGCGCGGTCGGCACCCTCGTCAGCAAGAGCGACGCGGTGCTGTCTCCGTCCTCCTCCAAGACCAAGCCGGGGGACGCCAAGGCCGGGACTTGACATCCAACGCCGGACGCGCGGGCCGCGTGCGAGGTGGGGGTGGAGGGTGGGGAATGAGTTGTTCAGTGTCCCGCTAGTTGAAGCCGGCCCAGGATTCGTGGTACGGGATGTTGGACCCGGCCGGAATGGCGTTGAACTGGGTGGTGGTGATCGTGGAGCCGTCCGGCCCATTCCCCGTTCCGTATGTGTACCAGGTGCCGTTGGTGAAACCGCAGAAGTCCGAGACGCTGATGCTGTCGATCAGGTACTTCTTCCGGTTCGGGTCGCTGGGACTGTCCGCCACGACCAGGTAGAAGCGGGGATCGGCCCCTGCGCCGTTGTTGAAGAGAAAGGAGTTGGCCTTGATCGGAGTCGTGGTGAGTTTGTCCATCACCGCGAACCAAGTGTCGGACAAGGTCACCACCTCCGGCGCCGAGCCCCAGAGTCGGGCCTCCGTCGGCGGGATGTAGGCGCCCGGAGTCTTGACCTCACTCGCGCCGGTGTTCACGCCGTCGGGGCTCCAGACCAGATATTTCGTGGCGCTGGTCGTATTCCGCACGAGTTTGCCTTCGAACCCGCCGCACCAGCGCACGAGTCCGTCCTGCGGCAGACTACCCGCGGGCCTCTCGGAGATGAGATAGATGCGATCGTGGACGTGACCGGTCGCGGTTTCGGTGACGCGGTACATCACGCCGACGAAGGCCTTTGCCGCGTCGCCGGAGTTGGCGTTCACCGTGACCGTTGCGGTGAACGGGGCGTTGTGGATCGCCGCGCCCCGCGTCGCGGCGGAGGTGATTCCCGTCTTGGCGCCGGCAAGCGAGAGATTGAAGTAGGCGTAAATCTGCAGCGTGTAACTCGCCCCGCTCGGACCCGGCGAAGGGAGGATCACCTTGATCTCGACCTGGGTATTGGACGGCCATCTGACGTCATTCGGCAGGATGTGATTGGGACCTGATCCACCATTCATGATTTGTGTTCTCCTCCCACCGGTTCGGGGGGCAAGGGGGTCAACGTGAGGAGATGGACCACGGTTCAGTCCATCTCGCGAACCCAACATAGCGTCGGCGCGTTACCTTGGGGTGAGTTCCTTCGGCTGCCCCATGCTCCTCCTCCCTGGCCTGCTGCTCCTCGGCTTGGTCCCGCTGGGTGCCATCCCGGTGTGCCAAGATCCGGCTCGTCTCGCTGTCGGCGTCTCCCACGAGTTCGCGCTGCCCACCCCGGACCGGCCCGGCGAACCGGCACAGAGTTGGTTCCGCCTGCCACAGGTGGAGGGGGACATGTATGCCTTCACCATCGAGGTCCGGGCCTGGGATGCAGGCGAGCCGCTGCTGCTGGTCAAGAGCGGCGATCACGCAATCCCGCAGGAGTTCCGCGGCGAGCACGGCATCGTGCGGGCCGAGTGCATGGCGGCGCGGGAGGAGGATCCTCACGTCGGCGTCGCGGGTCCAGCCGGCGCAGAGTTCTCGATCACCTGCCACGAAGGCTTCCTGCCGCCGCTGCCGCCGGTGGCCTTCGAACTCCATCGGGCGCAGTGCCTGCTGCGCTTCGCGCGCAGCGACGCCGCGCAGCAGAGCACGAAGGAATGCCTGACGACCTACGCGCAGGCGCTCCTCCTGTTCTACTCCCACGAGGATGCGGCTGGAATCCTCGATGGCGCGCCGGAGTTCGTCACCTTGGCGCAGAATTTCGACAGTAAGTCCATGTGCTTCTTTGGCCGGACGCTGCTCGCTTGGGCTCTGCTGCGGAACGGCCAAGCGGCCGAAGCCTGGGAGGAGACGGAGCGGGCGCATGCCGCGCTTTCGGACCTGGGCGGAACGTCGGATCCTGGCCTGATGGCCGATCTGGAACGAACTTCGGCCCAGGCCTGCCTGCTGCTGGACCGGCCGGCCGACGCGGAAGCCTGCGTCCGGCGCATGGCCGCGATCCCCGGGCTGGAGCACGCAGCCTCCGGCGAACTCGTGCCGCGGTCGTGGGGCGAGATCGGCGAACACTATTGGGAACAATTCCGCGCCAGGGACGCGCGCCGCTGCTTCGAGGCCGGTTGCGCTGCGATCACGCAGGACTGCCCGGCGATCGTCGAGTTCCGCATTCGGTGGCGCGTCGCGATCACTTGTCAGGAGGTCGGCGATTTCGTCGCCGCCGACGCGATCCTCGCCGATCTCGAGGCACGCGCAGCAGAACAGCCGGCGGAGGAGCGCATCCTGCTCCATATCCTGCGAGCAGACCTGAACCGGGAACTCGGGCGCGAGGATCTGGCCTTGCAGGGTTTCGCGGCCGCGGAAGTCCTCGCCGCCGACTCCGCGATGCCCGCGCACGCAGCGCAGGCACGCCTCTATCGCGCCGACTATCTCGTCGCGCTCGGCCGCGAAGCGGAGGCCTTCCCTCTCTACCGGAGCATGGAGGACGACGCGGGCATCCACCGTCTGTTCCGCGCGCGCTCGCGCGCCGGCGTCGGCCTCGAACTGCTCGCGCAAGGGCGCCCGGATCTGGCCCAGGCGAAGGCCGAGTCCGCGCTCGCCGCCTTCGAGGAGGGCGACCCGGTCGAGTGGAGTCTCCCTGCTCACGCGGTGCTGGTTGCCAGCCGGCTCGACCAGGGCCAGGTGGCAGAGGCCGGCGAGGCGATGAAGAGGGCGGAGCGGATTCTCGACGCCCCCGCGGTGCGACAGCGCAGCGAGGACGTGGCCTTCTTCCTGTCGCGCTACCGCTCGCTCTCCGCGCTGGCGATGGACCTCTCCGCGGCGCGCATCGCCGGCGCCGCGGAGGGCGACGCGGCATCCGCGATTCTTACGGCGTGGAGCACCGTGAATCTATGGAAAGGCCGCACTGTTCTCGAGTCCCTCGACCCTGCGGAAGAAGGGGGGGGAGGCTGGCGATTCTCCGACTCCTCGTGGTGCAGGCGAGTTCCGCAGGACACCGTCGTGCTCGATTTCGCGTTCGGCCGCACGACCGTTTACGCCTTCCGGGCATGGCGCGGAGAGATCAGTTTCCACGCGCTCGGCGACCGGACTGCGATCGTGCACGAGGTTCGGCGCCTGGTCACGGCGATGCGCGCCCCGGTCCAGGGGCCGCAGGACGCCTTCCTCCGCGGCGCAATCGAACTGCACGCGCAACTGCTGGCGCCGCTGATCCCGGAGGATGCGAAGGCTGCGCTGATCGTTCCTGCAGGCGACTTGAGCCGTCTGCCATTCGAGGCTCTGGTGAGTCGCCTGCCCGCGGGTCCGGAGCCGGATCTGCGACAGGCGCGTTTCGTCGTCGAAGATCTGCAGATCGCCTATGCGCCGTCCCTCGCGGCTTGGCTGCGCTTCGAGGACTCGGAGGTGCGTCGTCCCGAACGGGTGGCCGTGATCGCGGACCCGGACTTCTCCGGTGGCAGGCTGCCGCCGCTGCCCGGCACCTTGCTCGAGGCCGAAGCCATCCTGGAGGCTGCTCCGGACTCAACGGTGTTGCTCGGCGCCGACTGCGTCAAATCCGCGGTCTTGCCGCTGCTGGTCGAGTCGGACTGGATCCATCTCGGCACGCACTCGCGCTATGACCATTTCCTGCCCGGCAGATCCTCGATCGCGCTCGCGGGCGAGGATTCCGACGACTTGACGTTGGAGGAAGTTCTGGACCTGCCGCTGAATGCCCAGGTCACCGTGCTCTCGGCCTGCGATACGGCCGCCGGCTGGGATCTCCCCGGCGATGGTCCGCAGTCCTTCGCTGCGGCGTTCCTGCGCGCCGGATCGCGCGGGGTCGTCGCCAGCCTGTGGCCGGTACGCGACGAAACCACTGCCGACCTCATGGCGGACTTCTCGCGCGCGGCGCTGGTGGCCGGCGTGCCGCCCGCCGCGGCCCTCCGCCTGGCCAAACTCCGCTTCCTGGAGGCCGCGCGGTCGGACGGCGCACGCGCGGCCGAAGCCGCCGTGCCCTCGGTGGCCAGCCGCGGGGGTCGTGCGTTCGGTGCGGGCGGCGCTCCGCTCCGGGACTTGACACACCCCCACTTTTGGGCGGCGTTCACCTACTCCGGCGCACTTGCCGGGCAGCCGGCCGTGCCGCCTCCGGCGGTGGCTACGCAGCAGCAGACCGTGGTGATCCTCAAGTTCGGCCCCGGAGTGCAGATCCCGTACGTGGATCACGCGGAGCAGCAGATGAGCGGCGCACTTGAGGCTGGCTGGAGTGAACTCGCTGCGCTCTATCCAGGTATCTCTCTTACGCCGACCTATCCGTTCCAGGATCCGGCGACCTGGGATGCGCTGAAAGCGCGTTTGACAACATCCCAAATGCCGCAGATCGCCGTGATGAGGCGCTTCTTCGACGTCACTCTGCCGGCCGGAGCCGACGTCACGGCATTCCGCGGCGATGCGCTGCAACGGTTGCCGGGGCTGCAACTGGTCACTGCGAAGGCGCGGGGACGCAACCCTTCCGTGGATCCGAGCGATGATGTCTGGGCGAAGGATCAGACCTACCTGCAGTCTCCGGACTGGACCGGATCCACGAGCCACTTTGGAGGCGTCGGCATCGCGGATCTTTGGAAGGATCCCGCCGACGGGACCTTCGAGGCCGGCTCGGACGGCGATGGCATGCGCGTACTGGTGATCGAGCGCGACTGGTACGAGGATCATGCGGACTTGCAACTCGCGGGCCGATACTCGCTCGTATTCGGCGATCGCGAGAACGTGGAGGAATCCATTGAACACGGAACTGGAACGATCGGCGTGATCGCCGGCCTGGACAATGTCGAGGGCATCGTGGGCATCTGCCCGAATATTGATCAGGTTCTCTTGGGGACCTATCTGACCTGGAATCCTGCCACCTCTGAATTCGACCAGGACATTGACGACGCGATCGTCGAGGGAATCGCGCATCTGTCCGCCGGCGAGGCGATGCTCCTGGAGATTCAGACCGATGGCAACGCGATAGTCGAGTTGAACGAGCGGCCCATCGAGATTTATCCCGAGGTCTTCGAGGCGATCAAACTGGCTACTTTACTGGGCGTGGTCGTGATCGAGCCGGCGGGCAATAAGGCGGAATCGCTCGATGCGTTCTGGACAACGCTGACAAGTTACGGTTATTCCTCCGATGACTACGTGGACGACGATTGCGGCGCGATCCTCGTGGCGGCGTGTTCTGCCGTGCGCTCCACTACCCGAGGGGAATGCGACCCCTTTCGCGCCTACTTCGCCAGCGCGTTCGGGGCCAGGATTCACTGCTTCGCGTTCGGCGCTGACGTGATGACGACGGGAATCTCGGGTTCTGCCCCGCCGTGGACCAGCGCGTACTACTCGGCAACCTACAACGCCACCTCCGCCGCGTCGGCGATCGTCGCGGGCGCGGTGTGCGCACTGCAGGGAGTCGCTCTGCAGCGGCGCGGCGCGCTGTTGACTCCGGAGGAGATGCGCGCGCTGTTGACCGATCCGGTCAACACCTCCTCCTGCTCCAACGCCGTTACGTGGATCGGCCTGATGCCGAATCTCCCGCTGTTGGTGGACAAAATCGTCGCGGGTGCCGATCTATTCGTCCGCGACGACACCACGGACGACGGGGTAGGCATGTCAGTCTCCGTATTCGACAGTCCCGACATCGTGATCTGGACCAAACCGACTGCGCCGGCCAGTGTCACCGACCTTGACTCGCCGGGCCCAGCCTTGACGGGAAGCGGGTCCGCGTCGGTCTATATCCGTGCGCACAATCGCGGCTTGGCCACGTCCTCGAGCGGTCAAGTTCAACTGTATTGGGCGCCTGCTGCGACCCTGCTGTTGCCTTCCGATTTCAATTTCATCGGCGCGAAGGCGCTGCCCGCTATCCTTGCGGACTCGAAGGACATGTCCGATGCGTTCACGCCCGTCGGCAGCGTCTCCTCCTTCGAAGGCTGCCTGATGACTATCGTCTCAGCCGACGGGGACAGGACCGCGGACTTCAAACATCCCCTGCTGGAGGACGCCATTCGGTTCAGCGACTTCGTCAAGCGCCAGAACAACTTTGCGCTGCGCAACGTGGTCATGAAAACCTACAGCGGCAAGAAGGTCACTCGCGCGGAGTGCACGTTCTCCGCCGCCGGGGGGCCGCGAGACAGCGAAATGGACTTCGAAATCGTGGGCGCGATGCCGGCCGGAGCCCGGATCCGCCTGATCGTGAACGAGGAGTTCCTCGGACTGCTGACTCCGGATCAACGCAAAAAGGTGCGCGAGGACGGCTCGCGACGCATCCTCCAAGTCCCGCCGAACGGAAAGTTCTCCCTGGGTGCGCTGCGATTCCCCGCCCGCTCGCGCTATCCGATGGAGTTGGAGGTGGAGATGCCGGCGCTGGACCAGCGCGGACCGTTCCACCTCACCGCGCAGCAGCGCTGGAAGAAGCGCGTGGTGGGGCGCATGGATTACCGCTTCGTTCCGGTTCCCGCGCGCCTGGATCATGCAGGCGAACCCATTCGGGAGGAAGCCGAGTCCAATCCCCAGGACTAGCAGGCGATGATCTGCCTCCACGTGCTGATCGCCGGTATCGCGATCCTCTGCTGGCAAGCGCCGGCGTCGGATCCCGTCCGTGAAGCCGGCAACTGGCTCGCACTCGCGCCCGCGGAGTGGGAAGCGGATCTTGCGCCGCTGGTCGCCGCACGCGCCGCGCAGGGATGGACGGTCCGCTTCGTCGCGCTCGAAGACGCGCTCGCCGCGCCGCCGCCGCCGCCTGCCCCGCTGCGGCCGGCGCGCTGCAGAACGCACTCGGTCCATTCGAAGTCTGGGTGACACCGGTCCTCGAACCGGGCATGCCGCTCCTCCTGAAGTTCAACCAGGAGAGGATCTGGATGGCCGTCCCGGACGCGCATCGGTCCGCCGATTTCACCGCGGATCTCCTCGGAACATGGAGCGTGCAACTGATGATTCCGCGGGCGGGGAGCGCCGGCAATGAATACAAGGAGTCTCACGAAGTCGGCACGATCCGCATCGGAGTCGGAGACGCCGGCCGCGTGTTCGAACTGGATCCGCCCGCTCTGGACTGATCAGAACCGGCTCAAATCGCGGCCGAAGAGGCCGTTCTTGATCCAGTCGAACAGCACTTTGACTTTGTTCGGCAGACTCACCAACTTCGTCAAGTAGACCGAGCGCCACAAGATCCACGCGCCGCGCCCGGACCACTGCACCTTGTCCAGGTCCGCCAGCGCGTGCCCTTTGCCGACGTAGGCCAGCATTCCGACCGAGCGGAACACGAAGGGCTTCGCCGCGCCGCCGCCGCGCGCGCGTCGTTTCAGCGTCTTCGCCAGATACTTGCCCTGCTTTTGCGCGACCTGCGCGGTCGCCGGCAGCGGGGGATCGCCGCACGAGGCACAGTCGCCGAGCGCATAGGCGCCTTCGCGGCCCGCGAGGCGCAGGAGCGCGTCCACTTGCAAGCGGCCGCGCACCTGCGGCAGTTCCTTCAAGCCCTCGACAAAACCGGTCGGCCCATTGCCGCCGGCCCACACCACCATCCCGTACTGCAGGCGGCCGCCGTCGCGCAGCACGATCTCGGTCGCGCCGATCGCGGCCACCGTGGTATGCGTGCGTACTTCGATGCCTTCGCGCCGGAAGTGGCGCTCGGCGTAGGCGGACAGCGCCTGCTTGAACAGGTTCAGCAGGCGCTGGCCGGCCTCCAGCAGCACGAGGCGCGCGCGCGGCGCGAGGTCTGGAAAGGCGCGCCGCAGTTCCCCGGTCAGCAGATCGTGGATTTCCGCCGCCACTTCGACGCCGGTCGGCCCGCCGCCGCACACCACGAAGGTCAGCAGGCGCTGCACCTCCTCTGCCGCCAGCCCCGGCAACCCGGCGCGCGAGAACTGGGTAAGAATCGCGCGGCGGATCTCCCGCGCATCCTCGATGCTCGCGGCGCGATGGGCGTAAGAAGACACCCCGGGCACGCCGTAGTCGTTGGGCTTGCCGCCGACGGCGATCACCAGTTCGTCGAACGGCGCCTCGAAGGGGGTGGCGTCCACCGCGCCCTGCGCGCGCACTACGCGCCGCTCCCAGTCCACCGCGGTCGCGGATCCTTCGAGCAGGCGCACGTGGCGCAATCGCCGCCGCACCGGCTCGACGATGCTGCGGAACTCGACGGTGCCGGTCACCGCGGACGGCAGCAGCGGCAGGAACAGAAAATAATTGCGCGGGCTGATCAGCGTGACGTCGTAGATGTCCTTCGGCAGCCGCAGCAGCAGCGAGTAGCCGCCGAAGCCGCATCCGAGCACGACCAGCCGCGGGCGCGTGGTGCTCATCGGCCGCGCACCTTACGCCGCCGGTCACTGCGATGCGAGCGGGAAGAGCGCCGTTTCGGTGCGTGACGCCGCGATGCGCTCCAGCATCGCCGCGACGCGGCGTCCGGCCTCGACCGTCGCAGGCAGCGGCCCGCCAGCCGAGGTCGTCAGCGAGAATCCACACCAGGTCATGCGGAGCGGTGTGCCGGGGAATGGTGCGCTCCGGCACACGCCGTTCGATCCCGCGTTCCGTAGGATGCTGCCGTGCCGGTGCAGGAATCTCCGCTCGTCCACGCGGCCGACCCCAACCTCGCAGTGCTGGGTTTCCTGGCGATTTTTCTCGGCGCCGCGTTTTTCCTTTCCTCGGTCGGTCGCGACCGCCCGCGCCAACGCATCGGCCAGATGCTGGGCACCAAGAGCACCTCGCTGGCGCCGTTGCGCGCCGCGCTGCAATCCAAGGCGCGCTCGCAGGCCGCCGCGGCATTCTGGATGACCGGCACGGCGACGCTGATCGCCGCCTTCTTCTTCCAACTCGAGGTCGGTCGCGCCTTCCTCTACTGGGCTGCGGGCGGAATGATCGCGTTCTCGGTGGTGTTCGTCGGCATGCTCGAAGGCTACGTCGCGGGGGCGATGCGCCGCTACGTCGCGGCCCACCTGCGCCAGCATCCCTTTGACTTCGAGGATCACATCGCGCTGACGCGGGAGATCGGCGACCTCTTCAAGGTTCGCTCGAACCCCGAGGACACCTTGGAGTCCTACGTGGCGAAGGTGCGCGCCGCGCTCGGCCTGCCGGGCCCGCCGCAGCGCACGCAGAGCGCACGTCATCGCGCGCGCCTGCTCGAATGATCCTGTCACGCTCGCGGCGCAGGCTCGTCGTTCCGGGAGTGGACGGTGCTCGCCAACGCGCTTCTGGCGCCGCGCTGCGCGGCTTGTGTCGCGCCGCACCCCTTCGAATCTGAAGCGCCGTTGTGCGACGCGTGCCGACGCGCGTGCCTGCCGGCGCGAACCGCCGCCAACGTGCCGGGAGTCGCGCCGCTGCGCGCTCTCTGGGACTACTCGGGTCCGGTGCGCTCCTTGATCCTGCGCGCCAAGGACCGGCCGCAGGGACGCGAAGCCGCCGCGCTGTTTTCCGCCGCCACCGCCGCGTGGTCCGCCGCCTTTCCAGGCGCCTCGCCCGACCTACTGATCCCGGCTCCATCCTCGCGCCGCCGCGCCGCAACCCTTCCCGCGCGCTGGGCCGCGCACATGGGCCGCACCCGCGGTCTGCGAGTGGCCAACCTTCTGCGGCGCCGCCTGCGCCGCCCGCCGCAGTCCACTCTGGACGGCCCGGCGCGACGCAGCAACCTGCGCGGAGCCATCGAAGTGCGCGCCTTGCGGCCGGCTCTGGCGGAAGATCTCGCATGCGGTCACGCCATGGTCTGGATCGTGGACGATGTCGCGACCACCGGCGCGACGCTGGAGGAATGCGCGCGGGCTCTGCGCGCCGCCGGCTGCACGCGCGTCGGTGCGCTCGTGCTGGCGCGCGTGCCCTGAATCACGTCCACTGGTCTTAAGGCCACGCTGAACAAGTCATTCCGTCCCGGACGCGGTCTTCGCGCCCGGGCTCGGCGTCGCCGGAACCCGCGCCTATTTACCAATAGGCGCAGAACCCGGCTCCTGGATCCCGGACGCGAATCCACGCGCCGGAACGAAAGCACTTGCTCAGCGTTGCCTTAGAATGGAGCGATGCGGCAGGTCCATCTGAACCTTCACGGCGGGGTGGCCGGGGACATGCTCGTGGCCGGTCTTGCCGACGCCGGGGCGCCGCGCGCCGTGCTCGACGCCACGCTGCGCGGCCTGCCTCTGCCGTCGGGCAGTTTCACTTGGGAGTTGCGGCGCGAGCAGCGCGGCGGCATCTCGGGTGCCCGTTTCGACGTGCGCTGCGCCGAGTCGCACGCGCACCGTCATCTTGCGGAGGTCCTGAAGATCCTCCGCGGCGCAAATCTCACGCCGCGCGCGCGCGCGTGGGCGGAGGGGTCCTTTCGCGCCCTCGCCACCGCGGAAGGCGAGGCGCATGGCTGCGATCCGGAGGAAGTTCAGTTCCACGAGGTCGGCGCGGTGGACGCGATCGTGGACGTCGCCGCCGCGTGCGCGCTGCTCGACGCTCTGGATCCCGCGCTGCTGTGGTCCACCGCGATCCCCGTCGGCAGCGGCACGGTACACGCGGCGCACGGCGAACTCCCGGTGCCGGCGCCCGGGACGCTGCGCCTGCTCGCCGGCATGCCGGTGTGCGGCAGCCGCCTGCTCGGAGAGCGTGCGACGCCCACCGGCGTCGCGCTTCTGCGCGCCTGGGGTACGCGATTCGGCGAGCGTCCGGCCGCAGTCGTCGAGTGCGCCGGCCACGGCCTCGGCGCACGCGACTTCGCCGACCGTCCGAATCTGCTGCGCGCGGAGGTGGAACGGGTGGCGGTCGGCCAGGAGTGGCTGGTCGAGATGCGCGCGCTGGTGGACGATCAGCCCGGCGAGGTGATCGGCGCGGCACTCGAAGCGCTGCACGCCGCCGGCGCCGTGGACGCCTTCGCGACGGCCGCCGTCGCCAAGAAGAACCGTCCGGCCTTCGAGATCGTCGTGCTCGCGGACTGCGAGCGGCAAGAAGCGATCCGCGAACTGTGCTTCCGACTACTCGGCACGCTCGGCCTGCGCGTCGCGCCGGTCCGCCGCAGTCGCGTGCCGCGCGTCGTAGTCGAGCGCGAGACCGCGCTCGGAACGCTGCCCTTCAAGGTGCGCGAGACGGAGACCGGCGCCGCCGCGAAGCCGGAGTTCGACGCGCTGCGCGTGCGCGCCGCGCAGCAGGGCTTGACACCGCGCGAAGGCCTCGCGCGCCTGGACGAATCGCAGGACGCATGACTGCGGCGCCGCGCGGGCGCCTCGCGCCGAGCCCGACCGGCGTGCTGCACCTCGGCAACGCGCGCACCTTCCTGCTGGCATGGCTGGATCTGCGCGCGCGCGGCGGCGAAGTGCTGCTGCGCGTCGAGGATCTGGACGGCCCGCGCATTCGGCCCGGCGCAGAGCAAGCGGCGCGCGAGGACCTGCATTGGCTCGGCCTGGACTGGGACGGCCCGCTCGTGCGCCAGAGCGAGCGCGCAACGCTCTACGCGCAGGCGCTCGAGCGCCTGGCCGCGGCGGGTCTCGCCTACGTCTGTACCTGCACGCGCCGCGACGTCGAGCAGGCAGCGAGCGCGCCACACCTCGGCGAGGACGGGCCGATCTATCCCGGAACCTGTCGCGGCCGCTGGTCCGGCGCCGCGGACGCTCGCCGCGCGAGCGGGCGCGAGCCCTGCTGGCGCTTTCGCGTGCCGCAGCCCGGCGCGGCTGAAGCGCGCGTGGACTTCGAGGACCGCGTGCGGGGCCGGGAGAGCGTGGATGCGGCCGCGGAACTCGGCGATTTCGTGATCTGCAAGCGCGACGGCGAGGCCGCCTACCAGTTGGCCGTCGTGGTGGACGACGCCGCGCAGGGAGTGGACGAGGTGCTGCGCGGCGACGACCTGCTCGCCAGCGCAGCGCGCCAGATCCTGCTCTACCGTGCGCTCGGCTTGCGCGTCCCGCGCTTCGCGCACGTGCCGTTGGTGACCGGCGAGGACGGCCGGAGGCTGGCGAAAAGGCACGGCGACACCACCTTGCGGCGATTCCGCGAGAGTGGCGTCGCGCCCCAGGCGATCGTCGGCTGGCTCGCGTGGGTCAGCGGCCTGCGCGCCGATGCGACGCCTTGCGCGCCGCGCGACCTGCTCGCAGGCTTCGACCTCGCGCGCGTGCCGCGCTCACCGGTGATCTGGCGCGGTGGTTTCCGCACCTGACGGAGCGAGCCGCAGCGACCGCGCCAGCGCCGACACCGCGTAAGCCGTGCCGTAAGGCCGGCCGAAGGAATTCATGAAGTAATCCAGCGAGGATCCGTCGCGCGCCTGCGTCTTCACCACGTGGCGCCACAGTTCCGGCGCCCAGCGCGCGCGCTCCGCAGCGGGCAGATGTTCGATCACGCGGCCTGCGTAGTAGTGGCCGAAGAAGTAGAAGTAGCCCGAGTTGTAGTAGTAGGCCTCGTGCGGCAGCGGCCGTCCGCGCGCGACGTCGAGGAAGCGGTGATCGCGGAAGAAGGGCACCAGGCCCTCCGCGAGTTGCCGCGTCGTGTCCACGGCAGTGGAGTAGCCTGCTTCCGCCGCCAGGAACAGCGCGAAATTGCAACTCTGGATGCGCGACAACGAGCCCTTGACCTGATCAATGTCGTCGAGGCTGCGCGCCGACGGGATCGCGTCCACGTTGTAGGTATAGGCGCCGCTGGGCAGGCGGCAGTGCTCGATCGCGTGCAGCGCCGTGGCGATCCGCTGACGTTCCACCGGCCAGCCCAGAGCCTCGGCCTCGAGCATGCCGATCACGGCCACCGCGGTCGTGAAAGAGGTTGCCCACATCGGAGGCTTGGTCTTGACTTCCTCGTCGTAGTAGGCCCACCCTCCGCTCGGCGTCTGGTACTCGCCCAGCCGCCGCAGCAGGCGCGCGGCCATCATCGCGACGGCGTGCGCGCGTTCCCCCTGCTCCGGCGCACGGTAGCGCGGGTGCGCCGCCGCCTGCGCGAGCCCGCAGAGCCCGTAGGCGTAGGCCCACACGTTGTCGGTGTCCCAGTCGCTTGGTCTCTTGACATCCGCATCGCGCGTCAGGAAATCCACGCCGCGGTCGAGGGCCGCCGTTTCGACTTCGCCGAGCCCCGCGTCCATCAGCGCCATGCAACCGAGCGCGGTGGTGGCGACTTGCCACGAGCGATGCGTCTCCAGGTTGCTCCAGAATCCGTCGTAGGGGCCGGGATTTGTCCAATGTCCCCAGGAGCCGTCCGGATTCTGATTCGCGAGGAGCCAGTCCAGGCCGGCGCGCAGCGCGCGCTCGGCCTCGGCGCGGGTCGGCGCGGGCACAGCCTCCGCGCCCTGCAGCAGCGCTGCGGCCAGCAAGGAGAGGATCATTCCTTCTCCTCGCTTGCGGCCTTCGCCTCCGCCTCTGCCTCTTTTAACTGATCCTCCAGGCCGGCGATCTGCTCTTCCAGGCTCGCGACCTCGTGTGCGTGCTCCATCTCGTCCACCTGCCGTTGCGCCTGCAGCCGGCGCAGGTCCATCTCGGCGCGGTACACCTCGAAGCGCAGGTCGGAGTGCTGCCGCGGCAAGGTCACCTGCAGCAATTGCCGGTGCGCTGCTTCCTGCAGCCGCAGCGACTCCTCGGCGCGCTCCAGTCCGCGCGCGGCGCGGCGCAGCACGATCTCCGCGGTCTTCTCGGCCAGATCGCCGACGCCGTACAGGACCTCGAGTTGCTCCATCTCATCGCGCGCGTCTTGCGCGCCGTCCTTTTCCAATTGGAGAGCCAGATCGCTCTCGGCGGCCTGCGCAGCCTGCTCGTGCGTCTCGAAATCGGTCAGCCCGGCGGAGGCCGTCTCCAGCGCGTGCTGCGCCGCGAAGGCCGCCGCGACGCTTTCCAGCAGCGCGAGTTCGCGGCGCGCGTGCTGCAGCGCGAGTTCGCGCCGCGCGGCGGCGAGTTCCCGACGGATCTTCTCCGGATCGGCTGCCTCTTCCTGTTGCTCATCCGCCGCAGGTTCTTGCAGGCTCGCTCCGGACTGCAGTTCGGCGTGGTCGGGACGGGCGGCGAGACCGCCGGCGATCGCCAGTGCGGTCAGGAGCATCAGGACGGCGGGGAGAGCACGCATCGTGCTCGAAGCCTAACAGGAGCCGCGCGCAGCCCGCCGCGCCCGATCAGTCAATATCCAGGATCCAGTTCCAGAGATCCCTGGTGGCGGACTCGTTACGGCCCTCGCCGTAACGGGGCACACGTGCGCCCGCGTCATCGCCCGCATCGAGGAGCAGACGCTTCGCGGAGCGCCCGCGATCGTCGCCTTGCGCTGCCCAGCCGTTCGGACGCGCATAAGGATCGTCCGCATCCAAGTTGAAGAACTGCTCGCCGAACAAATCCTTCGAGTCGCGGTAGCCGTCTTCCCATGCGCCCGCGAAACTGCCCCACGCACTGTCCGGCTCGCTGGCGCAGGAGGGTAAGAAGACCAGCGCGGAGGCGGCGGCCAGAGCAGGGAGGATGTGGCGTTGCGACATCGCGGTGTGAGTGCATCAGCCTAGGTCCCCGCAGCGAAGGCGTCAACGCCGGCCGCGGCGGCCGGAGGGCTATTCTGGTGCCCCTTGGCTGCCTCCATCCCGCGTCCGCGCGGTGCGCGCGACCTGTTTCCGGAGGACCTCGTCCTCGTCCGGCATCTCGAGCGCGTGGCGCGACGAATCGCCGAGGCCGCCGGTTGCGGCGAGATTCGACCGCCCCTGTTCGAGGATACGCGCCTCTTCACGCGCTCGCTCGGCGAGACCAGCGACGTGGTCGAGAAGGAGATGTTCACCGTGCCTTCGCGTGCGGAGTCCGAAGCCGCGGACACGTTGGCTCCGGGTTATACCTTCCGCCCCGAAGGGACGGCCGGCGTCGCGCGTGCGTACGTCGAGGGCGGTTTCGCGCAGCGCGACCCGCTGCAGAAGTGGTTCTACATCGGGCCGATGTTCCGCTACGAGCGGCCGCAGAAAGGCCGCGAGCGCCAGTTCTCGCAGTTCGGCGTCGAGATTTTCGGAGCCGCCGGCCCGCTCGCCGACGCCGAGGCGGTCGAGATCGCGCTGCGCTTCTTCGAGAGCCTCGGTTTCGGCTCCGCCCTTGAGGTGCGCGTCAACTCGATGGGCGATCCCGCGGACCGCGACCGCTGGCGCGATGCGCTGCGCGAGTTCTTCCGCCCGCAACTTGCCGAGCGCTGCGCGGAGTGCCGGATGCGCTTCGAGCGCAACGTGTTCCGCCTGCTCGACTGCAAGGCGGAGGCCTGCAAGCGCCTCTCCGCGGGCGCGCCGGACCTGTTCGCGGTGATGGGGGCGGAGGCCCTTGCCCACCACCACGGTTTCGGCGAGGCGCTGCGCGCGCTCGGCCGCGCGGGGCGCGAGGATCGCGGCATCGTGCGCGGTCTCGACTACTACACGCGCACCGTGTTCGAGATCCACTACCCGCCGCTCGGCGCGCGTTCGGCGCTGTGCGGCGGCGGCCGCTATGACGGCTTGGTCGCCGCAGTAGGCGGGCCGCCGACGCCCGCGGTCGGCTTCGCAATCGGCTTCACTCCAACCGAACTCGCGCTCGCGGAACTCGGCCTGCCCCCGGCCGCCGACACGGCGGATCTCGCCGCCACGCTCGTTCCCGAGGTCTGGATCGTCGCGCTCACCGACGCCGAACGCGCGCCCGCGCTCGCCCTTGCCCAGTCGTTGCGCGCGCAGGAACTGCGCGTCGCGCTGGACCTGCGCGGCAAGTCGGCGAAGGCGCAGTTCAAGGAGGCCGGTCGGAGTGGCGCGGACATTGCGCTCACTCTCGGCCCCGACGAACGCACGGCCGGCCAGGTCGTTCTGAAGCATCTGCGGACCGGTGCCGAGGAGCGCGTTGCCGCTACCGGCCTTGCCGAGCGGCTGCGCGCGGCACTGCGCAGCGGTTGAGGCGCCGGGCCGTGCGGCTCCTCGTCTTCGGCGGCACTTTCGACCCCGTCCATCTCGGGCACGAGGCGATGGCCGATGCCGCGCGCGCGGACCTGCGGCCCGATCTGATCCTATGGGTGCCGGCCGGCCGCTCGCCGCACAAACCCGACCGCGCGACCGCCTCCGCCGAGGCACGGGCCGCCTTCCTGCAGCGCGTGCTGGCCACGCGGCCTGACGAGGAACTGTGCACTCTCGAACTCGATCGTCGCGGCCCCTCCTACACAGTGGACACGCTGCGGGCGCTCGCCGCGCGGCACCCCGGCGCGGAGATCTTCTTCCTGCTCGGCTCGGATGCCCTGGAGCATCTCGCGACCTGGCGCGATCTGCCTGCGCTATTCGGGCTGGCGGAATTCGTGTTCGCGCCGCGCCGCGGCTGGCCGCGCCGCGCGTGGCAGGAATTCCGCGACCGCCTCGATCCGCTGCTCGCCGCGCGCTGGCGCTCGCGTTTCCTTGCGATGCCGGAGGTGGACGCGCGTTCAACGGAGATTCGCGCCGCCTTGGCGGGTGGCGTGGAGCCGCAGCATCTACGAACGGAGGTGCTTTCCGAAATCCGCCGCCGCGGCTGCTACCCGCCGTCCGGCGGCGCACCGCCTACCACATCTTGAGGTCGGCTTTGTTCCGCAGAGCGGCGAGCAGATCCTCGCGGTCTTGCCAGGTCGGCTCCGCGGTCAGAACCTCCTCGACCAGGATCGCGCGAACCTCATCCATCCGCGTCACCGTGCGTGCGACCACTTGGATCACGTGGAATCCGGCGCCACTCTCCATCACCTCGCTGATCGCGCCGGGCTGCAGCGCCTCGACGGCGGCGGTGAACGCCGGACCGTAGAGGCCGGGACGGTAGGTCTGGATTTTTCCGCCGTCCTTCTTCGAGACCTGATCGTGCGAGACCTCCGACGCGACCGCCGCGAAGTCCTCGCCGGCGGCGATCCGCCCCCGCGCGGACTCCGCCAGCGCGCGCGCCTCGCTCTTCAGCGCTTCCTGATCCATGGTCTTGGGGTCGGCGCCGCCGCGGATCCGCTCGGCTCGCATCACATGCGGCATGCATAGCACGTGCCGGATCTCGACCTGCACGCCGCCGGGTCCGTGCTTGGCCTCGAAGGCCGCCTGCAGCCGAGTGTCGGTCGCCGTTCGCGTCGCGCGCACCAGCGCATCGAGCCGCTGAACGCGGATCGCCTCGGCGCGGAAGAGGTCGCGCAGCATCGCCGCGTCAAAGCCGCGCGCACGCATCTCGATCTCGAACTCCTCCGGCGCACGGCCCTGCGAGGCCTGCAGAATCCTCTCGTCCGCCGCCTGCGCCGCTGCCGCCTCGTCCGCTTGCACGCCGAAGCGGATGCAGGCCTTCTCCAGCAGCAGGTCGTCCACCATCTGGCTCAAGGCGCGCTTGCCCGTCTGCCGCCACAGGAATTCCTGATACGCGGTGAGCGAGATATCGGTCCCGTCCAGCCGAGCAACGACACCTGTCGGCAGAGGCGCGGGCTCCTGCGGCTCCTGCGCCGCTACGCCGTCGGGAGCGCGCGCGGCGAGCGGCAGGATCAGGGCGGCGGCGAGGATTGGAACGTGGCGTAGGGAGGGTCGAGGCATGGAGCAGGCGGTTGCGGCCTTGGAGCGGCGCCTCGACAATATCCGGCCCCCGATCGCGGCGAAAGAGCCGGGACGGGTGTTCGTCGCCGTTGATCGCCTTCATCTCGGACCTGCACTCGAACCTCGAGGCCTTGGACGCCGCGTTGCAGGACATCGCGGTGCAGAAGCCGGACTCGATCGTTTGCCTCGGCGACATCGTCGGCTACGGAGCGAACCCGCGCGAGGTGATCCTGAAGACGCGCGAGGTGAGTCAGATCGTGCTGCTGGGCAATCACGACGCCGCCCTGCTCGACGACCGCGACGCTGCGGGCTTCAATGAGCGGGCCCTGCGCGCGATTGATTGGACGCGCGTGACCCTCGACGCGGAGCGGGAGGAGAACTGGCCGCTGTGGGACTGGCTCGGCAGCCTGGTGCCTTCCATGGAGATGCGGCTCGGCGCCGGCGAGATGGTGCACTTGGTGCATGCCTCCCCGCGTCACCCGCTCGCCGAGTACCTGATGCCGAACTTCGGCCCGGACCACGAGCGCGTCGCCGGAAGTTTCGCGTGCGCGCGCCAGCGCCTGACCTTCTACGGCCACACGCATCACCCCGGATGGTTCGTCGAAGGCGAGGCTTTTCAGCGCGCGGTGGACAACGACGCCGTGCTGCAACTCGACCCCGGCCGGCGCTACCTGATCAACGTCGGCAGCGTGGGCCAGCCGCGCGACGGCGACCCGCGCCTGTGCTACGCGTTGTTCGACGGCGCCCGCGTGTTGTGGCGCCGGATTCCTTACGACCATCAATCCGCCAGCCGGCGCATCCTCGAGGCCGGACTGCCGTCCAGCCTCGCCGAACGACTCCTCGTAGGACGTTGAACCGAACCTGATGGGCTCAAGGATTTTCATCATCGCGCTGTGGGCGCTCGTCGCGATCTTGCTGGTGCGCGCTTGCCTGCCCGCGGGGCAGAAGGAGGAGACCGCGATCGGCGCTGTCCTGCTCGAAGACTTCACGCAGCCGTCCGCGACCGAGTATCCGCTGGTGCTCGAGAACGACCTGCTGCGGACCGAATGGAGCGCGCGCGGCGCGTCCTGCGGGCGTGTCGCGCTGAAGAAGTACTCGAACAGGGTCGTGAACGGCGCACCCGGCCCGGAGGATCAACTGGTCCTGCACGATTCCGCGCGCGTGCTGGCGAAGAGCCCGCGCGGCGGCTCGGCCGACGTCGCGCACTACCGCAAGCGGGACGCCTTCCGGTTGATCGAGACCTCCGAGATCCTGCTGCCCGTGGATCCCGCGACCGGCGTCAAGCCGAACCTGGACGGCGCGGAATGGACGGTCGAAGCCGACGCCGCCTCGAACCGGCTGCGCTTCACCTGGGACGCGCCGGTCGGCTTGCGCATCGTCAAGACGGTGAGCCTGCCGCAGGGCTCCTACCACCTCGAGGCGGAGGTCGAGGTGATGATGCTCGACGGCGCCGACAAGTCGCTGCTCGGGCAGCACGTCGCGCTGCGGCTCTGCACCGGCGGCGGCATCGCGACCACCCCGGACCCGTACTACCGCAATCCCTGGGTCGCCGCTGGCCTCTCGGAGTACGGCAGCCTCGAGGACGTGGAATTCCACTTCCCGAGCGGGAGCATGCCGCCCTCCCGCGCGGTCGCCAAGCGCTGGACCGGCACGATTCCTTTCGTCGCCGAAGGCTCGAAATACTTCCTCAATGCGATCCGCGCCACCAGCGAGGATTTCAAGGGTGCGGTCGCCGAGGTGTTCTTCGATGACGCGGCGTTCAAGGCCGCGGCGAAGGACGTGCCGGCCGGCGCGCAGGTGGATCCCTCGCGCGCGGATTTCTGGTCGCGCGGCTCCATCGGCGGCAGTTTCGCCCTGCGCCTCGCCGGGCCGAACCTGCCCGAGAAGAACGGCTTCCAGTGGTACGTCGGCCCGAAGGAGAAGCGCATCCTGGACGAGACCGTCTACGGGCCCCTCACCGACCTTCCGAACGAGGCCGATTACGGCTCCTCGTGGTTCTACAAGATCTTCCTCACAACCTACGTCGCCCCGGTGATCCTGGCGCTGCTGAAGGCCTTCCACTTCGTGGTCGGCAACTGGGGCGTCTCGATCATCCTGCTGACGATCCTGGTGCGCGTGTTGGTCTTCCCGGTCACCCGGCACAGCCAAGTGAAGATGGCCGAGTACTCGGCGCGCATGCAGAAGGTCAAGCCGCTGCTCGACGTGATCAACACCAAGCACGCGAACGAGCCGAAGAAGAAGCAGGAAGAGACGATGAAGATCTACCAGCAGCACAAGATGACCCCGCCGATCGGGGGCTGCCTGCCGATCCTGCTGCAGATGCCGGTCTTCATCGGCCTGTTCGCCGCGCTGCGCTCCTCGATTGACCTGCGCCTCCAGCCCTTCGCGTTCTGGATCCACGACCTCTCGGTGCCGGACGCGCTGGTGGATTTCGGCGGACCGGTCGCCGGGTTCTGGCCGCTGTCCGGCGTCGTCGCTCTCAACCTGCTGCCGATCCTCATGGTGGTGCTGTGGGTTCTGCACCAGCGCTCGATGCCGAAGCCGACCGACCCGCAGCAACTGCAGATGTACAAGATCATGGCGGTGATGCCGGTGATCTTCGGCCTGGTCCTTTACAACTACGCCTCCGGCCTGTCGCTCTACATGATCACCTCGTCCGCAATCGGCATCCTGGAACAGAAGGTGATCCGCAAGCGCTGGCCGGTGCCGGCGCCTGCCATTTCGGGTACCGTGATCCCGCCGTCCGGCAAGAAGTGACCGCGCGCCGGCGGCACGCTTCCCGCTTGTCCGCCGCCGCCAGCCGCCTCGATTCGATCGCCGCGCAGGCCACTCCGCGCGGCGCCGGCGAGCGCGGGATCCTGCGCCTGTCAGGGCCCGACCTGCTCGCGCGCGCCGGCGCGCTGCTCCCGCCCGGTTGCCCGCATCCCGGACTGCCGCCGCGCCGTGAAGTGCGCGCTGGCGCGCTCGAGTGGGCGCCCGGCGCGCGCGTGCCGGTCGAATTGTGGGTCTTTCCCGGCCCGCGCTCCGCGACCGGCGAAGACCTGCTCGAACTTCACCTTCCCGGCGCGCAACCCGTGCTCGATCTCGTGTTCGCGCAACTCCTCGCGGCCGGGGCGCGCGCCGCGGACCCGGGCGAGTTCACCCGGCGCGCCTTCCTGAACGGCCGTCTGGATTTGGTGCAGGCTGAAGCCGTGCTCGACCTGGTGCAGGCGCGCACCGCCGAGGCCGCCGCCGCCGCCGCACACGCGCTGTCCGGCGCGCTCGGCGGGGAGGCGCGAGCGGCGCAAGAGGCGCTCGCCGCGGCGCGCGTCGAACTCGAGGCGGGCCTCGATTTCGCGGAAGGAGACTCGCAGGACGTCGCTCCGGCCGACGTCGAGCGGCTGCTCGAGCGCGCCGCCGCCGCGCTTGCGCGGGGCACTGACGGCGAGACGCAGCACGCCGCGCGCACGCGCGCCGAGTTCCGCATCCTCCTGTGCGGCGCGCCCAACGCCGGCAAGTCGTCGCTGCTCCGGGCTCTGACCGGCGCCGAGGTGCTGATCAGCCCGGAGTCCGGCACCACGCGTGACCGAATCGAGGCGCGCTGGAACGCCGCCGCCGCGACCTTGCCGTGGATTCTGCTCGACGGTCCCGGCACCGGCGGAGATCCGGCCGATCTGCGCGACGCCGCCGCGCGGGTGCGCGCCGCGGGCGACGCGGCGGACGCGGATCTGGCTTGGCTGTGCTGCGATGGCGCGGATTCGGCGGCGCGTTCGCCCGCAGCGCCCGCAGGCTTGCCCGCGCTGCGCTTGAGGACGAAGTCCGACTTGCCGCGCGTCGCCGGCGGCGCCGCGGACGGCGCGCTCCGCGTCAGCGCGCGCACCGGCGAAGGCTTCGCGGAACTCGCGGCGGCGACCGCGCGCGCCGCCAGCGCCGCCGAATCCGCGCACGCGGCGCGGCTCGCCTCCGGCGCGCGGCACGCGGAGGCGCTCGCGGCGGCCGCCACGGCGCTGGCCCGCGCGCGCGCGCTGCACGCGGCCGGCGGCCCGCAGGATCTGGTCGCCGAAGAGGTGCGGGAGGCATCGCGCGCGCTCGGCGAACTGACCGGCGCGCTGACGCCGGAGGACCTGCTCGACCGACTCTTCGCGCGCTTCTGCGTCGGCAAATGAGCGCGGACGCCTGCGACCTGCTGGTGATCGGCGGCGGCATCAACGGCTGCGCGATCGCGCGCGACGCCGCGGGCCGCGGCCTGCGCGTCGCGTTGTGCGACCGCGGCGATCTCGCGGGCGCCACCAGCAGCGCGACCAGCAAACTGATCCACGGCGGCCTGCGCTACCTGGAGCATCGCGAGTTCGGCATGGTCCGCGAGGCGCTGCGCGAGCGCGCGCATCTGTTGCGCACGGCGCCGCATCTGGTGCGTCCGCTGCGCCTCGTGCTGCCGCACGATGCCACCCTGCGCCCGCGCTGGATGCTGCGCCTCGGGCTCTTCCTCTATGACCGGCTCGGAGGCGCGCGCGACGTGCCGCGCACCTGCGCGCTCGACCTGAGGCGCGATCCGGCCGGCGCGCCGCTGCGCGAAGGCCTGCGCCACGGCTTCGCCTTCCACGACGGCTGGACCGATGACGCGCGCCTCGTGCTCGCGCTGGCGCGCGATGCTGCCGAGCGCGGGGCCGAGATCCTGCCGCGCACCGAATTCCTGGGCGCACAGCGCCTGCCTGACGGCCGCTGGCACGCGCGTCTGCGTCCGCAGGGGGGGGCGGAGACGGCGCTGTGCGCGCGCGCCCTGGCGAACGTCGGCGGCCCTTGGGTCGGCGAAGTCGCGGCGCGGATCCAGGCCTCGCCGCCCGCAGCGCGCGTGCGGCTGGTGCAGGGCAGCCACATCGTGGTGCCGCGCTGGTTCGACGGCGAGGACGGCTACCTGCTGCAGAACCCGGATCGGCGCGTGGTCTTCGTGTTGCCCTGGCACGGCGGCCATGCGCTGATCGGCACCACCGAAGAACCGCTCGCGGGTCCGCCCGCAGCGGCATGCGTTCAGCCCCGCGAGATCGAGTACCTGTGCGCGGCGGTCGGCCGCTGGTTTCGTCGCGCGCCGCAGCCGTGCGAGGTCGTGGACTCCTTCGTCGGAGTGCGCCCGCTCTTCGACGATGGCGCCCGCGACGCCTCGCGCGTCACGCGCGACCGCCGCTTGCTGTGCGACGCCGACGACGCGCCGCTGTTGCACGTGTTCGGCGGCAAGATGACCACGCACCGCGCCCTGGCCGAAGAGGCGCTCGAGAAGATGCGCGGCTTCCTTCCGCACGCGAGCGGACCCTGGACGCGCGCGCCCCTGCACGGGACCGGCCGCGGCGTGCCGGCGCTGGTCACGGCACTGCTCCAGCAGATTCGCGACCTTCCCGATCCGACCGCGCGCGGACTCGCGGAGCGCCACGGCGAGCGCGCGTTCGAAGTGGTTGGCGCGGCGCGCTGCGCAGCCGACCTGGGCGAGGACTTCGGCGCGGGCCTCACCGCGGCGGAGGTGATCCACGCGGTGCGCCGCGAATGGGCTGCCAGCGCGGAGGACGTGTTGCGGCGGCGCACCCGCTGCGGCTTCCGGCTCGACGCGGCGGCGCGCGAGCGCGTGGCCGCCTTGGTCAGGCAGGCTCGATCAGGCGCTCCGGATGGTCCGTGAACACCGTGCGCACGCCCCAGGCGAACAAGGTGCGCGCGCGCTGCGGATCGTTGACGGTGTAGGCGAGGACGGCCAGTCCCTGCGCGCGCAGCGCATCCACCTGCGCGCGGTCGAGCCGGTCCTGTGCGACGTGCAGCGCCGCACAACCGAGGCGTCCGGCGCGCGCGGCTGCGTCCGGCGGCACCGCGCCGACCAGCAGGCCGCGCGGCATGTAGGGGAGATGCCGCTGTGCGGCCTCCAGCGCTGCCTCCTCGAAACTGGAAATCAGCACCGGAAACGCCGCATGTTGGGCCGCGAGCACTTGCGCGACCGCGGTGGCGAGCGCCTCTCCATCCCCGCTGTCGGCCTTCAGTTCGAGGTTGACGCCCAGGTTGAGGTCGGTCCAGATGCGGCAGGCGGCGGCCAGCGTCGGCGCTGCCTCGCCGCGAAAGGCGGGTCCAAACCAGGAACCGGCATCGAGCCGCGCGAAATCCGCAGCGCTGCAGCGCGCCACCGGACCATGGCCGGTCGTAGTGCGGTCGAGAGTTGCGTCGTGCAGCAGCACCGGCACGCGGTCTGCGGTCAGGCGCACGTCGCACTCGACCCAGCGTGCACCCTGCGCCGTCGCGCGCCGAAACGCGACCAGCGTGTTTTCCGGAGCGCCGCCCGAGGCGCCGCGGTGTCCCATCACCCGCGGCAGGGTGGCCGGCAGGACCGGTGTGGAGAGGGGGCCCATGGATTGCCCCCTATTCTGGTGCAGCCCTATCCCTTGTGGTAGAACCCAGGCCGGACCACTCCCTGGGTCCCTCCGGGTCCTTGCGCTGCCCCTACTGCAACACCGACAACGACCGGGTCATTGACTCGCGGGCGGCGGCCGACGGGCTGTCCATTCGTCGGCGCCGCGAGTGCCTGGAATGCAACCGGCGGTTCACGACCTACGAGCGGATGGAGGAGACGGCGCTGCGCGTGGTCAAGAAGGACGGCTCGCGCGTGCCCTTCGACTGCGGCCAGATTCTGAAGGGCATGCTGAAGGCCTGCGAGAAGCGGCCAGTGGCGCTCGAGGATCTCGAGCGCATCACCTCGGACATCGAGCGGCGGCTCACCGAGATGTTCGAGCGTGAAGTGAGCAGCAAGTACATCGGCCAACTGGTGATGGAGGAACTCAAGAAACTCGACCAGGTCGCGTACGTGCGCTTCGCCAGCGTCTATCGCGAATTCAAGGACGTGCAGCAGTTCCTCGACGAACTGAAGCCCTTGCTGCAGAAGAGCGGCCACGCCGGATGACCCCGGCGCGCGTGCGCAAGCGCGACGGGGCGGAGGAGAGTTTCGAGGAACTCCGCCTCGTCGAATCGCTGGAGGGAGCGCTCGACTCCGGCAGCGACCGGACCGGATACGCGCGCCAGTTCGCCGAAACCGTGATGGTGCGACTCGCGCGCCGCGGCGAGGATCCCGTGGACAGCGAGACCATCGCCGCGACCGTGGTGGAAGTGCTGCGCGGCTTCGACTGCGCACCGGCCGTGGCGGCCTACCTCTCCTACCGCGCCGACGAGCAGGCATTGCTTCAGGATCTGCGCGTACACGGGCAAGGCGGGCGGGAGGATGGCTGCGCCCCCTGGGACCGCGCGCGGCTCGCGCGCTCGCTGGTGCGGGATCGCCGCCTCGAAGGCTTGACTGCGCGCCGCGTCGCGCGCCGCGTCGAACGCCGATCGGTGGCGATCGGGCTCCGTCATTTGACAGGACGGGTGGTTTCGGCGCTGGCGGACAACGAGTGCCGCACCCTCGGTCTGTCCTCCGGTCCTCCGACGCCGGAGCGGCTGGGCCTCGACCGGCGCCACCTGCGCGCCTGGCTGGGCGGTGCCTGCCTGCCGCTCGGAGTCGCCGGTGGCGCGCTGCCGGCGCTCGGGCCGGATGCGCAGGATCCGCGTCCCGCGCTCGGCGAGGAACTGCTGGCCCGCTTCGCGCTGGAGGAAATCTTCACGCATCCGCAGCGCGAAGCCTGGGAGGCGGGTCTCTTCGAGATCCCCGGGTTGGGGGACTGGCTGCGTCCGGCCTGCCTGCGCCTGCGACCGGCCGAGGACGAGGACGAGGAGGCGTTCTGGCAGCGCGTCGCCGCCCAGGCATCGCGCACGCGCGAGTTGCAGGTGTTCGTGCCGGCGCGGGCGCGACCCGGAGTTCTGGCGCGCCATGCGCCGCTGTGGCTGCGGTCCGGTCCGGCGCGCCTCCGGCTGGCGACGTCGGACCCGCTGCTGGCGCTCGACTGGAGCCGCGCGGGCCTGTGGCACGCGATGCCGGCCGCGGCCTTCCTCGAACTCGGTTCCACCGCACGCGAGGAACTCGCCGCGCGTGAACGCACGCTGGTGCAGTGGGCTCCGCCCCAGCCCCGGCTGCCGCCCGCTGCCGAGCGACTGTGCAGCGCCGTGGACCGCGTCGCGGTGATCAATCTCGCCGCGGTTGCCCGGCAAGCAGGCGCCTGGGAAGAACTCGGCTTTCACCAGGCGGTCGCCGAGAGCCTCGAGCAGGCGGCGCAGGCAATCCGCGGCCTCGCCGAGCGCGCGCAGTCGGGCGCGCACCCGCGCGCGGCCATCCTGCCTGCCGGGATCGAGATCGCCGCCAGCCTGCTCTACCCGGATCCTGCGGTGCGCGCGGGACGGATGCGCCGATTCTTGCTGGCTCTGCGCGACCTCTTCGACCGTCTCCCGCGGCGCGCAGGCCTGCGCCCGGAGCCCTTCTCGCCGCCGCATCCGGAGGCCGCGGGCGCGCGGCTTGCCGAGCGGGCAGCGCTCGCCGACACCGACGCGCTGCCGCTCGGCTGGTGCTCGGGCCTCGAATCCGTTGAAATGGTGGGGCTGGTCCTCGACACTGCCCCCTGGCTCGAACTCCCGGCCGGGAGGCTGCACGCTTCGCCGTGGGCGAGCCGCTTCCTCACCAGCCCCGCTCCGACCGCCCGCGAAGCCGTCTGAACGATCGCATGTACCTCAAGCGCATCGAACTCGAAGGGTTCAAATCCTTCGCCGACCGCACGGTGATCCCGGTGGAGCGCGGGCTGACGGGCATCGTCGGACCCAACGGCTGTGGCAAGTCGAACGTCGTGGACGCGCTGCTGTGGGTGCTCGGCGAACGCTCCGCGAAGATTCTGCGCGCCGACGCGATGGAGGATGTGATCTTCAAGGGGGCGGAGGGCCGCGCCGCTGCGCCCTACTCGATGGTGGAGGTCATCCTCGGCGATCCCGAGGGCAAGGTTGCCGAGGCGGGCGGCGAGGTTTCGGTGGCGCGGCGCCTGTTCTCCACCGGCGAGAGCGAGTTCCTGCTGCAGGGCCGCAAAGTCCGTCGCCGCGACGTCCGCGACATGATGCTGGACACCGGTCTCGGCGTGCGCGGCTACATGGTGCTCGCGCAGGGCAAGATTGACGCAGTCCTGGCCGCCAATCCGGCCGATCGCCGCGGCGTGTTCGAGGAGGCCGCCGGGATCTCGCGTTACAAGGCCAAGAAGCACGAGGCCAAACTGAAACTCGAGAGGGTTGCGCAGGATCTGGCACGCGTCGAGGACGTGCTGGCGGAGATCGGGCGAGTGGTGCGCTCGCTGCGCCTGCAGGCCGGCAAGGCGAAGCGTTACCTGGAGATGCGCGACCGCTACCGCGAGTTGCGCGTGCGCACCGCGTGCGCGGATTCCGCGGCGCTCGGCGCGCGCGAGCGCGCACTGCGCGAGGCAGCGGCCGGACTCGCGGCGGAGGTCGAGGCTTTGCGCGGGCAACGCATCGCGGCCGAGGAACGCCTTGCAGCGCTGGAGCGCGAGGACGAGGCGCTGCGCGGACGGCACGAGGGCCTGCGCACGGAGACTGCGGAAGTCAAGGAGCGCGTGGCGGGCCTGGAGGAACGGATCGCGGGCCTCGAGATGCGCGCCTCGGAAGGCGAGACGCGCGTCGCGCGAGATCGCGAACGGCTGCAGGACTTGCAGCGCCGTCGCGAGGCCGACGTCGCGGCCGGCCGCGAACTCGACGCGCTGACCGCCGCGGCGGAGTCCGCGCTGCGCTCCGCGACCGGCGAGACCGAACGCGCCGAGAGTCTGTTCGCGGTCGCCAAGGACGCGCGCGCGGCGCTCCGCGAGCATCTGGAGCGGCTGCGGCGCGAGATGCTCGAAGCGCTCGACGCGCGCACCCAGCGCCACAATGAGGTCGCGCATGCGGCCAAGCGCCGCGGCGAGGCCGAGGGCGTGCTGCGCGCGCTCGAGCGTCGGCGCGTCGAGATGTCCGGCGAGGCGTCGGCCGCGGCCGCGGCAGCGGAGGAAGTGGAGCGCGCCACCGACGAAGCCACGCGCCTCCTCCACGGAGCGCGCGAAGCGGCGCGGACCGCGACGATCCAGCGCGATGCGCGCCGGGCCGACCAGGCCGGATGCGCGGAGGCGGCCCAGGACGCACGCCGCCGCGCAGCCGCCGCGCGCGCGCGCTGGGAGGCGATCCGGACCGTGGAGGAGGAGACTGCGGCGGTTCCGCAACACTTGCAGGATCTGCGCCAGCGCGCGGGCGAGCGCGCCGGCGCGCTGCTGGACGGCGTCGAGATCGAGGCGCCTTGGGACCGGCTGGTCGAGAACCTGCTCGGCCGCTTGCAGCACGCGCTGTGGGTCGCCGACCGCGGCGCCGCGCGCGCGATCGAGCCTGCCGGCGGTGCCGCAGACTTCCTGTTCCCGGTTGGCGAGACGAATTCGGAGCCGATTGCGGGCGCTTTGCGCCTGCAGGACGTCGCGGGCGGGGATCCTGCGCGCGCCCGCGCCTTGTGCCGCCGACTCGGTCCGGTGTACCTGGTTGCCGATGCGGCCGCCGCCGCGCGGCTCTCGGACGCGCATCCCGGAGCGATCTTCTTGTCGCAGGATGGCGAGGCGCACGGCGCGGGCTGGGTGCGGCGCGGAATCCTCCTCGAAGACGCGGCCGGACCGCTCGCGCGGCGCAACGATCGCCTGCGCGCGCAGCGGTCCGCGGAGCGCGCCGAGGCCGAACACGCGCGCACCGGCGAGTCGGAGCAGCGTGCTGCGGAAGCGTTGCGGGATGCCGAGCAGATTCTGATCGCCGCGGAGGAGCGGCGCCGCAAGGCACAGGCCGCGGACGACGATCTCGTGGCGCGCCGCGAGAACGCACGCAAGCGCGCCGAGGCGCTGGCGCAGGAGGAACGCGCGCTGGCCGCGGAAGAGGAGGAATTGCGCCGGTCCGCCGAAGAGGCTCGGACCAACGAGGGCGCAGCCGCCGCCGCGCGTGATGCTGCGGAAGCGCGGCGACTCGCGGCAGAGGCGGAACTGCAGGCGCGCCAGACCGATGCCGGCGCGACGGACGAGGCTTACGACCGCGCGGCGCAGGCCGCGCACGAGGCGCGTGCGGCGCGCGAGCGCTCCGAACAGGAGCACGCGCACGCACGGCAGCGTTCCGATGCCCACGATCAGTCGGCCGGACAATGTGCGCAGGAGTGTGCCGCGGTCGAGGCGGAGGTCGGCGGGCTGCTGCTGGGCCTGGGCCACCTGCGCGAGGAGGCGCAGCACGCGCGTGCCGAACGCGATGCGTTGCTGCACCGCCGCGCGGAACTCTCGGAGCGGCTCGAGGAAGCCGGCGTACAGTCACGCCGCGCCGCAGAGGCGCTGGCCGGCGAGCGGCAGCGCCTGGTCGGCGAAGGCGGCAGACTCGAGGACTTGCTCGGCCGGCGTCAGGCGCAGGCGCTCGATCTGCAGCGCGCCGAGATGGAGCGCGCGGAAATCGTGCGCGGCGTGGTGGAGGAATTCGGCCAAGGCGTCGAGGACTTGGCGCGCGGCTTGCAGATTGACCCGGCGGCGCCGCTGCCGGAAGGCGCTGAAGATGCCGCGCTGCGCGCCGAACTCGCCGACCTCAAGCGCCGGATCGAGTCGCTGGGCGCGGTGAACCTCGAGGCGGTGCAGGAACTGGAGGAACGCGAGAGTCGGATGCAGTTCCTGGAGCGGGAACGCGACGACCTGCTGGCCGCGCGCGCCAACCTCGAGAGCACGCTCGCGGATCTCGATCGCGAGTGCGGTGAGCGCTTCCTGGAGACCTTCCGCACGGTCCAGGGACACTTCGAGCACATCTTCCGCCGCCTGTTCCGCGGCGGCCGGGCCGAACTCACGCTGTCCGAGGGCCCGGATCCGCTCGAGTCGGGGATCGAGATCAGCGTGCGGCCGCCCGGCAAGGAGTTGCGTTCGATCAATCTGCTCTCCGGCGGCGAGCGCACGCTGACCGCGCTGGCGCTGCTGCTCGCGGTGTTCCAGTCGCGGCCCTCGCCCTTCTGCCTGCTCGACGAGGTGGACGCCGCGCTCGACGACTCGAACGTGGAACGTTTCCTCGACGTGCTGCGCGACTTCACTGCCACGACGCAGTTCCTGGTGGTCACGCACAACCGCATCACGATGTCGCGCTGCGAGCGCCTGTTCGGCGTCACGATGCGCAAGCGCGGAGTCTCGATGGTGGTGAGCGTGGAACTCGCCGACATCCCGGAGGAGCACGCAACGCCGCTCGACCTGGCGGCGGCACCGGCGGTGGATCCCGCGCGCGCGCGCCCCGCGCCGCGGCTCGAGCCGCTCAAGGAAGTCGAGAGCGGCAACTGATCCCGGCGCCGGGCCAGTTAAGTCCGCACCGGGAACGCCTTCTCGATCTCCGGCAGCGCCGTCAGCAGCAGGCGGCCGACGCGGCCCAGGCTGGCCGCGGAGACGTTCTCGAGCGTGTCGGTGTTTTCGTGCCAGTGCACGTTGTTCGGACCGTACTTGAAGTCAATCAGGTCGGTGACCGGGATGCCGAGGCGCCGGAAGTGCATGTGGTCGTCCTTGATCGGCTGCGGCTCGACGAACAACTGCTTGTCGCCCAGCGCGTGCGCGGTGCGCTCGAAGATCCGCTTGAGACCGGCGTCGCTGTCCGATTCGATCGAGATGCCGAGGTCCTTGTCGCCAACCAAGTCGAAGAGCAGAAAAGCGCGGACCTCGTGCTGGCGGCGGGCCTCCTTCAGGCGCTTGGCCTCGTGCCGGCTGCCGAAGGTGGAGTTGGTGTCGTCGTGCCACGCGAGGGGGGGGAACTTCTCCTCACCGTCGAGGAAGGCGAGCACCAGGCTCGCCCCCTCGCGCGGGCCGCTGCCGCCGAGTTGCCGACCGAGTTCGATCAGCAGCGCGGTGGAGGATCCGCCGTCGTTGGCGCCGATGAAGCCCGGCTTGTCGTAGGTGTCGTAGTGGCTGGCGATCCAGATCTCGCCGGGTTGCGAGCCAGCGCGGCGCGCCAGCACGTTGACGCCGATGAAGGTGCCCTTGCGCTGCGCACCCTCCGGCGCAACCGCGTCGAACTTGCTCTCCTCGATCGTCCAGCCGTGCGGTTCCAATTGCTGGCGCAGGTAGGCACGCGTCTTCTCGGCGCCGGGCGTGGCGATGCGCCGCGGGCCGATCGTCTCGACCAGATGCTTGAGGTCCGCGAAGGCTCGCTGCTCGTCGAAGGCCACCGGGCCGGCGATCGCGGCCGGCGTGCCGGCGCGCGTGCCGTCGCAGGCGGCCGGGAAGAGGCAGGCGGCCGCGCAGGCCGCGAACATGGGGGAAGGAAGCCGGGCACGCATCAGGATTGGGCGGTCATCATAATCGCGGCGCGCGGGCATCGGCTCGCCGGAATTCTTAGAATCCAGCGATGCCCGAAGCCGCCGCGCGTCCCGTCCTGCGCCTGTCCGTGGTGATTCCGGTCTTCAACGAGCGGGAGACCCTGCGCGAGATCCTCGCGCGCGTGCGCGCGACGCCCTACGCGAAGCAGATCGTGCTGGTGGACGACTGCTCGCGCGACGGCACGCGCGACCTGCTCAAGGAAATGGAGAGGGATCCGGACCTGAAGATCCTCTACCACTCGGTGAACCAGGGCAAGGGCGCGGCGCTGCGCACCGGCTTCCAGCACGCCACCGGCGACGTGGTGCTGGTGCAGGACGCCGACCTCGAGTACGACCCTGCCGACTACCCGCTCCTGCTCGAGCCGATCGAGAGGGGCCTGGCCGACGTCGTGTACGGCTCGCGCTTCCGCGGCTCGCGCATGGTGCGCGTGCACCTGTACTGGCACCAGATGGCGAACAATCTGCTGACCTGGGTGTCGAACATGTTCACCAACCTGAACCTCACCGACATGGAAACCTGTTACAAGGCGTTCCGGCGCGAGGTCTTGCAGGGGATCGAACTGAAGTCGAACCGTTTCGGCTTCGAGCCGGAGATCACCGCGAAGATCGCGCGCAAGCGGCTCAACGGCAAACGGGTGCGCGTCTACGAAGTGCCGATCTCCTACTACGGCCGCGATTATGCCGAGGGCAAGAAGATCGGCTGGAAGGACGGGGTGGCCGCCCTCTGGCACATCGTGCGCTTCAACGTGTTCGGCTAGCAGGTCCCGGCAAGCAGCGGACCGCGCGGCAGCGCGACCAGGATCTCGACGCCTGTCAGACCGCGCCGGCGCAGTCCGCGCTCGGCGGCCGCGCGCGCGAGATCCGGCGTGTTGTTGCGCCGCGAGAGGTGAGCCAGCACCAGCGTCCGCAGCGCGCGCGGCGCGTGCGCTGCCAGCAGTTCCTCGGACTGCTCGTTGGCAAGATGACCCAGGTCGCCGCCGACGCGCGCCTGGAGGGCGGGCGGGTAGGGGCCTTCGCGCAGCATCGCGCGGTCGTGGTTGAACTCCAGCACCAGGGTCTCGACGCCGTCGAGCAGCGTCCCCTCGAGCGGCGCGGTGTGGCCGAGGTCGGTGAAGAAACCGGCGCGCGCGCCGGTCGCGTCCTCGAAGAGGAAGCCGAAGGTGGGCTCGGCGTCGTGGGGGAGGCGCACGGGGGTGCAGTGCAGGGGACCGAGGGTGAAGGCGACGCGGTCCTGAAGCGGGACCAACCGCACGCCGCGGCGCGTCACCTCCTTCAGCGAGGTCGCGCGCGAGCGCCCGAGCGCGTCCGGGTGTGCGAAGAGCGGCGCCTGCGCGCGCGCGGCCACCGCCACGACGTGCGCGGCGTGGTCGGAGTGGCCGTGCGTGCACAGGACGGCGGCCACGGAGGTCAGCGACTTCCCGGCCCGTTCGGCGAGATCGCGGGCGGGGCGCTGCGGGATGCCGCAGTCGAGCGCGACCTGCACCGCGTCGGCGCCCTGGCCGGCGCAGACGAGCGCGCAGTTTCCGTCGGACCCGCTTGCGAGGACCGCGATCTTCACGCGAGCAGCCTACGGCATCGGCCCGGGCGGGGGCGCCTCGGCCGGTTCGGCGAACCGTCTGTGAAGCGGGGAGGGGAAGGTTCCGCGCCGCAGCGTCTCGATCTGCCCAGCGGTCCATCGGGTGACATCGAAGTCACGGGCGGCGCTTCCACTTCGACGCCTTCTTGAGGTAGGGGACCGCGTCGGGCGTCTTGCTTTCGTCTCTCCGTGGTCAACCTCGACCTTGCCGATGCGTTTGGCCGCCTCGATCGCCCTCTTGCGGAGCGTCGGCTTGAAGACCCCGATCGAGATGAGCGCGCCGTTCATCGCGTACCGCGCCCAGTTCGGAGAGCGTTGGATCTCCTTCTCGATCGTCGTCAGCACCTTTTCAGCGTCCGCGTCGCTGATCGCGCCCGGGTGGTTCTTCAGGCGGGCGCCGAGAATTCCGCAGCCCATCTCGCGGGGGAACTCGTCCGCCGACTTCATCCAGGAGCGCATCGTCTCCTCGGCGATCGGGCTGCGGGCCAGGAGCCCGGACAAATAACAGTGGAGGAAGTGCGCTGGCCCGTCCTTGAGCAGGCGGTCCGCGTCGGCCCGGGTCAGCCTCTCCGGGTCGGCGACCTGGAGCGCCAGGACGCGGGCCTTGGCGTGCATCGCTTCCCCCCGCCGGTAGGCATCCCTGAACGATACCGCGGAGAGGGAGGGCGGGGACATGGAGAAAAAGGTCGCCCTTCGCCGCACCTCGCGGGTCTGCAGGGCGACCGTCGCGCGATGGATTCACGCGCACGTGCAGCGGCTGGAATAATCCGGCACGAGCACTCTGCCGCCCGCGGGGATGAAGTTGATCCAGCATTTGCGCGTGATGGGTCGCTGGAGTGAACTGGCTCACGCAACGACGATTGCCAACTTGTGGCCGCCAATGCTTGGACTGGCCAGCCGAAGTCCGAGCCACGATTGCGTGCGTGCGATCCAGGGTCCTCGGGCAGCCACCGCTGCCGGCACGACGAGGGCCGCCTAACGCTCGGCATCAGCGGCGGCGCGCGAGCGCCGTCCGCTGCGTGCTGTTGTTAGACGGTTTCCTGATCGGACTTCACGTCTGGCTTCTCATCGACTACTTTCCTCAACCAGGAGACAAACGACTCTGACGGTTCCGGGTTCGGGTGGGATCTATACAGAGCGGCCGCACGACGGGTCTCCTCGAGCTGCCTGATTTTCACCAAGACCTGCGGAAACCGCTTCGCATGGTCCAGTGAAGAAGCGAAGAGCAGGTTGGCGGGATCCACCCGACCGAGGTCAACGGCGGTGGCGACTCGTCGACGGCATCGGCAGGCATTGGCCGGGTTCACCAGTCCGCAGCGAGACATCATGAACGATGTGATCGTCGCTCGCGCTCGCGACAAGCGCTTTCGAAAGGCTGCTGGGGTTATGTCAAGGACCTCGGCAGCCTCGCGGTGATCCAACTCGACAATCTCACCGAGGATATACGCTAAGCGATGGTTGCGATCCAGGCACATGAGCATGGCCAGAGTGCACCCGATCTTGATCTCCTCCAGCAGCAGTCCCTCGTCTAGGTCGTATTCCACGCGCAGAGAGTCGTCCGAGAGCCCGCGGACTAGATCCTCCCCGAACTCCTCGAAACTCATGGATCGTTGCTCCATGCGTTGCTTGCGCAGCGTGAGCAGCGTATTGCAGGAAACCCGATACACCCAAGTTCGGAAGCCGCTGTCGCCACGGAAGCCCCCGAGACCAGTGATGACCCGAATGAGAATCTCTTGGGTAGCGTCCTCCGCGTCTTGAGGGTGCCAGAGGAAACGCAGCGCCACGCCGTACACGTCCTGCTGCACGGCGTGAACCACGGACTCAAGGGCGTTACGGTCTCCCGCCTTAGCCCGAGTGACTTCGTGCTCAAGACTCTGATCCCGTTGAGTGGGCGCCCTCTCATCCATGATGTTCCAGAATATCCTTGAGTTTTTTGAGTTCCTCCGCCAGGGTCCGCGACTGCGCTTCCAGCGCGCCCTCGAGTTGCTCCAGCGGCACTGGCGGTGGCGTCAGTACAAAGCAAAAGATGCACCGATCCCGGTCCATCGCCACGACCCGCGAGAACGCGGTCGCCACGCTGCGGTCCGGGAACGTCATTCGCCAGTCCACCGTTCCATGTTCTGGCGATGCCTCCACCGCGAGATCAATCATGACCTCTCCGCTGGGTGTCCGCATGACTGCCCGTCCAGAGGTTACGGAGGCGAAGGCGTTCGTCCACCTCGGCAATTGCGCTGGATCTGCGATGAACGCTAGCGCCTTGCCCTGGGGAACGTTCAAATCTATGCCCTGCACGTCGAAGTTCTTCATGACGGCTCTCCTTGCGAGTCACTTTGAGCCTCGGGAATCTCGGCTCTTCTTGATTAGACCTCCCGAAGGCTCTCCGTGTGACCGGAAACCGCCTAACGCCTTGCCGATCAGCGTCCGGCCGAAGGCCGTCAGCTGCATCGGCTTGTTAGCCAGTTCTTGCCTAGTCATACCCGATGACTCCAACTGTGAGTTCCTCCCGCTCGGGGCTGAAGGAGACAAACTCGTGATACACGGTCCACACTAATGCCCAATCGACGCGGGCGTCCGGTCGATCGGGGGCCTCCAG
>Ga0247727_10001261_pt1 | contig 60779 bp, 64 predicted proteins | sample WisWelCaveWW1625_FD_202498 | JGI IMG/M metagenome (GOLD analysis project Ga0247727, IMG submission 202498) | Biofilm microbial communities from Wishing Well Cave, Virginia, United States - WW16-25 | ecosystem: Environmental > Aquatic > Deep subsurface > Groundwater > Cave microbial mat | place...
CCACTGTTGCACGCCGGCGGAGTTGTATTTAACCGTAGCGTAGTCATCAATCGAGCTATTATCTCCGCTCTCTCCCGTCACGTAAACATTTCCGGCATTGTCAACCGCAAGCGCGCGCGCCTCGTCATGGCGAAAACTCGCCACGCCGCGATAGCGCGTGACCCATTGCTCCGTCCCCGAAGCGTTATATTTGATCGTCGCATAATCATAAAAACCGGCTGTATCGCTTTTTCCTGTAACGTAGACGTTGCCCGAATTGTCAATAGCAATGGCCGTGGCCTCGTCATCGCGGCCAAAACCATCGTATCGTTGCACCCATTGCTCCACACCAAAAGCGTTGTATTTGATCGTCGCATAGTCGACGTAAAAATTTGAGTTGGGTCCCCGGCTTTTGCCGGTGACATAAACTTGCCCGGAATTGTCGACGGCAATGCTCGTGGCCGCGTCGGTTTGATTGACCGAGCCATCGTAGCGCGCCACCCACTGCTGCACCCCGGCATTGCTATACTTGACGGTGGCGTAATCACTGCCGGTGCCAAAACCTGCGCTCTCACCGGTGACGTAAACATTTCCGCCTTGAGCACTAGACTCAACAAAAATGGCAACGGCCTTGTCCGTTCCATTCCCCGAACTGTCGTTGTAACGCTGAACCCATTGCTCGGCGCCATTGGCGTCGTACTTGATCGTGGCGTAATCTCCCAAAGTGCCGATGCCGGGACTTGTCCCGGTGACATACACGTTTCCTAAATCATCGACTGCGATCGCGGTTGCTTCATCGGCAAAATTTTGAGGGCTATCATAACTCGCAACCCATTGCTGCGCCCCGCTGCTGTTATATTTGATGGTGAGATAATTGAAGGAGGCGCCTGCCCAGCTTTTACCGGTGACGTAAACATTCCCCAAAGCATCGACGGCAATCGCAGAGGCGAAATCGTCGCCGTTGGCGTTGCCATTGTATCTCGCGGTCCAAACCTGATTGCCGGTGGGATTGTACTTAACGGTGAGATAGTCGAGGCCATCATCGAGATTCGAGCTATAACCGGTGACATAAACGTTTCCGACTTGGTCGATGACCATGTCAGCGACAAAATCTTGGCTTGGAGCGGAGCCGGTATAGTGCCGCACCCACTCTTCGCGCACGTCGCCGGTGATTTGTCCAAAGCTTGTGGCCGCGCAGCACAAAATGATCGTGCAGAAAAAGACAGTCGAGGTTCTCATGGCAGTTCTCCCTGAGGCCAAGCCTCAATAAGTTTTTGTGAGTCGCCGTTTCATTTTCGAGCGGATTGGAAGTTTGAATTTGATTTGGAAGTTTGAATTTGATATCGAGGCAAGCTGGAAGCTTGCGCTACAATAACGCCTTTTTGAAATTCTGATCCGGCCCGATGTCGTCGTCGAATGCGTGTTGTCGAAAATCCGTGTGGATGCTTGCAAAGTGGGGGGATGAAGCGCGCGGGTGCAGTGCCTTGTGACACAAGATGATTTCGCGTCACACCCTACTGTCGTTCGGTCGAATATAACCTGGAGACAAAATTTGTGCGCATTTAGCCGGCTGAAGCGAAGAGTGATGATTTACATCGCAAAACTGAAGTTTTGCACTCCGGGTTCAAATGGCTGAACTTTACCAAAATTCTTACCTTGTCCAAAAGCTCCACAAGCTCGCCAAGCTTTGTCCGGCCATTTGCGCGAACTCAACGGCTCCGGCAAAGTTTCCGCACAAGGCCATGATGGTGAGAAGCATCCACCAAATCACTCCCGCCAATCCGGCTTTGTCAGGTGCATGTAGCTGCTCTGAAGCGGCCTCGTCAAAATCGAACAGCGGCCAGAATCGTTGCGGCGCCTGCGATTGGCGGGCTTGCTCCGGCGTCTTGTACTCAAGGCAAATGATGATGATGTGAATATTTTTCATCAGTCCACTGCTCCGCAATGCCAACGTGTCGTAGCTAAAAAGCTTTTGTAAGCGGATAGATCGGATGACAGGGCCTTTATTCGTTGCCGAGTTATTCGTTGCGATTCAAGCTTAAACCTTTGGGTAGCGGCTCGCCCACGTAGCGCTTATTTTCTGCACACAAACCCGGCTTTGGCCATAAACGTTCTTCCATCCTTCAGCTTGCCGCGCAGCTCCCAAGAGTACTTCGTATCCAGTTCCACCTCCTGCTTTGGAAGGGTGAAACTGAGGCCTTCCGCAGTAACAGATAACGGATGCTTGTTCGCCTTTCCCCCGGCGGCCAACAAAATTTCGTAGGAAACGGCCTCGGGAACCGCAGCCCATTGGAAGATGAGATGCTCGCCGTCCTCACTCGCGCGCACGCTCATGCCTTCATACTTTCTCACTTCGCGCTCGGCTGTGAATCCCAACGGGCCGTCATCCAGAATGACCAAACGGTTCTCGGCAAAATTTTCAACTGCGGGCTTGGGCAGGAGCAGCATGAAAAGAATCACGATCGCAACCGCCACGCCGGCTGGGATGAAGATTATTTTCGGATTCGCTTGCCACCGTTCTTTCAAGCTCGCCACACTCTCCACGATAGGAGCGGCAAAACTGGAGACAATCGTTTTTGTGTAGGACACGGCGCGTTGCCAGAAATTTTCCGGCGCAACGCTTGCGATCTCGCCGGCTTCGTTTTCATTCCCAACCGGCAGCGCCACGAGCTGCTTGGCTTTTTTGATCAAACTCTCCGGCACACCGGCGAATTGCGCGTGCTCGCGTTCTTTGAGGGCCCGCTGCAGCCTGGCCATTTTCACAAAGCAGTCGCGGCATGCGCGCAAGTGTGTTCTCACCTGCTCGGCTTTCTCCGGCGCAAGCTTGCCCTGCACGAATGTGATCAAAATGGCGTCGTCGAAATGTTCGCCTTCCGCGATTTCGCCGGACAAATCGGCGCTTGCCAGGCGCAACAGATCTTCAAACGCGAGCTGTGAGGCGAGCGCGGCGCGCAGCTCTTCGTCGTCGTTCAAAGCGGCGAGCAGGGCCTTGCGCTTTTTTTCCGAAAGCCTGCCTTCCCGCAGCGCCAGAATCTCTGCGTAGTCCTTTTTCGTTTTCATATCGGCGTCACTCCAAGTAATTTCAAAAGTTCGAGGACGATGCGGCTGTTGATCGTCGCGTCGGGCAGCTCTCTACATTCTTCTTGGAAAATTTTGAGCAGCTTTGCCCGGGTCTTTTCCAGGGCTTTGTAAACATCGTCGGGAGTTGCATCCTGAAGCGGTTTTTCTATGTGCGGCAGATTCAGGCCGGCTTGCTGATACGCCTCGAGAATTTCGGCAGTCGTGAACTTCTCTTCGTAAAACAGTTGCAGCAAGGAAATCTCGTGAGGCAACAGCTTTCGCAAGGCCGCGGCAAAACACTCCCTCACTTCGCGCAGTGAAAGATCGTCGTCCGCGGACCAGTCCTCCGGCGCTGCGATGAATGCTTCACTATTATCATCAAGCGCAATATGAGGCTTCTTATCCAAGGCATGCATCTGCCCGGCTTGTTTGAGTCTGGCAATGATTTTTTCCTTCATTTCCAAAATTTTTTCAATGAGCTCTGGCCGGTCATTTCTTTCGTGGCGAGGCTTTCCCGGATGATCACTCATGGCCTCCGGTTCATCTACGGCTTTCCATTTCATCGTTGCCGCGATTTCCTCCGCAGACAGCCTGAGCCGCAATCCGTGGAAAACTTGCTTTTCTTCCGGCGTGCATTTTTCGATGACTTTGGGAAGGTAGCCGTCGCGCCAGCGCAAGTAGTCAATCAGCAGGTTCTTGGAGCGCAAATTCATTTTGACGAAATCGGCGAGGGGCATTTCATGCACGCGCTCATAATAACGGAGCTTCAATTGAAGCTGCTGCAGCAGCCAGAGATAGGCATTCTGCGCGGCCTCGGAGATTTCTCTTTCTTTGTCGAAGAGGAAAACCCGGCGCTTCTCTCCGTGCTGATAATGCGCTTCGCGCCAAGTCCATCTCGTTGCTTGGTCATAAACTACGCCGGAGTAGTGCTCCACGAACTCAGCCCATGCGCGCCCCTGCCACGAATTGTCCGGCCATGTTTGGACAAAGTTCTCCCGCAGCGCTTTGAGCTCTGCAAGCTCCATTAAGATGCGCTTTACAAATTCCCGGTCGGATTCGACCTGCACGTGCCCAAATGCTTTCATGCTTTCCTCCTGCACCGCTTACCGCAAAGCTTTCAGTCTGAAATGCCGGGCGCTCGTTGACGATCCTCAGCGTCTACACGCGGCAAGAACTCATCCCCCAGCCCCCTTCTCTTAAAAAGAGAAGGAGGAGAACCAATACGAAGTGTTCGAATCATTCTTTTTTGCTCCCCCATGGTTTTTTATTCGCGTTAATTAGCGCTCATTCGCGGTTGTCCCTTAACTGGCCGTCGGCCGTCTCGACATGAATGTCGAGCTACTGCGAAGAATACAAGTACCACGCTCGTACTTTTTTGTTGCGCACTTCGAAAGCCAGGTTCAAACGATCATAAACGCGCCACGAGCCGGCGCCGATGGTTTTGACGGAATACGGGTAAGCATATTTCTCGTCGAGAAGCTTTTCCGGCGCGCCGATGCTTATGCCGTTGGCCGAGCTGCCTTTGTGGCCGTTCAGCGCGCAAAGCATCGCAGTCTTTTCTCCGGAATACCTGGCGACGTACTGAAAGTGATCGACGTGCTGCGCCGGATCGTGAACGATCGCGATCTCCGCGGCCGGGGTGACGAATTGATTGGAGTATCCTTGGGTCGGCGCCGGCATTTGTCCGGGAGTTTTTCCGCCAATGCTCTCCGCTAAGGGTGCTAGTGCCGTCGCAACCGGCTTCTTGCCAAGAAGCTCATTGACAACGTCGGCATGGAGCGAGGTGCTATCCAACTGCAAATACTTTTTGAAATGAGCCGTGGCCTCGTTGGTTCGCCCGATTTGATGATACAGCCGGCCGAGGTTGTAAATCGGCTCGAGGTAGTTGGCGTTGAGGCTCAGAGCTTTTTTGAAATGATCTTCAGCCGCGCCGGCTTCGCCCTCGATCATGCAGGCCACGCCGAGATTGTTGAACGACGCGGCGTCGGCAAGTTTGCGCTCCAAAACTTTTTTGAAATAACCTCGAGCAAAATCCACCTCGCCTTTCAACAGGTGCGCGCAGCCGAGATTGTTGAGCGCAATTTCATAAGCTTCATCCTGCCTTTTGGCTTCCTCGAAATTCTTCAGGGCTTTCTCGATCATTTCCTGAAAGGAGTTCTGCTCGACCGACTTGGTGCGCAGCCGGGAAACGGGATCGATTTGCGCGGAGACGCGGAACACGAGATGCGGGTCCGTATTCGCGAGCCGGTTTTTCCATTTGGCGTAATGGCTGAACGCTTTTTGGTAGTAGCACATGCCGAGATTGTTGAAGACTTCGCGCGAGGGATATTGCGCGGCGAATTTCTCCAGCAGCTCGAGGGCGGCATCGTATTGGCCGATGGCATACAGGCGCACGCCGAAATGGAACAAATCCAGATGCGTGATAATGCCCGCCAATCGGCGGTTGACGGCTTGCAGCCGTGCTTCGACCGAATTGTTCACCGCCTCATCGCCTTCAGCGATTCCGAGACTGTCGTAATAACTGATCAGGAAGTTGTTGCGAGGAGAAATAATCGCGCGGATATCGTAACCGGCGAGCGCCGCGTAGAGAATGCCGTATTCATCCGCTTGCGTCTCGAGGTCTTTCCTGGTTTCCAGCGGCACTTCCGCAACAAAACCGAGAATTTGTTTGATCGTCCAATAGTCGCGATGAACCACGTGCTTGAGCTCATGGCCCAAAATAAAAGCCAGCCTGGCCTTGCCGTGCGCGGGATTCGCGAAGCAGAATTTGATCACGCTCAAAGGCAGGACGATCGCGCCGTCGGACAAGGCGAAAACTTTTCCAAAGGGCACATCTGAAAAAACGTAAAGCTCGGGCCTGACATCGATGGGCTTGTCCGCCACGGCAAGCAGAGTCTCAAAAACCTCCTGCGCCTCTCGACACTCCGGCAAATGGGCCGCTTGCCGGTGTTTTTTCAACCAATAATCGACCTTGAGCCGCGGGTCTCCGGGCTTCGCCATTTGTCCTGCCGCGAGGGTTGTCATGAACAATGACAGCAGCATGAATCTCGAGCTCAACATAGTCACTCCCGAAATGAATTGGGACGGCCTGTGAATGAGTGCGGTTTTGACTTTCTATGGCAATAATAAACGGAAGCGAAAATGAAATTCCCCGCAACGAGGACGAGCCGCAACCTAACAATCTTAAGCTTGAATCGCAACGAATAGCCCGGCAACGAAAAAGAGCCCCGTCATCCGTTGCGTTGTTTCTATGTGTAAAACAATTTTCACGATCGCGAAGAATTGTAGCGCAGGCATCCTGCCTGCCTTAGCTTGCAGACCGGAAGTCTGCGCTAGATCTCAACGGCAAAACGACGAGGTCGCATGAAACTCGCCGGATACCGTCACCGTTTTCGTGTCCATCGTTGCCGTAAAATCGAAGCGGCCTTTGAAGCTGTCACTCGCCGAAGCAGTGACCGTGAGTGTGCCGGACTGCGAAATGTAAGTGTCGCTGCTTTGCCCCTCGGTGTAAGCAAACAAGCCGATGAAATCCCGTGAAGACGCGCTCGCAGCATCTTCGCTGATTTGATACGTGCCCACCGCCGGTACGCTGGAGCTTTCACGCGCCAGCGAAAGCAACGCGCCGTTGTTCGCCGGCTCCGTGGGGTTCAGCCCCAACAGAAAGAAGCCGGTTTGGCCGATATACGAGGCGCAGCCTTTCACATTGAGATTGACCGCGCCGCTGATCGTCGCTTCGAATGAGTTGGGCGCAAGCTCGTCTTCGGGGTTCATGCTTTTGTCTTCGCAACCGAAAGACAGCGTGAGGGTTGATAAAGCAATCAGTGCAGAGACAAAGAAACGATTCACGGCATACTCCTTTCTTGTAGATAAAGAATGAAACAGCGAAGGCTTTTGGTTATAAAGCAACGGTTGTCGGTTGTGAATTTCCCCCCGTCACTTTAGAAGTCGCTCATCCCGCTAGAAACGTGACGCTTTTTCGCTGCGCAGTGAAATCATTCTCTCGCGTTTTCACCAGGCGGAAAGTCGCGTGCCTATTGCCGTTTCACCTGCGCCTTTGCAATCGCCATCGAATCCAGCGCGGCGGGCAGCGCGTAGTTTCCGACTGCGAGCGGCGGATCATAACTCGCCGGAATCAAATACACCACATACTCCGTCGCGCTCCGATCAAGTCCGCCCGTGGTCACGTCGCACTCCCAACTGCCGTCTTCGTGGATTCCGGTTTTGGGAAAATCCCAATACGGTTTGGTCCACCATGAAACGCCAACCTTGAGGAAGACGGCGAGCGCATATTCTTTCACGTGTACATTGCAAACGCAACCGGCGAGATTTTCATCGCTGCCCATCGCCGGCACGTGCGTGAACGTGATCTCCGGCGGACCCGAGGCGCATGGGCATAGAGGTGGATGCGGCTCAGAGGGATTGTTCTCCTTGCAACCCAATATGAACACGAGCGGCATGATCACTGCCAAGCGTTGCAAGAAAAGTTTGTGAGATAACATGGAACGAGCCTCCTTGCTAAAAGCTTTGCTGTTTGATTGCGCAGATGGTTTTATAAAATCCCCCCCATGAGGCTATGCTCCCGACACGGCCTCTGGCTTGCCCACATCAATTCAGAACGACTTCTTTTCCATCCGGCATGGTCACTTTGCCTGCGCCGTGCAAATGCACCAAGCCAACGCCGTGCACCACGCCGAAATAGATGATTTCCATTCCTCCAGAAGTTTGGAAAGTGATCGCGCTGGCATATTCGTATTTCAAACCCTGGGTTCGGAAAGCGAGAATAGAGCCATCTCCTGTTGGCGCTGCTACCATGCCTTCGGAATCCAAGCTAATACCGCCGCTGCCGAGGCTGCGAAAAACGCCGGCAGTCGAGCCGTTGATATACATGCCCACCGCGTCTTTTTCCGGGCGGCTTTGCTTCCATTCGCTCCATTTTGGCTCCAGCGCCGTGAAGGGAATCACGAATGCCGGTTTTTCCTTTTTGGCACGAAGGGCCTCGATTTTTTTGTGCAACGAGAGATAAAGCCGAGCGTCCGGCGCAAATTTTCCGTCTGAAAATTGCACGAGAAAGTTTGCCAAAGAGGCGGCTTCCATGCGTCGGACCTGCTGCCATGCTTGTTCTTCGCTACTTTGCTCTTGCGCCAAAGCATTGTGCAGCGTGCCGAATAGGACGAGCGCGCCGGTCGCGCAGAAAACGCGACGTACACAGTTCAAAAGGGTGTTGTTCATTAAGCTTTTCCTTTCTTGGTTAAAATGAACACAGAGACCGCGCCATTCTTAGGCATGATTCGCTACAATATAGCCACTCATGCGAGCAACGGCGCCAGCGCCGCGCCCAACACGATCAGCACAAAGGCCGCAACGTTCGAAGACACCTGCGCGAATGCGGCGACGACCAACGCGCGACCCGCGCTGGTTTCGAACGCGAACTTGATGACCAGCCAGGATGCAGCCGCTCCCAACAAAGCGCTCGCAATCAACAACACCCATCCTGTGCTGGCCGCCAGTGCGAAAGAGCACACGCCCGTGAGCAGCATGCTCGCCAAAGCGACCATCACCGAGTTTTCGTAGTCGCTATAATCCGCCTTCACGAGCTTGGCACCGAGATGGATGAAAAGCCCGTGCAACAGCAGTACGAGCAGGGCAATGATCGCCGCTCCGAAAAGCCCGCCGACCGACATCAAACTGTTGAGTGACATGGGAACCTCCTCTTTTTTAAAAAACACGTTTGAGAAAATGGAATTGCACTCGGGCGCAAGCGCCCGCTTATTCATATTGTTTTCGCAGCGGCATAAAACTTTCGCCGCCGCGCCTCGCTTACTTATAAACGGGATGATTTTTTCATTTCCCCCTCGAACCCACTTTGAGCAACGCAGACGAAGGCAATGCGATTGCGAGAGAAAGCAGCCGCAACGCCATTGCGGGCTTCACTGCAATAGTCGCATAACGGCCGAAAAATGTGACGGGCAGGTTTAGTTTATTCGGGCAGGATAACTCGTTATGAGGTGGCTTGTAACTCCCCTGAAGCCGTCATTCTGCAAGAAACTGCCCTCGCGCTGGGCACATTTCTAGAAACAAGAATTGGTGCGAGCACGAGGGAAGGTTCTTCCAAATGACATTTCAAGGAAGGGCATTACAAAAAAACGGAAGAAGATAGAATGACGTGGTTTGAGAAAGGCAGGGCGCTTTGTAACGAACAAGAGTCGTGATGAAAAGAAGACAAGGCAAGCTCACAGTGGGAACGAAGAGGAAATCCCCCAAAACACGATCACATGTATTGCAGCAGGGTTCTCTCCACAAAGAACGGATTCACCTCCAAGCGCTTGCAAATTTCATAGAGCACGAGGCGCTCGCGCTCATCGATGTGGGCGTCGGCCAATGCCATGCCCACCAATTGCTGCACCAAGCCTTGCTTCTTCACGAGTGGAGAGCGTTTATAGCCTTCTGCAGCGCGATAAAAATTTTGTTGGATGTGCGCTACCGGATTGAGCGCGCGGCCGATCTCCAGCATCACGGTATCGTATACTTGCGGCCCAAACATGTCATAAATATTCTGAAGCTCATTCGCATGAAATTGCCCATCCGCCGAGGCCACCCACAGCCCACACCAAAGTAGGCACGGCGATTCCGCTTGGCTCGAAGTTTCCGCGGTCGGATCAAAAGGCTCGACCAACGCGAGCTTTTCATGAATGCGGCGATCAACCTCCTCCATCGGCAATCTTTTGTTCGACACGTGCAGCATTTGTCCGAGCAACGCGGAGTCTCCAAATTCGCTCAACGCCGCCACGCGCAGCGGATTGAAGGGATGATCGACGAACCAGTCCGTGGCATCCATCAGCTCCGGCCGCTTTTCCACCATGCGAATTTGCTCGGCCAGCGCATTCGCATTGATGCTTTTGATGGTGAGGCCCGAGGCGAGCTTGAGCATGACTTGCGTGGCTACGTTGAGATCGCCGCAACACAGCAGTCCCACGCGATCCGCGGAGATTTCCGCGCTGCGCGACCACGAGAGCAGCATCAGCGCATATAATGGCGGCATGTGGCGCATGTGCGCCAGCATGGCTTGCACCGGCAAAACGTTGTGCTTGTAGAGCGCATGCCCCAGTTCGTGGCCGATGACGAAGAGCAGCTCTGCTTCGGCAAAGTGGTCCACCAACGTCGAGCTCAACATCAGCACTAATTCTTTGCGGCCCTCATCAAGGCAGGCTGCGTTCAAGCGCGAATCATTGTAGACGTACATTTCCACGGCGCGATTTTCCAGGGCCGTTACCGCGCGCGCCTTTTTCATCGGCTCCATCAGCCACGGCATTCCGCTCTCGGTCACCATGAGCGCCGTGAGCCGCAAGCGCCGAAGCTCCAGCTCGAACTGGTTATTGGCGCGAATCTGTTCCGAGAGCTGGCGAATCTCCGGCCTCTGCAGCAGATCGTTGTACAGCCTGCGTTCGCGCTCGAAGCGCGTGGCGTTGAGGTTTTGAATGCTGGTGAAATTCATGGCTTGCTCCTTTCCGATTCGGGCACGATTACGAAAGGAAATAAAAACTCATCGACGGCTTGCCCCTCCGCCGGATCGATCTCATAAACTTTGAGCACGTAATTCCCCGGCGCGAAGAACGAGCTGTGGCAGGCAATGGAGAAGCCCCCGAACTCTCCCACAGGTTTTAGCGTTTCCGTGCGCCATACAATTTTGTTTTCATCATCCACAATCTCCGCGCGATATTTGGGCGTTGCGGTTTTTTTCTCCAACAAAACGAAATTCAAAATGAACGTGCGCGTTGCCGCGTTGATTGCAATTTTTCCCTCACCCGCTCTCGCGCGATTGGTGGTGTATTCTAATTGGTAGCTCGGCGCGTTGGCTTGCGGCTGCAATTCATTTTGCAGACGCGGAAGCGTGACGAGGCCTTGCCACGCGGGGTAGAGCAGCGCAATCGCCAACACCGTCGCGCCGAGGGCAAAGGCTGGTCGCAGCAGCAACGATTCTATCCGCTCCCACAGCGGCGCAAACGCACTTCGCGTCGTTGCTCCCGAGGTGACGAGCACGCCGCGGCGAGCCGCGTCTTTGATCGCATAGATCACCTTCTCCGCTTCTTTCACCTGCGCAAAGCACGCATCGCAACTGAAATAGTGCTCCTCGAAAAGCTGCTCCTCTTCGGGCGAAAGCTTGCGCAGAAGGTAGCGTTCGATGATCTCGTCGTTTTGGATATGATCGTAAGTCATGCTCGCCTCGAAATCTTTAGCGTCACAACGACGCCTCTTGCAATGTCATTCTGTAAGAATCTTTTTCAGGACTGGGCAGAAAGCTCAAATTAAAAAATTAGCCAAGCACATTTCTGAGTTGTTCATAAGCGCGGCTTCCACGTTTTCTAACGGCGCTTTCACTGCGATGCAATCGTTCAGCGATTTGTTTGTAGGGCAAGCCCACGAGGTATTTCAATCGCAAAATCTGTTTGTCGATTTCCTTGAGAGCGCCGATCACTTCGTCGACGCCGCTTTTTTCATCTTCCGTGAGCACCCCATGGGTTCCGCCAAGCTTTTCTTCCTGGGTTTCATCAATATCGACCTCTCGCCGTTGGTATTTCGTTTTGCGAAACCAGTCCACGGCTTTGTTGCGGCATAACACGGTTATAAGGTTCCCTAGATTCTCCGGCTCTTTGATGCCCTCGGGTTTGCGCGCAGTCTCCAGCAAAGCCAGCAACACTTCCTGGCAAACGTCTTCGGCCATGACGTGATATTCCATCTTGACTCGAACGTTGAGGAGGACGCGCTCGCGATACTTTTGCAGCAGGCATTCTTCGGCCGCGCGATCGCCGGCCTCGATGCCACGCACCAACTTCACGTCTTCTTGCTTGGAATCTTCAGGCTCCATCTTCCTTGCCTCTTCAAATAACAAAAACGAGCGAAGTCGGACTTGCACGCACTACCTATGCTCCTGCAACGGCTTGGCCGTTGCATCTAAAACGCCTGCTGTTTCAGGCCGACCGTGTAAAACCTCGGCCAAGCCGAGGTTGGAGCAGATTGAGTGGAACACGTTTCGGATACGTGCTACCTGCTGCTCCCGCTCAACACGAACGGCGCCCAGAAATACGGATGCCGCAAGCCGTCCGTCTCGCTGCGAATGAACTCGAGTTTGGCTTGGCGCAGCGCTTCGTTCTTCGGACGTCCGGCTTTGAGATAGCCGTAAAATTTCGGCATGAAGTCCGCGGTGGGTTTGTCTTGCACGGGCCAGAGGCTCACGAGCAACGAACGCGCGCCGGCATACATGAACGCGCGCATCATGCCCACCACGCCTTCGCCGCGCAGCAACTTGCCCTTTGCGGTTTGGCAGGCCGAGAGCGTGACCAAATCCGCATCCAAATCGAGATTGAAAATTTCGTTGATCTGCAAGAAGCCGTCTTCTGCTGGATCATCGTCCAACGTGAGCACAATGGCCGAGCGGCCCGGCACCTGCTCGTTCAACAAGCCGTGCGTGGCAAAGTGCAAATAACGAAAGCGCCGCAGCGTTGCCGCCTTCAAACGTTCCTCTTTGGCCTCGCCTCTCATGTATAGAAGTCGGCGCGTCGAATCAAAATGTGACGCGATATTTTGGATCTCATCGCCGGTGTTCGGCAGGCGTTTGAACTCAAAGCCGACGGCCTCGTACAGGCCTCGCTCCGTCACGTGCTCCAAAAGAGAATCCGCTGCGGTCGTATCCGGCGCAACCGGTTCGCGTTTCTCCGCAGCGCGTTCATCGCCAAACACGGGATCGCCGAAAGCCAGCAGCTCGCTCGGACTGCTCGCCGGCTTTTGGCTCTTGAGAAACGCGAGCACCGAGGCCGAAGGCCCGTAGCTGATGTTCATCTTTTCGATCAGATATTGCGGCTGGCTCTTCTCCACCTTTGCGACCAATGCTTCGAAGGGCAGATAGTGCAAAATGCCGTCGGGAATGATGATGAGGTTCGTTTGGTTCTGCAAGAATTTACTACTGGGAGCGATAAGCGAATCATAAAGAACTTTTCCCAATGGCGTGGGAGAAAACCCCAGCAGCGGCTCGCGATTGACGCGAGCGAGAAACTGTTGCACCTGCTCCTCGATCTCTTTCTGCGGCGGCAACTGAAACATCTCGCTCTTGTTCTTGGTCACGGCCCAGAGATAGGAATGCTCCTCACCCAAAGCATATTCGAGCAGGACGTCTTGCGCGGTCAATAGCCGGTTTTGAACTTCAGCGATTTTCAGCGGGTGGGGATACTGCAGGTCGGCGAATTTGGGATTGCTCTGTCTTAATTCTAATTGCAACGCAGACAGCTTTTCCTCCTCCGCACTGAGTTGCATGTTGATTTCTGTCTTTTGCGCTTCGGTGAGTTGTTTTTCACGAAGGTCGGTTTGCAATTTGGCGATGGCTCGAAAGATTTCTGTTTCTTTTTTCAACAGGTGCGAACTAACGCCACGACGAATGTTTGCCTTGGCTTCGTTTAAGATATCGAGCAATGCTCTGGCATGTGCCCGTTCGCTCACTTGGAAAGCTGCGGCTCCGTAAGTTTGGTTGGACGAACGTTGTTGTAGCTGCGCAAGCAGATCGATATAGAAGGCATAATACTTTTGTTTTGCGGCAAAATAGGAGGCGCGCAGATCGGGGCCAGCGACTTTGGTACGGAGAGACTCAGCAATGCTGAGCGCGAGCTCAATTTTAGCGCGTGCTTCAGTGAAGTTTTTGCGGTCACGCTCAATACGTGCAATCTCAGCAATTGTCTTGGCTTCACCGTTTCGATCTCCCATGGCTTGTAGAAGGATGAGCGCTTGGTTATAATAGTTGAACGCTTTCTCGCTCTCTCCCAATTCATGAAATATGAGGCCGAAACTATGCAGCACGTAAGCTTCGCCTCTACGATCTCCTGTTGCCTGAAAAAGCGCCAATGCTTTGTCATAATGCTCAATCGCGATTTGCCTCTGCCCCAAGGAAGAGTAAACTTCACCCATATTGGTGAGAGTATGGGCTTCTCCGCGACGATCGCCGATGTCACGAATTAATTTCAGGACTTGATTAAAGCAATCGAGAGCTTTTTGGTTTTCATCCAAAACCGAGTACACACCTCCGATATTGTTGAGCAAGGTGGCTTCTCCATAACGATGCCCAATTGCACGAATGATTGCCAGAGCTTGATCATAGTAGGTTAATGCTTTGTGGTTTTCTCTCAAATCGCTATAGATCGCGCCAATATTGGTGAGGGCATACGCCTCGCCAACACGATCATTCACGGCTCGCCGGAGTGGGAGTGCTTTGAAATAACAATTCAGAGCCTTTTGTGTTTCGCCCACCCTGTCATAGATTCCACCAATGTTGTTGAGTGTGGTGGCTTGTCCTCGTCGATCACCGAGCACTTCAAAGAGCTGAAACGCTTGGTCATAATGCTCTCGCGCTTTTTCTAATTCACCTAAAGAAGAGTAGATCATGCCCATGGTGTTTAGCACCTGAGCTTCTCCGACTCGGTCGTCAATGGCCCTCATGAGTGGCAAAGCTCGCGCGAGGTGTTTCAAACCTTCTTGTTGCTCACTCAAATCGCCATGAATCCCGCCGAGTAATTGAAGTGTGTAGCCCTCTCCACGAACATCGCCGGTTTTTTGCCATAGTGGTAATGCGTTCTTAAGATGTTCAAGGGCCTGAGGGTATTCGTTTAATTGATAATAAAGGTCGCCGATATTGTGTAGTGTTTCCGCCTCCTTTTGACTATCTGCTATGATTCGCCAATATTGGAGCGCATTTTTGTATTTTTCCAATGCTTTTCTTTGAAATTCTGCTGTTCCGTATGCACTCAACAGCCCACCTTCTGAAAAGGCCGTTTCAGCGGCAAAACGAATTCTATCCATTGGATGAGCCTGCCGCAATTCCTCAATTTTTAGATTATAACGTCCTGCAGCTATCTCCTTTTCAAGTGATCGCACCTGAAGGTGATAGGTACCCGAAGCCTCTGCGATCAACGATGCCGACTCTTTGCCCTGCATACCTGTTGGGCTATCTCTTTCAACAATCAGTTTTCCGTCTGGTCCAATAAATGACACCACCACATCGATGCCGCGCTGCTCTACAACAACATGCATATATTGTCCCGCCGCAAGAGTGATTTGATAAAGATGAACCTCGCCTCCCTTCAATTCTCGCTCAATTGGTTTGCCCAATTCCAGCGTGCGAATCTCTTGCATTGCCTTGCTTGAATTTGTTCTCTCTTGCGCCAAGGCCCTGTTTGCTGACAGAAGCACCGCAAAAGAGATAACTTGGTGGGAAGGAAGCAGAGAAAGAAAAAAGCAAAGCGCCCGCAAAGGCGTCCCGCGAGCGGGACAAAGAACCTGCAAAGCGTTTCTTTGCGGCACCTTTGCGTCTTCGCGTCTTTGCCTGAAAGCTTTTGTCTTGTGTTCAAAACTTGAAACGGAACGGGTATGCGTTTCCCAAAGCGCAGGGCGTGCGAAAACGTGAGGGCAGAGAACATGACGCGCCTCCTCGTGGATGAGGATGAATACGGAAGGAGAGAATCAGGCAAGAATTGCTGCGTTCGCGGGGCGGAGGTTTGTGCGTTCGCGCCGCTTCCCAAGGTGAGGCACCGGACCTGCAACGCAAGAAAACTGTAACCAATCACGGCGGCAATGTCAAGCCGGAATTTTAGACGGCTTGTGAAGGTAAGCGCCGTGGAACGACACCATGAGATCGCCATCTATTTTGCTATCGCCGGAAACGAGGCTTCATGAAGTGAAATCCACCTCATCATAAACTTCCGCGAGCGCGAGTGTGCAGCCAATCGAAGCCAAAGCGAGCGCCTCTTCCATTCGACTCGCTTCGGAGCGCAACCAACTTTGATCGGGTTGTTTGACGAAGTGCTCGGCGTGACAGCGGTCTTGTGCGATGAGGAGATATTCTTGAATGGAAGGAATGGTGCGATATTGCCCGAACTTGCTTCCGCGATCATAATCTTCCGTGGAAGGCGAGAGCACTTCGACGATGAGCGTGGGATTCATCAAAGTTTCGAGCTGCTCGTCGTCTTCGTCAAACTGCGGCGCACCGCATACGACCATGACATCGGGATAGGTATACAATCCCGTGGCGTTGACTTTCATGCGTAAAGCCGAGATATAAACCGTACATGGCTTCTTTTTAAGTTGAGCACCTAATTCAGCAGATAAGTTTGTTGCGATCAAAATGTGACGTCGACTAGCGGGAGCCATTTCTAAAACCTCGCCATTGCGATACTCACTTTTGAATGACGCCCGGCGCTCGCGGATTAAATATTCCTGCGGCGTCAAACGCAATTGGGGTTGTGCAGGCATAGCTCGCCGCTTCTTCGGTTGTTAATGTGACTCCGCCTCTTGTTCTTCAACGTCCCCCGGCAAGTCCGCAAAAATTTCACTCACGCGCAGTTCGAAGCCCGGCAACAACTCCGGCGCGGTGAGCACGTTGCGTTCGCTCTGTTTGCCCTGCGACGTGCAGACGAGCACTTCGCGATTTTCAACGAGCACGAGCCACACGATCTGCGTGCCTTGCGCGAGATAGGCCTCCACCTTCTTCATGACTTTGGAAAGCTTGTCTTCCGGCGAGGCGATCTCAACCGCCAAGTCCGGCGCAATGGCGGGGAAACGCAGCCAGTTTTTGGGCATGCGCTCTTTCTTCACGAACGCAATGTCCGGTATGCGCGATTCTTTGTTGCGCTCCGGCCAGAGGCGAAAGTTGACTTCCATCACCGCATAGCCGAGACGATTGTTCCTCAAATACTCGTTTAGAGTTGTGGCAATAGTTGCTTGAATAACGCCGTGCGCCAGGTTCGCCATTTTATATTCCACCCGTCCATTGTAAAGTTCAGCGGGATAGTCGAGCGACATTTTTTCAAGCTCATCGTTGGTCACGTCGTCGCGCATCTCGAGCGGCAGCGCGGCGTGAACGGAGGGTGGTGAGATATTGTGCGGCATGGGCACAGATGCCGGCGTCGTTTCAAAAAGGGCAAGAGCTTCAGACATGGTCATCTCCAAAAAGATTCATGCGAGTTTGAGCGTGGCGCAAAAATAGCGTGCGACGAGTAGAATGTCAAGACTGGCCTCGCGGCGAAGATAGTGCTTGACATTCTTCCGAAAGATATTTTTTTGGAGGATGAAAAAAGCAAAGCCCGCCTTGCAAAAGTGTTTCGCGCCGCCCGAGGTCATGTGGCCCGCCGGATTTGAACCTCGAAGCATGAAAAATAAAACCACGGTTGAGCCGTGGTTGAACTCATACTATCTTTTCACCATTCACAAAGGATCAAGGAGGTTGTTATGAACCGAGGAATTTGCCGCCGGTTCAAAAGGTTCGTTTCATCGAGTTTGTTCTTTCTCACGTGCTGCTTGCTTGCAGGATTGCACGCGCAGGAAGGCAAATTGCAAGCGGGGGCTCCGATGCAAAAGCTGGAAGATTGCACGGAGTGCAGTATGAATTCCGTCGCGCGCCCAATGGATACACCGGCGCTTGCGCCGCGCCCTTCGGATATTCCCGGAACCCTTGAACGGGTTTCTTCATCAACAAAAAATACTTTGGCCGGCAATGCGAGCGCAAGCTCTACGGTTGATTTGGTTGCGGATCGCGTTTTTCTGCGCACCGGCCCCAACTCCGGCGATCCCGACGTGGCGAACCCGATTGCCGGGCAGCAGTATTTTGTTCACATTGAGTTTCGCAATACCGGCGGTACAACGGCGAGTAACTATCTCGTCAACACTTTGCTCAATGGCGCAACGCTCTGCTCCGGAAATTTTACCACCTCGAGCAACATGACGGAAGTCGCTTGGTGTACTGCGGCGCTCACGTGGCCGGCGGGCAATAATACTCTCGCTTTCGTTTTGGATGTGAATAACGTCATTCCCGAAACCAACGAGACGAACAATAGCACGAGCCGCACATATTCGCCTTCCGCGGAGTTGGTGGCGGAGCGGTTGTATTTGCGCACCGGTGTCAACTCTGGCCTCTTCATCGACGTGCCTTTGCCGGGGCAACCGTACTTCGTTCATTTTGATTGGCGCAACGCCAGCTCGAACGGCGCCAACAATTTTCGCATGGAAATCAAACTGAACGGCGCTGTGCTTTGCTTCAACAACAGCCAAAACGCCGCACCCAATTCGCTGGTGACGACTTCATGCGCTACGGCTGTGACGTGGCCGAGCGGCCCGGTTACGATCGAAGGCTTGCTCGACGTCAACAACGTGATTGCGGAGGCCATCGAAAATGACAACGCTGCGGCGCGCGTCTTCGGCTTTCAAACTTACGCCGACTTCGAATTGACCTGCCAAGTGCGCACCCCGGAAAATCTCACCACCAACCCGGGTGCGGATTTTTGCGTGATCTACGGCTATCAGGATGACCTGCGCTATTACTACGTCATGTTCAATCGCACCATGAATGATACGCGCGTGTACAAAGTCCGCGGCACGACCCGGACCGAGATCGGCAATCTCGGCGCGTTCGTGATTCCGGACACCAATTATCACGAAGTGAAGCTGCGCCGCACGGGCAGCACCGTACAGGTGTTTTTTGACGGCGTGAGCTTGGGCGCTGCGGTGGATACGGAATACGAACTCGGTGGCGTCGGCATCGGCTCGTTCAACGATGCCGTGATGTGGGACAATATCTGCATTCGCCGCATCACCGGCGGCAATTGCGACTTCATCGACGATTTCGAAGATCTCAATGCCAATGATTGGATTCCGCTCCATGCTTCGCGCTGGCAGGTCGTCACGAATCAGGGCGACAAATCCTATTTTTTGAACACCTCGAATTTTGAGAATCAATATGAGCTGCGCTTGGGCGAATACAGCCTGCTCAATTCTCAAATCGAATTGGTGGCCGACGATGTGTTCTTGCGCACGGGGCCGAACTCCGGCAATGTCGTCACCAATCCGGTTGCGGGCGTGCCTTATTTTGTGCATTTCAATTGGCGCAACACGGGCCGGGCTCCGGCTCTCGGTTTTCGGTTTCAGATTCGCGCGCTCCAATACAGCACGTGCGAATATAACGGCAATGCCGAGGCGTTCTCTTCGCACAATTCCTGGTGTACCGATCCCGTGGTTTTCAACGCGGGTCCGGTGACATTGGAAGGCGATCTCGATTTCCGCAATGTTTTGTTCGAACACAACAAAACGAACAACGTGATTCGCCGCACGCTGAATGTCACGTCGCCGCCGATTGACTTGGTTGCGGATAGTGTGTACTTGCGCACGGGTCAAAACTCGGGAAGCATTGTCACGAACCCGGTTGCGGGCGTTCCGTACTTTTTGCACTTTGATTGGCGGAACACCGGCGCAGCGACCGGGCCTTTCCGTTTGGACCTGCGCCACAACGGCAACGTGCTGTGCTCCTTCAATAGCCAAACCGCTGCCGCGAACACCAGCGTGATTACGTGGTGTACCAACGCCGTGACTTTCGCAGCCGGACCGCAAACACTCGAAGGCATTTTGGACGTAAACAATGCGATTGTCGAAACGCTCGAAAACAACAATGTGGCCAGCAAGACCGTGACTGCCACTCCGTCATCAACCTGCAACCCGCAAGCGTGCTCGGGCCCGGCGATCTTTCCGGTGAAGGAGGGAGGCACCGTTGTTGGAGAAACGATCATCGGCCGCAGCGGCGCCATGGTTTGCGTTGATATTCGTATCCGGCAAAACGCGCTGCCGATCGATGCTTTCGGTTTCACCGTGAAAGTCGATCCGGCGCGGCTGGCTTTTGTCAGCGCGAGCGCGGGCTATCTCACTGCCGGCTTTGTCGCGGTCAACGCGCAGGAAAACCCGGCAGGTTCCGGCACGATCAATTGCGGCGGCTTCGGCTCTACTGCGATTCCGGCCAACAGCGCGGGGGTGTTGATCAAGTTGTGCTTCCGGGTGATTTGTTCCGCAGCTACATTGCCGCCTTCGGCTATTGAAATCAGCAACCCGATCGACGATGTCGCCGGCCTGGCCGTGTGCTGCAATTTGTTCAATTGCGCGGGCTGCGTGAGCGACGGCGACGTTGACGGCAACGGTGCGCTCTCGCCCGGCGATGCATTGTGCGCGTTTCAAATCTTTCTCAATAGCGGCGCGTTGCCGGCTTCGTGCGACGCTCCCAATACCGCCTGCGAGGTGCCTGCTGCCGATGTCACGTGCGAAGGCAACGTTACGCCGGGCGATGCGTTGGCGATCTTCAACCGTTTCCTGGCCGGCTTGTTGCCCTCGGAATGTTTTGCGCGAACGTTGTTGAGTAAATCAGTTGCGGCTTATCAGCTCACGTTGAGCCAGCGCACGGTTGTGAGCGCGCCGGAAGCGGGCGGCAAAGATTTAGTGAAAGTTGCGCTCGCGGTGAAGAACCCCAACGGGCTGCAAGCTTTTGGTTTGAATCTCATGTATCCGGCGCACAAGCTGTCGCTCCTCGGCGTGCGACGGACCTCGTTGACGGAGAAATGGATTCAACTCGAAGGCCGGAGCCATGAGCTGGGCGTCATCACCATCGGCGGCTTCAATGATAAAGCGCTCTCGGCTGCTGGCGGCAATGAAGTGTTCGAAGTGTGGTTCAAATCCGAAGACCAAGCCGTGAACGCGAGTGATTTTGTGATCGGCAATTTCGTGGATGATTTCAGCGGCGTTGTTGAACAAAGCAGCGCCGACGCGCCGCAAGCTTCCGCGGCAACGCCTGCAACCTTCAAGCTGCACCAAAACTACCCCAACCCATTTCATCTCGGTGTGAATGGCAAAGCCACGGCGATACGTTTCGATCTTCCCGGCAAAGAAGCCGTGAAAGTCGAGCTGGCAATTTACAATCTCTCCGGCCAACTCGTGCGCCGCTTGTTCCTCGGCGAACGCGTTCCTGGCGCATATGAAATGCCTTGGGACGGCCGGAACGAACAAGGCCATCTCGTGCCCTCCGGCACATATATCTTCAAACTCAAAGCCGGCAGTTTTGTGGAGAGCAAAACATTGACGGTGATGAGGTAGGCGGAGACTGTAGCGCAACATTTATGTTGCGCAGCTTCTTCTCAACATAAATGTCGAGCTAGGGAGCGCGACAAGCTCCAGACCTTCCAGGTTTCTAGAACCTGGAAGGTCGCGCTTATTCCGAACAACCGGCACGATTGTGAGGCCTTTGCGTCTCTGCGTCCTTGCGTGAAAGTTTTTGCTTTTTATCTGCGATCAAGTGCATTTGGGTTTTGTAGAAACGGCGCTCGTTTCGAATGACCTGGAGATTTGGCTCATCGACGAGCTCGGCGAAGAAGTGGCGACGCTCATCGATGACGAGCAGAAAGCTTCGGGTTATCATGTCGCGATTTGGAACGGCCGCAACCATCATAGCGAACCGGCGGCGAGCGGAATTTATCTTTATGGCTACGCGCTGGGAACGTGGCCTTGACCAAAAAGATGGCGCTGGCAAAATAATTCGAAATTCTTATATTGAGATCACATTAGGATGAGAGAGGGTGATGCCGCAAAGAGATATGCCTTGATGAATGTCGGTTGGGATCGGGGCCGGCGCGTCAGCGGTGATTTGCTCTATGCCACGCTTCGTGACCAAAAAGTTTACATCGAATACGACGGCATCGGTTACGGCATTAGTGATGACCTCGCCGCACGGGGAATTCCGGAAGACCGGATCGTTCTGGCGTTCATGCCTGAGGCGCCGACGTTGGCGGACACTCAGGTCAAAACCCACTGGTCTCCCCCAATAAAAAGCGCGAACAGACCCGTGGTTCAGCAAGGCGTTTGATTTGAAATTTACCCAATCACGCAGCGCGAACCCCATCGACTTGCTCCCGCGCGAATTACACCAACTCTTCGTCGAGCTTGAAAAAGTCATCGTTTTATTACTCGGAGCACAAAATAGGCTACACTTCGCACTGTCAGAAGAAGGAATCTTTTTAAGCACTCGGCAGTATCTCCAGCGCGTAAAAAGATTCCTTCTTCTGACAGGCGAGGAGGGGAAGTGTAACCTATATTTCGCTCGAAGTAGTAACTGATCGGCCTAACCTCTCTCCATTTAGATTCGAGCCTCGTTTGGGAGAGTAACCATGTCCTCCTATCGCACCCTCTTCGAAATCGGCAAAGCGCTCGTCGCTGAGACCGATCTCAACAAGCTCTTGCCCTTGTTGATGGACAATATCATCGAGCAGACGCACGCGCAGCGCGGCATGATTACCGTGCTGGGCGAAGACGGCGAGCTTTTGTTTGAAACCGCGCGCCATCTCGACAAGAAAGATATTACGCAGCCAGAGTTCGAGATCAGCAAGACCATCATTCAGTCCGTGCTGCAGAGCGGCCAATACACCGTCAAAAAAAACGCGCTGGAGGATCCCCTCGTTCCGCCCAGCGAGAGCATTGGCCGGTTGCGTTTGCTCTCCGTGGCGTGCGCGCCGCTGCGCGATGGGGCTGACAGCTTCGGCGTGATTTACATCGATAACCGCGATCTCACTGCAATTTTCGACGAGGAAACCGGAAAGCTGCTCAATGAGTTTGCGGAGCTGATCGCGGCCGCGGTGAAGGAAGCGCTGAAACAACGCAAGCGGGAGGCAGAGGCCGCGGAAAAAGACGTCAAGCTCCAACGCCAAAGCGAGCGACGGCGGCAGCTCGAAACGCTTTTGGCGAAGATCGAAGGCTTCGATGAAATCAAGGGGCTGAAGAGCTTGGCCATGCTCGAGGTGGTGAATCAAATTGCGAAAGTGGCAAACACAAATTCTTCGGTGTTGATCATCGGCGAAACCGGCACGGGCAAGGAGTTGGTGGCACGCGAGCTTCATCGCAAAAGCGGCCGCAGCGAGCAGCCTTTCATCGCGCTGAATTGTGCTGCACTTCCTGAGGAGCTGTTGTTCTCCGAATTGTTTGGTCATGTGAAAGGGGCTTTCACCGGCGCGGTTGCAGACAAACCGGGATATTTTGAAACCGCGGAGGGCGGGACGATTTTTTTGGACGAGATCGCCAAAGCGACACTGAAATTTCAAACGCAATTGCTGCGCGTGTTGGAGTCCGGCGTGTTCAATCGCTTGGGGCAGCCCGAGAAAATTCTCAAGGCGGACGTGCGCATCCTTTCCGCGGCCGGGCCGTACCTGCGGGAATTGATAGAGAAAGGCGAGTTTTATCGCGATCTTTATTATCGCCTCGAGCATTTTGTGATTCGCATTCCGCCGTTGCGCGAGCGGCGAGAGGACCAGCCGGAACTGGCGCAACATTTCCTCCGGCATTTTGCCGCGCTGCACATGAAACCCGTGCATGTCTTCAGCAGGGAAGCACGCGAGCTGTTGTTGCGCCACGATTGGCCCGGCAATGTCCGCGAGCTGCGCAACGCCGTCAATCGCGCAGTGATCTTGGCAGAAGATGACACCATTCGCCCGGAAGATTTCGACTTGCCCAACTTGCCGGACTTGGAAAAGACCGCGATTCCGCCACAATGGAACTATCATCTTCTCAAACAACAAAACATTGCTGGCTTTGATAAAGAGTTCTTTCCCAAAATTTTGCGCGAAACCAAAGGCCGCGTTACCAAAGCCGCAGAGCTTGCCGGCATGCACAAAAGGAATTTTATCCAAAAGCTGAAGCTTTATAAAATCAATTGGAAAGATTATGCTCAGGGCGCATAGCGTCCTTGAACGCTGTGCCCTTTTCTTTTTGTTGTTTGATTTTTGCTTTACCCCTTTGCCACCGTTTTTCTTTCTTCCCTTCGCAGTTTTGCCTTTCCTTTCTTCCATCACTCCTCACGAAATCAAGTGGTTCTAATTAACCCCGTGAGTTTGGAAAATCTGGTGCGATGCTTTGCTAGAAACATTGAACTCCTAGCGGAGTTGCAAGCGTGCCTCTTGGGCAAATTTTTTTGCACCATCCATTGGGTAGATTGGCATCGCGATCAAACCCGTGCCCGTCGCGGGTTCGATCAACTTCAGTGCAAAATTCAGGTTCCATACCCTCAGACCCCCGGAGGCTAGCGCCGCTGGGGGTGCCCGAACAAGGGTGCAACCTCGGCTAGGAGCCTGGGCAAAAAAAACTTGCTGTTCTCTCCTTCCATGACAACATTTGACACGACCGATGATCAGCATCCAATCTAAAAACCGAGGCCTTCAAATCAAAAATCGCATGGCACTCAAAAAGAATATCTTCTCCCTTACACGGCTTATTTGTTTTCTAGTTGTATTCGCACGCTTCCCGGCCGCCATTTTCGCCCAGCCGACTCCGGTTAAATTCGATCGTCTCACGGTCGAAGACGGGCTGGCGCACTACCGCGTTTTGCAAATTGTGCAGGATCGCAAAGGCTTCTTGTGGTTTGCCACGCCGGGCGGGTTGAGCCGAATCAGCACGATTTCCAAAATCCGAACAGCTTGAGCAACAACGGTGTTGTCGCGATCCATGAATCCCCCGGCCAACCGGGCGTGCTCTGGTTGGGAACTTACGGCGGCGGGTTGAACAGATTCGATACAAGGCGCGAAACCTTCACGCACTACCGCCACGTTCTCGGCGATCCCCATAGCCTGGCAGATGATTTCATCTTCTCGATCTATGAAGACCGGGCCGGTGTCTTATGGGTGGGAACGAGAAGGGGCTTGTCAAAAATGAATCGGCTGGCAAACTCCGGCGCGATCCGAATGATCCGCCCGGCTTGAGCTACGATAAGGTCATGGCGATATATGAAGATCGCGCGGGGAAGCTGTGGATCGGCGCGAGCGGCGGCGGATTGAATGAATGGGATCGCGCCACTGGCAAATTTTCCCGCTATCAACACGATCCGGGTGAGCCGCATAGCCTCAGCAACAACGACGTCCGTGCGATCTGCGAAGACCAGACCGGCATTTTGTGGGTTGCCACAAATGGCGGCGGCGTCAATAAGCTCGACCGGGAAATCGCGCGAGCGTTTCATCCAATGCGATCACGGCTATTCATCAATCGCTTGCCATGCCGGATATCTTTTGGATTGGAACCTCCAGTCGCGGCTTGAATCGATTCCACAGAAAAGAGAGGACTTTTACTTATGTTCCGTATGACGGTCAAAAACGAAATGACCTGAATCAGAATACGATCAGACTTATTTATGAATCATCGCGCCAACCGGGAACACTGTGGATGGCCGTCGGCGAGGAAGGCGTCTTTCGATTTATTCCCAATGCCGAAAAAGATGAAGAGCGGCTCGTGCAATTCAAACCTCTAAAATGGAGGGCTTTCACAAAGACTGGATTCATGCAGGCACGGCACGGACCGCAACGTTTACCAATCTTGATCCGGGCGAGTATGTTTTTCGCGTCAAAGGCAGCAACAACGACGGCGTGTGGAATGAAGCAGGCGCATTGATCAAGATCACGATCATGCCGCCGTGGTGGCAAACCTGGTGGGCATACAGTCTTTATGCGTTTTTTATCGGATTTGCGCTTTACGCATTGCGTCGGTACGAGATGAATCGTCAGCAGCGCAAGCACCGCGCGGCGCTGCGGCAAATGGAAACCAGAAAGCTCCAGGAAGTGGACGCGCTCAAATCGCGCTTCTTCGCGAATATCTCGCACGAGTTTCGCACGCCGTTAACTTTGATCCTGGGACACACAGAAGGGGCGCTTGCCGAGATCGAGAAGGAAAGCGCAAAGAACAAACTCAAAATCGTTCTGCGCAACACGGCAAAACTCCGAACGCTCATCAACCAGCTTCTCGATCTTTCAAAATTCGAAGCCGGGAGGATGGAACTGAAGGCTTCGCAACAAGACATTGTTCCCGTGCTGCGATCCGCGATAGCGTCGTTCGAATCGCACGCCGCACAAAAAGACATCGCGCTCACTTTTTCTGCAAACCCATCTGGCATTCCGGTTTATTTTGAAAAAGAACAGACAGAGAAAGTGATGTACAACTTGCTTTCGAACGCGCTGAAATTCACTCCGAAAGGAGGAAATGTTTTAGTGATGGCAGAAGTGGAATCGGAGATGAGGCGAGTGGGAGAGAGGGAGAATGGAGGAATGGGAGAGCGGGAGAGACACCGCGTTGGCGCAAGCGCATCTTAAGCTCTTGATGCATGAATCTTTGCTGGAGAGCGTGGAGGCGCATTATCAGATCGATGCAAAAAAAACTTTTGGTTCGACAGCGTCAAACGCGCGCAACTCACTGTCCAAGAGAAAGGTTTGAAACATTCCATGTCGAACCTCTGCGGATTTTTTGAGCGCACACGCCAAGCGTTTTATAAGCTGGCGCAGCAGGGCTTGCAGCTCGAACTCTGGGATGAAAAAGTCCTCGACGAAGTCAAAACGATTCATCGCCGTCAACCCCGAGTCGGCACGCGCAAACTGCACCGCATGGTCAATGAGCAGCTTCAGGCGGAGGGCATTGCCGTTGGTCGCGATCATCTGTTTGCACTGCTGCGGGCGCAGAATTTATTGATTCGTCGCCGTCGTCACGCGAAGCAGACGACGAATTCGCGCCATCGTTTCAAGAAGTATGGCAATCTGATTCGAGAATTGAAACTCACGCGCCCGAATCAAGTTTATGTTTCGGACATCACCTATTTGGAAACGCACGAAGGTTTTTGTTATTTGGCTTTAATCATGGATGCTTATTCGCGCAAGATCGTGCGCTATGATCTCAGCCGCAGCTTGTCACTCGAGGGCAGCTTACGCGCGCTCCAAATGGCGATGTCAAAATTAAGCGGTGCGATTGATCTGATTCATCATTCGGACCGCGGGATTCAATACTGCAGCCATGCGTATGTGGCGTTGTTGGTGAAGTACGGCGTTCGCATTAGCATGACAGTAGACCAGCATGTTTATGAAAATGCCAAAGCCGAGCGCGTCAACGGCATTCTCAAAAATGAATTTTTGTTGGGCGAAGTTTTGATCTCATACGAAGTCGCTCAAAAGCTGGTCGCCGAAGCGATTCAAATCTACAACGAAGAGCGCCTGCATTTGAGTCTCGATTATCAAACGCCGACGATGGTTCATGCTGCGCAGTAAAGCCGCAAGTCTTTCCCCCCAAGCCCAGTAAGCCGTAGGCTTACTGGGCTTGGGGGGAAAGCAAAAAACAAAGCAAAAAAGTGTCAACTTATGCTAGGACGAGACAAGTTTGGCGATTTACAACATGAGCGGGCAATTGGTGAAGAAACTGGTTGCGGGCGAGATGAACGCGGGCCGTCACAGCTTCACATGGGATGCAACGAATGCTCGCGGCGAGCGTGTGGCGAGCGGCGTGTATCTGTACGTGATCAAAGCGGGTGAGTTCACAGCACAGCGAAAGCTTTTGTTGATGAAGTAGGCTCGCGTTTTCACCGATGCTATTTTTGCTGCAAGGTTTCCGAGCAGCTTTATATGGCAAGCTGAAGCTAGCGCTCCGGGCATTTTATGCGGCCGGCTTGACTTTTTAGAGGCGCGGCTTTAGATTGCGCGCAACGATTTTTATCTATCGAGCCCAACAGAAACAAAAATTTTTAGGAAAGGAACATCATGAAGCGTGTCATGCGAATCCCAATTGCGATGCTGCTGTGTTCGGTTTTGATTTATTCTTGTTCCTCGGAGGAAGAGCTTGCCCGCAAGGCCGCGCCGATTCATGAGAAGGCGTTGACCGTTGACACCCATATCGATTGGCCTTCGCGCCAGTTGCGCAACCCTTCGTTCATGCCGGGCGAGCGTCACCAGTCCGGCGAGAGAGATAGCCAGCAATGGGATTTGGTGCGCATGAAAGAAGGCGGGCTCGATGCGGTGTTCATGTCGATTTTCACCGGGCAAGGGCCGCGCAATGAAGAGGGCCATGTCAAAGCGAAAGAGCATGCGCTGAAGCTGATCGAGATCACGAAAAAGATGGCCGCGGATTATCCCGATTGGGCCGAGCTCGCCTTCACTGCAGATGATGCCGAGCGCATCGCGCAGAGCGGCAAGCGTGCGATTTACATGGGAATGGAGAACGGGTATCCGGTCGGCCTCGACACGGCCAACGTGAAAAAGTTTTATGATCTCGGCGTGCGCTACATGACGATCACGCATTCGCGCAATAACGAACTCGGCGATTCTTCCACGGATGAACTGCAAGAATGGAACGGCCTCAGTGCGTTGGGTGAGAGCGTGGTGCGTGAGATGAATCGCCTCGGCATGATGGTGGATATTTCACACGTGCATGACGCGACGTTTTGGGACGTGCTGGCGATGACCAAAGCGCCGGTGATCGCTTCGCATTCGAGCGCATGGGCGTTGTGCGATCACAACCGCAACATGAAAGACGACATGCTCGAGGCCGTGAAAAAGAACAACGGCGTGGCGCAAGTTTGTTTGTTGGGAGATTTCATCAAGAAGATGCCGCAAAGCCCGGAGCGCGAGGCTGCGATGACGGAATGGCGCAAGAAGCAAGAGGCGTGGCGGCGCGGCGAAATGACGCCGGAGCAGGAGCAACAGCTCTTTCAAGAGCGGCGCGAGCTTAATGAAAAATTTCCGGCCCAGCGTCCGAGCTTGAACGATGCGATATTGCACCTCGATCACATGGTTAAGGTGATGGGCATCGATCACGTCGGTATCGGCTCGGATTTCGACGGCGGCGGCGGCTTGATCGACATCGACGACGTTTCCGTGATGCCGAACATCACGAAAGAGTTGATGCGCCGCGGTTATTCGGAAGAGGACATTCACAAAATTTGGGGCGGCAATCTGTTGCGCGTGCTGCGCGAGGTGGAAGAGGTTGCGCAGGAATTGCAGAAGGGTACAGGCACTGATTGAGCAATGGGCTTTTCAAGCTCAGAATAATTCTGCTGCAGCGCGGCTAAGATTTTGGGGAATTACACACGGATCAAAAAGACACACGGAAAACACTTTGCAGTGTGTGTTATTACTCAGAGCGAAATCTAGGTTACACTTCTCCCTCCTTGCCTGTCATTCAGAAGGCAACTTTTTACGTGCTGGAGATGCTGCCCAGCGCTTAAAAAGATTCCTCCTGAATGACAGTAATAGAGGTGCGGAGTGTAACCTGTTTTTTGCTCGGAGTAGTATTGTTCCGTGTGTTGCTCCGTAATGGCAGAGTTCAGGATGTCTATAGCGAGTTGAATTTATGCAAGCTGCCATAAGCGCTCTTCATCATTCGCCGTTAGTGCGCGTGCTCGATTTCAAGTGCCAGTGTGGTCGCGACCCTCGCCGGGCCTCGGAGCAGACGCAAAAGTTTACGATCAGCTTCACACGGCGCGGCAGTTTTGGCTATCACATTGGGCGGCGCAATTATGAAGTACATAGCGGCATCGTGCTCTTGGAAAAGGCCGGTTGCGAATATGCCATCTCGCATCCCAGCACGATTAATGATGAATGCACGATCTTCGAACTTGGTGAAGACGTGCTGCACGACTTGCAACCGGAGGCCGGGCGCGGCGAGCAATATTTTTTCATGGCGAACGTTGCTCCGGTTGCATTCTTGCCCACAAACTCTTCACTTGAATATTTGCACGCCGCTTTGGTGCAAGCGGCGCAAGCTCCGTTTGCATGCTCACGTTTTAACTTCGAAGAGCTGTTTCTCGCATTACTGCGGCAAATCAACCTGCAAACTCAAGTAAGCGGCCGCGCTCCGGCATTCGGCAAGCTCAAAGAACATCAGCGCGAGGCCATGGATCTGGCCAAACATTTCATCCTGGCGAACTTTCAGCGTGATTTATCTTTGGCCGAGATTGCGCGCCACAGCCATGTCAGCGTGTTTCATTTCAGCCGCTTGTTCAAACAATTCACCTCGCACAGCCCATATCAATTTCTGCGCGCAGTGCGCTTGCAACGCGCGGCGTTGCTGCTCACGCACACGGCTTTGCCCGTGACGCAAATCTGTTTCGAAGCCGGCTTCAACAGCTTCGAGCATTTCATTTTGAGCTTCACGAAGCAGTTCGGGTTAAGCCCGTCGAAGTATCGCAAGCGATGAACATTGGCATCGCGCCTCGCCCTCTTCTTCTTTTTGTCATTCTGGAAGAACCTGCCATAACGCTTGGCTCAGTGCTTGTTTCCGGGGAAGGTCCTTACAGGATGACATTTTAGATACTATGCCAAGCGATAAAAAAGCAAGATTCCATAAGTTTTCTCTCCTCGACATTCCTACCTTTCATCCAAACAATGAATCACTTCGCCTTCACTTCACTTTAAACTTTCGGGAGCATTGCAATGTTATCAAAAGGCCTGCGATTCACGACACTCTTGTGCGGCTTGATGCTGTTTTCGGCAATGATTGCTTTTGCGCCGCACGAGCAACACGAGTCACAGGATCAACAGCCGCGCACGCTCACGCCGAGCCAGCGCGCCGAGCTGCTCGTGGAGCGCGAGAAAGTGTGGCGCGCGTATTTCATGAATGATCGTAAGCATCTTGAGGCCGTGATTCCGCCGGAGACGATTGCCATCAATGCGAATGAGGAGCAATGGGCGAATCGCGAGGCGATTCTAGCGGGCGCGGAAGGGTTCGCGCAAAGCGGCGCGAAGCTCGTGCGTTTGGAATTTCCGCGCACGGAGATGCAGGTTTACGGCGATGTGGCGATTATCTACACGACGTATCTATTCGAGCTTGAAAGCGAGGGCGAGCGTTCAATGTTCAACGGACGCGGCACGGAAATCTTCGTGCAACGCAACGGCACCTGGGTCAATTCCGGCTGGCATTTGGATGCGGGGAAGTAAGTTGAAATCTAATTTTAACCGCGAATCAACGCGAATGAGCGCTAATGCTTTTTATTCGCGTTGATTGGCGTTGATTGGCGTTCATTCGCGGTTGTCTCTGGTTTGGCTGCGGTTTATCAGAGTGATGGAGAGAAGAATGGAATCCAACACAAACATCGGAAAGAATCTCAAGCAAGCCGTGCCGTTTTTCGGCGTGTCGAATATCGAAGAGTCGGTTCGCTATTACGTGGAGGGCCTCGGCTTCAAGATGACCAACCAGTGGATTCATGAAGACAAGCTCCGCTGGTGCTGGCTCGAGCGCGGCGGCGCAGCCCTGATGCTGCAAGAATTTTGGAAAGAAGGGCATCACGCCAATGTGCCAACGGAAAAACTCGGCGTGGGCGTCTCCATCTGTTTCATCTGCGAGGATGCTCTGGCAATCTGTCGCGAGTTCCGAGCGCGAGGGCTTCAAGCCTCGAAGCCCTTCGTTGGAAACGGCATGTGGGTCACGTCTCTGCACGACCCGGACGGCTATCGCCTCGAGTTCGAGAGCTACACGGACGTGCCGGAGGAAACGGAGTTCGCGGAGGACGAAAATTGAAAGAGCGCAAGACGGACGGTCCGTAGCCAAACATCCGCCGTAAAAAAATGGAAGCCATCACAAGGAGCTTGCCACATGTTTAAATCAGCCATTCCCGTTCTGCACGTCAGCAACTCAACCAAGGCTGAAGAGTTCTATTGCAACCTGCTGGGCTTCCGCCGCGAGTTTGTTTATCGCGCGATTGATCAGACTTGGGGCAACCGCGAGATGTACGTGAAAGACGCGGACCGCAACAGCATTCGTTTCGTCCACGAGATTGGCGGCTAACCCTCTACATCGATTTGCAGACAAGCTGCAGATCAAAGCTTCTGCGAAGCAGCAGTGAATTATTCGGCGACACTCGGTGCTTTCGGTGTCACTCGGCGGTGAAGCTTTTCCGCCGAATTTCACCGAAGTCACCGAGAGTCGCCGAAAAAAACCTTTGGCAGAATGATTTGTCGGCAGAATTATTTCAAATCGTTCTGCCGACAAATTATTCTGCCAAGAACTTTCAGTCCCGCCGCTGCGGGATTATTCCGTGTTTGGTTCTTTAATTCGCCAAAGAGCGTGTTTGGAAAGTAGAGCACCCGGCTATTCCCCCCTTGAGGGGGTTAGGGGGTGTTTTTGAAGGCGGCGATGCTATTCAAATTCATATTCACTGCTATAGTTCTTTTCAATACGTACTTCAATCTGATAACGGCACCGAGCGACACCCCCCGAACCCCCCTCAAGGGGGGATTTTTCAAATGCCCTCTAAAGGACTCGATTATGGAAACGTCCGCGAACACTTCACTTTCACAAACCTCGCGCGCCATTTCAACTTCCCGCCTCGCAGCGATTGACTTGATTCGCGGCGCGGTGATGATTTTGATGGCCATCGATCACGTGCGCGTTTTTTCCGGCGTGCCTGCGGGCGGGCCGAGCGCCGGGATTTTTTTCACGCGCTGGGGCACGCATTTCTGCGCGCCGGCGTTTGTGTTTTTGGCGGGAACGAGTGCGTTCTTTTATGGCCGCAAGCACGAAGGCCTTTCGCGCTTTTTGTTGAGCCGCGGCGTGTGGCTGGTGCTGCTCGAACTCACGTTCTTCCGTGTGGCGTGGACGTTCAATTTTGATTTCATGAATTACGAGATGGCGGGCGTGATTTGGTGCATCGGCTGGTGCATGATTTTGATGGCAGGATTAGTGAAGCTGCCGCTCAATGCAGTTGGCGTGATCGGCGTCGTGATCATCGCGGGCCACAATGTCATGGACTTCTACATGCCCGAGCTTGTTCCCGCGCTGGCAGAGAGCGGCTTCGCCGGGCTGTGGAAAATTTTGTACGTGGGATTTTTCGCAGGCCCGATTCAGTTTGGCGCGGAAGGCCCGAGTTTGATTGTGCTCTACTCACTCATTCCGTGGATCGGCGTGATGGCCGCCGGGTATGCGTTCGGAAAAATTTTGACGCTGGAACCAACGCAACGGAATCGCATGTGCCTTGCGATTGGTCTCGGGGCAACAGCGTTGTTCCTTCTGTTGCGCGGGTTCAATCTCTATGGCGATCCGCGCTCGTGGAGCGTTGCGCCGCAAGGCCAGAGTGGCGCGCCGCAAATGCCTGCGCTCTTCGCGTTTCTGAACACGAGCAAGTATCCGGCCTCGTTGCTCTTTTTGTTGATGACGCTCGGGCCGACCATCGCGCTCATTCCGCTATTAGAAAACGCGCGCGGCGTTGTGGCGCGATGGATAGCGGTCTTCGGACGCGTGCCGTTTTTCTATTACCTACTCCACATTCCGTTGATTCACGTGCTCGCGCTCGTGGTATCGCAAATTCGTTTGGGCGAAGTGAGCCCCTGGCTTTTCATGAATCATCCCATGGGCAATCCGCCGCCACCCGAAGGCTACACGTGGAGTCTCGCAACTCTTTACCTCGTTTGGGCGGTGACGATTGTGATGCTCTATTTCCCGTGTCGCTGGTTCGCGGAGGTGAAGGCGAGGAGGAGGGAGTGGTGGGTGAGTTATTTGTGAAATGAGGCACGGCGATTCTAGAGCAACTGCATTGCGAGTCGTTTGTTGATGGCACAGAAATTTGGACTTGCTATTTTCAGCAGCCCGTCACATCTTAAGTGGCAGAGTCACGCTGCTTTTGTCGATTTTTCAGCGGGCAAATAATCGTTAGGACGTACCGAACTGGGTGCGGAGTTTGGCAATACCGCCGCGCACTTGTGAGGCCATAGGAGGCTATCATGGAAAAGATCATCAAATGGATTGCCGATCTAGCGCCATTTCTTGCGCCATATCCTGGGTTCGTCAAACTGCTCTTCGTCGCATGGGTTGGCCTAGGTGCAGCACTGTTTGTATCGCTCATTCTTGCTAGACCCGCGGGCACACCTGTAACAGCACAACCAAAAGATAAGATGGCTGAAACGGGTACTGCGAAGAAAGAGGCTTGGATGGTGATTGAAGGCTTAGAGTTCTTTGCCGCTCGTCCAGGCGCGCAGGTCCGGGTGGTGGCCAATGTCAATGGCACCGAATTTATTTACCCGAGCCGTGGTGGGGTGGAATGGCTTGAAGTTGGTCCATCAATGTCGGCTCAGATATTCCGCCTTCCACCGGCTCGCGAACGCTACATCGTCCGGTTTGAAGCAACTGTCCGAGTGCCAGCTGCGCACGGCGAGGCTAAAACAACAGGCAGACTCACAAGTGTGAAAGATGATATCGTAGACGTTGCTGATGGCATTCCCTTCTCCGGCAGATACATTCTGCACACTTTCGACCCAGTGCATATGGCGCGCTCTGCTGACGCCAACGCAGAGCTTCTGTACCGAATCACATACGATCCCAAGTAGCACATGCTGTTCTCCTTCTCGTCTAGCCGGTAAACCCTCACATTAGACGCGAAAAAAATGCCCAGTGCAACTTTATGTAAGCCTCCATGCTTTTCTCTCCCCTAAAACGACGCCCGCATCTTCATCTTCCCCAAGTGCGCAACCCACTTTTCCCTGCCTAAATACGATAACGAGAAATTGCCATTGCCAGTCAAGCGGTATTCGCAGGTGAGACGTCAGCGAAACCTCATGCCTTCGCAGGGAGGAGATATATAGCTTTCTAGAAGCATGGCTTGAATTTTCATCATCACTTCCGTATTTTGAATAAAACAAAAAGTGAGAGTTCCGATGACGATTCCTGAAATACTCAAAAGCTGCAAAACGGCGCTTGAAAACAGCTACAAAGCACAGTTCAAGGGGTTGATGCTGTACGGGTCCATGGCTCGCAATCAAGCCGCTTCGGATAGCGACATTGACCTGCTCGTTTTGTTGAGCCAGCCCGTTGACTACTTTCGGGAGCTTCGCGCGATTGTTGACCTGCTCTATCCCATTCAATTAGAATCCGACCAACTGATTTCGGCCAAGCCTGCTCCCTGGGAAAGTTTTGAGGCCGGGGATATTCCACTCTATCGCAATGCCAAACGAGAAGGAGTGTTGGTGTGACTCCGCAATTCTTCGACGAAATCGCTGCTTACCTCGAACGGGCGGAGCATTCCCTGCAAGCCGCGCGGGAATTGGCCGGGAAAAATTTTTATGACTTTGCGGCTTCACGCGCCTATTATGCGGCCTTCTATGCCGCGACCGCGCTTTTGTTGCACGAAGGCTTGGAATTGAGCAAGCACAGCGCTGTCATCTCTTCGATTCATCAGAGATTCGTCAAGACCGGCAAATTAGAAAAGGCTCAAGGCAAAGCGCTAAACTGGCTTTTTGAGTTGCGCAATGTGGGTGACTATGGCGGGATAGAACATGTGCCCCAACCAGATGTTGAGCAAGCGATTGAAGCTGCCGAACAATTTCTGAAGGCTATAAAACTTTTGCTGCAATGACACAGTGAGTTAGATCTCGCTGATAGCTCCCCCCGAACCACCAACCTCATCGGTAATCAAGACGGCTTGGGTATCAAGAATCTCATCCCAGAAAGCAGAGACTAAGCGATTAGCAATTTCTGCGGGCGTGAAGCCGTACGCTTGCACCGGCTCAGGAATACCGCGTCGAGCCCATCCCAGGAGTTGCAATCTCTCAAGCAGGTTTTTATTTGAAAAATCTTCAGAGACGATGATGATGTCGATGTCGCTATCCTCATGAGAAAGATTTTTGGCGTGTGAGCCATAAAGCAAAACTTGTTGCACACGCACGCCACTCTCGATCAAGGCTTTGACGTATTATTGGATAGGACGTCGAATCGCTGATGGGCTTTGAGCCATTTTTGTGTGACCTCGGTTTCTTTCAAAATTCTTTTGCAAAAAGCTTTCGTGTAAACCGCCAAGCTTCTCTGTAAATCCTCAGGATAACGAGTTGGAATGCTGGCTTCATTCAACTCGAGGACGATCTTGTTTAAATCCTCCGGTATGATTAAACCCGCTCTATCCGTGAGCGTCACTAAATCATGAATCTTGGGCGGCATTTTATCTTGAACAATCTCTACGTGCGCTTTCAATGCCTTTTCGAGGCTCAAGTGGCACATGAAGACGACGTAAATATAGCGCCCCGTCTTCAGCAATGTTTGGCCGTATCCAAATCATAGTCCGCTCCGGCAATCCAGTTTCGCAGCGAATTGAGACGCTTTTCAGATAGCATTTTAGCGAGCCCTCTTGCCATTTCTTTCTGCACGAGATTATAAAAACTTCCGCTAAAAAGCAAACTTCTAATTCTTTTCGTTATTTCACCGCACATAGCATGCTCTTCCGATTTGATTTGTCGTTCAGCCATCGAGAGTAATACCTCAAAACGGACTCCCTTTGGTAAGCAAATCGCATTTTGTTTTTTGAAAAAACTTCCTTGCCATTTTGAACCCGCCGAGTTATCATTCCCGCCGTCTGATTGAAATCTAATCATAAACCGCAGGTATCCTAACGCAGAACAAGCTGAAGCCGAAGATTTTTCAGCTTTTTTCCACAGCAAAGCTAGTCACCAAAATCACGGAGGTCACACCCATGAACACCATTCAACTCTTCAAGCAAAGTTTTCAAGGAACGGGGTTCGAGCCGATTGGCCGAATCACTGAAGCACAGCTTCAGTTTTTAATCGCCAATTTTGAAGAAGAATTTCTCGAAGACCAGGATTATTACCTCGACCGGGACACCATTGATTTCTTGAAAGAACTCGGCGCGGATAATGAGTTGGTCAAAATCTTTGAACATGCGATTGCAGGACTCGGACCGGAAGAAGGGATAGACGTCGTTTATAAACGCTAAGGGTGTGAGGCGTCGGTCCGCTTGCAAAAAGGTTTTGAAAAGAACCGGCTTTCTTCGTATCGTTGTGCAAGGCGTTAAGCGCGAACGCAAAAGAATCTTCCAAACCGGAGCACGAGAATGGAAATACAACTTTCAGGTAAAGCCGAAGAAATCGTAAAAGAGAAACTGGCCTCTATGCCGACGCCGCCCAGGCGGTTTCCGAGCTTATTCTGCGCGCGGAGGAGAATGACAAGCTCAAGCATGCAAAACTCCGTGCCGCCATACAAATCGGCCTCGACCAATTGAACCGCGGCGAAGGCGTGCCTTTGAATCTCGACAGAATCAACGCGGCAATCGACAAAGAGTTGGGCCAGGCAAGTTTATGAATGAAGTCATTATCTCACCGGAAGCCGAGAGCGATTTGAAGGATATCGGCATCTTGGACTTCGCTCGACATTTGTGATCCGTCTCCACAAGCAGCACTTAATCGTGGCTCTTCCTCGCGAAGCCTGCCATCTCAAATTACTACTCCGAGCACAAAATAGGTTACACGCCGCACCTCTATTACTGTCATTCAGGAGGAATCTTTTTAAGCACTGGGCAGCATCTCCAGCACGTAAAAAGTTTCCTTCTGAATGACAGGTAAGGAGGGAGAAGTGTAACCTATATTTCGCTCTGAGTAATAACTAGTACCCCACCAATCCCGAGGAGGATGTGATGAAAGTTTTTCTCGCGTCATGTGTCTTGATGTTGGCGCTCACCGCAGCCAGCCATGCCCAAACCACGCCGTTTCTCACCGACGATAAAATCCGCATGCTGCAAAACGAAATCTCCGGCGACCGCGCGTTCGAGCACATTCGTTGGCTTTCGCATTGGCATCGCGATTCCGGCATGGAGGGCTATTTCAAAGCTGCGGAATATGTGATCCAAGCCGCGAAAGACGCAGGTTTGGAAGACGTGCGTTTCGTTGAGCAAGTGTTGGACGGACACAATTACACGGCGAAGTCGGCGGAGCTGTGGATGCTCGAGCCCGTGGAAGTGAAGCTCGCGGACATTGGCGAGCACAATGTTTATCTCGCGGACGGCAGCCACGATGCCGACGTAACCGCAGAGTTGATTTGGATCGGCGATGCGACCAAAGACACGTTGGAGCAACTCGACGTGAAAGGCAAGATCGTGCTCACGGATGCCAGCCCGAGTCGCGCGGCGCAAAATGCCGTGTGGGACAAAGGCGCGATGGGCATCGTTGCTTTTCCCATCTCCGAAAATAAAACGCTGATGGACTTCCCAGATCAAATCGCATGGAGTCGCGTTCCCATCGAGCCGCCGAAAGATAAACACGGCACGTTCGCCTTCATTCTCTCGCCGCGCAAAGGCGAAACGTTGCGCAAAGTTCTCACGACGCAAAGCGAACAAGATTTCTTCGCAACCGGCAAAGGCGCCAAAGGAGGCCGCGTGGTCGTGAAAGCGAAAGTCGACACCGAAATCGGGCCGAAGCCGGGCCGCACCGGTTTTGTGGAAGGCTGGATTCGCGGCACGAAATATCATGATCAACAAATCGTCGTCACCGCGCATTTGCAGGAAGAAAAAGGCTCGGCGAATGACGACGGCACAGGCTGCGGCAACATTCTCGAGCTCGCGCGCGTGTTCAACAAGCTCATTGCCGAAGGCAAGATGCAACGCCCGCTGCGCGACATTCGCTTTTGGTGGACCGACGAAATCTATTCCGAGTATCGTTACTTCCGAGATTTTCCGAACGAGCCGAAGAAAATGCTCGCGAACTTGCACCAAGACATGTCGGGCGCGAAGCAATCCATGGGCAATCGCGTGCAGCATCTCATCTTTGCGCCGCACTCGCGCACTTCGTATCTCGACGCGATGTTCGAGAGCATCGGCACGTTTCTCATTCAAACCAACAATGCTTATCTCGCCGCCGGCAGGCAAGGCGGTTTGCCGCATCCGTTCTCGCGGCCGCTGTATTCCAGCATGGGCACGCGCGACAATTACAACGCCGCGTTCGTGCCGTATTTCGATTCCTCCGATCACATGTGCTTCGTCGAAGGCGCGATTGGCGTGCCCGCAGTCGCGCTCATCAACTGGCCGGATGATTTCATTCACTCCTCGGATGATGATCTCGACAACATCGACCCTACGCAATTGCGGCGGAATAATTTTCTGATTGCCGCGATGGCCTACGTGCTCGCGTTCGCGGAAGACGACAAAGCGCCGCTCTTCGCGACGGAAACATTTGCGCAAGGCAATCGCCGCTTGGCGAAAGATCTGACGGTTGCGATGCAACTCATGAAGCCAGCCACGAATGGCAGCACGAACGAGGCGTGGAAAGATGCGAATCTCTTGATCGAACAAGGCGTTTTGCGCGAACGGCGCGCAGTGCAATCGGCCCGCGTGTTTGCGAAAGACAATCGCAACGCGCAGCAATGGCTCGAAACTTTTACGGCCAAGTTGGGGGATAAAGAAAAAGAGCTGCGCGCGGATTTGAATGCGTTCTACGCGCTGCAATACCACAGCGCGCCGCAAGCGCTCAAACTCTCGCCCGAAGAATTAGCCGCGAGCAAGAAAGTGCCCGTGAATGCCTCGCCGCTCGACACCTATTTCGCCAAGCGTCGCGAGGTGAAATTTAGCGGCAAGCTGCACGGCTTGATGCGCGAGGAAGTGTATTACTTCGTCGATGGCAAGCGCAGCTATTATGACATCTACAAAGCCGTGCGCGCCGAAGCGCTCGTAGCAGGCTCGTGGTATTATGGGGAGGTGAAGTTGGAAGACGTGGTGGGATTGTTGGATGCGGCGGTGGCGGCGGGTGCGCTGGTGGTGAAGTAGTGACGTCATATCATCAGTTAACGAATACTAGATCGCGTTAGTGACGCCGGTTTGCTCAAACCAAAATTCTGAAGCATCCGATTTCGTTCTTAACAAAAAGGAGTGCGCCATGACTGAAGAAAGAAGAAAAGCGCTCAACCTGCAGCGTTTGCCCTTGATCGATGTTTCCATTCGTGCAAATGTGGTTGCTGTCCTCCGTGATTTGGAGACGCATGGGCTTAAGCCACTCATTCACGCGGATGTCTGGCGTAGTCCGGCAAAGCAGGAGGAGCTTCAGCGGGCAGGCACGAGCAAAGTAAAGTGGGGCTTTCACTGCGCCACTCGGCCAGACGGATCACCTGGTAGTTTGGCAGCGGACATCATTGATGCAAATAAGGCTTGGGAGGCGACAATAGAATTTTGGTTGAAATTGGGAGCGAGTGCTCTGGCTCAAAAACTCGGCTGGGGCGGCCTTTGGGGGTTGCCTGTAAATTTGAAAGACGGACTTTTAGAAGTTATTCGTCGCAAGGCTTGGAATGAAAAACCCAAATTGGGATGGGACGTGGCGCACATTGAAACGGCGCGAGTGACGATTGCCGAAGCCAGAGCCGGAAAACGATAACGCTTTACATCCAAACATGCGTTAGCAATTGATGAAAGTTGCCGATTGCGTTTTGAAGTCGCTCATGAAAGCCAATTCGTCAACGCCTTGTTTGAACTCAAGAATAAGCTGCGCATTGAGCGATGTCCAGAAGGGCCGTGTTATCGCGATTCATAAATCACTTCCGCAGTTTTTAAAATTTCTTCGCGACGAATCCAGTTGCGGCTATGTTCAACTGCTCGTTTAGAGAATAGATCGATTTTGCGGTCGAGGAGTTTTGCTAATTCCTGTTCCATGCGTGCATGCTCAAGCAAACCCCAGCGTGCTTCGGGAGCGAACGTGACTAATAGATCAACATCGCTTTCCGGCTTGAAATCATCGCGCAAAATCGAGCCAAACAGCGCGACCTCTTTGATCAACCAACGACGGCAGAAGTCGGCAAGTTTTTCAGCAGGTAGTGTGAGATTCGGCTTGGGCATCTATTGGGTCAGTGATCTTGTAATCACGCTTTCATTTGACTTGTTTTAACAACTCAAAAAATCTTTCGCGCGAAATTCCGGCCGAATTGAGATTGGTTTTAATATGTGTGACCGCCACCTCTCGCGGACTAGTTTTTATGACAAGCGGCCGCTTGACACCCGCTTTCGTCATCATGATGTGATCGCCACGCTGGCGCACGATCTGAAAGCCTTCAAGCTCGAAAATCTTGATCGCTTTTCGTAATGAATTGGCGCCAGTTTAGGTATAAACAGCCTCGCGCTGCAATGTCGTTCTCATCGTTTTAATGGGCTTGCGAAAAAGCCATTGCTCGCCGACTTTTTTGTAGCCGGCTTCTTCAAGAACTTCATGAAGTGTGCCCAAGCTTTCGCAGCCTTCAAAGAAAAGTTCCAAAGCCTCGCGTATGCTCTTTTCCGCTTCATCTAAGGTATCACCGAAGCTTGAAACTTGCAACTCAGGGCATAGTGCGACTATTGCACCGTCCTCTTCAAAGTAGTCGATGTGCGCTTCGATTTTCATGACGAGTCTCCGCTGTGGTTTCAAAATTCGGCATCGAATATAGGACAAATTCACAACTTTGCAAGCGCTGTTTCCACCCCAAACGATTACTTGACGAGGAGTCAATATGGCCCGCATAAGAACCCTCGAACGCGATGAAGTCGCGCCCCGAGGTGCAGGAGATTTACGATAAGTATTTGCAGGAACGCGGCAACGTGCCCAACGCATTCAAACCGTGGGCGCAGATTCCAAACTATCTCACCACGCTCATCGCGCACTATCGCGCGGTGATGTTTACGGGCAATCTGCCGTTCAAGCTGAAAGAGCTGCTCGTGGTTAAAGTTTCGCTCACCAACAACAGCAACTATTGACTGGCAGCACATACTGCTTTGGCAAAGCAGATCGGCTATTCGGAAGCGGAGTTGCACGCGCTGCGCGAGTACGAAACCTCCGAGCACTTCACTCCCGCCGTGTGCGCCGCGCTCAAGCTCGCCGAAAAAATGACGCGCGACATGAACAGCGTGAGCGACGAAGACTTCGCGGAACTGCGCGAATATTACAGCGAGACCGACATCATCGAGCTGGCGAGCACGATTGGCATGTTCAACTACTTCAACCGCTTCACCACAGTACTGCGCATCGATCTTTCGGGCACGAACGCGCCGTATGGGTCGTTCGTGTTTTGAAATTGGAGTGATGGATTTGTGGATTGTTGGATTAATGTTTTTTGCCCATCGATCCAACAATCCATCACTCCAATACTCCATCAATCGATTTACTTCTTCTCCGCCTCCAACCTCCCCGCGCGTTCCGCATCTTTTGGCGCAGGCCATTCGCGTGGCTTGCCGGTCTTCTCATCTTTTGGCATCAAACGCTTCGTGCGATCCACGAACGTTTCATCTTCGCTGGCAAGATACACCAACGAAGCCGTGAGCACGACGTTGTTGCGCAAATCATCAAACACGATTTTATCATACGTGTCGCGGTTCGTATGCCACGTGTACGTGCCGTAGTTCCAGCTATTCGAGCCCAACCCAAAACCCGGCGCGCCCGCAGCAATGAACGAAGCGTTGTCCGAGCCGCCGCCCGCAGGCATGCCCGGAAAACTGATCTTCAACTCTTGCGTCACCTCACTCGGCACGCGCGCCAGCCATTTCGCGAGCGATTGCCCGGCATCAATCAAACCCGCGCCCGACATGCGCTCAATACGCCCCGTGCCATTATCTTGATTGAACAACGCTTGCAGCTTCGCGACGATTTCCGGATGATCTTTCACAAACGCGCGCGAGCCGTTCAAGCCTTGCTCCTCGCTGCTCCAATGTCCCGCCATAATCGTGCGCTTAGGATTCGGATAAACTTTTTTGAGAACGCGCATCACTTCCATCATCAAAATCGTGCCCGTGCCGTTGTCCGTCGCGCCGGAGGATGCATCCCACGAATCGAAGTGCGCGGAGAGCATCACGTACTCATCGGCCTTCGCATTACCGCGCATTTCACCAATGGTGTTGTATGTCGGAGTCTCGCCCGTGAACTTTGCTTCGGCGACGATGCGCAGCAGCGGCTGCGTGTTATTCTCCGTCAAGCGATACACCAAGCCGTAATCTTCCAAACTCAAATCAAGCGTCGGAATCTTCTTCGTGTTCGCGCCGAAAATTTTATTCACGCCGTAACCGTTCGACCAAGTCGATGAAATGATGCCCGCAGCGCCGGCGCCTTCCAACGCCTCGGCCAGCTTCTTTTGATCGAGCTTCGTTTTGTTCAAACGCCGTTGCCATTGCGCGCGCAGCGTATCGCGCTCGACTTTCATCTTCTCAAACGACTCCTTCGTCGCGAACTCTTCCCAATCTTTATCAGGCCTGCCGGTAGGCTGCGGCATCGAAATCAACACGAGCTTGCCTTTCACGTTCGGCAGCCATTGTTGAAACGCCACGGAATCTGCAATGTCCGTGAGAATGATCGTCGTTGCTTGCAAGCCGTTCTTAGGCGTGACCGGACTCCACGCGAGCATCGTGCCTTCGAGCGTGCGCACGCGAGGCGCGAGCAAATCAATGTGCGTGACGCCGCGTTCCCAACCCTGCCACTTGCCCCATTGCTCGTTGCGCGCGGTGATGCCATAGCCCGTGTATTTTGCCACAGCCCAATCGTGCGCCTTCTTCATCTGCGGCGTGCCCGTCAAACGCGGCCCGATCACGTCCATCAACTCATGCGCCATTTGCGGCAACTGCGAGTTGGTCGTGGCCTCGGTCCAAATTTTTTGCAGCACGCTGTCTTCCACCGCAAGGTTTTGACTGCGCGCCGTGCTCACACAAAGCAGCAACAGCATCATCGCAAACCAACTTCTGCAACGTGACCTCATAAATGCTCCTCCGAAAGATTGAGATGAAGAACAACCAACAACGAGTAATGTTCACGAATCTTCTCACTGTGGTTTTCTTTGAAGTGTTTTTTTATGTTCAGTCGCTGCTCCACCGAGGTGTCATCTTTGCTTGTTTACCTCGCCTTTATTTCTTCGCGCGAGGTGACTTCAAAGCGACGATATCCCGCCACCGAGGTGATATTTTCAAACGAGGTTATGCTCCAAATCGAGAAGGTTGATATGAGTACACAAAATTCTTACGCGCATTGCAAAGAGTTATGCTTCGGAGTTTTGAAGGGCAATTATTGCATTTGTGCCTGCGGAGTTTTATTTTAAAAATAAAATCAGGAGAACATTCATGCCTCAACCAACTACCCTCAATGCGCCAAGCTGGGTTGCCGCTGACGATCTGTTGGGCTTGCTGCGTCAAGATTTGCAATTGAAGCTTGCCTATTATGGCAGCCAATGCCGCAATTTCGAGCAAAAACACAAACAGAGTTTGGCGGAATATGAAACGGCTCTGCATTCCGCGCCGGAAGATTTTGCGGCATGGGAAGAGTTTATGGATTGGGAGTCGGCGGAAGCCGCACGGCAAGAATTGACACAACGTCTGCACGAGCTTGCGGCATGGAAAGCCTGAGCCAAGTCCTGCCCGACTTTTCTTTTGTTGATTTTTGCCCTCTCGATGCGCATTTTGATTACGAAGCTTATTGCATACCACGAATTGTTTTTCAAGTTTTATAGGGAGAAATAAAAAATGATCGCATTGACTTTTGAAGAGCTTGAACGGCAAGTTGAGAACCTGCCTCCACAGAAACAACTTCAACTGCTGGCGAGGGTCTCCGAAAAGTTGAGTATTGGCGTCCTCCCATTTACTCCTGAAAAAGGCGACGTGGAAAAAAGCGCGCATCAAAAGCAGTTGACACCGATCAATGCTTGGCTAGCTGAATGTGATCGCGTCGCAGAGCTGTGGGAAGGAACGTTCGATGCCGCAGCGGATTTGCGCCGCCTTCGAGACGAGGAGTAAGCCATGGCCGAGCGTTGTATCGACGCAAGTGTTGCGATCAAATGGTTCATAAAGGGTGAAAGCTTCCGCCACAAAGCAATCGCGCTTTTGCGCGACTCTCAAGCCGCAGGAATAACTCTGATTGCGCCTCCCTTGTTTGAAATGGAAACCGACAGTGTTATCCAAACCCGCGTCGTAGAGGGGAAAACCACGCCCGCGATCGCCGACCAAACCTTGACGCTTCTCGACACCTCTCCGGTTGTAATCGCTTCGCACCCACAAATGAGGCAAAGAGCGCGTGAGATCGCACGACAATTCCAGCAACGCAAGGTTTATGACGCCACATATGCTGCGCTCGCCGAGCTACGAGGCTGCGAGTTTTGGACGGCGGATAAAATCTTTCACGAAGCCGTCAAATCGGCTTTGACGTTTGTGAAGTATTTGCCGGATTATCAATAAGCCCTCCCGATTTTTCTTTTGTTGATTTTCCCTTTACGCAACACATCTTGATTCCGTAACCTATTACAAAGGCCAACCATGCTCAGTGAATCCGATAAAGACGCCGTTATCCGCTGCGCCCAAAAGTATAATGTTGCCGCCATCATTCTCTTTGGCTCAACGTTGACCGAAGGTGCGCAAGCCCGCGACATCGATCTGGGCGTGAAAGGCATCAAACCCGAGCTGTTCTTCAAATTCTACGGCGAGCTTTCGCGGCAACTCTCGAAAGAAGTCGATCTCGTCGATCTTTCTCACAAATCATTGTTCAACACACTGGTGGAAAAAGATGGGGTAAAGATTTATGGCTGAACTTGTACAAAGCATCGCAGCCGAGAAGGAGCATATTGCAGCCACACTTAAGGCTTTGAACAAAACGTTGCGCCGCAAACGAAGAGGGTTTGCCGAGTTGGCTGCGATCGCAACGTGTTTGCACAACTCCTACAATGGCATAGAAAATCTGCTCAAGCGAGTCTTCAAACACATGAAGATATCCCTTCCCGATTCGCCAACCTCCCACAAAGACATTTTAAGCCAAGCCGTTGAGACCGGCATCATTTCGCAAGAACTAGCTGGTTCACTCGACGAATACCGCACGTTTCGGCATTTTTTCGTGCATGGTTACGGTATTCTCTTGAGCGAAGCGCCGATGCAGCCCTTAGCGCAAAACCTTCCCGAAGTTTGGGAACGATTCGAGCGAGAGCTTGACACCTTTGTCACCTCGCTGCCATCGCAACATTTTTGAATGCCGTTTTTTCGCCATTCAACGCGCGGAGGAGACGCCCGATCTCTACCTTGAGATGCCCTCAAAGGCTTATGCCTGAAATTCAAAAACCACTTTCACACCGCAAAATACGTCATGAAAAACAGAATGGGTTGGATGACGAAAACGATCAGCGCAAATTCGCCGAAGGTCAGTAGCGAAGTTTTCACGCTCGTCATGAGTAGAGATTGCCGATGCACTCTGCGCAATGCAATGAAGAGATAGACCATCATGCCAAGCAGCAGCGGCACGATGATGTAGGGATCATTGCCAAACACGCGCGCGATATGAGTTCCAAAGGCGAGATCGAGCAACCCCAAAACGAGCATCAGCAGCGGCAGGCCAATGACAACGAAGATCAAAAAGTAGGAATGAAAGTGAATGGAGAAGATGAGGTGTTCGACATAGTAGCGTCTTTGCCTGAGATAAAAAACTTTGAGCGTCACGGCAAATAATGGAATTAAAAAGAAGAACATGCTCTTTTGATTGTACCTCAACACTTGATTGAAGTGCGCCACAAACTCTTCTTCTAAAACTTGCTGCGTCGCGATCTTTTCCGCAACCAGCCGTTTCGCCAAAGCTCCGTGTGGCCCGCCCGTAATCCCCTCGAAAGTCCAATTCAACATTCCCATGCGATGCACCACCAGAAAGAAAACCAGATTCACCAGCACGAACATCGTGATCGGCTTGATGTAGCTCTTTTGCCGGCCTGCGAGGTATTCTGCGGTGAGAAATCCTGGTTTGAACAGAAGGGGAAAAATGCTGCGAAAAATTTTGGAGTCGAAGTGCGTGAGGTCATGCAGCGCATGCTTGAGGAAATGTCCCAGCGCGTAATGGTGCGGCGTGATCGCTTGCTGCCCGCAACGATGGCAATACTCGTCGACTAATTCTGCTTCACAGTTTTGACAAGAGGCTGGCGCAACTTGAGACATAGAGAGGGATTCATTCTTTAAATTGGTTCGTTCAACGAATGCGCTGGCAACGAATACAACGGCAACGAATGAGCGCGGCTTTCAGCTTTTTATTCTTTATCTTTTATTCGTTGCGCGTTTCATTCGTTGCAGAATAAAAGCTGTTCATCCTCCCGGTTTGAGTCGCGTCATGCGATGCGCGATCCCGAAAAAAGCGGGCAGCACCAAGCTCCAGATCACGGCGAGCACGAGCATGGTCGTGATGAAATCATATTGAAAATGGACTGCGCCGATACGCTCACCCGCAGCATAACTCAACGGCCCGCCAATGGCACCCAAAACCACAGCAAGCCACGTGCGCCCTTTCAGCCATTCGAACGACCAGTTGATGGTGCTCGCGAACAACACCCAAATCGCGGTGATCCAAATTGGCCCGAGCCAAGGCGCAAACGCATATCGGCTTTGATAAACGAGCAAGCCGGTTGCGGCTTGGAAGGAATCGACCAGCGTGCCCAAGACGCCGATGACGATGATCATCATAATCTCTTCGCGCAGCGTGTGCGTGAGCACGAAATGGATGAGCACCAACAAACCCACGACGCCCACGCCGACCTCACTGAGGCCGTGCGCCGCGCCATAGACGCACGCGAGCCAGCCGGCGTAATAGGAGAGATAGTTGAAGAGCTTGACGAACATGCGCGCCTCGGAATTGAAAGGCGCAAAAGTAATACGGCCACACTGCTTTTGCAAAGGGATTTTTGAAAATAGCCTTTGACATTGGGCGCGGGGCTTTTAAATTCTCATAACAGAAGACGATTGCTGACTGGATTGATGGAGTGGTGGATTATTGGAGTGTTGGAGTGATAAAGCGGTTGGACCTTACGCCATCAATCCAAAACTCCATCACTCCAACGATCCATTGCTCCAACCATCCAATCTTTACGGAGGCGGAAATGAAAGGCATGATGAAGTGGCCGCTCCTCATTGCGGCGATTCTCGTCATCTTGCGCGTGGTTTCGGAGCAACTGAGCGCGCCCGAGGCAATCAACAGAATCTTCGGCGTGACGTGGCTGTATTTTCTCGTGCCGATCTACTTCGCGCTTAAGATTGCGGCGACGAATGATGCGCAGCCCTACAAAACGCTCTTCATTAAGATGGCAATATTCGTCGCGTTGGTGAGGTTGATGGTGATTCCCGCTTATTGGCTGGCGTACAAATTTAATTGGAACGCATCGCGCTTCGACGCGGAACAAGGCGGCGTAGTAGGCGACGGCATTTCACCGCTCAGCGGATACGTGCTCATTCCTCTGGGCGCTTTCCTCTTCTGGCTTGTTGCAGCGACATTGGCCGGCGGCGGCCTCGGCGCGCTCATGATTGCATGGAAGCGCAGAGGCGTGGCTGAAAACCCGGTATAATTTCGCAAGGCGGATAATGCGCAACCGAAAACTTTGGCCACAGATCAAAGCCGATACGCGCTGATTTTATCAGTGAAAATCCGTGAAAATCTGCGTCCAAAATATTTACTTCAATAGCTGAAATATCACTTTTATTCATATGATCGAACGTGATTACATCATGCGCTTGGTGCAGCAGCTCGCGGCCGCGCTGACGCGCATCTTCAAACTCAAAGAGCAGGAAAAGTATGACCAAGCGTTTGATGAAACCGGCAAGGCCTTTAATGAACTGCTCGGCATGAGCCCCGAGTTGATGGCGGCTTTTGATTCCGCTACGCTCGCACAGTTGCTCGGGCATCATGAAAAAGTGAAAACCGCGGCCGCGCTCTTTCGTGAAGAAGGAGAATTGTATCAACGCAAAGGGGAGGAGGCGAAGGCGCAAACGCGTTATCAGCGCGCATTCGAGTTGTATTTGGAAGCGGCACAGATGCAAGAGCAGAGTGATGCGGAGTGTGTTGAGGCCGCCCGATTTATTGCGAAGCTGCTGCTCGCAGAACGTGTTGCGGCAAGATACGCCGATCTCATGCAGAAGCTCGTGCGATGATTGCCCTATCGCCACAGCAAGCTGCGAGTTTGAAAGATTGGTTCTTGCCGGAGCGCGCGGGGCCGTTGGTGGGATTGCACGTGCTCAACACCGGCAACGGCGTTTGTTGGGTCGATCGGTGGCCCGCTCCGCGTGCCGCGCTGATGATTACGGCAGACAATTACGCGCTCGCTGGTGATCCGAATGTATTTGATGCAACAGAGCTTCGCGCGCGCATACGCGGTTTCGTGGAAATTTCCGAAGGCTTTCTTCCGCTGTTGAAAACGGCATTTCCCGATTGCAAACGCTGGGAGCGCATCATCTTTGAAGGACGAACGGCAACAAAATTTCATTCGTCAAATGCGCAAGAAGTTCGTCGCCTCACTTCGAATGATGCGCATCATCTGGGGGCATCAGCCCGGACAATTTTTGGATCAGCAAAACGTGGGGCGGGCCACAAGGGCTTGCGGCAAGCGGCTGCGGGTGGGGAGCATTTTTAGATGATCAACTCGCCTCAGTCGCTTGCGCTTTTTATTTCGGTGAGAAGTTTGAAGATCTCGGCGTCGTGACCGAGCCGCAGTTTCGCGGAGGCGGATTGAGCACAGCGTGTGCCGCCGCACTGTGCGAAGACATTCGCGCACGCAGCCATCAACCGAGTTGGGCCACTTCGCCGGACAATCTCGCTAGTATTCGCGTCGCAGAAAAACTCGGGTTCACATTGCAGCGGCGTGACGTGCTTTATGTTGTGGGCATACCGATTCCAGAACTGGCGTCACAGAATGTTTCTGATTAAGAAATGCTCCTGCAACGGCTTGGCCGTTGTATTCAAAGCGCACAAATCACTATGGCCGTCATATACTCCTTTCGGGTTGGTTTGTGACTCCCCTCAAAATGTCATTCTGTAAGAACCTTCCCTCGCGCTAGGAAGAGAGCCTAGCACTGGGGAGGTTCCTTCCCGGATGACATTTCTAAAAAGGCATTACCAATCAACCCGGAAACAGTATGGCATAAAACCTCGGCCCCACCGAGGTTGAAACATGTAACGAGCGCCACGAATGATGCAATTCCTCTCTCGCCTAGCTGAAGAAAAAATCAAGCACGCTCTTGCCGAGGGCGAACTCGACAATCTTCCCGGTCACGGCAAGCCGCTCGCGTTGGAAGATTTTTCCGAAGCGCCGGAACACTTGCGCATGGCGTATCAGATTCTAAAAAACGCCGGTGTGCTGCCGCTCGAGGTTGAGTTGCGTAAAGAGATTGCGGCCTTGCAAGAGCAGCTTGAAGCGAGTCAGGATGAATTGCAGCAACAACGCTTGCGCAAAGAGATCAACGATAAAAGCCTGAAGTACAATTTGCTCATGGAAAGAAACCAACGCCGGCAGCAATAGCCCATGCCTATCGATCACCTGCTCACCGCGCCGGAATCGGAACAGCTTGCGCGCGCGACAAGCTTCGATGACTCCTGCTTGGAAACCGTCAGCGCGATGGCCAATGGCAAGGGCGGCGTGCTCTTGCTCACTTCCATTGACGAAACTGCGCTCCATGACGGATTGCAAAAAATCAGCACAAACACGCAGCCCGCAATCATGCCCGAATGGGACATGCAGGACGTTGACTCGACGCGCGTGACGGCGTTGCGTATTCATGAAGCGCCGATCAAGCCGGTGGCAGTGGCCGGGCGTTGCTATCAACGCGTGGGCGCTTCGAACTACGTGCTTTCGGCCGCAGAGATTGCGCGGCTGCATTTTGAAAGTCTCGGCAAAAGTTGGGATGCATTGCCGCATGAAGCTGCGTCGCTCGAAGAACTCGATGCCGCGAAGGTGCGGGCTTTTATCAAACAAACAAACGAGAAGCGCAGAAGGCAACTCGACGAGCACGCGCCGATCACGGATATTCTCGAACGGCAATCGCTGCTCGCGAATGGGAAACTCACGCTTGCCTCTTTGCTGCTCTTCGCTAAAAATCCGCAACGCTTCGTGCCGCATGGGCGAATTAAAGCCGGTCGCTTCAAATCTGAAACGCTCATTGTTGATGATCAAGAAATCACGGGCACGTTGTTCGAGCAGGTGAATGCCGCGTTCGCGTTCATTCAGAAACACCTTTCCGTGCGGCTCATCATCACCGGCCAACCGCAACGCGAAGAAGTGTGGGACTATCCGCTCGAAGCGATTCGCGAAGCGTTGATCAATGCCGTGTGCCATCGCGATTACAGCATTGCGGTGGAAACGCAAATTCGCGTGTATGATGATCACATCGTGATTTGGAATCCCGGCAGCTTGCCGCCCAACCTGAACGTCGATGATCTCAAACGCCGGCATCAATCCGTTTTGCGCAACAAGCTCATCGGCACGCTCTTCTATGAATCGGGCTTGATTGAAAAATGGGGCAGCGGCACGAATCGCATCATCGAAGAATGCCGCAAGTACGGTCTCGCGGACCCCGAGTGGCGCGAGCAACAAGGCCTGATGCTGATTCTCCGCAAAGATGCTTTCACCGAAGATTATCTGCTCGATCTTGGCTTGAACGAGCGGCAGATCAAAGCCGTGCAGCACGTCAAAAAACGCCGCCGCATCAGCAATCAAGAGTATCAAGAATTGACTGAGGTGAAGAAGCGCACCGCTTCGGAGGAGTTGCGCGATCTCGAAGAGCGAAATATTTTTGAGCGCGTCGGATCGACGGGGAAAGGCACATATTACAAAATGAGAGGGCAAGGAGCCAAAAAAGATAATGAGCCAAAGAGCCAAAATGGAGAAAGAGCCAATGAGCCAATATGAAGGGGCGATAGTGGAGGCATTTGTTTACCTCAATGGGGCGCAAAGGGGCGAAGAAGGCGCAGCAATGGGGTGAAAGGGGCAATTGATTGGTTCAGAAGAGTTGAAGCATCGTTTTTTTTTGCAACGAAAAAGCGGCAACGCATTGAAGCAGGAGAAGGACTTCGCCGATGAAAATTGGAGGTAAAGAAGTAGTCACGCATCTTGTTCGAATGAGCGCAATAATCCTGTTGATTCTTGCGTGCATGTTTCTTCCATTTCTCCCCGGCGAGTACGATGGTTTGGCGGTGACGCTTTCGATGATGTCGCAACTGTTCGGAGTCATCGGGCTGCTGCTCGTTCCAATCGGCGCGGTTTGGCTGATATATGAAACAAAGAAACGCGCCACTACAAACGGGAAACTCTCAAAGGATAGAACGCGCCACTTCGCAATCGCTTCGGTCGTTGCAGCGTCATTTGTCGCGCTTGTCGTTTCTTTGGGTGCATTTGTAAACCACAAGCTTTCGTTTGGGTTCTGTGCGCTTGCGTTATGGGCATACCTCGTCTCAAGACTTTTGTCGAGACTGAAGCTTCTGAAAAATGCAGAGAGCAGGAATTTCAACGCCACGCCGCTTTATCTCATTTGCATACCTCTCGCTGCGGCGATCTTTACGTTCACGCTGGTCGAGCGCGCGACAGAGTTCAGTCGAAACTATGCCATCGCGAAGAGCGCGCCGTTGATCAACGACATCGAGCAGTATCGTAATGCCAACGGGCATTATCCTAAATCTCTCGCTGCGCTTTGGCCGAATTACAAACCCTCCGTGATCGGCATCAAGCAGTATCATTATGAGCCTCACGGCGAAGCCTACAATATGTTCTTTGAGCAATTCACGTTTCGGTTTGGCGCCCAAGAAATTGTCATGTACAACAAGCTCGATGAACATTTCTTTGCGAGCCATGCGATGGATATTCTTTTGTGGACACCGGAGCAGCTACGCGCGAGGAGAGGATACTATGCCGTCCACGACGCCGCAATTCCCCATTGGAAATATTTTTGGTTTGATTAAATGGAGCGAGTGAATGAACAAATACGCCGAGTATGCTTCGCTGCGAGATGAAGCTCGCTACTCCGACGATGTGTGTGTGAAAATTCTTGGATTCCTTTTGGCGGCCTCGGCAAGCATATACGGCTTTGCCATCGAGGGGCAAGCGCATCGGCTCTTGGTCATATCTACTGCGCTTTGGTTGGTGGGATTTTTTTATATTGCCGAAAAGCGCTTTACCATCAAACGGATTGGGTATTATTTGAGAACGAAAGTCGAATCTCCCGAGTTGGCGTTGTCCTGGCAAACGTGGCAGCGCGATCCCGAGGCCGATCCCTCCGCGAAAGAAAACTTCCTTCGTTTCAGCCCTTTCAAGCTCGAGTTCAGTTTGCTGCTCTTCATCTCATTTGTGAACGCCGCGTGGTTGTGGGTAGCGTTTTTACAGAATCCGGAATATGCAAGCTGGGATTTTCTAGTGGCGATTTTTGGCTCGCTTGGTTTTCTGGCAGCGTTGATTGGAGGGGGCATCGTAATGCGGAAGTATTATCGGAAGGCGAGGTTTTTATAACGTATTTTCGTTTCTCGATGATTTATCAGAGTCGTCACAAAACATGAATTGAGAATAATTGTCGTGCAGATAGCGGAGATTTTTTGTCTCCGTGTTTCGATCATGCAAGTGTTTTGAAGTGAAAGTCAAAAACCTTATCTCATAACAGTGAGGAGAAACCATGAGTCAGAAAAGTCACGGTCTGTTGCAAGGCAAGAAGGGTATCATCTTTGGCCCGCTTGATGACAAGAGCATCGCGTGGCACATCGCGCTTGCCGCGTTTCGTGAAGGCGCGCAGTTCGCGCTTTCGAACGTGAAGGTCGCGTTTCGCTTGGGCACCATCGCGCAACTCGGCAAGCTCTGCGGCGCCGCGCCGCTCATCGCGTGCGATGCGAGTTCCAGCGAAGACATTGCGAATGCCTTCAACGAGGTGAAAGAGAAGCTCGGCAAAATCGATTTCATCGTGCATTCCGTCGGCATGTCAAAGAACATCCGCAAGGACCGGCCGTATGACGACCTCAACTACGACTGGTATCACGAAACGCTGGATGTCTCGGCGATGTCGCTGCATCGCATCGTCGCGGGCGCATTAAAAGCGGATGTGCTCAATGACGGCGGCAGCATCGTCGCGCTCACCTACATCGGTGCGCAGAGAACTTTCTCCAGCTATTCCGACATGGGCGACGCGAAAGCTTTGTTGGAGAGCATCGCGCGCAGCTTCGGTTATCGGCTCGGCAAGCGCGGCATTCGCGCGAACACGGTTTCGCAAAGCCCGACGAAAACGACTGCGGGTTCCGGCATCGAAGGCTTTGATGCGCTCTACGACTTTGCCGAAAAAATCTCGCCGCTCGGCAATGCGACTGCTGAAGATTGCGCGGACTATGTTGTGACATTGCTCTCCGATCTCACGCGCAAAGTGACCATGCAAAATCTTTTTCACGATGGCGGCTTCAGCACGATGGGCACGAGTGATCGGCTGTTGGATATGATTTACGGAAAGAAAGAATGAGCTATTAGCTCTCAGCTATTAGCTCTCAGCTATCAGCCGCCAGCTTTTAGCTAAAAGCCGAAAGCTGAAAGCCGAAAGCTGAAAACTAAAAGCTAAAAGCTAAATCATGCTCAAACTCGATTGCCTCGGCTTCGGCCTCGTGACGCACGATCGCATTCTGTTGCCGGAATATTTTCCTCGTCCGAATCAAAAGCTCGTTATCAAAGATTGGCATGAGCAAGTGGGCGGGCCGGTGGCAGTCGGAGTGATGACGATGGCGGCTTTAGGCCTGCGTGTTCATTGGGGGAGCGCGCTGCCTTCTTCATCTGCTTATGAAATCATCCGCGCGCAATTTCACGCGCTTGGGGTGAAATACTTTGAGCGCCCTTCGAATTTCAACCCGCCCGAAGCCATTCTTCTGATCGAACAAAAAAGCGGCGAGCGCACCGTGCTCTTGCGCGAGCAACCGCGTTATTGGTTGGAGCAGTTCGAGCACGTGCAGCAACAATTGCCGGAAGCGGAGTGGCTCTATTGCGATGCGCGCGACTACGCCTTCATGATGCGATTGAAGGCTTGGGCGCGCGAGCGCGATATGAAAATCTTTTTGGATATCGGTGGCCTGCGCCCGAATTGGGAAGAGATGATTGCGGGCTGTGAAGTCGTGATTGTTTCAGATGATTTCGCGCAGCAAGTCGATGCGCGGATGAAGCCCGAAGAGATGTTGGAGCGTTTGGAAAAGCTCGGGGTTGAAGTGGCCGGAATCACACGCGGCCGCGCGGGTAGTATGTTCAGAAGGGAGGGGCAGGCTTTTATTTTTCCCGCGACGCTCGTGGAAAGAGTGATCGACACCACCAATGCCGGCGATGTTTTTCACGGCGCGTTTCTTTCGGCTTGGATAAAAACTAATTCGCTGGAAAAGAGCGCGGAGTTCGCTTCGCGCTGCGCGGCGTGGGTGGTGACGCAAGTCGGGCACAATCTCAATCATCTGCCACAAACATTTCGAAAAGAGCTTGAGGCATAAAACAAAAAAGGCGAGTCAAATGTGACTCGCCTTTTTTATTCGTGCCGGGGGCGGGACTCGAACCCGCACAGGATCGCTCCCACTGGATTTTGAGTCCAGCGCGTCTACCAGTTTCACCACCCCGGCAGTTTTGCTCTCAAAAGAACATTTTTGAACGGCGCAATTATATCAAAATCCCCTCTCATAGTCAAGCAGCAATTCGGATTTTTTATTTTATCGTATGCTCTTTTCGCTGGAAAGGCAGGCAGCTATTTTTGTCCACTTGCTGAAGGATGCACGCCGGCGCGATAACCGGCCGCGAGCGTTCGCACCATCGAGCGGGGCGTTAAAACGTGAACGATGCGGTCGGGCTCTTGCGCCAAACGTTGGCCGTATCCTTCCGGGCGCCACGCCAAGAGAAAACCTTGCAACAAAAGATACGGTTGTTTTGCGTCTAATGCAACAAAACTTCCATCCGGCAAGGCCCCGAGCTTTTCTTGATAAGTTAATTTCTGTTTCGTCGCGTTGACCCGTTCTCGCTGCAGGGCGTCGTCGATCTCGGTCGCGAGCGGTTTCGATCCATGTGCAAGACCCGGATTGGCCTGCGCCCACATTGAGCGAAACTCCTCAAAACGTGTACGCGAGCACTCGGCACAAGGCCGATGACCAGCCGCCAACGCCGTCGCTTCGTCAAGAAAGAACAATTCCGTGTACTGGCCCGGCATCATGACCGCTCTATGCCGGTCTTTGAATTGAAGCTGGCAGATAATCCATCTCTTGAGCTGATACGGTCTAGTGATTTGCTGCCGATCATTGTGCAAACCGCCGCGGTTCCCCATCACCGTGCCGCGCGCCGGTGTGGCGATGATTTCTCCGAACGGCGTGACACGATTCTGTTTTGGCATCGCTGTGTTGATTAGCTTAATCGAAAAAGATCAATATAGCTTACGGAAGTGGAACTCACATAGAATTTTCTACGTTTTAATTCCGTGTGAGTTCGTTTCCGTGAGCAACTTTTTTTGCTTTTCACTTCGTCGCTTGCAGATTTAGCGCCGCAACGAGAAAAGCCATTTCATTCGTCAACGAATCAATAGTCTGCGCCGGTGTCGCGCCGAAGTTATGGCCGGCGCCCCACATCATTTTCAGCAACACAGGATTGTCGCATCCCTGCGCGGTTTGCAACGCGGCCACGAATTTATAAGCGTGCAGCGGCACGGTGACTTGGTCACGGTCACCCACCATAATCAGCGTCGGTGGATAACACTGGCCGCGCTTGATATTGTGATAGGGGGAGTAAGCATACAGCGTTTTGAATTCATCAGGATTTTCCGCTGACCCGAATTCATGAATCCAATGACCGGCGCTGGTGAATTTTTCAAAGCGAATCATATCGAGCGCCGGACGGTCGATGATGCTGGCGCCGAACAAATCTGGACGTTGCAGAACTGCGGCGCCAGCCAATGCGCCACTAGCGCTGCCGCCATTCGCCGCGAGTTTGGACGGCGAAGTGTATTTATTCGCGATCAACCACTCCGCCGCGGCGAGGTAATCATCAATGGCATTTTGCTTGTTGTGCTTCATACCGGCCTGATGCCAGGCTTCACCATATTCGCCGCCACCGCGAATACCTGCCACCGCATAAACTCCGCCCATTTCCATCCAGGCAAGCACATGCGGCTGATACCAAAGAAACGAAGACCAGCCGAACGCGCCGTAGCCATAAATAAACGCTGGATTGTTGCCATTCCGTTGCGTCCCTTTTTTGTGCGAGACAAACATGGGCACGCGCGTGCCATCTTTGCTCTGATAAAAAACCTGCTTGGTTTCAAAATGATCCGGATCGAGGCGTAATTCCGACCGGCGAAAGATCGCGCTCTTGCCGGTCTCAACATCTAAAACATGAATCGAGCTGGGATCGGCCAAGCCGAGAAATTGATAAAACACCTCGCAATCATTTTGCTGTCCGCTAAAGCCTCCCCAAATCGATCCGCTGCTCGGCAGATCAACTTGATATTGAAAGCGACCCTGCAGATCATACACCTTCACCAGCGGGCGCCCGGCTTTCATATACATGATGACAAAACGATTGCCAAAAATTCCCAGCGCGTTCCCGCCAACCAGACTTCCGCCGGCTATGGTTTCCGCAGCTTCCGGTATGACTTCCGTCCAATGTTCGCGCTGCGGCTTCGCGAGGTCAATCGCAACAACACGTCCGCGTGGCGCATTGAAATCAGTATAAAACCAAAAGCGCGAACCTTCTTTGCCGAGAAATGTGTAAGCGGCATCGGCTTTATCAAGCAGTGTTTCAACCCTTGCTTGCGAAACATGCAACGTTTTATAATAAATGTCATTCTCCGGCTTGCTCCCTTCACGCGCGGTAATGATAAGATAGCGTCCATCGACCGTTGTTTGCACGGCAAAAACTACCTTGGGCTTTTCCGGTCTGGCATAAACAAATTGATCCTCGCTCTGTGCCGTTCCCACACGGTGGTAATAAATTTGTGGATTTTCCACGACCGTCTCCATCTCGCTCCCTTGCTGAGGCACATCAAAACGAACATAATAAAATCCTTTGTTATCTTGTGTCCACGCAATGCTTCCTCCTAAATTATGCAGTCCAACAAGTTCGTGCGAATGATCATTGCCACTCTCAACATCGATGCTTCGCAAGCGTCGCCATCTTGACTGCCCTTTCACGATGGCGTAGGCCAAATGGCGTCCGTCCGGACTTGGCCAATAACCTAAGATATTCAATTCTGCGTCATTAAAACGGGTGGGAGGATCCAAGAGAATGCGTGGCTCACGATTTCGCGTCTCTTGCACATACAATACCGGCTGGCTTTTTCCAGCATCGGTTTTGGTGTAAAAGTAGCGACCGTTGACCCTGGCAGGTATGGTGTACAAATCGAAATTCCACAACTCGGAAATCCGTTTGTGAATGGCCGCGCGAGCCGGAACGGCGGCCAAAAAATTTCTCGTCAACTCATCCTGTGCTTTGACCCATTGCCGTGTTTCCTCTGACCCCATGTTTTCCAGCCAGCGGAAGGGATCTTTGACATGAATGCCGTGATAGTCATCAACCTGACCAACTTGCTTCGTGTTCGGATAAACCAGCCGCTCCTTCCTCTTTGTGGCATAACCTGAGTTTTGAGCATACAAACTACAAACTCCAGCCATCAGTGCAACAAAACCGATGGTGAAAGCCCTAAAACGACCAAATGGCTTTTTCATCGCAGCTCACTCCTTTCTTTAAGCTAACGGTTAGTGATTTGACCTCGAGCAAAAGCAATCTTGCGATGAAAAATACGAAATTGCTGCGGCAAAATCGTCCTATCGTGCAGGGTTGGACAATTTTTTGAATTGGGAGGGCGTCATATCGGTGTATTTTTTAAACGCGGCATTGAAGGCCGATTTGGAATTGAAGCCGGCTTCATAAGCAATGGCCAGAATCGTCAAATGCCGTTGACTCGGATCGAGCAATGCTCGTTCCGCGGCTTTGACGCGATAACTGTTGATGAAATCAAAAAAATTCCGGCCGAATTTGTCATTGATGACTTGAGAGAGATGGTTCGGAGGAATGGAAAGGATGGCGGCAAGCTCCGGCAAAGTCAATTCGGCGTTTTTAAAGGGCTGATCTGTTTCCATACAGTGAAGCAACTTTCTGGCGTATTCGTCTGCCATTTCAGGCATCAAACCCGAGCGTTCATATTTTTTGGAGTTCGACATGGCCGGCGGCTCGGCATGGATTCCTGAAAAAATCTCGGGCTGCTTCAGGCCCATATAGCCAATCCCATAAACCAAAACGGACATGGCGTAGCCAAAGACATAATCCAGCACTCCGAAAGGGTCAATTTCAATTCTGAAAACATATAGAAGGAAGGAAACCAAGTAGAGCAGCCAAATACCGGCATTCGCTGAAGACAAGCGTCGAAGCCACGTCAAATTGATCTTCTCAATATGAGAAAATGAACTTTTAACGATCGTCACATGTTTTTTGATCGATTGGTGTATCACGCAAAAATAAAAAATAACGTGAAGGCATTGCGCTCCCCAAATGATCATGAAGTCCAAGGGCAAGCCCTCGGCACCTGCTTTTTGAAAAAATTCGATTTTATATTTTCCGTCTTGCATGTAGAATGGCAGCAAATACGTTGTGCCGGCAAGAAACGGGAGGAAATGAAGAAATGCCATAAAGCGAGGCCGGACTTGGATATTCGAGGATTTTGAATGACCTCGACTTTTCTCAAGCAAGTCCGGCACTCCGGCGCTCAAACGATTGGCATAGAAAAAAATTATCGGCCCTAACAGGAATGTTATCGTGAAAGTCGATCCGACGAGATGGGGAAAAACTGCATAATATTTCCGCACGATTTCAGGCGAGGCAATAATGAGCGCGGAAATTATCAGGAATACCGCCAAAATTCGGTTGGCAATTCGGTTCTTTTTGTGGATAGCTAAAAAAGCGGCCAGAAATACTCCTTGAGCCGCTCCCAGCAAAAGGGCAAAATTCCAAATATTCAACGACAGTTGCATACGTTAAACACCCGCCCTTCACACTGCCTTTTCACCTCGTCGTTTGCATGAATTCAATTGAATTGCCATCAGGATCGCGCACGGAGACGATTTTCGCGCCGGCTTGCTCGGTGATGTCGTCCAGCAACTTGCCGCTATTCGCCAGAGCGCGCCTCAGCGTAGCGGCGACATCTTTCACCGTGAAGCGTAATTGGTGCCGATTCTGCTCGGCTTTGGCGCGGGCGATTTCATTGGGACAGAGAAGCAGTCTGATGTCGCCAAGCTTGCCTTGATACAAAGTTGTCCCGAACATGGCCTGGGCTTGCAAGTTGGCGTTGAAAACCTTGTCATAGAATTTCTTCATCGCCGGTATATTCGTCGTTGCCAGCGTGATGTGAACGAGATTAAATTCAGGGTTTGTCATATCAGAATTTCCTCCATCATGATTATCGCGCTCAAAATATTCTTTGAAACGCAATTGCCAGGTTTTGCCGTCGTCGTAGGATTTTTCGCTGATGCGCATCAGTCGATTCGGCCCTTCAGGAATCCAGGCTTGGCGCGAGAGATATTTGTCGCCGTTGATATCGAACGGGCGATAGACGTACCAATTGCCCTCCACTTTTCGTCCTTCCCAAACTTGATGGAGGCCGTTGTCGCTCACCCACGTGTACATCCAGCGCGCATTGGTTTTATCCCAGGCGCGCAGCGCCGTCGCTCGCATCGTCGTTATGGAATCAATAACCATGCGCCACTCTTCCTCGAAGGCGGCGGGATGAACGTTGCGCGCGACTTTGAAGCAAGTCGAAGTTGTATCCATCTTGCCGTTGACGACACGATACCACGTGCCGGGCCAGAAGTCATAATAGTGTGTTTCGGAATTTTCGGTGAGCGGTTTGGTATCTTGACCAAATACCGTAGTTGGTAGGCCAATGCAAAGAATGGCAAACAAGAGTTTTTTCATTTTAATCCTCACATGCAGACTGGAAGTCTGCGCTACGGTTTTCGCGCAAAAATATACGCGCGCCGGCTCTGATACTCAACTCCTTCATAAGGCGGCCTTTCAAAAAGGTCTTCAATTTCAAAGCCAGCAGACTTTAAGTAGCCTTCCATCTCGTGACACTCGAAGAAAATAAAATCCATCGAGACCTTTTTCCCCCATAATTCATCCCGATGCATTATTTCTTGGCCGAGATGAAACGATAGCAGCAATAACCCGTTTGGCCGGAGAACACGTTTGAGCTCGTGCAACGCCAGAATCATTTTTTCGTGGGGAATATGGATGAGGGAATAAAAGGCGACGATTCCTCCCCAAGCGCCATTTTCCACCTCCAATGAGAGCATATTGCCTTGTTTGAATTCAATGCCAGGATTTAATTGCCGCGCTTGCTCCACCATGCGTGACGAAAGGTCGATGCCAAAAACATTCACGCTACGTTCGGACAAATAACGCGTGACGTGCCCGGGGCCGCATCCTAAATCACAAACCGGTCCCGAGTTTCGAACCATTGCAGCAAAGCGATCCAGCAATTCACGATCGCGAGGTTTATGCTCAAGCTCATGAAAAATTCGCGCCACATATTCCTCGGCAACCTCGTCGTAGCTATTTTGCAGTTCAATCAAGCTCTCATCCATGTGCGATGCCCAAGGTTACTTCTGCTCCGGCGG
>Ga0247727_10001262_pt1 | contig 60751 bp, 55 predicted proteins | sample WisWelCaveWW1625_FD_202498 | JGI IMG/M metagenome (GOLD analysis project Ga0247727, IMG submission 202498) | Biofilm microbial communities from Wishing Well Cave, Virginia, United States - WW16-25 | ecosystem: Environmental > Aquatic > Deep subsurface > Groundwater > Cave microbial mat | place...
TGTGAGGGATTAGGTCGTCATGACACGCAAACACGCAAAGGTTCAAACGCCTGCTCCCGCATCAAGTGCGGGATAAAGTCCAGCCCGACCCATGTAAGATACCATTACCAAATGTCACCAAATAAAAGTTCTCACAAAAAATTAAGCCCCGACGGAAGCGTCAGGGCTTTTTGTTTTACAAGTAAGTTTAATTACTTAATTACTCAGTTCTCTTAAATTCTATTCTTCGGTTCTTAAGCATGTTGTCAGGAGAATCATTCGGAACGAGCGGCTTGTCTTCGCCGTATCCAACCGTTGTAATTCTGTTCCCGTCAATTCCCTTTGCTGCCAACCATGACTTTACAGAGTTCGCCCTGTTTTCCGAGAGCACCTGGTTCTTCGCATTGGTGCCTCTGTCATCCGTGTGCCCGCTGATTTCAACTTTTATCTTGGGATTATTTTTCATCGTGTTGTATGCTTTCATTAAAACTGTTTCCGACTCTGAAGTAATGTTAGCACTATTTGTTTCGAAGTTGATTCCTTCAAGAATAATTACTTCACCGACTTTGATTTCCTCTTTCGGCTCTTCTTTCTTAACGTCATCTTTCGGGTCGAGAGGGTTGCTTCCTCTTGCAACTTCTATTCCGTCATCAACGCTGCCGCCGTCCGTATCTTTTTTAAGAGGATTGGTTTTATGTTTATTCACTTCATCGCCATCGCTGAGGTTATCTCCGTCTGTATCACGATTCAGCGGATTTGTTGTTGTTGTAAGCACTTCCATTCCGTCATTCAAGCCGTCACCGTCTGTGTCCGGGTTCACTGGATTAGTTAAGTATGTTTTCACTTCTACGTAATCGGTTAATCCGTCGCGGTCAGTGTCAGGGTCTTTCGGATTTGTTCCGTAAGTTTTTACTTCTTCACCGTCTTTTAATCCGTCGCCGTCTGTGTCAGGATTCTCAGGGTCGGTCATATAATTATTTTCCTCCTGCTCATCTGTTAATCCGTCTCCGTCGGTATCGGTTGGTCCGCCTTTGCCTGTTACAACCAAACCCAATCCTACAGTGTACCACGCATCTTTCGGGCTGCCAATCTCGTAGTTATTAATCCTATCACTGAACGAATAAGAAATCCCGTAGCTCAAATCAAGAAGTACCTGTCTTGCAAGCCGCAATTCAAGCCCGAGCCCTGCAGGGACAAATCCAACCCATGAATCAGCTTCGGGTGTATCAAATTGTGTCGGGAAAGAATAAGCCGGAACTTTCGTAATTGAATATCTTGCAAGCCCTCCACCGAAATACAGGTAAGGATTAACATGTTTCATTCGCCAGCCGAATGGCTCAACGCGAACTCTGAAATCGATGGGGATTAAATTTAATTCTATGACCGCATCTGAGCTTGTAGAATTGATTTGGTCTTTCTGTTTCCACTTTCCGTAACCTGCTCCGATTTCGACATCGAAATATTTTCCAAGCTCGATGGCAAGAAAAGCTCTTCCAAGAAATGATAAATCTTTGTTTTCAAATTCTCCTCCCGGGTCCATGTAAAGGAACTGCCCGCCGCCCTTTAGCTTATACTTCTTGAATTGAGCATCAGAAGCACTGCTGAAAATAAGAATTGCAAAAAGAATTAGTAAATAATTTGTTTTCATGTTTCCTCCTTTAAGTTTTTTGAATGATTCAAAGTATAATGTTTGATTATTAAAATCAATAAATTAATATTCCCTACTCTGAAAGGACTAATAAACTATAAAATTATGAGATTGTTTTTATTTCCTCATACAAATATTTTGCTTAATTACTTAGAACAACTATTCAAAAAAACTTACTAATGAAAAAACTAATCATCATTCCCGTTCTTTTGATGTTAACACTTAACATCCATTCGCAAAATTACATTATAGAAACTCCTTTAACAGGATTAAACCAGCCGGTTGCTTTTGATTTTATCCCGAGCACTCCGAACGTTATCGTCACGCATAAGCTAAGCACGGCGAGCATTTATAACTTATCAACCAATACACTCGTCTCAACTTTCTGGACTTTTACAGATTCATTAAACTCAGGTTTTGAAAGAGGTGTGCTCGGAGTAACCGTTGACCCGAACTATGCATCGAATAATTACATTTATGTGTATTACATTCATTCAAATCCGCCGAACTCAAATACCAATCAACGCTCAAGAGTTGTCGGGTTTACAAACGCTGGAAACTTAGGCACAAACCCAACGCTTATATTCGATTATTTACTCGGTACTATTGCGGGAAATCACGTTGGCGGAAATATTCATTTCGGCAGAGACGGAAAGCTTTATATTTCGCTTGGTGAAACTGCCGTGTCTTCAAACTCGCAGCTTCTCACAAATCCAAGAGGTAAACTCTTAAGAGTAAACAGCGACGGAACAATCCCGACAGATAACCCTTATTACGATGACGGAAATCCTGCTACAGGCAACGATGACAGAATCTGGATTTGGGGATGCAGAAACAGTTTTGATTTTTGTGTGAGCCCAATTAACGATTCGATTTATGTTTCTGAAAACGGTGCGAATACTTTTGATGAGGTGAACTTCTGCAAGAAGGGAAGAAATTACGGCTGGCCCAATTGTGAAGGATACTGCAGTCCGTATAATCCTGCATATAAAAATCCGATGCATGTTTGGGGCTCACCGCTTCCTGCTGTTACAGGAATCATGGTCTATAACGCACCACAGATGCCGTGGCTTATCGGTAAGCTTCTCGTTTCTGATAATGACAATGGCAGAATTTATCAGTGTGATTTGAACGGAACGCTTGATTCGGTTGTGAACAGAACGCAGATTTTTGACCTTGACGGATTAACAACTTTGAAGCAGGGCACCGATGGATTTATTTATGCAATGAACGGCGGTTATACGGCGACCGGAAAAATTTACAGAATCAGACCAGACCCAGCAGGAATAAACAACAATAATTTCCCGGTAACTTTTTCGCTCGGGCAAAATTATCCCAACCCGTTTAACCCGAAGACAATTATCAATTACGAATTACGAGTTACGAGTTACGTTCAGTTAAAAATATTTAATGCACAAGGGAAAGAAATAAATATATTAGTCAATCAAAAACAAAATGCAGGAAGTTATGAAACCGAATGGGATGCTGCAAACTTTCCGAGCGGAATATATTTTTACCGTCTTGAAGCAAATGGTACTTCAATCGAAAAGAAAATGGTTTTAATAAAGTAACATGACAAAGAAAATTTTAATCACTGTAATAGTTCTTCTTTCACTCACATTCTTCTACGAGGTTGTTCTTGCTTTCTCCACAGGTATCGGCGGAAGAACACGAAAGCAAATTAACGAGCCGGAAATAGGATGCAGCTGTCACAAAATAATTGCTGTGCCAAGTGTAGTTGTTACTATCAGCGGTCCAACACAGGTTGCTCCAAACTCCTCAAACGTTTACCGCATCACAATGAGAGGGACTCCGGCGATTAAAGGAGGATTTGATTTTAACGTAGGACACGGCGATGTTGATACTGTTGGCGGACAGATGACGCAAAACTTCGGATTAGATATTACACATTCTCAGCCAAAGAATTACACAGCCGATTCAGTAAGCTGGCTTGTGAGATACATCGCACCAAACACTCTTGGATTTGACACTCTTTTTGCTACTGGCAACAGCGTTAACGGTAACGACATTGCCGATTCTCTTGACCAATGGAATTTCTCAAACGATTTTATTGTAAACGTTCAGCCGATTGGCATAAAACAAATTTCGACGGTTGCAACGGGATATTCTCTTGGACAAAACTATCCGAACCCGTTTAATCCAAAAACAGTTATCAGATTTCAGTTATCAGTTAACAGTTTTACTTCATTGAAAGTTTATGATTTACTCGGCAGAGAAGTTGCATCGCTTGTTAACGAACAACTCCAACCCGGAACTTATGAAGTTGATTGGGATGCTTCAAACTATCCGAGCGGAGTATATTTTTATAAGATAGTTGCAGGGGATTTTGTTGAAACGAAGAAGATGATTTTGATAAAATAATAAATAAGAATATCTAAATCATAAACAAATTCGAATTTAGAAATTGGAATTTAGAAATTGTTTAGTGCTTAGAAATTAGTGATTCGGATTTGATAATTTAAAGTCCTGAGTAATCGGGGCTTTTTTATTTTTAAAAATGATATACATTTAATAAGATATGCATGTTCGGTATATTTGTTAATTGTCATGAATAAAAATACGAAATATCTTGTAACGGCTGCTCTATTATATGAGAATGGTTACGTCCATCTCGGGCATATTGCCGGTGCATATCTTCCGCCCGATATGTTTGTGCGTTATCTTCGTTTGCAGAAGCGTGATGTGATTTTTATTTGCGGCTCGGATGAGTTTGGTACTGCCATAGAGATGTCTGCAATTAAAGAAGGCATAACTCCAAAAGAAATTATAGACAAGTATCATTTCTCAAACAAGCAATCGTTTGAGAAGCTCGGGATTGAGTTTGATATTTATTCACGCACGAGCAACAAGATTCATATAGAAACTGCCCAGGAATTCTTTCTCAATCTTTACAATAAAAATATTCTTTATCCCAAAACGGAGAAACAGCTTTACTCGGAAAAAGAAAAACGTTTTCTCGCCGACCGTTTCGTGGAAGGAACATGTCCTGTCTGCGGCTTTGTAAGTGCGAGCGGCGACCAGTGTGAAAATTGCGGAAGCCCGCTTTCTCCGCTTCAGCTCATTAATCCGAAATCGAAAATCAGCGGTGATACGCCCGTTGTAAAAGATACCACTCAACTTTTTTTCCCTTTGAGCAAGTTTCAGGAAAAGCTGAGTGAATGGATTGATTCAAAGAAAAACTGGAAGCAAAATGTTACCAATTACTGCAAGGGCTGGTTCAAAACCGGCTTGCAGGACAGAGCGGTTACGCGTGATTTGGATTGGGGCGTGCCCGTTCCTGTCGAAGAATATAAAGACAAAAAAATTTACGTCTGGATGGAAGCTCCTGTGGGTTACATCTCTGCAACGAAAGAATTATTTATTGAGCGTGAAAATCCCGACGGCTGGAAAGATTACTGGTGCGACAAAGAAAACACAAAGCTGATTCATTTCATCGGTAAGGATAATATTATTTTCCATTCGATTGTTTTCCCGGCGATGCTGATGGCTCACGGTGAATTTGTTCTGCCGGATAATGTTCCAGCGAATGAGTTTTTGAATTTAAAAGGCGAGAAGCTTTCAAAAAGCAGAGGCATTTCTATTGATGTGAAAGACATGGTTGAGAAATTCAACCCTGACTCGATTCGTTACTTGTTAGCATCAACTTTACCGGAGAATAAAGACACGGAATTCTCGTGGGAAGATTTAATTGCTAAAAATAACAACGAGCTTGCAGCAATTGTCGGAAATTTTGTTAACAGAACTTTTGTGTTTGCCGAGAAGAATTTTAACGGAGAAGTTCCTTCGAGCGGAGAACTTTTAGAAATCGATAAAAATCTTTTTACGGGATTGAAACAAAGAGCAAACACGATTGCCGAGTTTTATGAAACGTATCATTTCAAAGATGCTGTGAACGAAACTATGAACGTGGCAAGAGATGCGAATAAATATTTCAATGATACAGAGCCGTGGAAAGCAGTCAAAGAAAACAAGGAGCGTTGCGGGACAATTATTAATAGTTGTTTGCAGACGATTCATTCTCTCGCAATCTTATTGAGCCCGGTTACTCCTTTTGCATCGGATAAGATTTTAGAAATGCTTGGAGTGAATAAAGATAATTTCACCTGGGAGAAAATCGGCGTGACAGCTTTAGCTTCAAATCATAAGCTTAATAAATCAGAAATACTTTTCACTAAAATAGAGGATTCAATTATTGAATTATCAAACTAAATTTGTAAACAATGAACGACAATTACGCATTTAAAATCGGCAACAAACTTTACGACCTTAGCTCGAGAACTTTCGTTATGGGAGTTTTAAACGTAACGCCTGATTCTTTCTCAGACGGCGGGAAATATTTCAAGCTCGAAGATGCTGTTGCGAGAGCAAAACAAATTGAAAGCGAAGGAGCAGACTTTATAGACGTCGGCGGACAGTCAACACGTCCCGGCTCAGAAGAAATTTCGCTTGATGAAGAAATGAACAGAGTCATTCCTGTTATAGAAGCAATTTCAAAAGCAATAAATATTCCTATATCGGTTGACACATACCGCTCATCAGTTGCGGATGAGGCATGTAAAAAAGGAGCAACGATTGTAAACGATATAAGCGGCTTCAACATGGACGAAAACATGACAAAGATTATTGCATTCCACAAAGCAACTGCAATCGCGATGCACATGAAAGGAAGCCCGAAAACAATGCAGGAAAATCCGAGCTATGAAAATGTTGTCGATGAAGTTAAGTCATTCTTTGAAAACGCTGCCTGGAAATCACAGGTTCAGGGAATTGAACAGCTTATCCTTGACCCGGGAATTGGTTTCGGAAAAACATTTGAGCACAATCTTGCATTGATAAAAAATCTCCAGTCATTAAAAAAGCTTGATTGTCCGGTTATGATTGGAGTCTCAAGAAAAAGTCTGATTAATAAAATTTATGAAGCGGATGTTAACGACCGCCTTGAAGGAACGATTGCGTTAAACAGCATTTCTATAATGAACGGTGCAAACATTATCAGAGTTCATGACGTTAAAGCGGGAGTACGAACGGCTAAGATTCTCGACGCCTACAAAAAAGTTTAAAACACCTTTCAAGATAAATTCTTACTAGGGGAAGCTAACCGCTTCCTTTTTTTATTTTTAAAAATCCCTTAAATCGCTACAAGAGTTTCTTGTATTCGCTTACATCATGTATTATGTTAGCGATAGAAAGCTAACCAAGAATACGATTCAATCTAACTAAATCAACTAACGTATTTTAATTCCTTTGAAAGAAAATAAATTACATAAGAAAATAATCAATCGATTTTCTAAAACTAATTTAGGAGGAAAAAATGTCAAAAGTAATTTACGCAGTTATCGTTTCTCAATTGCTGGCACTAAATATTCTGGCTCAGCAGCTGACTAACTCGGTTTTCTACAATGGTTCCGGCAATCAAACCGACCAGGCAGTAGATATCATCGCTGACAATCTTAACAATGTTTATGTAACAGGCGTGAGCTATGGAGGAAGCTCCACCAAAGAAGATATTTTCACCTTAAAGTATTATCTCGATATCACCGGTGCAAGAAGAGTTGTCTGGAGTGCAAGATACAATTCTTCCGCGAACAACGGAAACAGAACGGATGTTCCTTTTGCAATCACAAGAGATTTGTCAGGAAATACTTACGTTTGCGGTACGACATACAACTACGGAGATTTTACAACTTCGGATTATGTTACTTTGAAATATAATTCAGCTGGTGTTTTACAGTGGGCAGCACTATATAACGGAACTGGAAATTGTTACGACTATGCTTATGCTATAGCAGTGGATGCTTCAGGAAATGTTTACGTTACAGGTGAAAGCTTTGGCAGCGGAGGAGCACAGAGTGATTATGCAACGATAAAATATAATTCAGCAGGGGTTCAGCAATGGGTGAAAAGATATGACGGTCCTTATACTAAAGATGATGCAGCAAAAGATGTAGCTGTTGACAATTCAGGAAATGTTTACGTTACCGGTTACAGCTTAGTTGACGGACAGGGTTTAAATATTATCACGATAAAATATTTGTCGAACGGAAACCAGTCATGGCTTGCAAATTATAACGGCACAGGAAACGGAAATGATGTGGCTGCAAAGATTGCGTTGGATAATTCAGGAAACATAATTGTGGGAGGAACCAGTAAAGGCAGTAATACCGGAAATGATTATGCTGTTCTGAAATATAACTCAGCAGGTGTACAACAATGGCAGCAAGATATAATGGAACGGCAAACCAGGATGATTCTTTGAAATCTATGGTGCTGGACTATGCAGGAAATATTTTTGTTACAGGTGCGGGTAAAAATATTTCTAACAATCCTGATTATGTTACAATAAAATACAGTCCGGCAGGAACTGTCAGTTGGATGAAAACTTACAACGGCACAGGTAATGGCTTTGACTGTGCAATGGACTTGTGTGTTTCAACGCGTGCGTATGACCCGGAAACTTTCAGAAAGGTTTATGTTTGCGTTACCGGACAAAGTGCAGGGACGGTAACGGGAAAAGATTGTGCAACAATTTTTTACGATGAAAACGGAAACACTGTCTGGACAGAAAGATTTAACAGAACCGGAAGTGCTGATGATATTGGGTATGCGTGTGCAACCACGAACTTAATAAAAGCAGTTTATACAACCGGAATCTCGAACAATGATTACGGCACACTTGCTTATAACAAAGATGTTCCATTACTCCCTGAATCGCCGTCATTTGAAAATGAAAATCAAACCGAACAAAGTTTCAGTTATCCAAATCCATTTAATCCTTCAACAAAAATTTATTTTGCTTTGAAGGGCAGCTCGGTTGTGAAGCTATTAATTTATGATGCTCTTGGGCGGGTTGTGGATGAATTGATAAACGGAAATCTTGATGAAGGTAAACATAATGTTAAATGGTATGCTTCAAATTATAACAGCGGGATATATTTTTACAGGATTGAAACCAATTATAGCATTGAAACCAAGAAGCTTGTTTTGATTAAATAAATTACTGTTCATTTCTCTCAAGCCCGACAGGTTCCCCATACTTGCCGGGCTTTTTCATTTCGTCTTCCTTACAATCAAAAAATATTTTTCTTATATTTGCAATTCAATCATTACTGAAACTGTTGAATGGCTATTAAAATCAATATTAACACATTGAAAGAAGGTAGCCAGATGCTTGAGTTCTCAAGTGACACAAAAGAGCTTGGTTTAGACGATGATCTCACTAACCATGAGATAAAAATTTATCTCGAGCTTCATAAAATCATAGACCAGCTTGATGTTCGTGCAAAAGTTTCAGGGAAACTGAATTTAGTTTGCGACAGATGTCTGGAGAATTTCAATAAAGATTTTGAGAGTGACATTGAGCTTGTTTATGCTCAAAGACACAAGAGAGAAGAGGAAGTTGACGATGATTATTTCAGAACATACAGCCCAAGCCACAGAACGATTGACATTATGAATGATTTGAAAGAAACTGTTTTGCTCTCAATCCCTTTCAAAAAGTTGCCCGATGAAAATGAAAAAGGCGAGTGTACGGTTTGCAAAAGGAATCACGATTACTGGAAACAATTTATAACAAACATAGACGAATAAAATTAAATCATAGAACATCATGCCAAATCCAAAACGAAAACATTCCAAAGCCAGAAGCAGAAAAAGAAGAACACATTACAAAGCATCAGCTCCGGCTACAATGGCTTGCAAGAACTGCGGCGAAACAAAGCTCATGCATAGAGTTTGTCCGAGCTGCGGATACTACGACGGCAGGTCCATAGTCATTCCAAAAAAATAATTTCATAAAATTTGTCAGATGAACTTATCAGTATTTCCCTCGATGCAATGGGCGGAGATGACGCTCCTGTCAGTGAAGTTGCAGGAGCTGTCGATTCTCTTAAAGAAAAAAATGACCATAAGGTCATTCTTGTTGGCAAAAAAAATCTCATCCAAAAAGAATTAAGTAGGTTCAAATACGATTCTGCAAGGATTGAAGTTGTTGATTGCAGCGAAGTGATTGATATGCACGATTCACCGACCGATGCTTTGAGAAAAAAACCGGATTCTTCTATTGTTGTCGGCTTAAAGCTTCACAAAGAAAAAAAAGCAGATGCATTTATCAGTGCGGGAAATACCGGTGCTGTGATGGCGGCATCGTTATTTTTGCTTGGAAGAATTGCAAACGTAACTCGTCCGACAATCGGCTCGGAATTTCCTACCGAGAAAGGTATTACAACTTTATTCGATGTTGGTGCAAGCGTTGACTGCAAGCCGGTTCATCTTCTTGAGTTTGCTGCAATGGGCTCGGTTTATGTGAATCACATTTACGGAATCAAAAACCCTCGTGTTGCATTACTTAACGTTGGCGAAGAAAAAGGAAAGGGCGACAATCTTTCTCTCGAAGCTTACGACCTTCTTGAAAACAGCAAATTAAATTTCATAGGCAACGTAGAAGGACGGGATATCCTCAAAGGGAAAGCTGAAGTAATTGTGTGCGACGGTTTTGCAGGGAATGTTATTCTTAAGTTTGCGGGCAGCGTACCGGGATTGTTGAAAGCAAAGTTTAGAGAGTATGCAGAGCAAAGTTTTTTTAAAAAGATTTGGGTTGGATTGATGAGCGGGACATTAAAAAATATTTTGAAGAGCTTGGATTCGCAGGAATACGGCGGTGTTCCGCTGCTTGGTGTGAACGGAGTTTCAATTATCGGACACGGAAGCTCGACGCCGAAAGCAATCAAGAATATGATTTTCAAAGCAGAGCAGATGGTGAGGGCAGGCATTAACGACATCATTCAGGAAAAGCTCAAAGACATAAAACAATTTATTCCAAATACAGCTTAATGAAAAAAATCACAGCAGCAATAACAGGCATCGGTCATTACGTTCCGGAAACGGTTCTCTCAAACAAAGACCTCGAAAAAATTGTTGATACAACCGATGAATGGATTGTATCACGGACCGGAATCAAAGAGCGGAGGATTCTCGATAAGAATCTTCCCACTTCTTTTATGGCTGAAAGGGCAATCGAAAAAATGCTTTCGAGAAAAAATGTTACGATTGAAGATACCGATATAATAATTTTTGCTTCGGTAACGCCCGACATGCTTTTTCCTTCGACCTGCTGTTTGATTCAGGATAAATTCCAGATGAAAAACGCATGGGGCTTCGATATGCTTGCCGCCTGCTCGGGATTTTTATTTTCGCTTGCAACGGGTGCAAAGTTCATCGAGAGCGGGATGTATAAAAAAGTTCTTGTCATCGGTGCGGATAAAATGTCGTCAATCACAAATTATAAAGATCGCAACACTTGTATTCTGTTTGGCGACGGTGCCGGCTGTGTTCTTCTTGAGCCGTCGAAGGAAGAAGGTTACGGAATTATCGATGAGCTGCTGCACATAGACGGAAGAGGTTCGGAGTTTCTTTACATGAAAGGAGGAGGAAGCTTGAATCCGCCGAGCCACGAAACGGTTGACAACGACATGCACTATGTTTATCAGGAAGGCAAAACTGTTTTCAAAGAAGCTGTGAAAGGAATGGCTGACATTTCTTACGAAATCATAGAAAAGAATATGCTGACTGCCGATGACATCGCTTATTTAATTCCGCATCAGGCGAATTACAGAATCATAACCGCATGTGCCAGCCGAATGGGACTGCCGATGGATAAAGTCATGGTGAACATCGATAAATACGGCAACACAACTTCCGGCACAATTCCAATCTGCATTTCCGAATTGCTCGAAGAGGGCAAGCTTAAAAAAGGCGACCGACTTGTCATATCAAGCTTTGGTGCGGGATATACGTGGGGTGCGATACTTGTTCGATGGGCGTATTAATTGCCTATCAAACTTTTATAATCTCCCGCAGAGAGCAATCCATTCATTTCATCTTCATTGCTTAACTCAATCTTCACAAGCCAGCCATCGCCATACGGGTCCTGGTTCACAATCGCAGGATTGTCGTTCACCGCAGAATTGAATTCAATAATCTTTCCCGAAACCGGAGCATACATGTCCGATACAGTTTTCACCGCTTCAATCGTTCCAAACGAGTCGCCCTGTTTTACTTCCTGCCCTACGGTTGTTACATCGATATAAATAATATCGCCAAGCTCACCCTGTGCATAATCGGTTATGCCGACAGTTCCTGTTTTACCTTCGAGCTTCACCCACTCATGCTCTTTTGTGTATTTTAAATTTTCCGGTATGTTCATTTTATTTTGTTAATAATTTTTAAATTCATTCTCCCCTCTCCTTTAAGGAGAGGGGCAGGGGGTGAGGTCAGAAAACTTACTTCACACGTTTTATTGCAACAATCGTTTTATCGTCCGAATATTTTCCGCGTGCAGAAAACTTCTGAACTTCTTCCATTACGTTCTCCGCAATTTCCTTTGCGTTGAAGCTTTTGTTGCTCAGCAAAGTTTCTTTCAGCTTTTCATCGCCGAAAAATTCAAACTTGTTATTGGCTGCTTCCACAATTCCGTCTGTGTAAAGCAAAACTATATCATCTTTTTTAAAATAAAAAGAGTCGAGCGAGTAATCCTGGTCTGGTGCCGGACCAATCACCGGACCTGTTGCATTAAGCTGACGAATCTCTCCCGTCTCCGAAATAAAATGAAACGGCGGATTATGCCCCGCATTGATGAACAAACACAATCCCTTGGAATCATTATAAAGCTCGACGTAGCACAAGCTCACGAATCTTTCATACGGAAAAATTTTATAAACAAGATTGTTAATTTTTTTTATTACTGTTGTCATCTTCAATTCATTCTCCGAGCCCATCTTCAACGCACCTGAAACATAAAGTGCCTGAGCAGCCGCAGAAAATCCTTTGGACGCAGCGTCACCGATTGCGATACCCATCCGCTCGGTGCTTCCGCTTATCAGGTAATCAAAAAAATCTCCGCCGACGATTCTGTCGGGAATTGAAATTCCGAAAACTTCATAGTTGCCGAAATTGTATTCGTGCTCCGGCAAAATACTTTTCTGAATTTCCTGTGCCTTCACTAAATCTTTTTCAATCGCTCTCGCTTTTCGTTCTATTCTTCTCGAACGCAGAAGTGAAGTGACTGTCGTGCTGACGATGTTAAGTGTGTTCAGCAGGTTGATATTTATTTCCGGTGAGTTGAACGCAAGAATGTACTGATACACAAGCTGTTCACGGTTTTCTTTGTCTTTCACTTTGAACCTGTCACCGATTCCGGTTGCCGCAAAAAGATTTATCCCTTTCTCGAAAAGATATTTGTCCGTTTCTTTTGCAATCACCGAGCGGTTGCGTCCCATCTCATAAAAAATCGGGTAGTCGGAAACTTTATGTGTGTAACCCTTCCTGATTTTTTCAATTTCTCCGTGCTGTTCAAGCATAATGTATGCAGTGCGTGTTTCATTGAGCGTCCAGATTCTTCCGCCGTTGATGTTGATATTTTCATTGCTGATAATTTGTTTCAGCACATAGCTGAGAAGCTGGTGGTCATCTTTGAAATCAGGAAGATGCTTGATTGCATTTTCAAGAGTGCGGTATATTTTTTTTTGTTCCAATTAATTTTTTAAATGTTTTCTTTCGCTGTGAAGCTGTCCGATTTCTGCACCGAGGACAAAAGTAAACGATGAGTAATAAATCCAGAAAATAATTCCGGCAATTGCCGCATAAGCCCCGTAAACTTTCTGATAGCTTGCAAATGATGTGAGATAAAATACGAAGAGATGTTTCAAAGATTCATTCATCACGCTTGTGCTGAAAGCAGCAATCAACGCAGTATCGGTTTCTATTTTTCCGTGCGGTACAAGTTTAAAAATCATGTAGAACATTATAAATGAAAATACAAATCCGAGAATGATTGTTACAATTCCAAGGTTGTCAAAAATCGGGAATGCTTTGCCGTGAAAAAATTGTTTGTCGATTGACTTAAGTATATCCACAAGGAAAGATGAAAAAAATGAAAGCAAAAAAATCGTAACAATCACAAACACCATTCCAATGTCACGCAGCTTTGCCCACAAATAAAATGAAGTGTCTATTCGGTTGAAAATTTTATTCAGCACATCTCTTAACGAACTGAACAATCCGCTTGCTGTCCACAGAACTCCAACCGAACCAATCACAGCTGTTAAAACACTGCTTCTTGCAATCTCGTCGAATGCTGTGAAAACTATTTCACGGATTTTCATTTTAAGCTGAGGCGTGATGCTGATTACATTTCCGAGATAACTGTTCAATGCCTGTTCAACGGATTGACGTTCAAGATAAAATCCAAGAACGGAAAGTAAAACAAGAGTTAAAGGAATGATGCAGATGACAAGATTGAACGCAATGCTTGCCGACATTATCCACATGTGGTCTTCGTCGAGCTTATGATAAAGGCCAACGCTGTAATATTTTATTGTGCGGAGGTTTTGTTTGGTATCAAAAAGCCATTTCAGTTTTTGGAGATACTTTTTTATCAAATTAATAAATCTATTAAAAGAGCTTTCCGATTTTCTTTTCGATTGAGCTGAGGAAATGTGGCGACATGATGCAATCGATTGAGCGGTGAATAAATTCAGAAGTAAACACGTCGTCATTTATATGAGGCAGAGTTTTTCTGAAAATGCGGTGTGCTTCTTCTGTTCCTTTTCCGCATTTAAGTGGTTTTAAGAAATCGATACCCTGCGAAGCACAAAGTGTTTCGACTGCAATTATTTTTTCCGTGTTCTTAATCACCTCAAAACAATTTCGTGATGCGATGCTTCCCATTGAATTATGGTCTTCCTGATTTGCACTTGTTGGGATTGAATCGACCGATGCCGGATGACATAGAATTTTATTTTCCGATACAAGCGAAGCGGCTGTGTATTGAGCAATCATCAATCCGGAATTGAGTCCGCCGTTTGCTGTTAAAAATCTCGGAAGCCCGCTCAAATTTCCGTCAACCAATCGTGCAGTTCTTCTTTCGCTGATGTTACCAAGCTCACTGATTGCAATTTTCAGGAAATCCATGACGAGAGCAATCGGCTCACCGTGAAAGTTTCCGCCGCTTATGTAAGTTGTTTTATTTTTGTCAGAAAAAATTATCGGGTTATCTGTAACGGAATTTATTTCCGTGTTGATAACTTTCGCAGAATATTCAATCGTATCTTTCACTGCTCCGTGAACCTGCGGAATGCATCTCAGCGAGTAAGCGTCCTGAATTTTTCCGCAATCGATGTGTGACAAATTTATTTCACTCTGACGAAGCAGCTTCCTGAAATTTGCAGCTGTATCAATCTGTCCTTTGTGCGGACGGACTTTATGAAGCCGTTCATCGAAAGGATAATCCGAGCCGCGTAACGCTTCAACGCTCAACGCACCGGAAATATCTGCAAGCTTCGATAATCTTTTCGCACGCTCGATACACTCGATTGCAAACGCTGTCATCATCTGCGTTCCGTTGATTAAGGCAATTCCTTCTTTTGCTGCGAGACGAATCGGTTTTAATTTTGCTTTGCTCAAAGCTTTTTTCGATGTGAGCAATTCGTTTTTATAATAAGCGTGTCCCTCACCGATTAAAACTCCTGCGAGATGAGCAAGAGGAGCAAGGTCGCCCGAACTTCCGACAGAGCCCTGTGAAGGAATATGAGCGACAACTTCCGAGTTGAAAACTTTAAGCATGAGTTCAATCAGTTCAAGCCGAATACCGGAGTAACCTTTAATCAGTGAGTTGATTTGAAGGAGAAGCATGAGCCGGACAATATTTTTCGGAAGCGGCTCACCGACTCCGGCAGAATGTGAGATGATTAAATTTCTTTGAAGAGTTTCAACATCACCGGAAGAAATTTTTATATCTTTAAATTCACCGAAGCCGGTTGTTACTCCGTAAATTATTTCGTTGTTCTTTATAGAATTCTCGACAGCTTTGCGTGAGCGGAGAATTGCTTTCTTTGCATTCGGCGATAAAGAAATCCGAATCCCATCATCAACGATTTTTTTCGCAAGCTCTGAGTTTAAATTATTTCCATTCAATAGGAATCCGTCAGTGGACGGACGAGTTGTTTTCATAAAACAATTATAAATAGATATGCTCAAAGTTTAAAGATAATAGAGTTTTATCTTGAACGAAATTAAACGAATCTGTATGTTGAGAGTAATTAGCATTCATATAGCATGAAAAAGTTAATCCTTTCGGTTTTACTCTTTGGTAATTTACTCTCAATAAATTTTGTGTATTCGCAGAGCGGGTGGTATCCATTAAATTCGGGCACCACTGACTGGCTATATGGTATGCGTTCATTTGACCAGCAGACTATTTATGTATGTTCGTATACTGGAAGTCAAAGCAGGTTATTAAGGAGTACAAATGGAGGGACAAATTGGTATGAGATTGATGTTAATCTTACCTATGGTATTGGTGATTTTTATTTTTTAAATATGAATACGGGATTTCTCTGTGATTATAATACACTTAAGAAAACAACAAATGCAGGGCAGAATTGGATTAATGTAACTTTAGATACTTCAGTATACATTAATTCGATTGAGTTTATAAATCCTCTTACTGGATATGTTTCTGCATATGTTTGCCCCGGACAATCCAGATTCTATAAGACAACAAATAGCGGCACTAACTGGAATAGGATTAATTTTTGGAATCCTTGTTTTATATTAGTCGAGTTACAATTTACATCCGCAAATACAGGTTATTTATTAGCTTCGAATAATAATGACCCGTATTATAAATTTATATATAAATCTACAGACAATGGAAATTCTTGGTCAATTTCATATGGTCTATGGGATATAGTGTCCAATAGTTTACAATTTTATAATGATTTAGTAGGTTATATTGTACGTTATTCATATTCAGGACGTTTTTTTATATTAAGAACGGGGAATGGTTCTTCAAACTGGTCAGTTGTTTCAGAGGAATTTAATTTTGGCATAACAGATGTTTGGTTTGTAAATGAAAATACCGGATACTTTTGTGGTGAGTATGGAAGAGTTTATAAAACGAATAATGGTGGTGTGAACTGGGTAAGTCAAATAACCACAGGAGGTGGAACACTTAGCTCGATTTTATTTACATCTGAATTAACTGGATATGTTTGCGGCATGAATGGGGTAATTAAAAAAACCACAACCGGTGGTGAACCAATAGGTATAACACCGATTTCAAACGAAATACCTAATAACTTTTCTCTACACCAAAACTACCCCAACCCTTTCAACCCAACTTCAAAAATAAAATTCGATATTCTAAAGTTGAGTGATGTAAAAATTATCGTTTATGATTTGTTCGGCAGAGAAGTTGCAACGCTTGTTAACGAGCAAATCAAACCAGGAACTTATGAAACCGAATTCGACGGGACAAATTTTTCGAGCGGAGTTTATTATTATAAGCTTGTTGCGGAAGGTTTTGTTGAAACTAAGAAAATGGTTTTAATTAAGTAGGAGATTCTTCACTTCGTTCAGAATGGATTCGGGCTTCAATTCCTTCATACACTTAAAATGCCTAAGCGGGCATTCACTTCTTCCAACATGCGAGCAAGGTCTGCACTTCAATTCTTCATTCTCGATTATAATAGCTTTTTCATTCTGCGGATAAAACCCGAACTCCTTCACGGATGAACCTGCAATCATAATCAGCGGAACGTTTGCTGCCTCGGCAATGTGCATCGGTCCCGTATCTCCCGAAATCACAAGCGAACATCTTTTCATCAGCTCGAACAATTCCAATGCATTGAGCTGGTCGCATAAATCAAATACATTTTTTCCGGTCTTTGTTTTGATGATGTCGATATTTTTTTTGTCGTTTCCTTTTCCTACCAGAGCAAACAAATATTTCTCCGCATCAAATTTATTTATCAGCTCAGCAAAGTATTCCGGCGGATAAGTTTTTGTAAAATGCTTTGCTGAAGGAAATATTAATATAAGTCGAGAGTAGAGAGAGGAGAGTCGAGAGAGTTTAGAGTCGAGTGATTGAATGGTTTCAGGTGTTGTGAATATTTCAGGCAGTGCATTATTGGGATTGCTTCCCCCGATAAATCGGGGTCGCAATGTCGAAATATATCTTTCTGCAATCGTAGGCAATCCTTTCATCAAATTTATTTTGAATTTCACCAGCAAAAATTTCCTTAGCGAATATTTTTTGAAAACAACTTTCCTTGCTGGCGAGAATAATCTCAAATAAAACGAACGGAAATTATTGTGCAGGTCAACGATTAAATCATAATTTCCTAAATGCTTCTTTAACCGTTTGAGTTCATCAAATCCTGCATCATTGCTTATCGTAATAATTTTATTAACGTTCGGATTCCAGAGCAGAATCTGTTTGTATTCTTCTTTGGTTAGAAAATGTATTTCACTCTGCGGAAAGTTTTGTCGAATGGATTTAAGTGCTTGAGTAGTGAGGATTACATCACCGAGTGATGAGAATCTAATGACAAGTATTCTCTTCACATTTCGATGACCTGATGTGCAAACTTATTTATATCAATTTCATCAAAAAGCTTTTTCAAAAAAGCATCGCCGTATTTATTAAGGAAGTAAGTTACGTTGATAACCCGTTCCTGCAGGTTGTTCTCAGGAAATAAATTATTTGTTACCTTGTCGATTTGCTTCGTTGTAGTTTCGTTCTTGTTTGCCTGAGCATTAATAAGCTTGTTCCTGAAATTATCGAGGTTGGAATAAAACTTGTCTTTGATGTTGTCAATAGAGTTGAGTAATGTTTTGTCAACCTTTGCAGTCGTGTTTTTCATCTCATAAAATATCCTGTTGAAATCATCAACATACTTCGAGAACTCATCGTCGATTTTTATTTCCGAAAGTTTATTAACAACCGTGTTAATTATTTTTTTCTTATCAAACACTTCTTCAAACTTAATGTCAAAGTTCTCCAGAAATTTTTTGATTTTGCTTTCAAGAATAGTAACCGAAGCACGAGGATAAATAACAGGCATTGTTATGTCGTAATGCTGGTAAACATTTTTGAACTGTGCGAAGTAGCTGATTTCCGAAGGTCCGCCAACATAAGCCACAGTCGGAAGCAGGTAGTCCTGGCAAATCGGTCTAAGCACAACGTTCGCACTGAATCGTTCCGGCTCTTCATTCAATATTTTATAAAGCTCTTCTTTCTCAAAACGCTTCTTGGAATTTCTTAAAGCGAACATGTCGTTTTCTCTCGGCTCAATCAAATACCTGTTCTCGTTATGCCGGAAAAATAAATTAATTACCTTTGGTTTTACCTGCAAATCGTATTCATGTTCAAGCTCATCGCTTGTGTGTATTACTTTTTCGCAAACATTAGGAAAAGTATTAAGCTCTTTTTCAAAAATCGGTGTAAGTAGTTTTTTGATTTCTTCATCGGATGGGTCTATGAATACAATTCCATGCTCTTTGAAAATCCAATTCATTAAAAGTGCGAAGGAAGTTTTGTAATCTTTTCCTGCTGAGTAGTACGTATTTATTTTCTCAAGAAGTGTTTGCTTGAAATCAGTATCAATCAAAGCTTCTTTCAGCCAATCGTTTATTTCTGAAATCAATGCTTCGAATTTCATGCTCCCGACAGGAATCGTACTTCTTTTTACATATTCACCGGCTTCAGCGGATTCTGTTTCATCCTTCTCCTCAACCTGCGGCTCGAATCCGACTCTGACAAGCTCATTATTTTTGTTGATAAGATTTACATGGTTCGATTCATCGAAGTCATGGTCGTCTGCTTCAAGCCAGAACACAGGAATAAAATGGAATTGCGGAAACCTGTTGCCAATATCTTCGGCAAGCTTTATAGTTGAGATGGTTTTTAAAATTGTGTAGAAGTTTCCAGTGTAAAGCCCGACCTGCTGTCCAGTCACTACAGCAAAGGTATCGTCTTTTCTGAGGAGGTCGATGTTCATTGCAGATTTTTCGTTTCCGTTGAATGAAACATTTTGTCTTTTGAGGATATCAATCAAAACATTTTTGTCGAAGTAACGGCTCGAGTTGTAATTGTGAAGCTTCTCGTCAATCACTTTGAAGAAATCTTCGTTAGTTCTGTAACCGGTGGAAAAATATTTGTCTATTTTTTTGCGGGCCGCTTCGTCTTCCGAAATATAATCGAGGAAAAGTTTTCCGAAATTAGGGAGCTTGGAAAAATCTATTGTCTGCAATGGTTATTCAGGTTTAGTGTTTGTTGAAGTTTCTTTTTTTGCTGCGGGTTTATCTGCCTTGCCGTCAGGAAGGTCTGGTTGCTTTTCAGTTGGTTTTTCAGGTAGCTTTTCATTTTTTTCGGTTTTAGTTTCAGGCTTTTTATTTTTTACATAGTCAGTCTGATAGAAGCCGCTTCCTTTGAAAATCAATCCGCCGCCTACACCAATCATTTTTTTTAATTTTTCTTTACCGCACGTAGGGCATTTCGTCAAAGGCGGTTCACTCATTGTTTGCAATTCTTCCATTTCATGTCCGCAGTTTGCACATTGATATTCGTAAATGGGCATGGTTACAAATTACAAATAGTAAATAACAAATAATAATTTAGGATAAACGGAACTCATCAACCACACTGTATTTGGAACCGGACGAAGCTAATTCGCTTTTCATAATATAGAATGAATCGAAAGTAAATTCTTTCGGCTCGAAATTTATTTGGGGAACAAATCCCTGAAGCTTTCTTCCGTTGGTTTTATATCTTCCGAGGGTTATGTGCGGCACAAAATTTTTTGTTTCTTCAAATCCGAACTTTTCAGTGATGGATTTTATTTTTTCAGCCAGTTGAAGACATTTATTGTTGTCATCTTCAAGTGATGCGAAAACAACCTTGGGAAATTTCTCGTTCGGGAAGAAACCGATTCCGTTCAGGCGTAGATTTATTTTTTTGAAACCGGTTTTTAGTTTCTTAAAATTTGATTTCAAATATTCTAAAGTATTAAAATCAGTATCACCGAGAAACTGCACAGTCAGATGAAGCTTTGAAGCGTCTTCCCATCTGATTGGAAATTCTTTCAAAGCATTTTTAAGCTGTGACTGAATGTTCATTAGCTGTTCAGAATGCGAATTGGAAATGTTTAAAGAGATGAAAGCCCTGATTTTACTCAACCCGCAAAGTTATTCATATTTGTTTTTAAATGAAAGAACTGTTCATTCTTTATGAGCTATGAAATTTTTATATTTGTGAAATCAATCATAAAAAATTTATGGATACAGTTCAGGCAGAAAAAATAAAAACTACTAACGGTCACGAAACGGATTTCCTTCCGTTAAAGAATTGGGACCACGTTGAGTTTTTTGTAGGCAACGCAAAACAGTCGGCTATTTATTATCAATATGGAATGGGCTTTAAGCTCACCGGCTATTCGGGGCTTGAAACAGGAAACAAAGAGCGTGCATCTTATCTTCTTGAACAGGGGAAAATCAGATTTGTACTGACAACACCGTATCATCCTGACAGCTTTATCGCAGAGCATATTAAACAGCACGGTGACGGTGTTCGCGACATTGCTCTCGAGGTTGATGATGCAGCAAGTGCATTTGCTGAAACAACAAAACGCGGTGCAGTGTCTGTAATGAAACCAACAAAGTTCGAAGATGAGAACGGTTACATCATTCGTTCGTCAATAAAAACTTACGGCGACACGATTCATTCATTCATCGAAAGAAAAAATTACAAAGGACTTTTTCTTCCCGGGTTTGTTGATGCTTCGGCGAAATCTATAAAAGGTAACACGGATGTCGGCTTGCGTTCAATCGACCATATGGTTGGGAATGTTGAGCTTGGAAAGATGAATTTCTATGTAAATTATTATGCTGACGTGATGGGATTCAAACAGCTTGTTTCATTTGATGACAAAGATATTTCAACCGAGTTCACTGCATTGATGAGCAAGGTGATGGAGAATGGAACGGGGAAAATTAAGTTTCCTATCAACGAACCTGCAGCAGGAAAAAAGAAATCGCAGATAGACGAATATCTTGAGTTTTATCATGGAGCTGGTGTTCAGCATATTGCAATGAGCACAACCAACATTGTTGAAACAGTTGCTGCATTGAAAACCCGCGGGTTAGAATTTCTCAGAGTGCCTTCAACTTATTACGATGAGCTTGAGGGACGCGTTGGAAAAATCAATGAGAACATCGATGAGCTTCGCGAACATGGAATTCTGGTTGACAGAGATGATGACGGTTATCTGCTTCAGCTTTTCAGCAAGCCGATTGAAGACAGGCCCACAGTTTTCTTTGAAATCATTCAACGCAAAGGTGCAAAGAGCTTCGGCAAAGGAAATTTCAAAGCGTTGTTCGAAGCGATTGAGAGAGAACAGGAACTTCGCGGAACGTTGTGATTTCGGATTGAGGGTTTTTGATTTCGGATTAAGAGATATAACTTTTAACTTTCAACTTGTAACTTACTTTATGCCACAATATCACAAACTCGGAAACATTCCACAAAAACGACACACTCAGTTTCGCCAACCGGATGGCACTCTATATAAAGAGCAGGTAATCGGGACGGAAGGGTTCTCCGGAATTTCTTCGATACTTTATCACATCAATCCGCCGACAAAAGTAAAAGAGATTCGCGGGTTCAAAGAAATAAAACGCGAAGTGTGGGAAGAAAAAACTCTCCGCCATTTTCATTTTGCAACGAAGGATGCAAAGCCCGAAGGCGATGCAATCAGCGGAAGAAAAGTTTTGATGTTCAATAATAATGTGTCGCTTGGAATCTGCAATCCGAAAGAGCAGATGGATTATTTTTACAAGAACGGCGAAGGAGATGAAATTATTTTTGTTCACAACGGAAACGGAACAGTTGAATCACAATACGGAACTCTGAATTATAAAGAAGGTGATTACATTATTATTCCGAGAGGAGTGATTCACAAATTTATTTTGAAATCTGAACAGACAAAGTTTCTTGTGATTGAATCAGCGAGTCCGGTAGAAACACCGAAGCGTTACCGTAACAAACACGGACAGCTTCTGGAACATTCACCTTACTGCGAGCGTGATTTCCGTCTGCCTGAAACATTAATTACGAAAGACGAGAACGGTGAGTTTCTTGTTAAGATAAAAAAATCAAATTGTCTGCACGATTATATTTTTGATTATCATCCGCTCGATGTTATCGGCTGGGACGGATATTTCTACCCGTGGATTTTTAATATCAACGACTTCATGTCAATCACCGGCAAGATTCATCAGCCGCCGCCAATTCACCAGACATTCGAGGGACATAATTTCGTTGTGTGCTCGTTCTGTCCGAGATTATTTGACTATCATCCTTTAGCTATTCCTGCTCCGTATAACCACAGCAACATCGACAGCGATGAAGTTCTTTATTACGTTGAAGGAAATTTTATGTCACGCAAAGGAGTTGACATTGCTTCATTCACTTTGCATCCGGGAGGAATCCCGCACGGACCGCATCCCGGCACTGCAGAAGCGAGCATCGGCAAAAAGGAAACGCTTGAGCTTGCAGTTATGCTTGATACATTCCATCCGCTGAAGCTTACAACGAATGCAAAAGAATACGACCTGCCGAATTATCCTTATACATGGAATGAAGAAGGACATGAAGCGGAGATTGAGTAACAAATACAAATAATAAATAGTAAATAATAAAATGAAAGGAATGAAAAAATCGACTTTAGTTTTTTTGTTCCTTTTTTTATTTGTCGGGGAAGCTTATTCGCAGAGCGGATGGGTGCAGCAGAACAGCGGTGTAACATCTATATTAAGAGCAACATTTTTCTTAAATGTGAATACTGGTTTTGCTGTTGGCAATTCAAAATTAAGGACTACAAACGGAGGGCTTAATTGGGTACCAATAATTATTCCCTATGATTCTTATGACATTCAATTTGTGGATTCAAGCATTGGTTATATAGTAGGTTTTTTTAAACCCGTAACTTTACAAAAAAGCACAAATGGAGGTGTTAACTGGACAACTGTCACCTTTCCTCTTGTTCCTGGGTGGCCTTATTTCTCCATGAAGTTTTTTAATTCAAATACAGGATTTATCAATACGAGCAAGACTACAAACGGAGGATTAAACTGGGCAAATACTTATCCGTCTCAAACAATGCATAGTATTTGCTTTCTTAATGAGAATACAGGATGGGAATGTAATAATTACGGTACAGTAATAAAAACAACCGACGGAGGTACAAATTGGACTTACATTAATGTGGGTTCGGGTATAGGTTTGCAATCAATTTTTTTCATAAATGAAAATACAGGATGGGCTGTAAGCTCATCAAGCAGAGTATATAAAAGTACGAACGGCGGAATAAACTGGACGATGATTTATAACCAGGGGCTTTGCGGATTAAATACACTTTATTTTGTGAATGAACAAACTGGCTGGATAGCAGGATGTGAAGGTGCAATTAACAAAACCACTAACGGAGGTATGAACTGGACTCTCCAGTCTTTAGGAAGCACAACATATTTATATGATATGCAGTTTGTAAATGAGTTTACAGGATGGGCAGTCGGTGCAAACGGAAAGATATTAAAAACCACTACCGGAGGTTTAACTTTTATTAATGTTATAAGTGCTGAAATCCCAAATCATTTTTCTCTTTCGCAGAACTACCCAAACCCTTTTAATCCGAATACAAAGATTAAATTTCAAATATCAGAATTAAGTCAGGCAAAACTCATTGTATATGATGTTCTTGGCAAAGAAATCGCAGCGCTTGTCAACGAACATCTTAATGCAGGTGCATACGAAGTTGACTGGGATGCGTCAAATTATCCCAGCGGAGTTTATTTATATAAACTGCAAACGGAAGTCTTTACCGAAACCAAAAAAATGGTTCTACTTAAGTAAAGAATTATTAGTGCAAATAAAAAGCTTCAATGACCTCAAGAAAAATCTTAAGAAAGATTTTTCTTCTTTTCCCGCAATTAAAATTTCTGTTCTTGGAGATTCATCGACTCAGTTTCTTGTTCAGTCGATTAAAGCAACGGGTTACGACGTCAATCTTAACTTTGAAATTTACGAAGCTGATTATGACCAGCTTGAACACGAAATACTCGATGAATCTTCAGAGCTTTATAAAACTCAAAGTGAGTTTGTAATTATTTTTCCTTCGACACAAAAGCTTCTGCAAAAATTTTATGAAACTCCTCCTGCCGAGAAGAAAAGCTTCAGTGAGAAAACTCTTGAGGAAATTTACAGCTTTACGGAAGTCATAAACAAAAATTCCAAAAGCAAAATAATTTATTTTAATTACCCGGAAATCAATGACAGTGTCTTCGGAAATTACGGCAACAAGACAGACCAATCATTTATCTATCACCTGCGGAAAATAAATTTGGGCTTGATGGATTTAAGCCGTTCAATAAAAAATCTTTACATCAACGATGTTTGCTCTTTGCAGAATGAATACGGAATTGATTTTTCTTTCGATTCAAAAATTTATGTAACGGCAGATATTGTTTACAGCCTGGACTTTACTTCAATCGTTGCAAAAAATATTGTCGATATTATTTTATCTCTCACGGGCAGATTCAAAAAATGTTTAATCCTCGACCTCGATAACACTTTGTGGGGCGGGATAATCGGTGACGACGGAGCGGAGGGAATTGAAATCGGTGAGCTGGGCATCGGCAAAGCGTTTACTGAGCTTCAGCTTTGGGTGAAGCAGCTAAAAGAGCGGGGAATAATTTTAGCTGTGTGCAGCAAGAATGATTTTGAAACTGTTAAAGATGCTTTCGACAATCACCCTGACATGGTTCTGCGGTACGATGATTTTACTGTGTTCATTGCAAACTGGGAAAACAAAGCTGACAACATTAAACAGATTCAGGGAGTGCTGAACATCGGTTTTGATTCAATGGTTTTCCTTGACGACAATCCGTTTGAGAGAAATATGGTCAGAGAATTCTTACCCGAAGTTTGTGTCCCTGAATTGCCCGAAGACCCGGCGGAATATTTAACTTATCTTAGACGCTTGAATCTTTTCGAAACGTCTTCTTTCTCTGAAGAAGATTCCGGCAGGACTGAACAATACAAGCAGGAGTCTGATAGATTGCAGATAAAAAAATCTTTCGTGAATGAAGATGAATATCTTGCAAGCTTAAATATGTTTTCCGAATGTAAGTCATTCGACAGCTATTCGATTCCGCGTGTTGCTCAGCTTACGCAACGCTCAAATCAATTTAACCTGAGAACGATTCGTTACACCGAAGATGACATAGAAAAAATTTCTAACTCAAAAGATTTTTTCACTCAATCTTTTACCCTTGAAGACAAGTTCGGTCATAACGGTTTGATAAGCTTAATCATTATGCAAAAGAAAAATGATGAGCTGTTCATTGACACCTGGATAATGAGCTGCCGTGTTTTGAAACGAACGATGGAAAATTTTGTGCTGAACACAATTGTTGACATCGCCCGCAAAAACGGTTTCAAAAAAATTGCAGGTGAGTATATTCCTACAAAGAAAAATAAAATGGTTGAGAATCATTACAGGAATTTCGGTTTCATTCAAACCGATGACTTGTGGAAGCTTGATGCAGCAAGCTATGATGTGCGTAAGACATTCATCTCAGCAAAAAAGCTAATTGCTCTTTGATCTCACACTTAGAAAATATTATCAATAAAATTTCAGAGGCGAATCCTTTAGCAGGAAAAAAACTAAAAAGAAATTTCCCATTATATAGCGGCGAGCACAAACAAAAAGCGGAAGAATTTTTCAATCGTTACTCAGAATACTTACGTTCGTTAAACAAGACAATCGATTTTGCAGTTGATTGTTATTTGAAAATGATTGGCGATATGTTTCATGAGCGGATAAATTTTTTAGAGAGCGGGAAATATTCAAACACTTCATACAAAGAAGTCGAAGAAAAAATTTACAGCAAACCGGAAATTATGGATTATCACATGCACGGGCTGATACTTGCTCAGTTTCTTTGGCTCGACCAGTTTGTGCGTTTCAAATTTTTCTCTGACAATTTGTTAAAGCATAAACCGGTTAAAAAATATCTTGAGGTCGGAGGCGGACACGGTTTATATGTAGGTGAAGCAGTTAAGCTGCTTGGCTCTGAAATTGAATTTGAAGTTGTTGACATAAGCCAAAGCTCTTTGAATATTTGTATGAATCTTGTCCACGGCAGGAATGTTAACTTTGTTCTCAAAGATATTTTTGAATATAATGATTCGGATAAATTCGATTTCATCACTGCGGGTGAAGTTGTTGAACATCTTGAAGACCCGTTATCTTTACTAATGAAGCTGAATGATTTGCTTGATGACAGCGGAACAGTTTACTTGACAACTCCGGTTAATGCACCAATGATTGACCATATTTATTTATTCAACAGTGTTGCAGAAATCAGAACATTGATTGAGAAAGCCAATTTAAAAATTGTGGATGAGACACAAGCATACTCAGACTTAATGCCGGAAGAACAAGTCATCAAACATAAAATACCTTTGATGTATGCATGCTTTTTAAAAAAACAAAACTGAAAATCAGAATTAATATTTAATGGAAAAAATTTTAAATGAGCTGTCACTCCTTTTCAAAGATGTGCTCGAAGTTGATTCAGTTGTTCTGTCAGAATCAACAACCGCCGAAGATGTCGAGGACTGGGATTCTTTGACTCACATCATGCTGATAACGGAGATTGAGAAGAAATATAAAATCAAATTCACGAGCAGCGAGATAACAGGATTTAAAAATGCCGGTGAGCTTGCAAATTCCATCTTGAGCAAAGCAAATAAATAATCCCTTTGGAAAATTTAATTCTACATCACATCGGTTGTGCAGTTGATTCTATTGACGAATCGCTTAAGGTTTACTGTGACGTTTTGGGATTCAAAAATGTTTCGGAAGTTTACCGGCTTGATGAAATCGGAATCAATGCATGCTTTGTTGAATTGTCAAACGGAATTTTTTTTGAGCTGATAGAGCCGACGAACGAAAATTCTGTTGTTATTAAATTAAGAAAGAAACGTATATCTTACTATCATCTTGGTTACAAAGTGAAAAACATTGATGATACCGTAAGAGAGCTTCTCGAAAAAGATTTTAAAGAAGTAACATCATTAAACTCCCCTGCATTCAATAACCGAAAATGTGTTTTCATGTACACACCTGAGTTTCAAATGATAGAACTCATCGACTCTGATTAAACTGAATGTCTTTCAACTCATTTGAATATTTACTTTTCTTTCCAGCCGTTGCAATAATCTTCTTCGTCACTCCGCAAAAATTCCGATGGTTCATTCTGCTTGCTGCAAGCTGTTTCTTTTACATGACAGTCCTGCCGTATGCAATTTTGTTTGTGGGGATAACTGTTGTTAATGACTACACTGCTACAAGGTTAATAGAAAAATATCAAGACAAGAAAAAAATATTTTTATGGCAATCATTAATTGTCAATCTCGGTTTGTTTTTCCTTTTCAAGTATTATAATTTTTTCTCTGAGAGCATTTCGGATGTTGGTTTATCAATTCCATACATCAAATTAATTCTTCCTATCGGATTATCATTTTATACTTTCAAAAGCATCGGATATGTGATTGAAGTTTACAGAGGTGAAATAAAAGCAGAGCGTCATCTCGGCAGATATGCTCTGTTCGTTCTTTTCTTTCTTGAAATTCTTGCGGGTCCTATCGACAGAGGAAAAAATTTATTACCTCAGTTTTATGAGAAACAAAAATTTGATTACCTGAGAATCAGAGACGGGTTAATTCTTGTTATGTGGGGAGTGTTTAAAAAAGTTGTTATCGCAGACCGGCTTGCTTTGATTGTAAATCATGTTTACGGAAATCTTGACGAGTACTCGGGAGTTCCTTTGATTTTAATCGCAGTACTTTTTTCTTTTCAAATCTATTTTGATTTTTCAGGTTACACAGACATTGCTCTTGGATGCGGAAAAATTCTTGGGTTCAACCTGCCGGAGAATTTTAACCTTCCTCTTATTTCTCAAAGCATAACAGAGTTCTGGAGAAGATGGCACATCTCTCTCTCAACGTGGCTTCGTGATTACCTGTTTACTCCACTTGCAATTGCAACAAGAGATTGGGGGAAGTTGTCAGTCGTGTTTTCTTTGTTCTTAACTTTCCTGATTGCCGGAATATGGCATGGTGCCGGCTGGACGTTTATAATTTTTGGTGCGTTGCATGGAGCAGCACTTGTTTATGAATTCATTTCTAAAAATTTCAGGAAGAAGCTCGCGAAAATATTTCCGAAATTTATTTATGACAGAGCATGCAACCTGATAATGTTTGCGTTCATATCTTTTGCTTTTATTTTTTTCCGCTCGGATAATATTTCGCAGGCAATGTATTACCTGACACACATGTTTACGAATCTTAATCTTAAGTTCGGCGGCTATAATCTCGGTATCGGGCAGTTTGAATTCTGGCTTGCGGTACTTTTAATCGTGTCTGCAATGACTATTGAAATCAGAACTGCAAAGAATGAAGGTTTGATAAAATTTGTTTCTTCAAAACCGAGATTTTTTAGATGGGGATTTTACTATGCAGTAATAATTCTGATAATTTGTTTCGGAGTTTTCGGTGAAAGCAGTTTTGTTTATTTCAAGTTTTGAAAAGATGAAGCCAATCATAAAATTAGTCATAAAATTATTTTTTGTGTTGCTGCCTTTGTGGCTGCTGCTGATTTTCTATGCATCAAGCGACCCGTTTAAGGTATTATACAACTATGAAATCTACGATGAAGACCTGAAACCTTTTGTTCCCTTAAATCGTGATTTTGTTTCAACACAAAACTTTCTGAACAGAAACGAAAAAGAAAATTATGATTCGTTTATTTTCGGAAGCTCACGCTCGCTTGCGTTCAGATGCTCCGACTGGAATAAATTTGTCAATGCACATCCTTATCATTTCGATGCAAACGGAGAATCTCTGTTCGGAATTTTAACAAAGCTGGAATATCTTGAGAAGAAAAAAATTCCTGTTAAAAACTGTTTGATTGTTCTTGACTCATCAATTCTTGCCGTGACTGAAAACGTTGATAATCATTTATACATCAAGCATCCCGCAATTGCAAATGAAAGCAAAATAAATTTCCATTTTGTTTTCCTTAAAGCATTTCTCTCGAATAAATTTTTCATTCCATACATTGCGTTGAAGTTTAATTCCGAGTTTACAAAGAATCTTAGCTACCAGGGAATTGTTGACCACAGAGTTTTATCTTATGAGGAAGTAACGAATGATGTAATTTTCTCAGGAGATGAAAATGAAATCAGCACAGACCCGGATTCTTATTATCAAAAGAGGAAAGAAACGTTCTACAAAAGAGATACGTTAGCTCAAAAATATTATAGCAAAGTTATCTTTGAAAAACAATTAATCTTATTACAAAGGATAAAAAATGCTTTGTCGTTTCTTCACTCAAACTATAAAATAATAATTTACCCACTCTATGACCAGAAGAAGCTTGACGATTCGGATGAAAAAATATTACGCGATATATTCGGTAGCGAAAATGTCTTCGATTTCTCAGGAGTTAATAAGCTGACAAACAATATTGAAAATTATTACGAAGCTGACCATTGCAGAGCCAAAGCGGGCTTAGAGATGCTTAAAACTATTTACACAAATAAATGAATCTCAACGAAGAGGTTAAAAATAAAATTCACAAAGCACACTTTGTCAGCGGAGTCGAGCCGAAAGATTATCAGATTAGCTTCAAAAATATTTATGAGATTCTTCTGCAGAGAGTCAGCGAGCAGCCGGAAGAAGTTTTTATTAAATTTTATTCTGATGATGGAGACAGAATTGAGCTGACTTACAAAGAATTCGCAGAAAAAGTTTTTCGGACAGCAAATTTTCTCAGGTCAAAAGGAATTGACGTTGAGGACAGAGTTGCAACGGTTTCACAGAATCACATCAACACGGTGATTCAATATTTTGCTGCATGGTGTCTTGGTGCAACGGTTGTTCCGATAAATGTGAACGAAGAAACGGACAGAATAAAATATATCCTCGAAAGCTCGAAAACGAAGCTTGCTTTCGTTCATGGGAATTATTTTGAAAAGATAAGCTCGCTCGGATTGAATGACATTCAGCTTGTTAAACATGGAAAGCAACTTGCTAATACCGATGAAAGTTATTTTGAAAAGCTGATTGAATCCGAATCAACTCATTTTAAACCCGACGAAAATGTTTATCAGGAAACGGAAGCATTGATTGTTTACACTTCGGGTACAACCGGTTTGCCAAAAGGAGTTGTGCTCACTCAATATAATTTAATGGTTGACGCAGACGGAATTTCAAAGTGGCATAAAATTACAAAAGGACAAACGATGATGTGCGTTCTTCCGATTCATCACGTGAACGGAACGATTGTTACAATTATGACGCCGATGTATGCAGGCGGGAAATTAATTTTGAATCAGAAATTTCATACCAACAAATTCTTTGAGCGGCTCGCAAAAGAAAATGTTCAGATTGTCAGCGTTGTGCCGACACTGCTTCAGTTTCTTTGCAATGATTACGATACCCCTCTCCTTGAAGGAGAGGGGCAAGGGGTGAGGTCAGTAAATAAGATTAAACACTTGCCTAACTTCCGTCACATTATTTGCGGAGCTGGACCTCTGACTTGCGAGCTTGCAATGAAGTTCGAAAATATGTTCGGGTTGAAAATCGTTCACGGGTACGGCTTATCCGAAACAACGTGCTACTCATGTTTCTGTCCGGCTGACCTTAATGAAAAGGAACACAAGACATGGCTGAATGATTTTGGCTTTCCGTCAATCGGGATTGCAATTGAGCCGAATGAAATGGATATACAAAATGAAAACGGTGAATCGCTGAAAGAAGGAGAACGCGGTGAGATTGTAATACGCGGGCACAACGTGATGAAATATTATGACGGGAACATCGAAGCGAATGAAAAGACTTTCGAGTTCGGATGGTTCAGAAGCGGGGATGAGGGATTTTATAAAACGGATTCGCCTGGAAGGAAATATTTTTTCATTACGGGACGGCTGAAAGAATTAATTATCCGCGGAGGAATAAATATTTCGCCGCTCGAGATTGACGAAGTGCTTATGAGCTTACCCGAAATTAAATCTGCAATCGCTGTCGGGTTTGATAACGATTGGTACGGCGAGGAAGTGGGGGCGTTGGTAGTTTTGGAAGAAGGCAGATGGCAGAAGGCAGAAGGCAAAAAGATGGCAGAAGAATTGAAAGAAAAAATTTTAAAACAATGCAAAGAAAAGCTTCCGTTTCATAAGACACCGAAGGTAATTGTGTTTTCAGATTCGATTCCGGTTACTTCAACTGGGAAATATCAGCGGAATAAAGTGAAGCATTTGTTTGAGGAGTGGAAGAGAGTGCAGTTTAAGAAGTGAGGTGAAAGGTGAAAAGTGAAACGGCAGACGTGAGAAGTGAATTCTGGATTATCATTCAAATTTATTAAATTTGATTTTGCAAGGGTTGCTCAAGAGCTGTCCTTTTTTATTTTGACTTCTGAATTAAAGCAATATTTTTTCTAACAAAAGCGGTTGAAAGAAAAAATTAACCGATTGAGTTTTGGAAGAAAGCTTCCGTGATTTGGAGGAAAGCAATCTTCGGGAGTGGAAAGCTTCCGGCGTGTGACAGAAAGTGAAACGTGTATGACAGAAAGTGAGTTGAGCGGAGTAAAGCGGCTCTTGACATAGCAAAAAGCGAGAAGTGACTGACAGAAAGTGAGCGTTGAGTGACAGAAAGTGAGTGCGGAGGACAGGAAAGCATGCTCCGAGTGAAAGAAAGTTGAAAATTGAGATGAAAATTAGAAATGTGAGTATAGGAATAGAAAAACAACTATAAAAAGAGTTCTAATAAATTTGAAGTTCCAAAGTTGAAAAGCCCCCGATGAAAGTCGGTGCTTTTTGGTTTTAATCCAGAAAGAGTTTTACCACAGAGGGCACAGAGGGACACAGAGAAAAACTTTCTATTGTATTGTTTTGCAGAATGCGAAGATGGAGGAGAAGGAAGATTTGGTGAAGGCGAATATGGGCGTGCTGAATGAACTGTGGGATATGATGAACGGTATTATGACTACGGGAAAAGTTTTATATCGCCTCTCGAATGCGGAGAAGCTTGAGAATTATGAGATGACGAAATATATTTCGAGGGTGAGGAATGAGGGACCGAATAATCCGCCGGGGACGTAATTAAGAATTAGTAATTAAGAATTAAGAATTAGAAGTAAAGCCCTGATGAGAGTCGGGGCTTTTTTGGTTTTGGGGGTTTAAAGAAAGAGGAGGGATGAGTAAGTTTGAGGGAATATGCAATTAAATAAAATTTCATTTATGGATATGGTAAAATACCTGAATGAAGCTAAAAAATGGTTTCAATCAAAAGGTATCGATACTGATAATACCCGATTTGCTATTATTACAAATTACGTTGAGTTATTAGCAATTGAATTTGAGAAATATAAAGCAGGTCAACCCCATAACTTTTTAGCATTAGGAAATGATATTGAAAATTCTGTTTATGAAGCTGAAGCATTTATTTTAATTTACAGATTTCTGAACCATGTACAAAGTAGACAGTTTGATAAGTTGTTAAAAATAATAGTTAAAGGTCCTGATTATTCTGTTAATGAAGACCCTGCAACTAATTTACATAGAAACCATCTTTTTGAATTATATCTTGCTGCAAAGCTAACCGAAAAAGGTATGACTATAAAACATTATGAAGATATAGTTTTTGATTTTGATAATTTCGAATTTGCCATTCAATGTAAAAGACCTTTTAATATAAATTCATTAAGCAAGAACATTAATTATGCTTATAACCAACTTAAGAGGCACAACAGATTAGAATCTGAACAAAGAGTAAGAGGTATTATTGCATTATCAGTTGATAAAATATTAGGATTTGATAAATTCTTGGATGATAAAGGGGATTTTAAAATTCCTAAATATGAAGACAGACATGCTGTAATGAAATTTATTACAGATAGCATGGATAGTATGTTTAATCAATACAGAACAACATGGTCGCATTTATTAAATAGTAAAGTATTAGCAATATTCTTTTTCTTTAGGTTTCCAGTAATTATAATTTCCGAAAATAATTTATTGACTAATATAGGTTATGTTGTTGTAACACCATTAATAAATAAAGAAATTGAATCTCTAAGAAGTGAATACGATTTACTTATTAAATTGCATGGTGATTTAGAGTAACACTAATTTCCCAACACATAGAATACATAGATATAAATAATCGTGAAAAAGCCCTGTTTATATGGGGAATACTTTTTCTAATATGGGGTTTGACTAAGCCATACATAAGAGAATCACTTTTAAAATTTCTTAAAAATGTATTCTCAAAGTTTATTATTATTACTCTTATCTCTGTATTTACTTACGTCCTTTTAGCTCATTACATTTTATATAAATTTTATGTATGGAATATATTTCTTATTAAAGATTCCATTTATTGGTTTTTGGGAACCGCATTAGTGCTTTTTATAAATTCAAATAAAGCTTATGAAAAAGGTTTTTTCACAGACATATTATATGATAACTTAAAGTTACTAATTATTGTCGAATTTATTGTAAATTTTTATTCATTTAGCTTCATTGTAGAAATGGTATTTATTCCCATTATTTTTTTTATTTCTGCATTCAGCGGAGTTAATAAAGTTATACACAAAAATATTATCTTAGATAAAATATTTAATTTTATGTTGTTTGGTTTTGGATTAATGCAATTAATTTATGTTATTTATAAAATAGTTACTGATTATAAATCCATTGTTAATAATGTAAGTTTAGGTTCTATAATTTTGTATCCTTTATTGACAATATTATATTTGCCATTTATATATTTTTTTGCTTTATATTTAAAGTATAATACAATCTATAGTGTTATTACTGGAGGCTTAAAACAAAGGCAAGAATTAGTTAAAAAGGCAAAAAGAAATATTTTTTTTATCTGTAGATTTAATTTAAGAAAGTTGAACATTTTTCATAAAACTTCTGTTTATAAATTTTTTGATGCCGAAAGTCTGGATGATGTAATTAATATTACATCCTATTTCAAACGTTTTTGGAAAAAATACAAAGTACGCTATTTAAATCATTAACTATTTCCCGCCCTTGTTGTTCTTTCCATCAAAAGAACCCACACTCGTTGCAATTTCGGGGAGACAAGAGGAAGATACAGTTCACGACCTGTCACTACAAAGGGGACGGATATATCCGTCCCCTACAAAAGATTTTCCGCTAAATGTCAAAAGGAATGTCAGCAAACACTGAAAGGTTCAAACGCCTGCGGGAAGGACAACACAGGAAAAGATACCATTACCAGAAGACACCCCAAAAAAAAAGTTTTAGAACCCCTCGTCACGAAGACGTGACACTCCCCTTTGGCTAAGGGGAGACGTGAGATGGTGTGCCTTTCTTAAAATTTCACAAATCCCTATCTTTGTATTCCACATAAGAAATAATTTTTTATAATCATAAAGTTAAATCATAAATAAAATTACAATGCCAGTTAAAGAAAAAACATCTAAAGCAACAAATGGCGTTGGTGCGAACGGCGTGAAGTATGACTTCTTAGAGGAGCAGAAGAAGAACCACGGTCTCACCAGCGAAGAAATGCTCCATGCGTATAAATCAATGCTGCTATCGAGATTAACGGATGACAGAATTGATACATTAATCAAACAGGGTAAAGCAACTTTTCTGATTTCCGGCTCGGGGCACGAAGCTGTGCAGGTTGCATGTGCAATGGCAATGGAAGGCGGAAAGGATTGGTTCTTCACTTATTACCGGGACAATGCAATCGGGACAGCACTCGGAATTACGCCGAAAGATATTTTCAGGCACATCATGGGAAAGGCAACGGATTCGTTCACAGGCGGAAGGCAGATGCCGATGCACTTGGGGAGCAAAGAATTGAGAATGCCGACGGCTTCTTCACCGACGGGCTCGCAATATTTACAGGCGGTTGGTGCGGCGATGAGCAGTGTTTTCAGAAAGACGGACGAAGTTACTTACGTTGGCGGAGGCGAGGGCTCAACTTCCGAAGGAGAATTTTTTGAGTCAATCAACTGGGCGGCGAGAGAAAAGCTGCCGACAATTTTCTGTATCCAGAATAACAGGTTCGCAATCTCTGTTCCGATTGAACAGCAGACGGCGGGCGGCTCGGTTTATAAAGTTTGTGCGGGCTTCGAGGGATTGCACAGGTTTGAAATTGACGGAACGAATTTTCTGGAGAGCTATGCGACTGCAAAGGAAGCGGTTCGGCTTGCGAGAAGCGGTCAAGGTCCGTCATTGATTTATGCAGATGTTGTAAGATTGCGTTCGCACTCTGCATCGGATTCACAGGATAAGTACCGCTCGAAAGAAAATCTTGAGAAAGACCTGCAAAGAGACCCGATACTTTTGTTTGAAAAAGTTCTTACCGAAAGAAATATTTTATCACAGAAAGAAATAGATAGCATCCGAAAAGAGATTCAGGAACAGGTTATAAAAGATGCCGATGAGGCATTTGCAGAGCCGTCACCAGAGTCGAGCACAGTGATGGATTGTTTATTCTGCCCTGAAAGCGAGCAGACGAAAATAAAGTATGAGGCAAACACTCCAAGCGGCGAGCCGATAGTGATGGTCGATGCAATCAACCACGCATTGCATGAGGAGATGGAAAAGAATCCGAACATGATTGTTTACGGTGAAGACGTTCAGGACGGTAAGGGCGGAGTTTTCACTGCGACAAAAGGACTTTCGACAAAGTTTGGTGTGGAGAGATGTTTCAATTCACCGTTGGCAGAAGCTTCAATCGTTGGGACTGCAATTGGTGCGGCGTTAAGCGGATTGAAACCTGTTGTCGAAATTCAGTTTGCAGATTATATTTATCCTGCGATGATGCAAATCAGAGATGAGCTTGTGATGTATCGTTACCGTTCAAATAATTCTTTTCCGTGTCCGGTAACAATCAGAGTTGCAGTCGGCGGATACATAGGCGGCGGACATTATCATTCGCAGAACATCGAAGTTCTTTTTGCAAAATGCCCGGGTATGTATATTGCTTACCCGTCGAACGCAGCAGACGCAAAAGGACTTTTGAAAACAGCATGTCAGTTAAATGACCCGGTAATGTTTCTTGAGCACAAATTTTTATACAGGCAGGGCTATGCAAAATCACCCGAGCCGGATGCAAATTATTATCTGCCTTTCGGAAAAGCGAATGTAAAACGCGAAGGAAACGATTTGACAATTGTAACTTACGGAGCGATGGTAGAAAAAGCGCTGAAGGCAGCACGAGAGTTTGAAAAAGAAGGTGCAAGCATCGAAGTGGTTGACATAAGAACTATTGTTCCGCTTGATTCAGAAACGATTTTGAATTCTGTGAAGAAGACAGGAAAGGTTATCGTGTTCTATGAGGACTCAAAGTTCATCGGCTTTGGTGCAGAGATTGCGGCACAGATTGCCGAGTCGGCATTTGAATATCTTGATGCACCGATAAAGAGAGTTGCGGGCTTGCATGTTCACGTTCCGTATGCTCCAAATTTAGAGAGTGTAGCGTTGCCGCAGGATTCATGGATACTGAATGCAGCGAAAGAGTTGCTGGCGTTTTGAAATGGCGAAATAGTTAGATAGTGAAATAGTGAGATAGTAAAATTTAAAGAGGTGTTTGGAAAAATCTGAACGCCTTTTTTTATTGAAAACTTTTTTGCCACTAATTTCAGAATTAACTCGAATTAATTTTTAAAATTTTCTTCTTAGTGGAATTAGTGTAATTCGTGGCTAAAGAAAAAATGAAAGAACCAATAGTTTCGATTTCGGGTGTTCGTGGGATTCTCGGTGAATCGCTCACACCGGAACATTTAATAAAGTTTGCAACTGCGTTTGCAGGATTTGTGAAGCATGGTAAAGTTGTAATCGGTAGAGATGGGCGGCTTCATGGTGATGTTCTGGAAAAAATAATTGAGTCAACTTTGCTTTTGAACGGATGCGAAGTTGTCAATCTTGGAATTGCACCAACGCCGACAATAACACTTGCAGTTGAAGCAATGAAAGCAGACGGAGGAATCGCAATTACAGCTTCACACAATCCGCAGGAATGGAACGGGATGAAGTTCATCAACTCAAAAGGAATTTTTCTCGATTCAGATGAGAATAAAAAGTTTCAATCGTTAATAGGACATGAGATTGCTTCACCGCTTTGCGGCTCGCAATTTATAAAGCAGGTTGAATATTATCCGGACTTCGATAATTACCATGTCAATAAAGTTTTAAACATAAGTTCTGTTGATGTGAGAAAAATTCAGCGAAGGAAGTTCAAAGTTGTGCTCGATGCGGTGAACGGCTCTGGTTCGTTCATTCTGCCTAAGCTTCTTGCACGGCTTGGATGCAGAGTGATTAAAGTTGACTGCGACGGCTCCGGGATTTTTACACGCAAGCCCGAACCTGTACCTGAAAATCTGAAGCGAACTTGTTCGATTGTAAAAAAAGAAAAAGCAGACATTGGAATCGTTGTTGACCCTGATGCCGACCGTCTTGTGATAATTACAGAACAAGGAAAACCATTCGGCGAAGAGAATACAATTACAACAGTTGTAAACCATGTTCTTAGGAATGTTCCGAAACAAAAAAAAGTTGTCGTGATAAATCTTTCAACATCGCGTTCAGTTGACGATGTTGTGAAAAAACACGGCGGAAAAATTTTCAAAGCTCCTGTTGGTGAGATAAACGTGATTGGGAAAATGAAAAAAAATAATGCAATTGTTGGCGGAGAGGGAAGCGGCGGAGTTATTTTGCCTGAGATTCATTACGGAAGAGATGCCTTAGTCGGAATTGCTTTAATCCTCAGTGAGCTTGCAGAGTTCGACGGTAAAGTTTCAGAATACAAAAAAACTTTGCCGGAGTATCACATCAGGAAAGCGAAGATGGAGCTTAACAAAATAGACGCTGATAAAATATTGATGTGCTTATCAAAAAAATTCAGAAACGAAAAAACAAATCACGACGACGGATTGAGAATCGATTTCAAAGATTCGTGGGTGAATTTCAGGAAGTCGAACACGGAGCCAATCATTAGAATCATTGCCGAGGCAATGACTCCCAAAGCAGCCGAAGATCTTCAAGCAAAGATGTTGAAGGAAGTTTCCTCTTTGCTTTAAGCATATTATATTTACAAAGTTTATTCAACGATAATTAAACCACAAAAGTTATGTCGAAGCTTTTAGAAGTAAAAAATCTCAAAACATTTTTCCACACAGACGACGGAACGGCGAAAGCTGTCGATGATGTCACCTTCGACCTTGACAAAGGCGAGACACTGGGTTTGGTCGGTGAATCGGGCTGCGGAAAAAGTGTTTCTGCATTATCGATAATGCGTTTGATTCCGAATCCGCCCGGCAAAATTGTTGGCGGTGAAATCCTTTTCAAAGGGAAAGACCTTGTGCAGGCAAAAGAGGATGAGATGCAAAAGATAAGGGGAAATGATATTGCGATGATTTTCCAGGAGCCGATGACTTCGCTGAACCCGGTTTTTACATGCGGCTACCAGATTGATGAGGCAGTTATTCTTCACCAAAATGTTTCCAAGCAGGAAGCAAAGAAACGTTCGATTGATATGCTGAAGCTGGTTGGAATTCCTGCCCCCGAACAGAGATACCGCGAATATCCTCATCAGCTTTCGGGCGGTCTGCGACAAAGAATAATGATTGCGATGGCTCTCTCATGTAATCCGGAAATTTTAATTGCAGATGAGCCGACAACTGCTCTTGATGTTACAGTGCAGGCACAGATTCTTGAGCTCATCGAAAAGCTGCAACGTGAGCTTGGTATGGCGATGCTGATGATTACTCATGACCTTGGAGTTATTGCAGAGGTTACAGACAGAGTTGCGGTGATGTATGCATCAAAAGTTGTGGAGTATTCAAAGTCAGATGAAATTTTTTACAACCCGAAACATCCTTACACTCTTGGCTTATTAAACTCAATTCCGAAACTGAACAAGGGAACAGCGCGTCTTGCAACGATTGAAGGATTTGTTCCTCCAGCAACGGGTTATCCAGTTGGATGTCATTTCTGCACCAGATGTAATTATGTTGACAGCAAAGTTTATACATCGTCAAGCAAATGCTGGAACATCGAGCCGCCTCTTGAGCAGGTTAATGCAGCTACCATGCACACTGTCGCATGCCATTACTGGAAGGATGTCGAGAAGAAGAGAGAGAAAGAAGCGGAGAAAATAACTGCAGCTTAGCTCAAACTACTTTTATTCCATTCGCTTTTAATATCCAAGATAGCTGCCCTGCATGCATCGGCTCATGCCTTATTGCATGTATCAAAATTTTCCGCTTTGTATTTGAATCACCAAACGTTACACCGATGTGATTCGGTTCTTCCATCTGTTCATCTGTGAGTGAACTGATTATACTCATTGCTTCGGTGTGAACTTCATCCATCTTTTTCATAATCTCATCATAGCTTAATTTAGTTTTTATTTCATCCGGGTTTGAGCCGAAGCTGTATTCTTCGAGCCATGGGATATCGAGAGATTTATTTCCCAATCCCTTAATGATTAGGAAATGCTCTGTCCAAACGAGATGAGCAGCAAGCCACTGTGGTGAATTGAATTTGACTCCATTGAGTTCGAGCTGTTTGTTTAAATCGATTCCGTCGAACTTTGAGAAATATAGTTTTGTAAGATTGCGTACAGACTCGTATGTTTCACCAAGTATTTGTGATTGAGTTTTTGTTTCCATAGTTATTTTTGTTGCCACGAATTTCACGAATTATCACGAAAGAATCTTTGAAGAAAATCAGTGCTATGATTTTACGTCCAATCGAACAATGTTTTCTATGTGATGTGTTTGCGGGAACATTTCGACCGGTTGAACGGCTGCAATTTCATATTTCTCTTTTAGTAAAGCAATGTCTCTTGCCTGTGTTGATGGATTGCATGAAACGTAAATTATTTTTTTCGGTGACAGCTGCAGGAGATATTCAGGAATCTTAGGATGGATACCGCTTCTCGGAGGGTCGAGGATTACAGTCGAGAGTCGAGAGTCGTGAGTTAAGAGTAATGATTGAAGATACTGTTTAACATCACTGGCTTCAAATGTGCAGTTTGAAATTTTATTCAACTCTGCGTTTTCATATGCACCTTTAATAGAATCTTCGATTACTTCAACTCCATGAACTGAGTTGACATACTTTGAAATGTAAATTGAAATAGAGCCGCAGCCGCAATATAAATCGAGAACATCTTCATCCGTTGTGAATTCAGCAAGCTCAATTATTTTATCATAAAGTATTTTGCACTGCAATGAGTTTGTCTGAAAAAAAGAATTTACGTTTACTTTGAATTTGTAATCACCAATCTGTTCTGTGATAAAATCTTTTCCGAAGATTAAACGGGATTCTTCTCCAACTGCAACTTGAGCTCTTCTGGCTGAGATAGAATTTATAAAAGATGTAACTGCTGGAATTTTTCTTTTCAGTTCATCAGTAAATTCATTCATTAACTTTTCATCATGATTGTGAGTAACCAGATTTATCATCACTTCGTTTGTTGAGAATGAAAATCGTATCACAAGGAATCGAAGAAATCCTTCGTTTGTTCTGGTGTTATAAATCGATATTCCTCTTTGCTTAAAAAATTCTCTCGTGAAATTCAGAATGTTGTTTCCGATAACTGGCTGAAGATGACAAATATTTATGTCGATAACTTTATCAATGAATCCGGGTTTATGAAATCCAAGTGAAAAGTTTTCCTTTGGTTTGTTTTCGTCTAAGTTCGTCATCCATTTATTTTGTGAGAACGAAAATTCTATTTTGTTTCTGTAATGATATTCATTTGATGAGGAGATAACTTCCTGCACAGAAAAGTTTTCAAACCCGCCGATTTTTCTGAAAGCATCTTCGACAATTTTTCTTTTGATTTGAAGCTGGTGAGTGTAAGCTGTATGCTGAAACTTGCACCCGTTGCATGTTCCGAAGTGTTCACATGGCGAGTCTATTCGGAATTTTGAAGGAGAAATAATTTCTTTAACGGAAGCTTCAGCAAATTTTCGCTTTGCTTTTTTTATGACAACAATTACTTTGTCACCCTGAACTGATGAATCGACAAAGATAACTTCGTCATTATATTTCGCAACACCGCGTCCGTCGTGGCTTGTGTCGATAATATCTACAATAATTTCGTTACCAAATTCCAGTTTCATCTTGATTTCAGTTTACGTTTAATTAAGAATCAAAAATCGTTATGTTTTACAAATATAAATTTATTAATCGACTAAATCTTGAAGACAGACAAAATAATCGTTGAAGCACGCAGAGTTATCGGCATCGAAAGAAAAGCTTTGTATGAGCTTGAGAAAAGATTAAACGGAGATTTTTCTATTGCAGTTGACATCATTTATAAAAGCAAGGGCAGAGTTGTTGTAACCGGAATTGGAAAATCAGGAATCATTGCTCAAAAAATTGTAGCAACTTTGAACTCAACTGGAACGCCGGCTGTATTTATGCATTCAGCTGATTCCGTTCACGGTGACCTTGGAATGATTCAGCAGGGAGACATTCTTGTCTGCATCAGCAAATCGGGTGACAGTGATGAGTTGATAAACCTCCTCAAAGCAATTAAACATCTGGGCATAAAGGTTGTTTCGATTGTTGGAGATGTTAATTCGAAAATCAAAGAGTATTCAGATATAGTTATCGATGCTTCAGTTGAACAGGAAGCGTGTCCGTATAATCTTGCACCGACAACTTCAACAACAGTTGCTCTCGCTCTCGGTGATGCAATTGCAATTTCTCTTTTACGCAAAAAAGATTTTTCCAAAGAAGAATTTGCAATGCTTCATCCCGGCGGGGTACTTGGAAAAAAACTTTTGCTTCGTGTTCATGATTTGATGGTTTCCGGAAAAGATATTCCGGTTGTAAATGAAAACGCAAGCTTCAAAGATGCAGTCGTTGAAATTTCTTCGAAGCGTTTGGGCTGTACATGTGTCGTTGGATTAAATAAAAAGCTCAAAGGTATTATTACTGACGGTGACATCAGACGCCTTCTGCAGTCAACGGATGAAATATCGAAGCTGAGAGCAAAAGAACTCATGAGTAAAAATCCAAAAACGATAAATGAAAATATGCTTGGGGAGACAGCTCTTGAGCTTATGGAAAAATATTCGATTACACAATTGATTATTACCGATAAGAAAAAAATTCCGACCGGAGTTGTTCATCTTCACGACCTCGTGAAGGCAGGGTTGGGATGATGATTGAATCAAAATTAAAGCTCGTAGTTTTCCTCAGTTTCTCTTCTCTTTTCTTTTCTTGTGGTTCCGACAAGATGGAGCTTACAAAACAAAACATCATTTCTTCAGACAGTATCCCCAATCAGGAATTATTTAATCCGGAAGTTACTTTCTCGGATTCAGGACGCGTTAAAGCAATTTTGACAGCAGGGCGAATCCGAGTGTTTGCAAAGTTCGGATACACTTTGATTGACAGCAATGCTAAAGTAGATTTTTATAAGAACGGTATTTATTCATCAACATTGACGGCTAAACGAGGCAAGATTTTCGACAACACAAAAGATGTCGAGATGTATGACAGTGTTAAAATTGTTTCAACAGACGGGTCTGTCTTAACTTCGAACAAGCTTTATTGGGTTAATAAAACCGAACGAATTAAAAGTGATGAGTTTGTTCATATCAAAACTAAAACAGATGATATCCGGGGCTATGGATTTGAAGCGGACCAGAGCTTAAAGAATTATGTGATTTATAAAGTAAGCGGAGAAGTGCAAAAGTAAATACAAATGTCAAATCACAAATTACAGATATTTATCGGTGTGCTTTTTTGTGTAAATGTTTTATCACAGGATAAGATTACATTGAATCATGCTGACAGCTTGATTGGTAAGGTTGAGAATGGCGAACAAATCAGAGAAGCAATCGGAAATGTTTCACTTGTTCACAACAATGTTTCGATAAATTGTAACCGAGTTGTTCAATATTTCAATCAAAACAAAGCGGAGCTTTTTGGCAATGTGAAAGTTGTTAAGGACACTGTCACAATATTAGCTCCAGTAGGAACATATTATGGGAATGAAGCGAAGGTAATTTGCCCTACAGGCGCTACACTTATTGACCCATCGAATACACTCAAAGCAAATTATGGAATTTATTTTTTCAATCAGGACCTTGCGAACTTCAGAGGAAACGTAAGGATTACTGATAATAAAAGTTACACGATTACTTCCGATGAACTGGACTATTACCGCTCGATAGATAAATCTTTTGGCAGAGGCAACGTCACTATTAAAACGGATTCATCCACGATTACTTCCGATAATCTTGTCTATGAAAGAAGAATCGGATACAGTGTGGCGAATGGTAATGTGAAGATTGAAAGTGACTCGACTATCGTTACTGCTGATAAAGGAACATATTATGAACGAGAAAAAAAATCTATCGGAGAGGGAAATGTCAAAATAATTTTTCTGGCAGACAACGCAACGTTCTTTGGAGATTATTCGGAAAATTTTGAGCGGACAAATTATTCTTTTATAAGAGGCAACGCAGAGTTGATTCAGATAGAACAAAAAAATAATGTCCCGGATACTTTATTCATTTATTCAACATCGATGGAATCCTTCAGAAATATTCCCGAGCATTACATTGCAAAAGACAGCGTTAAAATTATAAGGAGCGATTATTCATCATCTTCCGGCATAGCATTTTACAACAGGAATGAATTTGGAAAAGGCGGGAATATTAATTTGTCAAAAGACCCCGTTGTTTGGAAAAGTGATATGCAGATAAGCGGTGATTCAATTTACGGATTTTTTAAAGATAACCTTGAAGACATTTATGTTTACAAGAGTGCCTTCGCTTTGCAAAATAAAGATGAAAAGAAGTATGACCAAATGTCCGGAGTTTTTATGCATTTGAATTTTTTGAATGATGAAATTAAAAAAGTCAGGGTTGATACAAATGCCAACAGTGTTTATTTCGTATTTGAGGATTCAAAGCTGAGCGGAGCCAATAAATCAAAAGGAGAAATTATTGAAATATTTTTTAAAGATAAGGAAGTTGTCAAAGTAAAAATAATAAATTCTCCCGAAGGAACATATTATCCTAAAAAACTGATGAGTGACTCTGAGTTAACTTTGCCCGGCTTCAGAATCAGAAATGACAAACCCGTTAGAAAGCAAAGATTTAATTAGTATTTTTGCACAAAAATATATTTGACATAAGAAAATAATTAGCTATATTAGTAAAGATAAAACGATAACTTAAAGTAAAAGATTAGATATTACTCACAATTATCCTTAAGTAATCTTGTGATTGCCTGATAACTAAAAGATTTTTATATTCACCAAAATGAAAACGCCGAAAGTTATAACATCTTTCTTTATTGTTTTATGTTTTAGCCTTACTTCATACGGGCAAGCATCAAAATATCTTCCGAAGCAATACATTCCGAACGCTATAACTTACGCTCAAACAAATTATTCTCCAAATGCAACGATGTATGCAATTACTTCAGCATACGGACTTGATACAACCGGTAACGCTTATGCGTGGCTTTATTGGTTTTATAAACCGAACAGCGTTGATACAGGATATGTGGTAACGATTCTTGTTGTGTTTGGAATTCCTATTCCTACCGGGCTCACAACAATAAATCTTCCCGGTTCTTTATTAAGAAATCTGGGAAATATTTTTTGTGAAAGTAATCTTGCAATTACTGCTGCGGAGAACGCCGGTGGAAGAACTTTCAGACAAATTCATCCAGCGACCAGAATGAATGCAACGATTTTCAAATTCCCAGGCTCGCCTGATACATCAAAACCTTATTGGACAATTTTATATACCGATACTGTCAACTCGCAGTTCCAAACTTTTTTTGTTGATGGAATAACATGTTTGAACGTAACAATCGGTATCCATCAGATTTCAACTGAGGTTCCGAAAAATTTTATATTAAGCCAGAATTATCCGAACCCTTTTAATCCAAGCACGAAAATTATTTTTGCAGTTCCTGACAAACAGAATTTGCGTCTAATTGTTTACAATGCCTCCGGAAAATTTATCAAGGAGATTGCAAATGGAAAATTCAGCGAAGGAATTTATGCGGCAGATTTTGATGGGAAGGATTTGCCAAGCGGTGTATATCTTTATGTTCTCGAAGCCGATGGTTTCAGAGAAACAAAAAAAATGGTTCTGATAAAATGAAAACAACTGACCTTATAAACAGGATTGCAATGAGCAACAATATTTCTACCGGCAGAGCTGAAATGATTATTACTATTATATTCGAAAAGATTTCAGATGAATTAAAAAAGAATATTGATGTAAGTATAGATAACTTCGGCAAATTCATTATGACCGAAAAAAAAGACCATACAGGAGCATTCAAGGATTCAAAAAAAGTAATTGAATTTATTCCAGACCAGTATTTTTTATCAAAGATTAATTAGAATTGATTAAACAGGAACTCATAGAAAAAATTTCGAAGTACTTCAAGCTTACAAGTTTTGAATCCGAGAAGATTTATAACGATGTATTCAGCCAGATAATTCTGGGGGTGAAGGAAGATAATATCTTTGAAGTAGAAAACTTTGGTGAGTTTATTGTGAAATACAACACGGAGCAATCTTTATATCCAAAGAATGTTGAATTCCTTGCATCATCAAAAATTGACAGCGAAATAAATTCTGTTATACCTACTGTGAAAGAACAGGAAACAGAATCAACGGCATTTTATAAAACACCAACTCCAATAATCACAACAGGAGAAAAAAACATGAATCCTTTCGATGACGAATTACAAAAAAAACGGGATGAAATAATTAATAAAATTTCGGCTGAAGAGAAAATCAACTCTATGGTTGAAAATAAAATTGAAGAGCCCGTTGATAAGATTTCCTCTGAAGTGAAAGAATCAGTTTCGGATGTCACTCCTAATGTTAAGTCTCTTTACAAATCTGAATCCAAAACAGAAAACTTGGATGATATTTCCAAGAAAACTTTTTCGGATTATTTCACTGAGGTTCAGGATAATGTTAAAGAGGAAACTCATAATGTTATAACACCTGCCTCTGTAGAATTTGTTAAAGAGAAAGTAATCCCCGAAACAGCAGTTGAGCTTCATAATCAGATTACAAATGTTTCGGAGAAACCCTTAGCTACTTCCGAAACAGCTCCCAATGTAGTTGATGAATTGGTTGAACACAGGAACACAGATAATTCCTATTACATTTGGTATAAGGATTCTGAACCATCTGCCAGTGATACTGAAACCATGTCATACGAATATGAGTTGCTTTACCAGGCGACAAAAGAAGCTGAATATAAATCCAAGCTGAGAATTTATGTTTCAACGTTTATTATCTTTTTCTCAATTGTACTTATATTGCTTATTTTCTCACCGTTAATTTATAAATTATTTTTCAAGCCGGTTGAAACCGAACAGCCGCAGACAAATGAAACAAGCTATCTTGAAAGTGACCAGCGTGCAGTCTTAATTCGTCCTGACCAAACCAGCACTGATATTAAGAAGGACGATAACAGTAACATCCAAACTTCACAAGAACCGGGTAAAACCGAAAACAGCACAGCTAAAACTATAAAGCCGGACGAACAAAAACAAAATCCTCCTGTGACTTCCAAAGAAGAAAAGAAAAAACAGGAAACTCCCAAGCCGGAAATTAAAACAGAAATTAAAACTGAAAAGAAAACTGAACCCCCTCCCACAAGCTCGGAAAAACTGAATGGTGTAACTAAAAATAGTTTGGGATGGACAGATGACATTAACAAAGTAGTTTATGTCCAGCTTGAGAACGGAAAGTTCACTATACAGGAATCGGCTTGGGACTCCGACCAGAAAGCTTCAAAAAGAATTAACTCTGTCGAGGGGTTCAACATCAATGGAATAAAAGGCAATGTCGTTAAAATTGATTTGGGAGAGAGAGGAGTTTGGTTCAGGGCAAGATTCGGTGAGTTCACAACTCTTGAGGAAGCACAAAAGAAAGCCGGAGAGCTACGTCATAAAGAAAGAATTCGCCTTCAGGCATTTCTTCTTGCTTTTCTTTTGTATGCATAAGCAATCAAGCTGACTGCTAAAACAAACATCATTACATACCAGCTAACTTTCCCGATAACATCTCCATTCACTGAATAAAAAGTTTTTTTGCTTGATGAATTTATAGCGAAGCTCAAATTTTTTTCTTCTCCTACCCATGCATTCTCAAACTGATTTCCGAGCGGGTCAATGAAACACGAAATTCCTGTTTGTGCACATCTAACAACCCACTTTCTGTTTTCAATTGCTCGCAGAACTGCATATTGATTATGCTGAACAGGACCCGAAGAATTTCCGAACCATCCGTCATTTGTTATCACAACTAAAAACTCAGCACCATTCTTTACGCCTTCACTCACATATTCACTAAAGACAGATTCGAAACAGATTAATGTTGCAAAAGAAACTTTCTGTTGGTTCGGTCTTTGCAAAGTAAATAAAATTAAGCTGTCCCCCATTTGCCATGAGCTTAAGCCAACTCCCCATTTTACCATGTCTTTTATAAACGGAAGCTTTTCCTGGTAAGGAACACGCTCACTGATTGGAACAAGCTTTACTTTTTTATGAATTGTAAAATTCCCGTAGCGTTTATCTGGTTCAAGAAGAACCGCAGAATTGTAAGTGTCGTATCTTCGACCAGATTCTTTCATCATCCGGCTGTCAGAAGGAGCAGAGTTTGAATCAGCGTAATATTCAAGATGAGGGATGCCGATGAGTAAATTCTGTCTTTTCTCTTTGACAAAGTTCAAAAACTTTGAAGTGTTGTAATCATAGAACGGCTCGAAAAAATAATAAGGTGTAGTGGTTTCGTGGAGAACAATTAAATCGGGATTTGTTGTGGCTGCATCGTTCAGCTTTTGAATGTAAGAGTTAATCAATGAATCAACACTGCCGAGCCATTTTCTATGCGGGTCAACGTTTGGCTGAATGGCTGTAACTTTTATTTTATCATCATTTCCTTTTACAAAATCTTTAGCTTGTTGTGATGTTAAAAAATTATAACTGTAAAAATTCGGTGCGATTAACAAACCGAACAAAATTAATAATGAAATAACAGATTTAATGTTTCTCAGCGTCCATTCCTTATTAACCAGCTTCGAGCAGATGAAAAATAAAAGAGATGCAGCTATACAAATTAGAAATGTTAATCCATGAACACCTGTAATGTCGATGAATTGGATTCTGTTCAGGTTATAAGTTTCTGTGTTGCCAAGCTCAAGCCATGGAAAAGCAAGCTGACCATTATTGTGTGAATATTCAAAACCGGTCCAGATAAAAGGGAAAGTTATCAATGCAAAACCCAGTGATAAATATTTTTTGCTGAGATAAAAAACCACAATCGGAAGAAGAAAGAAAAGCGGATGAACTATTATTGTGGCTACTCCACCGAGCTTTAGAAATGTGTCGTCGCTTTGCCATCCTCCAATCCAATAAAGTGCAATTGCATTGAACACAAGCATTGTCAAATAACCTCGTGCTAATACTTGTTTCATTTTTTCAGATTCAACAATCAACTGAAGCAAAATGAGCAAGCCGATGTAAACGAAAAACCATGTTTGCAACGGCGGGAAAGATAAGCCAAGAAATAATCCCGACACGAAAATAAAAAGAAGAGTACTTTTCTTAGATGTTGTTAGAAGCTTTGGCAAGATTATTTGAGCAGGCAGATTGTATAAGCCGAGCACCCGGACTTTGTGCCTACAAATCCGAGACCTTCAGACGTTGTAGATTTAATTGAGATTCTGTCTGTTCGTATTTTCAAAACTTTTGAAATATTTTTTTTCATCTCATTAACATAACTGCTTATCTTTGGCTCTTCGAGAATTATGGTAGAGTCAACGTTTACAACCTTAAATTTTTTCTTGGAGATGAGCTTCATTGTTTCTTTGAGCAAAACCAAGCTCGAAACATCTTTCCATTTTTCATCTGTGTTCGGGAAGTGATGTCCAATGTCATTCAGACCTGCAGCACCAAGCATTGCATCGCAAACAGAATGTAGCAGAACGTCTGCATCAGAATGTCCGTCGAGTCCTTTGCTGTGCGGAATTTCGACACCTCCAAGAATTAATTTCCTGTTTTCAATAAGACGATGAACGTCGTAACCTAAACCAATTCTCATTTCCAAATATACAACTCACGAATCATTATCTCACACCGCTTAGCGGTAGCTGATTCACATAGTAATAAAAACAGGGATTAACTAATTTTGCATGCTTGCCTAAGTTAATTACAAAATATATTTGCCAGAACTGCGGATACTCATCGCTTCGCTGGCTTGGTAAATGTCCGCAGTGCGACACATGGAATTCTTTTGTTGAAGAAGTTATAAATCAAACAGCCGAAACAAAAAAGAAAAGAACTCAGCAGTTTGAATCGCTTGTCAACGTGACCAAACTTTCAGAAGTAGATGTGAAAGATGATAAACGCATCAGCACAAACATTTCGGAACTGGATAGAGTTCTTGGCGGAGGCATTGTTCCGGGCTCGGTGATTTTAGTCGGAGGCGACCCGGGAATCGGGAAATCAACTTTGATGATGCAGCTTGGTGATAAAATCGGAACTGAAAAATTTTTATACGTTAGCGGTGAAGAATCTCAACGGCAAATAAAACTAACAGCAGACAGATTGGGTTTTGGTAAAGATGAGTTTTATTTACTTGCTGAAACAAATCTTGAGATAATAATTTCTGTCATCGAAAAACTTTCTCCGTCGGTTGTAGTGATTGATTCCATTCAAACTATTTTCTATGACAGCATTGATAACAGTGCAGGGAGTATAACTCAGCTTCGTGAATGCACTTCTGCTTTCATCAAGCTTGCAAAGGCAAGAAGCGTTTCGATTTTTTTGATTGGACACATCACTAAAGAAGGATTAATTGCCGGACCTAAAATTCTTGAACACATGGTTGATACAGTTCTTCAGTTCGAAGGCGAAAGAACTCACACTTACAGAATTTTACGTGCGGTAAAAAACCGATTTGGTTCAACGAACGAGATTGGTGTTTTTGAAATGACAGGAACAGGTTTGATGGAAGTAAAAAATGCATCGGAGCTTTTTCTTTCTTTCCGAAGCAAAGGAATTTCAGGAAGCATTGTTTCATCAAGCATGGAAGGGACACGACCGATTCTGATTGAAGTGCAGGCACTCGTTAGTTCATCGGGCTACTCCGTTCCGCAGAGAACAACAACCGGGTTCGACCATAGGCGTCTTGCGATTATTCTTGCAGTGCTTGAAAAGAAAGTCGGTTACCATCTTTCCAAGTATGATGTCTTTTTAAATATTGCAGGCGGGATAAGAATCACTGAGCCGTCTGTTGACCTTGCGATTGCGTTAAGTGTGTGCTCAAGTTTTAAAGACAGTCCGGTTGATTCTGATTTAATTGCTCTTGGTGAGCTTGGGTTGAGTGGTGAGATTCGCGGAATCGGTTTTATCGAAAAAAGAATTCAGGAGGCAGTGAAACTTGGTTTCAAAAAAATTGCACTGCCGTTATCGAACTTGAAAAACAAAAAATTAAAATACGATGCTGAGATAATTCCATTGGAAAATATTCAGGATGCGATTAAATTAATTCTTTAATTGCGAGAAGCATAGCGACGAAGCAATCTCATGGAAATTGTATATAGCAGATATTTCATTTATATTCTTACTAACAAAACAAATAAAGTTCTATATACAGGTATGACTGATAATATTTGTAGAAGAGTTCTCGAACACAGGCTGAAAGTTCATGAAGGATTTACAAGCATGTATAATATTGAGAAACTTGTTTACTTTGAATCCTTTAAATCATTTGAAGAAGCAGCTAAAAGAGAGAAGCAAATAAAAGCAGGGTCAAGAAATAAAAAATTAGAATTAATTGCTAAGCTAAATCCGTATTGGAATGACCTTTATATTGAGCTTTGTACTTAACAATTTTAATCTGGGATAATCGAGATTGCTTCCTCCGAGTGCTCGGGATTCGCAATAAAAGAAAGGAGATTGCTTCTGGCACTAAAATGCCATCGCAATTAATATAATGAACAAAAAATTCGTAACACTTTACAGACACATCATTGAAGAAGAAAGAAAATATCCTAATGCAACGGGGCAACTATCCGATTTGCTTGCAGACATCGCTCTCGCATGCAAGCTGATTTCACTCGAAGTGAATCGTGCAGGATTGATAGATATTCTTGGCTTCACAGGAACAGAGAACGTTCACGGTGAAACTGTAAAAAAGCTTGACGTGTTCGCTCACGATACTCTTGTTCGTTCAATGGAGACAAGCGGACATCTCTGTGCAATTGCATCTGAAGAAAGCGAAAACTTTATTCCCGTCGGAGAAAAATTTATGGGCGAACGACCGATGAGTAAATACATTTGTCACTTCGACCCGCTTGACGGCTCTTCAAACATCGATGCGAACATCAGCATTGGAACTATATTTTCTATTTACAGGAGAACTTCAAAATCAGGACCGGGGACATTGCAGGACTGTCTGCAAAAAGGGACGCAACAGGTTGCTGCGGGCTACGTAATCTACGGCTCGAGCACGATTCTTGTTTACACAACTGGGCAGGGAGTTCACGGCTTTACGCTTGACCCGTCCGTCGGAGAGTTTCTTTTGTTCTATGAAAACATCTTGACACCTAAACGTTCAAAAACATACAGCGTGAACGAAGGAAATTATTACAAGTGGGATAAGAATCTTCAGCGATATATAGATGAATTGAAGTCAGATGATAAAACAAAAGGCAGACCTTACTCTGCACGTTATGTCGGCTCACTTGTTGCGGACTTCCACCGTAATCTTTTGTACGGCGGAATTTTTATGTACCCCGCTGACAGCAAGAATCAAAACGGAAAGCTGCGTTTACTTTATGAAGCGAATCCATTAGCATTTATTATCGAACAAGCGGGAGGAAGTGCCTCGAACGGAAAGCAAAGAATACTTGAGATTGAACCGAAAGATTTGCATCAAAGGACGCCGTTGTTTATCGGGAGCGAGGAAGATGTGAAAGAAGCGGAAAGACAATTGCGAATTACAAATTAAGAATTACGAATTAGTTTACAATATAATTAAAGGAGTAAAATATGAAGCTAAGAATACTATTCACACTGATTTTTATCTTTGCAGGAAATGTTGTAAGTCAGGATACAATCTCATCTTCAGATGCAATGAACTTCACCAACAAAATTAAACATGTGAAAGGGAAAGTTGCAAAAGTGAACGTTACAAAGGATAGCACAGTATTTATTAATTTTGATTATCCATTTCCAAATGAAACCTTTACAGCAGTTATTTTTAAAAGTCATATTGGCTCTGTATCTTATTCCAATATAATTGAAGGATGTATAATAATAGTCCGAGGAAAGATAAAAAAACGTAAAGGCACACCGAATATAATTATCACTGAGCAATCGCAGATTGTGAAAGTGGAGTGTGAACAAAAATAAATAATGCGTGAAAGCTTTGAATCAAATTTTAGAAGAAAAAAAAATGAGCATACATGATGCTCATATAAGTCGGGATGGTCACGCATAAGGCGTGACGACCTTTTGCTCCAATAGTCGGGATGGCAGGATTCGAACCTGCGACCTCCTGCTCCCAAAGCAGGCGCGATAACCGGCCTACGCTACATCCCGAAAAAAAATGTGGACAGGGCTCCCGCTTATAGCGGTATAAACTCCATTGAACATGCTACACAAATAATTAGATCCATTCTTTATCAATTATTGTTTGAGAAAGTTCCTTGCCTGAATTTAACATATTTTTTATATGGCCAAGTTTGAATTTATATCCTAATTTTAACTTTTTAAATAAGAGATAAAGTAAACTTTCAACAGTAAAATATCTAAAATTCGGGTTCAAGTTATTCGAAAAACTTTTTGCTATAAAAACAGCAAATATTTGTGAATCTGGGTTTATATTTTTTTCATTTTTTGTGTAACTGTTCATTGATAAAACATCATCTTGCAGGGGATAATAATTCATAGAATTTTTACAATCGTATACTAGGATGAAATCATCTAACACAGCTCGGCCATCAGGATAAGCTCCAATTAATTGATGACCCATTTGTGTAATATTGAAACCCAACGTAATAAGTAAATCAGCAATCCGGTTCTCAAATTCATCATTACCTATTTCGTCTTTAATTATATCAATAAAATGGATACCTATAAAATTTTTCCAACCAAGATATTGTTCTTTTGGTTTTTCTCCAATGATATGCTTCGGAATCTGATTTGTCTTTGTCCAATTAGAAGGACTAGTTTCATGGAGTTGTTGTAATATGTTTTGTATGTTCTGCATTGATATGGAAGCAAACATATTTCTTGTATTATCGTGTGGTAATAGTTTGTAAAGGCTAATACTAGATGTGTTGGAATTTGCAATAAATTCGAAATCAAAAAAGGGTACTTCATCTTCATCATATCTCATTCCATTAATTTTCAGATATACAAAATTAGTGTTAATAGTAGATCGCCCACTTTTGTGGTCTCTGTAATATCCTATAGCTGGAATTGGGCAATTGTTAGTGAATTCATCCCAATTAGGAAGAAGTTGCTTGTAATGAAAACTCTTAAAAGGTGCACAACCATTCTGTTGCCAGTATTCATTACTCCAAGTAGTTGAAAGTAGTAAAATGTTAAGCATTAGTTTTAAAAAAATTTAATTTGTGGACAGGGCCGGAATTGAACCGGCGACACACGGCTTTTCAGGCCGTTGCTCTACCAACTGAGCTACCTGTCCTAAGGTTTACAAATTTGTTAAAAATTTTGTGAACATTCTATTTAGAAATTTTTCACATACTTTATAAATAAAAAAACTCTTTCAATTCGAAAGAGTTTTTTTTAAACTGTTAAAGTAAATTTTAAAAATCTGCTCCGAGTGAAATGTAATATCTCGGCTTCGAGAATTTCCGCAAATCATAAGACCATGCTACGTCAAACTTCATAGGGAAGTAGAGAAGAAAAACTCTGAGCCCCGTTCCCATTCCAATTAGCAAATCATTTGTGACGATATCCGTTCCTTCTTTTCTGAACAGCTTCAAGCTTTTGTTATCGTTCCATGCAGTTCCGATGTCAGTAAATAAAACTCCCTGTATATTCTGGAATGCAAGAGGCAGTGCGCCGAAAATTAAATAACGCAGGAACGGGAATCTGAACTCGGCGTTCATTAATGCAAACTTTGAGCCGGCAACAGAATTATAATTGTATCCGCGTAAAGGATAAACAGGTGAAGCAAATGCAAAGTCGTTGATATCTTCTATAGGAACCCTGTTGTTGTCAATTTCATAATTTATCCAGTTCTCTGTTCCGCCAAGATAAAATTTCTGCGGATTTCTTCCGAAGCTGTAACCCGCATTGAATCTCCACACGAATCCATAGTCCTCAAATAAATTGAAGTAAGTTCTGTAATCAAGTATCGCACTTGCAAAGCTCACACCGTTCGAGCCAAGCTTTGGAGTGCCAAGCAGCGTGAGATTGTATCTTGTGCCTCTTATGGGAGCAGTGTAACCGAAGATTGTGTTATCGTGAACATAACTTATGAAAGGGACAATCGTGTTAAGGTGCTGTGCAGGTTCAAGAGGGTTGTCGAGATTTTCTTTTGTCAGCCGTGTTAAGCTTACTGCACCGTCTAAACGATTAAACTTGGAAATCGGGTAAGACAAAGATAAGTTTCCGCCGTAAGTTCTGTACCTGAAAAGCTGAATGCCTCCCCCCTCATTACCTACACCATTGTCAATAAGCAGAAAACGAGCTGAATGGAAAACTTCGATTCCATAATCGATTCGCTTGGGCAGATAATAATAAGCCATAGCGTAATCGCTGTTCTTTAAATCGAGAACCAAACTCGTTGCGAGGTAAATTCTGTGGTTTCCGAGAATATCGCTGAACTGCATTTGTGCAACTCCCTGCACACCGTAGAAACTTGAATAATTTGCGTTGCTGTAAATAATATCCGGTGAGAATTTTATTTTATATCGGCTTATCTTGAAGCTCCCGTCATTGTTTGTGTTATCGCTGATTTGGAATTTTTTATTTTCTTTCTTCTTAGTTGTTGTAACAGATGTATCTGTTCTGACTTCGTTGTTAAGATTGAGCGAAATATTATTTCCATAAACAGAGCTTGAATCAGCAGCCATCGTTGAATCGGTTTTGGTAAGCGTGGAATCTTTGTTTTCAATCTTTGTGAGCTTTGTGAGATTCGAATCAAGCTTCATTTGTTTCTGAACAAAGTCGGTAGGAGGCAAATCGCTCATCTTTAAATCAATCTCGAACGGATTTTCGATGTAGAATAAATCATACGCACCTTTATGAAGCGAGCTGAATGCAAGACGCTTACCGTCCTTTGTGAGCGAAATAAAATTTATCGGGCTGATTGTGTTTGTGATTGGGCGTTCTTCATTTGTCTCAAGGTCTCTGAGCCAGATGTTTTTTATTCCGTTCTTATCGGAAAGATATAAAATCTTTTTGCCGTCGGGAGAGCTGACGACACTTGATTCTTCCGTGTTTTTATTTTCCATGAACCGTGAAATCTTATTTTCGTTCATGTCATAAACATATAAATCTTTTTGCGAGTAATCGTAATCAGCCATCCTGATATTCGAGGAAAGCTCAAGGTTGTCACCTCTGTCTGAAGTGAAATAAATCTTTTCGCCGTCTGCAGACCAAGTTGGGTCGAGGTCTGAGAAAGTGTCATCGGTTATTCTTGTGAGCTTCTTTTTCTTTACGTCATAAAGCCAGAGGTCAGATTGCTTGTAATTATCGGCACGGAAAACTATTAAATCTTTTTTCGGATTCCAGCTTGCGGAAAAAACTCCGTCAAACTTTGTCGGGATTTCATATTCTTCTTCTTCTTTTATATCGATAATGTAAATCGCATCCTTGCTTCCGCTCTTCACAGAAAAAACAAGATACTTTCCATTGGGCGACCAGCAAAGTCCGGGAGTCAGCAAATGCAATTCCTCGAAGTTAGCGGTGGTATTTCCTTCGATTAGTTCCTGAGTTCTGCCGGTTTTTATATCAGTGAGATACAAGCTGAAATAGTCATTGCGGTTTGAGATGTAAGCAATCGTTCTTCCGTCGGGAGAGATAGCTGGTGCGGTGTTATAATACCCGTCGCCTTTTCGTGCATCGGTAATTCGCTTTGCGAAGTCGGTTACTTCCTGTCGTGATTTTATATCGGGCCAATACGTTTGCTTCATCGCCTTAATGAATTTTTCCGAAAGCTCTTCGATGGTGAATTTATAAACTTCATTAAAGCCCTCATCCACGTCGCCGATAGCTTTGATTTGGAGCATGAGGTCGCCGATTTTTTCCTGTCCGTATTCTTCGGCAAGCCATGCAAAGAACGCCTGCCCTCCGCGGTATGCAAGATAGCCGCCGAGATATTCGACGGGCGGAAGATAATCATACATTACTGCATCACGCATGAACATGTCGTTGTCTTTATCGTTTCCGTTTAATGACTGATACTCAGCCATTCCTTCGCTGAACCAAATAGGGAACTGAAGCTGGATATTTTTTGTGATGATGTTTTGAATAGAGCCGCCATAATACATGTCGTTCATATACGCATGCAAAAGCTCATGGTGGATTACGTGACGGAACTTTGCGTAATCGCCTTCGAACGGAACCACAATCCTGTTTTTGAAAAGCTCGGTTACGCCGCCGACTCCTTCGGGGAGGTATTGGTCGATAATGTTATTCTGCTGAAACTCGTTGTGTGAATTATAAATTATAATCGGAATCCTGTTCTTAATATCGTAGCCGATGTTTTTGCTGAGCGAAGCAAGCGAGCTTTCGGCAACCGAGGCGGTGAACTGTGAAGTATATTCGCCGTCCTGGGAAAAATAAATATCGAAATGCTTCGACTGGATGAACGACCATTTGAAAACTTTATACTGAACTTTGTTCTGCCCGAACTGTGAAAATACGTTTGGCAGAAAAATGAGAGAGAGAAGGAGACCGGTGATGAGCTTTTTCATAATTAGTAATTAGTAATTAATAATTAGTAATCCGCCAGAGAGTCGGACAAGTTTAATGGTTCTTAAAAATTTTAATTACAGAAACTTAGTTTTAGTTCCCTGACGCCCGCCGCGCCACACGGTGATGCAAAGATAAATGATTGGAGTTAATAGTTGATAGTTAATAGAGAGGAGTAATATATAAATTATTTTTTTTTCATAGCTGTTTTTTAGCCAAATAAAATATGATGAGAATAATTATTTCCAGTTAATCAGTTTCGAAACCAATAACCAGCAACTATTTTACCCCGTCATTCTTCTTCCCTGTTCAATCTCATCAATCTTCTCGTTCAGGTATTCCTTGAAAGCAATGTTTTGCTCGTCGTTAATTTTCTTTCGCACATAACCAAGGTCAAGCCTCGACCTGCCTTCTTTGTTGAGAATAATCCAGCGAACAAATTTTATGAAGTTCATGTATCTTGCCTTTCTTACTTTAGAAACATGGTGGTCTCTGTCTAAAAATTCGTTGTAGCTTTTTATCTGGCAGAGAGCTTCTTCGTTATATCCAAGCTCGTAATAAATTCTAACCAAAACATTCCGTGCATCGAACTTATAAATGAAATGGTCAAAAATAAGACTGGATGAAAACTCCAGAGCTTTTGAATACTGACCGGATTCATAATACAAATACATATAGCAGAAATTTTTCATCTGTTTCCTGAAAGCGGGCTTCAGTTTTATAATGTATTTTTCGATGAATGCAGATGTCCATTCATAATTTTTCAAACGCAAGCCGTTGAGAAGCATATCCCTGAACAAATCCACAGATATGAAATTTGAATTTGCATTTTTATAAAGACCCTCGTCGAGAATTATTTCATATACATTGAACAGCTCTTCACGGTAGGCTTTGTTATCCTTATCTTCACTCAGTTTCAGGATGCAGTATCTTATAAGATTAATAAACTGTGCATGTGCTTCTTCTGTGCTTAGGTGAGAAATATTTTCCGTAAGCATGTTTTTATAGTTTGTATAATTGTCATTGTTTTCCGTATCCCTGAACATTTCCATCAGCAGATAATAAATCTCGGTTATTTTGTAGGCGTTGTCGCTCTGCATCAGGATTTCTTTCAGAGATTTAAGGTCGATGGTTTCAATTACTTTCATTGCAAGATTTGCTTCCTGAGCTCCGGCATAGCTTCTGAAATAAATCACGAGGTTTACATAGATTGATATCAGCTCTGCAAGGAAATATGAAGAGAGATGAGAAATGGAGTTCTCCATCATAACAAGACCTTTATCAATTGTTTCCTTCTTCGAAAAACCATCGCGTAAGTATAATGCGTTAGCTTTATTAATTTCGTATCTGAAACGCTCAAGCAAATAGCTGCTGCTGAGCTGAGTTTCATTCTCAATTTCCTCGCCAATCCTGGAAAGATTTTTTTCAAGCAGTGTATCGAATCCTTTTTTAATAAGCTCTTCAAGAAGATGGTTTGAAACTCCTGCCAGCTTTGAAAAAATATTTTCAGCAGCAAGAAAATTTTCAACCAGCCGCAGAAGAGCCGAAGGCAAATCACGGGCAGTGCTTGGATTATAATCTTCGTCCAGCACTTTGGTGTAAACATTTTCAATCTCCTCAGGAGGAACTTCCTGAAACGGGTAGCTCATCTTCAGCTCATCGAAGAAAGTAATGAGCTTTTCACTCTTGTTGAAATAGGGTGAATGGACGAAATCGTCAAAGCGTTTCATCTCATTTTCGGAAAAAGATGATAATATTCGGGTTAATTCTGTCATTTTTACCTCCATTGAAACCGACAGATTTCAAAAAATGTTTTCAAATATATATATTATAATACAATAAAGCAATAATGATGTAGCTATTTATTTTATATGCCCGACAGAGCCCTCTAAATAAGTTTGCTTATTCTTAAAAAACTCTTCATGTTAGTACTGCCACTGCATATTGCAGGAGGTAAAACTAATCAAGAAGGGAATTCAGCTATGTTTACAAAATTTTTTTCAACAGCAGCAGTGGTTCTCTCAATGTTGTTTTTTTCTGTCTCCGAGAGCCATGCAAACTATTTTGTTCATGAGTGGATTGGTGGTATACATTATCTGGTAGAGTATCTTCCGGACGGAAGTATTTTCCAGCTTATTCCGCAGGAAGACTAAATAGCTGAATTCCAATAATGCTCCTGCAGGTAAAGCTGACTTGCAGGAGCAAGCGGAATTCAGAAAATAGTTTACTGTAGATGTGCACGCAGAACTTGAGGCCTGTGCATAAAAAAACAGAACGGGTCTCATAAAGCGTGCAGGCAAATTATGAAATTTGTTATTCCGTTTAACCGGATAACTCCCGTTCTGAATACTTAGAAAGAAAGAACTTGTTAATTTAAAACCCAAAAGAGATGAGAAGGAAGCGATGTTCGAATTACTAACTTCACCTGCGGGAATAAATTCCCGCAGAAATCTTTTGGGTTTAAATTGTTTCTGTTAAAAGAACAAATAAAAAAAGCAGAGCAGGGTCCCAAGTTAAACTGTGCAGTTTAAAAATGGAATATTGATAAACCGAAACCCTTAGCTTATCATCCCCGTCTGCTTTAAAATCTTTTAGTGATGCAAACTTAATGAATCTTATAACAAAGTTCCAAATCAAAAATTCGTGCCTAAAAATATAATTTAAACTTATGATTGACCTTACCATAATGCGGAGGATTTTTTCAGACGATGAAATGCTCCTTCCGGAAAACCCCAAAGTGACTTCGTCAAAAGTGATTTCATCAGCAGATGAAAGTCAGAGCGAAACTGTAAAGCTCTCATACCTGCCTGCAGCAGGCAGGCAAAACTCAAAGAGCCGAGCGGAAAACTTTGTTCCTCCGGGCAGACTGGGAAAAAGGAAATTCGCTCTGGAATTTAGAGAGTTGTTAACTTAACTTTCTGCCCTTGTTGGTATTTGTTGCCGTTCTTTGTGACGCTTCGCTTAACATAAACAAAGGCCACAAAAAGGATAGAAATGTTTTCAAGAAAAGTTTAATTTGTGTGTAATTAAATCCATACATTTTGAAGTTAGCCATGAAAAAAACATTTTACATATTACTTCTCACTTTTACCTTTTACCTTTTACCTTTGAACTGCTTCTCCCAGTGGCTCCAGCAAACAAGCGGTGTAACAAGCCCATTGCTTGATATTGATTTTATAA